>ERZ1643246.4680-NODE-4680-length-10602-cov-6.764198_pt1 | contig 10602 bp, 9 predicted proteins | sample MGYA00579265_ERZ1643246 | MGnify/ENA primary metagenome ERZ1643246 (study PRJEB29033, sample SAMEA4952261) | chicken gut metagenome | biome: Broiler Chicken; feature: Gastrointestinal Tract; material: Caecum | place: Ireland | collected 2018 | study: Broiler...
TCTTTTATTCATAGATTCTTTCCTCCGCAATTACACCCCGCCAGCTTCCCCGGAATTTTCCCGGGGTCATCCCCGTATAATCTCGAAATACATTGCTGAAATACTGAGAACTGCTGTACCCCATGGTCATGGCGATATCGGTGATGCTCCGGTCTGTATTCCAGAGCATTTCCTTGGATTTCTCCATGCGCAGCATGGTAATATACTCGGTACAGCTCATACCCAGGCTCTCCTCGAAATACTTCCGGACGCTCCGGGAACTTAATCCGAACTGTACGGCCAGTTCTTCAATATTCAGCTTGCTGTCATAATTCCGGTTGATGTGCTGAAGCAGTTGGCTTTGTTTACTAAAATTTTTGTCTGTGCTGTTTCTTTTGTCTTTTTCCAGGATGTATGCCATTGCCGTGAATAATTGTGCAAATCCAAATTCCAGCTGCGGCTGCATGTACATCTCTGGTTTTTCTTCCCGGAAGCACCGGCAGATCTCTTCCATGATCCCTCCCACGGAACCGCATTGGGAAATCTGCAGACTCTCCCTCTGCCCCCGCAGAAACTGAAACGAATCCGAAATCTTCTCCGGCAGAGACAGCTGGTATTCCAGCTGTACGATACTGCACCCCTTCTGGATCCCCACCATAAAATAATGAGGAACTCCCGGGGAAACAAGCACGCAGTCGCCTTCTCTCAAAGAAGTCAGGATACCGCCTATCTCCATGACGCAGCTGCCGGATTTAACGAAATTCATCTCGAATTCCCGATGGCTGTGCAGATGGAAAAGATAGTTCGTAGGAAAGCGGAACTTTCCCGCATTCCGGATCCGAAGATCAAATTCTGGGCTTCCAAGGATTTCTAATAAAGAATGCTTAAGCTTGTTCTTCATGAGCATCATTTTACCCTTTTTTTACTTCGATTTCTTCCGTTTTTAGGAAACAAACACATCTGCTTGTGTAAAATTCGGAAAAAGAATTCTATTAAATTAAATGACATGGTAAGTATAACACACGCCATCTGAAACCGCAACTATTTTCCTTTGATTTTATTATACATTTTTTACAGTAAGTTTTTGTTGAACATTTCTATTTCTTTATTTTTATTGTGCAATTTTAACATATTTTTTTCTTTTTTTTATGAAATAGCGACAAAAAAATCCCCCTGGGACTTTTTCTGTCCGCAGGGGAATTTTTCAGTATTTTACTTATTTTACTGTTAATTTTACTGTTTTCAGTGTCTTCGTATCCAGCGGACCGCCGCTCCAAGCCAGCCAGCATTGTCCGGCACAATACGGGAAGGGCGGTTTGCAGTCGTCTCATCGCACAGAGACAGGCCGTGCTCGCCCTTTTCATAGATATGCAGTTCCAGAGAAACGTGATTTGCCCGCAGAGCAGCCGCAAACAGCAGGGAATTTTCCATGGGAACCTGCTCATCCTCCTGGGTGCACCAGATAAAGGCCGGCACCGTATCAGCGCTCACTCTCCGCTGCAGGGACAGCTTTCCCGCCAGCTCCTTCTCCCGGCTTCCCAGAAGATACCGGCGGCTTTCCTCATGCCCGTATTCTTCCAGAGAAATCACAGGGTAGCAGAGAATCATTCCGTCCGGCTTCCACTGGTAATTGCCGTATCCCAGCGCCCGCCCGATAAAGGCTTCCTTCCACAGCGTTCCCAGCGCCGCGGCCAGGTGGCCGCCGGCTGAGAAGCCGCAGACCAGGATTCTGCCCGGATCCACACTCCAGGCTTCGCTGTTCTCCCGGATCACAGCCACCGCAGCCGCCAGCTCCAGCAGGGCGCAGGGGTACTCCGAGGGTTCCGCCGAATACTGCAGTACAAAGGCCTGCATGCCCTCAGCCAGAAAGCGCAGGGCCACAGGTTCTCCCTCCCGGTCCGACCGCCGGCGGTAGGCGCCTCCCGGGCAGATAATCACCGCCGGTCTCCTGTCTGAGCCGGGAATATCCGCGCTCCTGTTCTGCAGATAACAGGCAAGCACCGGCTGATATCCATCCTTTTTCGCGTCTGCCGGGTATTTTACATGGATCTCTTTTTCTAAATAACGCATCCTTTTCTCCTTATGTCAAAAATGTTTCCAGTACCTCAAGACTCTTCATACGGCGGTCCACCACACGCTTCCTGTGACGGTCCACCACACGCTCCAGTTCAGAGAGAACCTCCGGCGTGACGCTGAAGGTAAACAGCTTCTGAAGAGGCGCCGTCATCACATACCGGCAGACATACAGGGTCTCCGGACTCATCTCCCTCTCATCCGGCGCGTACTCCCCGTTAATGGTCATGGCCCGCAGCTCATAGATTCTTCTCACCAGCCGGTTATCCAGATTGGGATTCAGAAGCGCCTTCACCGACAGGTAAAGAAGATTCAGCATGGCCGTCTCATCCAGGCCCTCTCTGCCGTAATAGTCCGCAAATTCCAGGAAATAAAAGCCGTAGTAAACCTCCGGCTGGGCCATGGCCAGCTCCGTAAAATACTGCTTTACGGAGGCCTGCAGAAGGCTGTAGGAGCTTCTCCCCTCAATCAAAGAAAATTCGCCCATAACAAAAGGATTGGAAACCGCCAGCAGAGAGCTGGTGGGCCGCCTGGCCCCCCGGGCAAAGGCCGTAATTTTCCCCCTCTCCCTGGTCAGCAGCACCAGCCGCTTGTCATAATCTCCGATGGGAATGGCCTGAAGCACCATCCCCGCCACCTTCACTGTCTCACTCATAGAGGGGCCCTCTGTCAGGAAAGATCCTTTTTGTCATACCCGTAATTTTTCATAAGAATATCGCTGTCCCTCCAGTCCTTCCGCACTTTCACCCAGAGCTTCAGGTTCACCCGGCCGTCCAGCATTTTCTCAATATCCGCCCTGGCTTCGCTGCCGATCTTCTTCAGCATGGCTCCCTGCTTTCCGATGATGATTCCCTTGTGGGATTCCCTTTCACAGATGATATTCGCCTCAATATCTGTCAGGCTGCCGTCCGGCCGTTCCCGCATTTTCTCAATGATCACCGCGATCCCGTGGGGTATCTCATCTCCCAGAGAGCGGAGAGCCTTCTCCCGGATCAGCTCCGCGGCAATCTGGCGCAGCGGCTGGTCCGTCACGGTGTCCTCATCGAAGAACTGCGGGCCCTCCGGCAGAAGCCGGTACAGGGCATCCAGCACCTGGTTCAGATGCAGCCCCCGCAGGGCGGACACCATCAGGATCTCCCGGAAGGGATACAGCTTCCGGTAGGCATCGGCGCACTCCGGCAGCTTTTCCCTGTCTGCCCTGTCAATTTTGTTGATCACCAGCACCACCGGCTTCCCGCACCGTTCCAGGACCTCCGCAATGTGCTGTTCTCCCGCTCCGATATAGCCGCCCGGCTCCACCAGCCAGAGGACGGCGTCCACATCCCGGATCGTGCTCTCCGCCGCCGTCACCATATACTCTCCCAGCTTGTTTTTCGCCTTGTGAATGCCGGGTGTATCCAGGAAAACGATCTGCCCTCTCTCACTGGTATACACCGTCTGGATCCTGTTTCTGGTGGTCTGGGGCTTCCGGGAGGTAATGGCTATTTTCTGGCCGATCAGATGGTTCATCAGCGTGGATTTTCCCACATTGGGCCGGCCGATCAGCGCCACGAATCCGGACTTATACTGTTCCTTCATATACTTTTCTCCCTTATTACGCTAAGATCAGGTTCTCCACGGTACCGAACAGGCCGCTGTGCTTTTCAATCGAAGCCTTGCTTCCGATGACGCAGATATTATTCTGGGCAAGGATCGCCTCCGCGATTCCTGCCAGCTTCCGGATATCCTCCGGCTGCGCGTCCAGGATCTCTTCCCGCTCCTTCTGGAAATCCGCCTCCGTGGAGCCCGTATAATAGGCATTCAGGCAGAGCGCGCCCCTGGCCGCCGCGTTCATGGGCGTGTCCAGTTCACTGACTGTTCCGATGATATACTGATCCATGACCCGCCCGTCCGCCTGGAATTCCCTCAGGTACGCGGGCAGTCCTCTGTATACCTCCAGCGTTCTTGCAAGGTGGGGATCCCGGTAGGACACCAGATAGCTGTCCCCCGTCCGCTGAAAGGCCCCCATACATCCGTAGGCACCGCCCTTAACCCGGAGGTTCATCCACAGATAATCGTAATTGAGGATCGTCCGCAGGATGCGCAGCGCGCCTGTGTATGCATAGCCCGCCTTCCGGAAATTGCCGGCCAGCGCCACATACTGCACCTGCCCGGAGGTTTTAAAGGCTTCCTTCTTCTGCTCCGGACGAAACACCGTGTCTCCCGGCGCCAGCGGCTCCGTGCACAGCGCTTTCCTCAGAGAAAGCGCCTCCTCCGCAAGGCCGGACAGCCCCTCCCGGTCCGCCGTAATGCTCACCGTCATATTTTCAGGGCGGAACACATACTTCATCAGCAGCTTCAGTTTTCCGGTCAGATCTTCCTGCTTTTCCTCAAAATGTGTCTCCAGATCCTCCAGCAGACGGTAAAAGGTAATCCCCACCGTTCTCTCATGCCAGGCGTACATCGGAGACTGGTAGGACAGGGCTCTGGCCGATGCCGACTGATGGCCCGCCGCCGGAATGGAGGCCTGCATGCGCCCCTTCATGCTGGAGAGGATCTCCCGCAGGCGCTTCCCGTCCTCCAGCCGCGAGGTCAGGAGAATCTCCCGCACCATATCAAACACAAACTGCTGCCGCGGATACAGATACTTCACGCGGACGCCGAACATCCTGCGGAACTCCTCCGGCTGCTCCCAGTTGGGAAAGACCTGCAGGCCGCAGCTTAAGCCTCCCGTATTTCCGTTGATTTCGTGGAACAGCTCCGTATGATCATAATGCTCCGTGCGGATGGAGCCCAGCACGGACTTCAGAATTCCCAGATACGGAATCAGCGCATCGGGAACCTTCTTCAGATCAAACAGCAGCGTCAGATAGGCGATGCCGTTGGTGGCGTAATCCTCGTGAAGGATTTCCATCCCTTCCCGGATCTCCCGGCGCATGCAGAGCTTTACCGGGGTTTTCCGCTCAATATCCCCGCGCTTCAGCAGCGGAATGCTCTCCGCCGCCTCCGGGCTGTCCTCTGCTTCCTGATAAGCCTTCAGTTCTGCGGTCGCCCTGACCAGAGACTCCACTTCTGCCTCGCTAAGAGACTGCCTGTACTGCTCCAGGTATCCGGCCGTCTCCGCCTCCCGCTTCTCGGCCAGTCCCCGCTCCGGCTCCAGCACGATCACGGCCCCGTGGGGATTCTCCAGAAGGTATTTCCGGATCAGCTCCTCAAAATAGCCCTCCCCGGCTCTGCGCTTCAGATCTTCAAAAATAGAAAGCTGCTTTAGATAATCAAAGGGCCGGTTCGCGTCATACAGCCAGGAATCCAGCATATCCAGCCCATAGATCAGCCCTCTCGGGAAGGAGGCATAATCCGCCTCCCGGAACCGGAACTCAAAATAATGCCGGAAGCCAGGGCCTTCCGGTCCACGCCCTCCCGGACCAGTTTTTCAAGGCTCTCCCGGATCACCTGCTCAAAGCGGTCTTTGTCCTCCGGGTCCGCCTGTTTGGCCACAATGGAAAAATAAGGCTGCAGAATCCCATCCTCATAGGACCCTTCCACATCTTTTCCGATCCGGGCATCCAGCAGCGCCTGCTTCACCGGAGCCCCCGGCGCGTCCAGCAGGGCGTACTCCAGCACGGAAAAGGCCACATTCAGCGTTGTATCCAGGCTGTCTCCCACAACCCGGCTGCTGGCCAGATACGTATTGTGCTCCAGCGGCTCCTGCTCCAGCACCGGATAGGACATCCGGATTTGCGCTGTCTGTCCGAAAGGCTTCTGCAGCGGGATGGCGGAATCCACCTGTATCCTGTCGAAGCGGCTCAGATATTCCCGGTCTATCCAGTCCAGCTTCTCCTCCATGTTCATATTTCCGTAGAGGTACAGATAGCTGTTGGAGGGATGGTAGTACTTTCTGTGAAAATTCAGGAATTCTTCATAGGACAGCTCCGGAATCACCCGGGGATCTCCCCCGGACTCCACCCCGTAGGGGGTATACGGAAAAAGGGTGCTCATGACAGTCCGGCCCAGCACCTCCTCCGGCGAGGAAAAGGCCCCCTTCATCTCGTTATAAACGACGCCGTTGTAAGTCAGGGGAGCCTCCGGGTGTTCCAGGTGGTAATGCCAGCCCTCCTGCCGGAAAATTTTCTCATTCTGATAAATATTCGGATAAAATACCGCGTCCAGATACACATCCATCAGATTCTGAAAATCCCGGTCATTGCAGCTGGCCACCGGATACACCGTCTTATCCGGATACGTCATGGCATTCAGGAACGTATTCAGCGAGCCCTTGGCCAGTTCCACAAAGGGATCCTTCAGGGGAAACTTCCGGGATCCGCAGAGCACCGTGTGCTCAATGATATGAGCCACGCCGGTGGAATTTTCCGGGGGTGTCCGGAAGGCAATGGAAAACACCTTGTTCTCATCGTCATTGGACAGGACCGCCACACGGGCGCCTGTCTTTTTGTGCCGCAGCAAATACCCCTCCGCGCCCACGTCGCGGATGGTTTCCCGGCTCAGCAATTCATAGGCATCCAGCATTTTTACCCACTCCTTTTATCTCTTTTACTGCAGTAAGGCTGCCCTTCCCGGGCAGCCTCTGTCGACTTACGCATAATTCTTTTTCATCTGTTCCAGCTGTTCCCTGGTCAGGGTCAGATTAAATCCCGCCGGATTAAAGACGTAACCCTTGGAATCCCGGATCAGATATTTGGGAAGATCCTCGTAGGGCACCGCCATCAGCCGGAACTTCGCGTTCTTGTTCCTGGCGTTGAACTTCTTGAACTCTCCCAGATCGGAATAGCAGGGCTGGAAAATATTCCCTTCCTTGTTTTTGACAAAGGGGATCTTTACCTTCTGATTCCGGTCCTTGGGATTCCATTCCCCCTCCACGTCCGTAACGTCCACCGCCACAATGAAGCGGGACTTCATCAGGTTGACCGCCATCTCCTCTTCCAGCGCCCGGAGCTGCTTCTTCTCCTCCGGGGTGCGCTCCACCGGCCTGCGCAGCTCCTGAAGAAAATACAGGGCTGTCAGCTGCAGTTCCGGATTCAGCTTCGGAACCGGTTCAGCCTTCATGGCCTCCAGATCCGGCTTCGGGGCCAGCTGCTCCAGCTCCACCCGGACCGGCGCCCCTTCATCCTGCACCACCAGGGCGTTCACCCCTATGGAATACAGGCCGGACAGGAAGGGTTTGATCTGCGGCTTCGGAATCTTAACTGCAATCAGCAGAATCTTCTCCTTCGTGTACTTCTGCGCAAACTCCTTGGTCCGTGCTTCGTCTGTAAATACGTAAATCTGATCGTCGAAGGTTTCTTCATCACATTCAATAAAAGGAAGCTTCGTTGTCTGTGAAAACAGCACAAAAATATTTTCAAAACTTTCAAACTTCTTGATCAGAAATCGATTATCAACTGTCATAACTTTTCCTCTTTCCATGCCGCATGCTTCTGCATCCGCGTTTCTGTTTCAGGGAATATTATAGCATAGCGGCAGTGTCAGGGCAAGTTATGCTTTCTTTTTCTTCCGGCTCCTTCTTTTTCTGCTTCCAGCCCAGGAGCAGGGCTGAATGGACGATTACCACTACGGAGCCCGCATTGTGTACCAGTGCGCCCACCACGGGATTCAGGACTCCCGTAATCGCCAGAATAATGGCCAGGAAATTCAGGCCCAGGGAAAACGAGAGGTTGCATTTGATGGCCAGCATCATCCGCCTGGAGAGAGCCAGCAGATGGGGCAGCTCCTTCACCTCATCGTCCACCAGAGCAATATCCGCGGCGTCCACGGCGATATCGCTTCCCACGCCGCCCATGGCGATTCCCACATCCGCCTTTTTCAGAGCCGGCGCATCGTTCACCCCGTCCCCGATCATGCAGACGGCTTCTCCGGCCTCCTGGTATTTTCCGATCCAGGCAAGCTTGTCCTCGGGAAGACAGCCTGCGTGAATCTCGTCAATATGCAGCTGTTTTCCAATGGCCGCGGCCGTCTCCGCCCGGTCTCCGGTCAGCAGCACCGGGCAGATGCCCAGCTCCCGGATTCTCCGGATCATCCCCGGGCTTTCCCTGCGCAGGGCGTCAGCCAGGGCCAGAAAGCCGGCCGGCTGTCCATCTATGGCCACGTAGATCAGCGTGCAGCCGGCCGATACGTACGTTTCCGCCAGTTCCCTGCAGCCATCTTCCAGCGGCACGCCGGTCTCTTCCAGCAGTTCCGGATTTCCGGCCAGAATTTCCCGGCCGCCGGCCCTGGCCCGCACGCCTCTGCCGGGAATCATCTGAAACTGTTCCGGCTGCTCCACTTTTTCCCCCCGGAGGCGGAAACACCGAACTACGGCCTTGCCCAGGGGATGTTCCGACCGCATTTCCGCGGCCGCGGCAAAACGGTATATATCCTGCTCCGTGTATTCCGCCCGGAAGCTTCGGACGGCTGTCACCTCCGGCGTTCCGCAGGTAAGCGTCCCGGTCTTGTCGAAGGTAATCCTCGACACGGAGGCAAGCCGCTCCAGGGCATCCCCTTCTCGCACCAGAAAGCCGTGCCTGGTGGCGTTGCCGATGGCAGCCATGATGGCCGTAGGCGTGGCCAGCACCAGGGCGCAGGGACAGAATACAACCAGGATTGTCACAGCCCGGAGAATCTCTCCGCTGATCAGCCACGTAAGAACGGCGGCGCACAGAGCGGTCACCACAATCCAGGTGGCCCAGCGGTCCGCGAGGCCGACGATCTTCGCCTTTCCAGCGTCTGCCGACTGCACCAGCCGGATCATCCTCTGAATGGAGCTGTCCTCTCCCACTCTGGAGGCCTTCATATCGAAGGAGCCGAACTGGTTGACCGTTCCGCTGGATACCTCGTCTCCCGCTTCCTTGTCCACGGGCAGGGACTCTCCTGTCATTACCGCCTGATTGATGGATGTCTGTCCCGACAGAATCACCCCGTCCACGGGAATGGTCTCTCCCGGCAGTACCCGGAGAACATCACCGATCTTCACATGCTCCGCCGGGATCACCTTCTCTCTTTCCCCTTCCAGAACCCGCGCCGTCTGTGGCGTCAGATGCACCAGCTTTTCGATGCCGGCTCTGGCCCGGGCCACCGTCAGATCCTCCAGAAGCCCGCCCAGCTGCATAATGAAGGCCACCTCCCCGGCGGCAAAATCTTCTCCTATAATAATAGAAGCAATCAGCGCGATGGAGACCAGAACATCCGCTTTTATATCAAATGCCGTCACCAGGCCGATCACCGCTTCCAGCACAATGGGCACGCCGCACAGGATAATGGCGATCCAGGATGCGTCAAAAGGCAGGGGAGCCAGATTGAAAATGCTGATCAGAAGTGCCGCCCCCGACAGGACGAGACAGATGATTTCTTTTCGTATACCGCCCCATTCCAGAAATTTTTCCAGCTGCTTCATTTCTACCTCCTTCTTTATACCCTACATAGTATGGGTATATTATACCCATGGGGGTATTGGTTTGTCAAGACGCGCTGCCCCTTTTACCCCGTTTATTTACGCGGCCGGGGAAAAGTTTTTCATTGACATTTTTATCCTCCTGTGCTATATTACAACCCGTAAGCAGACGAAGACGTCTTTTGGGGTCTTCGTCTGCTTTTTTTCGTATATCATTCACAGAAACGGAGGTAGGAACATGCGTCTGACACCCAAAGAACAGGAAAAGCTTATGCTGCATCTGGCCGGAAATCTGGCAAAAGAGCGCAGGGCGCGGGGACTGAAGCTGAATTACCCGGAATCCGTCGCTTACATCAGCTCGGAGCTGATGGAAATGGCCCGGGATGGAAAAACGGTGACGGAGCTGATGCAGCTCGGAGCCGGACTTTTGACGAAGGAAGATGTTATGGACGGTGTGGCTGATATGGTAGCCGAAGTACAGGTGGAGGCCACTTTCCCGGACGGCACCAAAATGGTTACCGTACATAATCCCATTCGATAGGAGGTAAGCAGAGATGAAAGTTGGAGAAATCATACCCATGGACAGGGAGATCGTTCTGAACGAGGGCAAGCCTTCCCTCACTCTGACGGTGGCCAACACCGGAGACCGTCCGGTGCAGGTAGGATCGCATTTCCATTTTTTCGAGGTCAACCGCTGCCTCTCCTTTGACCGTGAGAAGGCCTACGGATATCATCTGGATATTCCCTCCGGCACTTCCGTGCGGTTTGAGCCGGGTGAGGAAAAGGAAGTACAGCTCACCGCCATGGGCGGAACAAAGCGCATCTTCGGCCTCAACGATCTGACCCGGGCCCAGGCCACGGAGACAACGAAAGCCGCGGCTGTGGAAAAGGCAAAACAGAAAGGTTTCATCAAATAAAACGGAGGGATTCACATGAGCACGAAAATATCCGGCGAGAAATACGCAATGATGTACGGTCCCACCGTGGGCGATAAGGTTCGCCTGGCGGATACGGATCTGGTAATCGAGGTGGAGAAGGATTACACCACCTACGGTGATGAGAGCAAATTCGGAGGCGGAAAGACCCTCCGGGACGGCATGGGCCAGTCCGTGACCACCACCAGCGCTGACGGCGATCTGGATCTGGTGATCACCAACTGTCTGGTGGTGGATTACACCGGCATTTAT
>ERZ1643246.4681-NODE-4681-length-10601-cov-6.188697_pt1 | contig 10601 bp, 12 predicted proteins | sample MGYA00579265_ERZ1643246 | MGnify/ENA primary metagenome ERZ1643246 (study PRJEB29033, sample SAMEA4952261) | chicken gut metagenome | biome: Broiler Chicken; feature: Gastrointestinal Tract; material: Caecum | place: Ireland | collected 2018 | study: Broiler...
GAACGGTTATAATTCTAGGTTCTTCGTTTATAACCGTCCAGTTCAGCCAGCCGAAACGGTTATAACTCTAGGTTTTTCGATTATAACCGTTCAGTTCAGCCAGCCGGAACGGTTATAATTCTAGGTTCTTCGTTTATAACCGTCCGGTTCAGTCAGCCAGAACGGTTATAGCTCCATGTTCTTCGTTTATAACCGTTTAGTATAGCCAGTCAGAACGGTTATAACTCCACATCCTTTGATTATAACCGTCCAAACAGCAGGCATCCGAAAGCAGTAGAACCAAACAACCAGTCATCCCACGGGATTCAGACAGCATTTCTTAAGAACAACTTAAGATTCCATGAACCCTGTTGACATACAATATTATATGCCATATAGTATTAAACAAGAAACAATATTACAGAGAATATAAGTTACAGCCGCGGAGGAGAAGAGACAGACCGGAACAGGAAAACCCCATGCCATGTCACATCTGCACCCGCCGCGGCGCAAGGTCAAGGAAACGGCAAGGGATGGTGAGTGAGACCCTAAAGGATAGTTTTATGCCCATACGGCCGGAAAGAGAGGAAACAATGGTATTTAATACAGGTTCTGCACTGCTGGACGCCATCGTGCTGGCGGTGGTGGCCCGATCCAAAGAAGGGACTTACGGTTATAAGATCACCCAGGACGTCCGTCAGGTGATCGACATTTCCGAGTCCACCCTGTATCCCGTACTGCGCAGGCTTCAGAAGGATGACTGCCTGATGGTCTACGATATGGAATTTGGCGGGAGAAACAGAAGATACTATAAGCTGACAGACAGAGGAAATGCACAGCTTCAGCTGTACCGGTCGGAGTGGGCCAACTACTCCTCCAGGATTACACAGCTGTTTGAGGGGAGGATATAAAGGATGAATCGCAAAGAATTTATGGCCCAGCTGGAGAGGCTTCTGGGGGAGCTCCCGGAAAATGAACGGCTGGAAGCGCTGCGTTTTTACAATGATTACTTTGATGAGGCCGGCCCGGAAAATGAGGCCCGTGTGATCCAGGAGCTGGGAAGTCCGGGCAAGGTGGCTGCGGTGATCCGGGCAAATCTGGATGGAAATCAGGATCAGGGAGAATTTACGGAGCAGGGCTACCGGGACAATGTGCAGGGAAGCACGCCCAACTATCCCGGTCCGGTGAAACCTACATCCCAGGGGCGCACCGGAAGCCGCATCTTCGGAAACAGACAGCGTACGGCAGAACGCACGGGGGCTGGCGCCGGTAATGCGGCAGGGTACAGCACGGCCGGAGCGGATGGTCCGGGCGGCGGTGCATATGGACGTGCCGCAGGAAACACCACCGGCTATGGCCCTCAGAACAGCGGCACCACGGGAAGCAGCCGCAGCTACGGTCCTCAGGCGCCCCGGCAGAAACGCGGGGCCGGCGGCTGGGCGCTGCTGATCATCCTTCTGATATTTGCATCTCCGGTGCTTCTGGGAATCGGAGGCGGTATCCTGGGTCTGATAGGCGGCCTTGCCGGTGGTTTTCTGGGACTGCTGGCGGCTTGCATCGGAGGCGGCATCGGCCTGACGGTGGGAGGCGTGGCCCTCTTTGTGGAAAGCATTGTCCAGCTGTTCCATTCTCCGGCCGCGGGCCTGGTGGGAATGGGAGGCGGACTGATTTTCACCGCATTGGGAATTCTGCTGCTGCTGGCATTTGCCTGGCTGGCCTTCCGGCTGCTGCCCCGGATTTTCCGGGCAGTGGTGAACTTTATTTCCAGAGTGGCTCACAGAGGGAGAGGAGGAAATGAGGCATGAAAAAGACAACGAAAATACTGCTGGGGATCAGCGGAATCTGCGGCAGCGTGGGAATTATTCTTCTGGTTGCGGGACTGATTCTGGGTGTATCCACGGCACAGTTCTGGGATGCCCTGTCCCTGGATCTGGGAGGAATCCTGAATGGGGGAAGCCGTAACGAGAAGAACCTGGAAGCGCTGGAAAGCCTGGATGATATCCATGATCCCGGTCTGCTTTCCGCTGACTGGAGAACCACCTCCTTTTCCGGGGTCAAAAGCCTGAGCCTGGAAATGGACAGCGGAGCAGTCCGTATGGAAGCCTATGACGGGGACGAGATCCAGGTGTGCGTCCAGAGGGATGATCGGAGAACTCAGATGGAGATGGACGGTTCCTGCCTGGAGATCACGCAGAAGGACCGGAAATTCTTCCGGCAGACAGGAAAAGCGATGAAAATATATATCCCTGAGGACTTTACGTTTGAGGATGTGGATATGGAGCTGGGGGCCACGGAATTTGAGAGCGACGGATTTTCGGCCAGAGAAATTTCCGCGCAGGTGGGCGCCGGGGTTTTGAATATCGATGGACGGATCACCGCCCGGGAAAGCAGCTGGGAAGTGGGCATGGGAGTTCTCAATCTCAGCGTCCTGGACTGTGAAACTACCAGCCTGGAAACCGGTATGGGAACCGCGCAGGTGACCTTGCAGGGAAGCCAGCAGGATTACGAGCTGGATGGAGACCTGGGAATGGGAAGCCTGGAATTCGGGGATTTCAGCGGAAGCCTGCCGGGAGATCACCGGGTTAACGAGGGTGCGGATCGGATGGTGCGGGCATCCTGCGGCATGGGAGAAGTGGAAATTGATTTTACGGAATAAATACGGCCATTTGTATTTGACGGCAGCGGTAACAGTTCCCTCTTCCATTGTCCCGTCAGGTGTCACGCTGCTTTTGCAGCGGGCTCCGTGGGCCGGATCATTGCGAAAAAGGAGGTGAATCTGTATGGAAAATAAGAGACTTTATCGTTCCTCCACCAATTATATGCTCTGCGGAGTCTGCGGTGGAATCGGAGAGTATTTTAATATTGATCCCACGCTGATACGGCTGGCCTGGGTACTGTTCTCCTGTATGGGAGGATGGGGAATTCTGGCGTATATCGCGGCAGCCATCATCATTCCCAAATAGCAGGCGTATAAAGCAGAGAAAAAAGGTCATACTCCAAAAAGAAAAGGAGTGTGACTTTTTTTATGGAGAAACCCATCAATCTTCAGGAAATGTCTCCGGAGGAAAAGCTGAAATATGAGATCGCCGGTGAGCTGGGGCTTCTGGACAAGGTGCTGGAGGATGGCTGGAAAACGCTGTCCGCCAAGGAAACCGGCCGGATCGGAGGGCTTGTGACCAAACGGAGGAGAGAAGAAAAAAAGAAAGAAGATCAGAAAGAAGAATGAAAGCGGGTGCTTTCATCCAAAAAGGAGTGGCCGGAAAATGGTCACTCCTTTTTGACGAAACAGCGAAAAGCCGTCCGGGAGGATGATCTCCGCTGTCTGAAATACCGCCCGGGAGGCAGTCTTCTCCGTCAGACATACCCTCCGGCGGGCGCCATTCGGTCAAGCCATAATTCTGCCAGAAACCGGTTCCCCTCATCGGTAAGATGAATCCCGTCCACGGTGACGGACCAGATTCCTTCCTTTTCCCCCTTCCGGCGCAGCTGACGGTCCGTGGGAATGAAACAGGCGTCGAAGGTCCGGCAGGCTTCCCGCAGAATCCGGCTCTCTTCTTCCACATAAGGATGCCAGTTTTTGTATTGGGCGGGCCAGTCGAAAAGAAAGGGTTCCATCACCGCCAGCCGGGCGTCACTTTTGCGGGAGAGCATGGCAAGGATCTCCCGGCAGTAAAAGGTAAACTCTTCCGGGATCCGGTTTCTCTGGGTGTACACCTCTACCGGCACATCGTTGACTCCTGCCAAAAGCGTGATCACATCCGCCCGGGGAATCCCGCCCTGGCACAGCATCCGGTGAATCCGTTCCATGGTAAAGCCATCGTGCCCCATATTCCTCACCTGATGCCCCTTCATGCGGGGATCCCCCGCAATCATGGAGACAAAACCCGTACCAAGTCCGGTGGGTTCGAAAAGATGATCGGCATCTGTGATGCTGTCCCCAAGAAATAAATACTCTGCCATATCTCACCTCCAATTTCCATCTCCGACCGCTGGTATTTTGAAACGGGTATGGTATAATAGCCGCAGAGCGGCTATTATACCTGTGCATAAGCGATAATAAAATGTTGTTTAAAGTTTTGACATTCGTAGTAGGAGGAAAAAAGATGAAAGAAACGATACTTCTGTTTCACATAGAAGATCCCGGCAGACTGTCAGCGATCCGGAGAGCGCTGCTGCCGCTGAAACTTCGGGTGAAGGTGATTTCCCCGGAGGATTACTGCCAGCCGGTGGGATATCTGGCCGGTGCATCGGATATCGCACCGGTTAGCCGGACCGGAGAGCAGGAAGAATTTTCCGAAGAAATGATGGTGATGGCCTGGCTGCCTTCCAGGCGCGTGGATCAGGTTCTTGGCGCTCTGAGAAGACATGGGATTGGACGGATCAATTATAAAGCGGTGCTCACCCCCGAAAATCAGCGCTGGGACTGCCGGCAGCTGTATGAGGAACTGAAAAAGGAGCACGAAGCGTTTACTGCCGCCCGAGAAGTACCGTCAGATCCAGTTTGAGGATCCGGTCCAGTTTCATCAGAGAGCTGGCCCGATAGCCGTAGGCTGCCGATTCAAAGAGCACATACAGATCGTCTCCGTCCACATAGATCTGTTCCAGTTTTTCCGGGAAACGGATCTTCTGAAGGGCGGAATCCTTCTCCAGCAGCTTCTGAATAGAACTGCGGTTGCCAAATACCTGCAGAGAGGAGGGCAGCGGTCCGTAGGAATGGGACAGCAGAATCATGTCCTTATAAAAGGCCACGCCCTGGGCTCTCTGGGCGATAATGCGAATGTCGGAGGGAAGCGCGATGGGAGCCTCCGACAGAAGCAGGGTCTCCTGGTTGGACTCTGTAATCAGTGTGCCGTCTTCGGCTATGGCGTATTCCTCCAGCACACTGGCGGTATTTTCTGTATAGTAGCCGATATAAAGCGCATTGTTATAATAGGTGAGAAACGAATTCCGTGAAATTGCGTACAGATCGTAGGACTGGGAATATACGATGGGCTGATATTCCTCTTGGAAAGAATACGCTTCCAGCTGATCCAGGGAGATGGCGTTTACCTGGGCCAGTCCCCGGGACATGCCGGCGATCCACAGGTTATGGTGGATGGTATCGTAGGCCAGTCCGCCTACATGAGATTTGTTCCGGAGAACGATTTCTTTGATCAGCTCATGAGTTTTCTTATCGATCATATAGATGACGGAGTTGTGCGTTCCGCTCTGACAGTAGGAACTGACAAAGAGATACTCATCGGTTACCGCCAGCCCCTGAGGAGTCATGGAAGTGCAGATATCGCCGGTGCCTTTTTCACCGAATACCAGTGTTTCCGTATGCTTCAGACCCGGGATTACATAGGTTCCGTAATCAATCTCGGCAGCACGGCCGGTAAATGCGGCTTTCCGGACTTCGGGAGTCAGATACAGCAGCTTCATCCTGCTTTCCAGAGAATAAACCGCCTCCGTACTGGTATGGCTCAGAATGGGTTCCGGCTCATTGCTGGTACGGTAAATCAGGGCATAATATGCATAAGAACCTCCGGCAACTGCAAGCAAAAGCAGAATCAGCAGAAGCCGGAGGTATCTTTTACGACGATTTTTTCTGTTTTTTCTTCCCTTTTCGGTTTTCATGGCTGCACTTCCTGTCTCAATATGTTGTATGCTATATCATAAACTATTTTTCCCGGAATTACAACCGGAAGTCAGAAAATTGCAAAGCCGCTGCTGCCGGGCAATAGGAAGCATCCGCGGCAAAACGGCAGTCCCAGGACAGAGGAAGGGCCGGTATCCTGCGATACCGGCCAATATGAAAAAGGAAATCTAAAATAACTCTACCACATAAATAATGAGGGGGGACGGGAGGCATCTGTGATGACCTCCCGCAACAAAGTGTGGTTCGCTTTGTTGAGTATTATATTACACAGAAAATGTGATAAAAATGTGACTTCAAGATAAATGATTTATAAAATTATAAACAAAATGTAAAAAACCTGGAAAAAATGGTATAGGGATATCCCAAGACAGAGGAAGGGCCGGTATCCTGCGATACCGGCCAATATGAAAAAGGAAATCTAAAATAACTCTACCACATAAATAATGAGGGGGGACGGGAGGCATCTGTGATGACCTCCCGCAACAAAGTGTGGTTCGCTTTGTTGAGTATTATATTACACAGAAAATGTGATAAAAGTGTGGACACGGGATAAAGCATTTATAAATTTTGGGAAGATTTTATGATGAAAATCTTACGAAATCCCGAAGATTACAGTTTGAGGCTTCGGTACCGGTTAAGGCAGGCAAAGATTTCCTGTGTCCGTGGCAATGCCATGGGAGAGGAGACCGAGGCGCCCTCTGCCAGAGCGTCCAGCCCTTCTGTTTTTAGAATTTCCTGGAGCATGGCCACGATCTGCTGCATGGTTTTTCTGCCGTCCAGCAGATGAATCTGGCTGTACCGGACAATGGCGGACAGGGCGTTGACCTGTTCGGGATCCACCAGCTGTTCCAGATAGCGCAGTTCGATAGTCTCATGGTTGACAGAAATTCCATCGGTACCAAGAGATTTCATTTTTACCTTCCGGTCTTCGTTAAAGGACCGATCCGGCTTCGGCTTCCGGTCAAAGTCCGGCTGCGTCTTTTTGGGAGCGGAGGGAGTGATGGACGGGAAGGCAGCCGCCTCCTGGCGCGCAAACGCGGTGATATCCATAGGTTTATAATGATCCATCTGAATGATGGTGTCTGCCACATGGAAATAGGAACCGGAGCTTCCGGCTACTAAAATCGTGGAGATTCCTTTTTTCCTGGAAAGCCACTGTACCCGCTCGATAAACGGGGTGATCGGTTCCTGATTTCTGTGAACCACCCGCTGCATCAGTTCGTCCCGGATCATAAAGTTGGTGGCGCTGGTATCCTCATCGATGAGCAGCAGCCGGCTGCCTGTTTCCATGGCTTCTACCACATTGGCGGCCTGGGAAGTGCTGCCGCTGGCATCCTCCGTGTAGAAGGCAGCGGTGTCCTTCCTGTTGGGAAGGTCGTTGATAAACATGGAGATATCCGTCTTTTTAATGCTGCGTCCGTCTTCCGCACGGATCTTCACTCCATCGTTCTCGGTGATTACATACTCCCTTCCGTCGCCGGCAATGTGGTTGTAGACGCCCAGTTCCAGGGCTTTCAGAAGCGTGGATTTTCCGTGGTAGCCGCCTCCGACGATCAGGGTAATCCCGCGGGGGATTCCCATGCCGGTCAGTTCCCCTTTGTGAGGAAGGGTCAGGGTGACCTCCAACGAGGCGGGGGACAGGAAGGGAACGGCTCCCTTCATGGGCCGGGGGGAAACGCCGGATTCCCTGGGAAGAACGGAACCGTTGGCTACAAATGCCGTCAGATTCCGTTTGGAAAGTTCGCTGCGGATATAGGCCTGATCTTCCGCCAGATCACGGACCTCCCGCAGTTCTCTGGCATTCAGATTTTTGTAGAACAGGGATTCCCGCACGCATACCGGGAGAAATTCAAAAAGAATCCGGGTAAGCTCCGTGGAATTGATAGTACGGCCGTTGGCGGGAAAGCCCACCTCCAGACGGATCCGTACCTCCCCGGTTTCCGGCTGAATCTGACAGGCGGTACGGTCCAGCACTTCCTGCCGGCAGTGACTGATGGAGATCAGGCCGCTTTTGCCGGAGCCTTTGGCCCGGAAATTGAAACGGTCGATTTCCCGATGGAACAGACGGATCAGATGATCCTGAAGCGCAATTCGGGTTTCCGGCGAATGGTAAAGCTCCTGGGGAAAGCCGGCCTGTCTGGGATTGACCCTTACACTGACTTTGGAGGGCGCGGCAAAAGGATCTCCCTGGACGTGATCAATGCCAAGAACATATCCCGGAAAGGCATAGGTTCCCCGGGTCTGTTTATAGGCGGGGTAGCTTTTCCGGTTAATCTGATAAAGAAGCTGTCTTAAATCTTCTGCTGTTTTCATAGGTGTTCTCCTTGTCTGAAAAACTTGATGGTTGACAATGGCTAGTATACCAAATCTGAAAAAATATGCAACGGATACCACCGGAGTTTTCACCGGCGCGGTTACGATTTTTCAAAAAGAAGTGCAGGATGGAAGCGGGCCTGTTATAATTAAAAAGAAAAAGTCAAGAAGGCCGGGGGCCGGCATCCCCCGGAGAAAAGATAAAGCGAGAGGAGTGTTGGAGGTATGGAAATTGAACGGAAATTTCTGGTGAAAGAGCTTCCTGAAAATCTGGAGCAGTATCCGCATCGGGAACTGGAGCAGGCTTACCTTTGTACGTCGCCGGTAGTTCGGGTGCGCCGGGACGCGGACAGATATGAACTGACATACAAATCGGGCGGACTGATGATGCGGGAGGAGTATAATCTTCCGCTGACCCGGGAGGGATACGAGCATCTGCTTCCGAAGGCAGACGGCATTGTGATCCGAAAGACCCGTTATGTACTTCCGGAGACGGAAGATCTCAGGATCGAGCTGGATCTGTTCCACGGAGAATATGAGGGACTGGCCCTGGCGGAAGTGGAATTTCCTTCCCGGGAGGCGGCCGAAGCCTATACGCCGCAGCCGTGGATGGGAGAAGATGTGACCATGTCCGGAAAATATCATAACAGTGTTATGAGCCGGGCACATGATGGCGGAGCTTCCCGCGGCTGATTACATTTTCCGGAAGTTCAGGCCGGCCATTCTGAGACAGGCAGAACTGCCGCGGATTTGCATATATCAAATTGTGAGAATGGAATATACGGAAATAAGAAAGAATTGCAAATTATCAGATTGTTTCAATTCTTGCATATCTGCGGTAACTTATAAACTAAAGAAAGGAGCAGGTGCTATGGACTATAAACGGATGAACGACTTCCGCATGCTGGGCCTGACCATCGCCTACTATCGGAAGCTTCGCGGAATGACTCAGGCAGATCTGGCGGAAGCGACACAGCTGAGCCGTACTCATATCAGTAATATCGAAGCGCCTAACGGAAAGACGTCGATTTCTCTCAATAAGCTGTTTGATATTGCCGAGGTGCTGGAAGTTCCTATGAAAGATTTGTTTGACTTCCGGGACAAATAACAGAACATACGGAAAGAAAAGCCGCCGCAGTGTCCGGACACTCGGCGGCTTTGGGATTAAATCGGAAATCTCTGTCAGTTTTCCAGCGCGGCTTTGGCGAATTCCGTGGTGACCACGCCTTCGTAGTCCGCCCGTTTCTCCAACTCTCCGGCGCTTTCCAGGATATCCTGCAGCAGATCGAACGATTCCTCCTCAAAGATCAGATCGGTTTTCCAGGTGTCCTGCTCCAGATACCGGTTTACGATGGTGGTGACGGTTTCCAGATCATTTTCAGGGAACTGGGGAAGAATCACCTGCGCGATTTCCCCGGCACTGTGGGAGTTTACATAATCGACACCTTTCTGAAGCGCATGGGTAAATTTCTGGATAATGTCCGGATGTTCCTCGATATAGCTGCTTTTGGCGCTGTAGGAGGTGTAGGGAACGTAGCCGGATTCCACGCCGCAGGATGCCACCACATAGCCGGCCCCTTCCTGTTCCAGCGCAGTGGCGGATGGCTCAAATTCGATGGTGAAATCTCCCTGACCGCCGGAAAAAGCGGCGGCTGTGGAACCGAAATCAATACTCTGATTGATGTTCATATCTGTTTTCGGATCCAGTCCCTTCTGCTTCAGAATATATTCAAAGACCATTTCCGGCATGCCGCCCTTGCGGCCTCCCAGAATATTTTTCCCTTTCAGATCACTCCACTCAAAATCCGGCATTTCTTCCCTGGCAACCACGAAGTTTCCCGCCCGCTGGGTCCCCTGGGCGAAATTGACCACCGGATCATTTGCCCCTTCCAGATAGGCGTACACGGAAGCTTCCGCGCCCATAAAACCGATCTGAGCGTCGCCGGAGATGACGGCGGCCATCACTTTGTCGGCGCCGTAGCCGTTTACCAGATCCAGCTGAATACCTTCTTCTTCAAAATATCCTTCCTCAATGGCCACATACTGAGGCGCGTAGAAGATGGAATGAGCCACTTCATTGAGGGTTACCTTCGTCATTTCCTGCTCCCGGCTGCCGTCGCCGTCTTTCTCCGTTTTCCGGGAATCTGTCTCCCCCTGCTGAGTTCCTGCCGAATCCGGCTGTCCGGCGTCCTGTTTTGCGCAGCCCGCGAATGCGGCGCAGGCCAGTGCGGATGCCAGCCCGCAGGCAATCCATTTCTTTTTCATAAACTCCTCCTGTAAGCTGCCGGAAAAATTTGAAATAAGGCCGGCAGCTGTATTTCTTTCCGTATTAGAGTATGCCGCGGGAGAAAAAATGACAATCGTGAAGGCAAAACAGAACTGTGCCGGGATTTTATACAAAACCAGGGAACCCTCTTGCGGGATTGGGTGCTTTCGTTCATAATAAGAACATATGGACGTAGAAGGAGGCTGAGAAAATTGAAAATCGGATTTATCGGATGCGGAAATATGGCGTGCGCCATGATTGGAGGAATCCTGAAAAATCAGGTGGCATCCAGGGAAGAGATCATGGCTTCGGCCAAAACAGAAGCCACCCGTCGGAAAGCGGAGGAAGCCTTTGGCATTGTCATGACGGAGGATAACCGGCAGGTGGCGGAATTTGCGGACATTC
>ERZ1643246.4682-NODE-4682-length-10598-cov-3.243669_pt1 | contig 10598 bp, 11 predicted proteins | sample MGYA00579265_ERZ1643246 | MGnify/ENA primary metagenome ERZ1643246 (study PRJEB29033, sample SAMEA4952261) | chicken gut metagenome | biome: Broiler Chicken; feature: Gastrointestinal Tract; material: Caecum | place: Ireland | collected 2018 | study: Broiler...
GCACGCCGCGAGGCAGTCCACCTCGCCGTTCATCAGCATATCCTTGCGCGTGTCGGGCGTCACCGTGACGAACTCCACGTCCGCATAGCCCATACGCCGTGCCATCTCCTCGGCGATGTCGATCTCCAGGCCGTAGTACTTGCCCGTCCGCTCGTTCAGATACCCGAAGTTCACGATGTCGCTGCGCACGCCGACGCGCAGCGTGTCACCCTCCTGCTGGCTATCGGCGGCAGTGCAGCCGGACAGACCGGCCAGCCCCACCGCCGCTGCAATGAACGCGACGAGCAGGACAATTGCCGCGAACGCGCGCGAGGCGGCGAGCGCCCGCGCCCTCTCATTCCTCACAGGGCTCCTCCTATCCAAAACGTTGTCCCCATCGTGTGACGCAGAGCGACCGCCCTGCTGCAAAATAATTAGTATGACGAAAGAATCATCTATGGGAAGTCACGATGGAATGGTTCAACCGTTTCTTAAATGGGATCAAGGACAGAGCAGGTCGCAAACGGGGAATTCGAGGGGGGGGGGGGGCGAAGCAAAGGGAGCGCGACGGGAAAGGGTGAAGAGCGCCGTGCCCCTCGCCCGTTGAACCCGCCCCCTTCTCGCAAGCCGCACACCCTGGCGGGCGCGAAGCTCCGGGAAGGGAGGCAAAGGAAAGCTTCATACGCCGAGTGGAAGCCCCTACCCTCGTTTTCGTGCGCGGTCGATTTCTTGCGAACCGCGCACGCCTTCGCGAACGCACGGAAAGAATCGAATGGAAGCGCCCATTTGGCCACCCGCGGAGCAAGGCGGGCACCGGCCATGCGCAAGCAGCCGAATGAAAGCTCGGCAAGAAACTCCCGAACGCGAAGAGACGCCGCGCCGCGCACGTCTGCACCTCGCCCTTCGTGGGCCGCGCGCTCCTGCGCGCGCAAAGAGGGAGCCCCGAACGACGCGCAACCACGGAAAGGAGCCAGGGAGCCTCGTCCAAGAGGCTGCATCCGAAACGATCAGGCGCTATGGCGCGAGCCGCAATCCTTTTCGACATGCGCCTCGTCGCGGCTTCGGCACTGCGCGCAGACGCCCTCGAAGACGATCTCGCAGCGCTCGACGAAGAAACCGTGCGCATCGGTCACCTGCGACGCCATGTCCACCTGCGGCATCTCGATATCGAACACGCCGCCGCACGTGCGACAGAGGGCATGGCAATGGGGGGTCGTGCGGAAGTCGTAGCGGTCCGCGCCGTTCGGCACCTCGACGCGGGTCACCTCTCCGCGGCTCGCCAGCACGCCGAGATTCCGATACACCGTCGCGCGCGATATGCTCGGATGATGCTCGCGCACCGCCTCGTACACATCGGCCGAAGTGGGATGGTCGCGCAACGTCCTCACCGCCTCGAGGACGAGCGCTCGCTGGATGGTGTTGCGCGTTGTCGCGCGATCATGCTTGTCCGCAGTCGTCGTAACCATAATGACCCCGTCACGTGCGTTGCTAGCCAGAGGATACATTAAATAGGATTATATATCATTAGCAAAAAGAGGACGCACACGACGCTCTCGAGCATGCCTTCTGCGGCGAACGTCCACAAATCCACCCGAACGCTCCCTGCAAGCGCGGATCGCGATCGAAGGCGCCCCGATCGCGATCCGCAGCGCAACGCACCTTGCGCAGAGCACACGGCAAGGCGGCTACACGGCAGCCGGCCCCGTCTCGCCCGTGCGGACGCGCACGACGCCCTCCACCGGGGAGACGAATATCTTGCCGTCTCCCACCTCGCCGGTGCGGGCCGTGTCGGCGATGAGCGCCACCAGGCCGTCCACCTCCCCGTCGTCCACCACGAGCTCGAATTTCACCTTGGGAATCATGTTCAGCAGCACTTCGGTTCCCCGGTAGAACTCCTTCCAGCCGTGCTGGTTGCCGCACCCCTGCACCTGGGAGACGGTCATGCCCGACACCCGCACAGCGAACAGCGCCTCCTTGACCGGCTCAAGCTTCTCGGGCCGCACAATGGCCGTGATCCTCTTCATATTCGCACCTTTCCTTTCTAGTCAAGCCCCACATAAGCCGGATACGCGCTCTCGCCATGTGCCGCCACGTCGAGCCCCTGGGCCTCCTCCTGATCGCTCACGCGCAAACTGCCCTTGAACGCCGCCTTTACAACGAAGGCAAGCACGATGTCGGCGACGCCCACGAACGCGACGGTGACCAGAATCCCCACGGCCTGGCTTGCCAGAAGCGAGGGGTCGCCCGTGTAGAAGAGCCCGCCCGCATCGGTCCATGAAAGCTCCGGCACACAGAACAGGCCGGTCAGAAGACCGCCCGTCACGCCGCCGACAGCGTGGCAGCCGAACGCGTCGAGCGCGTCGTCGTAGCCGAGCCGCCTCTTGAGCGCCGAAATCGAAAGATAGCACACCGGTGACACGACCAGCCCCATGACCACTGCCGCCCACGGCTCCACGAACCCGGCAGCCGGCGTGATGGCGACAAGCCCCGCCACCAGCCCGGTCGCCGCGCCCACGAGCGTGGGCTTCCCCGCGCGCACGCGCTCCACGAGCATCCACGACGCGAGCCCCGCGCCGGACGCCACCGCGGTGTTGACGAGCGCGAGGGCGGCCACCCCGTCTGCAGCGAACGCCGAGCCCGCGTTGAACCCGAACCATCCGAACCACAGGATGGCCGCGCCCAACGCCACGAACGGCACGTTGTGGGGACGGTAGCTCATCACGCCGAAACCCTTCCGCCTGCCCGCAAGCAAGCACAGCACAAGGCCCGTGAGGCCGGACGAGATGTGCACGACGTCGCCTCCCGCGAAGTCGAGCGCGCCGATCACATCGCCTATCAGGCTTCCCTCGCCTCCCCACACCATGTGCGCGAGCGGCGGGTACACGAGCACGGTCCACGCCGCCAGAAACGCGCACACCGCGCCGAACTTCACGCGCCCGGCCACCGCGCCCGTGACGATGGCCGTCGTGATCATGCAGAACGCCATCTGAAACGCCACGTCCACGATTCCGGGGTACGTCGCGTCGACGGTTTCGCCCGCAGCCTCGCCGAGTATTCCCTGCGCGCTGCCGAGGAGCCCGAGCTGGTCGAACCCGCCGAAGAAGGGGCTCGAGCCGTCCCCTCCGTACGCGAACGACCATCCGCACACCGTCCACGTGACGCCCACGATGCCGATGGACGCGAACACCATGGCCATCGTGTTGACCACGTTCTTGCGCCGGCTCAAGCCTCCGTAGAAAAACGCCAGCCCTGGCGTCATCACGAAGACGAGCGCCGCGCACACCAGCATGAAGCCCGTCGTGCCTGTATCGAACATGCCTTCTGCCTCCTTCTCTCGCAGTGCTTCCGTGACGGATTCGATCATGCCAGCATTCGAGGCGATGCGGTGCGCGATGCGCCGGAATTAACGCGCTTGGAAAACGCTCGCAACGAACTGGAAACGCACGCGTTACAATACGGAAACACACAACCAAACGAGACGGGAAGGCGGCATCATGACGATCGCATTCACCCCGGTGAAAACCCCCGACGACCGCGAGCGCCTCGCCGCGCTCGCCGACGAGATCTGGCACGAGTACTGGCCCGCCCTCATCGGAGAAGCCCAGACCGACTACATGGTCGAGCGGTTCCAAAGCCTCGCGGCCATCGAACGGGATATGGCCGAACACGCCTACGAGTACTGGTTTCTGCAAGCCGAAGACGACGGGCGCATCGTCGGCTACACAGGCGGCCACGTCGAGGTGCAGACGAACCGCTTCTTCATATCGAAGATCTACCTGCTGGCCGAAGAGCGCGGTCGCGGTTTCGCCAAGGAGACTGTCCGCTTCTACGAGGGCCTGTGCCGCGAGCGCAACCTCGAAGCGATGTACCTCACCGTGAACAAAGGCAACGACCTGGGCATCCGAGCTTACCTGGGCACCGGATTCCGCACGATCGACGCCGTGGAGACCGACATCGGCAACGGATTTATCATGGACGACTACATCATGGAGAAGCGGATCGAGCCGTTGGCGCCGTAGGCCCCTTCGCCACCGCACGGAAATCCCCCGTCTGCCGTGCGCGCCCGCCGAAAACCGCGAAAACCGCCGCCGTTGCAGAGCGATTTCAATTCGCAAACTGCTATGCCTTTCTCCGCGACCAGGAGAAAGGCCGCTGCAACGGAAACGCGCCAACCAATTGAGCGGTTCAGCTGCGCCCAAAACCCTCCACAGCGGTGATTCTCGTTCCCTCGAAAACGCAAACGCGCACGTCCCGAACAAAAAAGAGGGTACCTCCAACCTGAGGTTTAATCACCTGAGTCAGCCGAAACGCACTCGGTGAGCGGTGTATGATCGACACGTCCGCTCAACGGTCGAGAAAGGTGCAGTCACATGGGAAAGTTCGTGATCAAGTCCACGGATGCCGGATGCCACTTCGTGCTGAAGGCCGACAACGGCGAGATCATCGCCACATCGCAGGTGTACAAGTCGAAAGACTCGTGCAAAAAGGGCATTGAAAGCGTGAAGAAGAACGCCCCCGATGCCGAGGTCGTGGAAGAGGATTAGCCTCTTTCGCATACGAGGCCGAAATTGAAGCAGCCCCCTTTCATCGCAGATGAGAGGGGGCTTTTCACAAGCATCTCGACCGACATGGATTCCGATGCGCACCTGCGGGCCAAAAAGCCCCAAGGGGGTTCGCCAAAGCAACCGAACCACTTTAGCGCTGCGGCAGAGAACATTGCCGTGCGGCAACGGATGGGAAACGCCTACCGCATTTGCCCAGCCCTAACCGCGCCCTCCGCGAAACCGAGGCTAGAACCACATGAGGAACAGGTGCGTGAACACGAACGCCAGCAAACCGCAGCCGGGCGGTGGTCTTGGTGTGCGTGGTGGACACGGGCATGCCGGTGAACGTGGCGAGTCCGATGCAGAAGCACGCCGACAAGCACGCGGCGAAACCCTGGTACTGCTCCATCTTCACCATGTTCATGCCCACCGATTTGATGATCTTCTTGCCTCCCAACGCAGTGCCAAGCGACATGACCGCCGACACAAGCAAGATGAGCCAAAATGGAAACGTCACGTTGCCGTCCACCGTGCCCGACATGGCGATCATGATGCCGAGCATGCACAGGGACAAAAACTTCTGCCCGTCCTGCGCTCCATGCAGCACGGCGACGCCCGCACCCGAGATGATCTGCGCCCACTTGAAAAACGCGTTGGCGCGCGAACGCTGCGCACGCCAACAGAACACGCGGATGAGACGCGTGAACAGCCATCCCGTTCCGAATCCCAGAAAGGTGGAGACAACCAGGCCGTAGAGCACCTTCATCCACTCGGCGCCGTTCACGCCGGCAAGACCGCCCTGCAGCGCGATGGCCGCACCCGTGATGCCTGCGATGAGCGAATGGCTTTGCGATGTGGGGATGCCGAAGTACCATGCGACAACCCCCCACATGATGATGGCCACCATGGCCGCGGCAAGCGCCACGAGCGCCGCGTGGTTGTTGCCGCCGAAGTCGACCATTTTGAAGATGGTGAGCGCCACGGCAGACGACACCATCGTGATGCCCGCCAGGCCCACGAAATTGCACACCGCGGCCATGGCGATGGCCGGGCCGGGGCGCATGGCCTTCGTGCCCACCACCGTCGCGATGGCGTTCGGGGCATCGGTGGCGCCGTTGACGATAGTGGCACCCAACGTCAGCACCACGATGACCGCGAGCACGGGATCGCTGACGAAGGCCGTCGCGAACGCCGCAAGATCGTATCCCACTCCCGTCCCCTTTCGGACTTCAAGAACAAAACGCTCGGAGCAATGATAGAGACATGCTGTCAGAACTTTGTAAAGTGAAGATCAAGTTCATGTAAAATACGAGGTGAGAAGCGCAAAACACGGAGGTGATGCCTCGGACGACATCGTCCGCAAGCGCTTTCGCCGCGCCCCTCCCTCAGCCGCCCAGCCGCGCCAACCGCTTCTCGACGGAAGAGGCGATGCCTTCCGCGTCGAGGCCCAGATCGCGCAGAAGAAGATCGACCTTTCCCTGCGGCACGTACCGATCTTGGATGCCCAAGTTGAGCGTCGGCGCGCACAGACCCTGGCGAGCCATCTCGCCCAGCACGCCCTCGCCCGCTCCACCGGCCACGACGCCGCCCTCCACGGTGACCACGAGCTTGGTCTGGGCGGCGCGTGCGATCTCCTCAGCGTCGAGCGGCTTCACCCAGCGCATGTCCACGACGCGCGCGTCGATACCGCGCTGCGCCAAGATGTCGGCGGCCCCGAGTGCGCGGGACACCATGCGCCCGAACGCGAGCACGGCCACGTCGCCGCCGTCGCGCACGACGCGCGCGCGGCCCTCTTCAAGCACTTCGGGCTCGTCGGGCACGGGCGCGCCCTCAGCCGCCCCGCGCGGATAGCGGATGGCGAACGGCCCGCCCAAGGCGAGGGCCGTGTGCAGCGCATGCACAAGCTCGGCCTCGTCCGAGGGAGCGAGCACGCGCATATGGGGAATCATGCGCATATAGGCGATGTCGAACATGCCGTGGTGGGTGGGGCCGTCCTCGCCGACGACGCCGGCGCGGTCGATGGCGAACACCACGTCGAGGTTCGGCAGCGCGCTGTCGATGACGATCTGGTCGATGGCGCGCTGCAGAAACGTCGAGTAGATGGCCACGACCGGCTTCTTACCGCCAAACGCAAGCCCGCTGGCCAGGCCCACCGCATGCTCCTCGGCGATGCCCGCATCGACGAAGCGGTCGGGGAACTCCTCGAAGAACGCATCGAGGCCGGTGCCCCCGCGCATGGCCGCCGTGATGGCCACGATGCGCTCGTCGCGACGCGCCTCGGCCACAAGCGCCTTGCCGAACACGCTCGTGAACGTCGGCGCGGACGCGGGCTTCTTCTTCACCTAGCCGGTGGCGATGTCAAACGGCGCGATGCCGTGGAACTTCTCCGGATCGGCCACCGCGGGCGCGTACCCGGCGCCCTTGCGCGTGACCACGTGGATGAGCACGGGGCCGTCCGTGTCGAGCACGGCCGCAAGCGTCTCCCTGAGAAGCCCGATGTCGTGCCCGTCGATGGGCGCGGTGCAGAGGATGCCCAGCTGCTCGAAGATCATCGAGCGCGGGATGATGAACTGCTTGAGCGATTCTTTCATGTTGCGGCCGAAGTTGGCAAGCGCGGTGCCGAAGGGGCCGCTCTTCTCCATCTTCTCCTGCACGAAGTCGCGCGTCTCGCGGTACTGCGTGGAGGCGCGCATGTAGCCGAGGTGCTTCATAAGCGCCCCGACGTTGCGCGAGATGGACATCTCGTTGTCGTTGAGGATGATGACCATGGGGGTCTGCGTCTGGCCCATGTGGTTGAGCGCCTCGAACGCCATGCCGCCGGACAGCGCCGCATCGCCGATGACGGCCACGATCTTCTCGTCGCCGCCGGACAGCTCGCGCGCCTGCGCCAAGCCGAGCGCCACGGACAGCGAGTCGGACGCGTGGCCGGACGGGTGCACGTCGTAGGGGCTCTCGTCGGGCTTCGTGAACCCGGACAGGCCGCCGTAGGAGCGCAGGGTCTTGAACTCGTCGAGGCGCCCGGTGACCAGCTTGTGCGCGTACGCCTGGTGCCCCACGTCGAACACGAGCTTGTCGTGAGGGCAGTCGAGCATGCTATGCGCGGCGAGGATGATCTCCACCGCGCCCAGCGACGAGGCCACGTGCCCGCCCGTTTCAGATGCCACCGTGATGATCTCCTCGCGGATCTCTTGGGCGAGGATCGATAGCTCCTCGTTCGTGAGCACCTTGAGGTCTGCCGGAGACGACACCATGTCGAGAATGCGTTCGTTCATGCTCGCGCCTTTCAGGATCGGGCCGGATCTGGCCCGTCGGAAGCCGGATCGGCAGCGTCGCCGGCAGCCTGAACGCCGTCCGCGACGGCGTCGCCGGGCGCGCCTGCGCCCGCGTCGGCGCTTGCGCGCTCGGCCTCCTGCCGCGCCTCGATGCCCTCCTCGAGCAGGTCGCTCGCACGCAGGCCGAGCGCCACGGCCTCCTCGTACAGGGCGAGCGCGTCGTCAAGCGGAAGGTCGTCGTCGCCCACGGCATCGACGATCTCGTCAAGCCGGGACTTCACCGCCTCGAAGCTGTCGTACCCCTCAAGCGCCATGGGTAGACCCTCCCTCCGACGGCTCGCCCGCCAAAGCGGACACGCTCTCGTCAGTCGCGAAGAGGGCGGGGGAAGGAACCCCCTCTTCCAGGCGCTTCGCGATGCGACCGAGCACGCCGTTCACGAACCGCGGCGAGTCGTCCGCGCCGCCGAAGTCCTTCGCCAGCTCCACGGCCTCGTTGATGGCGACCGACGTGGGCACGTCCTCCACGTACATCATCTCATACGTGGCCAGACGCAGAATGGAGCGGTCGACGATAGGCATGCGCACAAGCGACCAGTTCTCCGACGTGGCCGACAGGTGGCCGTCGATGGCGCAGCGATGCGCCTCCACGCCTCGAACGAGCGCAAGCGCGTACTCCGGCAGCGGCCCGTCTTCAGCCAGACGGGTCGGGCCCTCGGCGATGGCCGCAGGGGACTCCTCCGTTATCTCGCTTGTGTACAGCACCTGAAGCGCCTCACGACGGGCGCGCGTTCGTTCGTGTCGTTTTGCAGCCATGGATGTCTTTCTGTTCTTTGCGATCTCGCGGTGGTCTAGCGGGCGAACTGGATGCCGTCGACGTACACGTCCACGGCGCCGACCGACGCGCCCACCTGGCTGGCCACCGCATCGGCGACGGCTTTGCGCACGTTGGCGGCGAGGTCGGGCAACGCATAGCCGTAGTACACGTCGACGCGCACCGACACATGCAGCTTCTCTTCCTCATCAAGCGTGACGTCGATGCCCTGCGTGACGGGCTTGCTCGCGAACACCGAGCGCAAACCGCTCGCGGAAGAGGGGCCCACCGAGGCCACGCCCTCCACCTCGCCCACGGCGATGGATACGATCGTTTCGACGACTCCCGGCGCAAGCGCCATGCCTTCAACGTTCAAATCGGTCATAGCACGTCTCCCATCTGGGTCTCGATGAAGTCCGTCGTCGCATCTCCCGCGCAGAACACGGCGTTGTCCAGCACGCGGCGATGGAACGGGATGGTGGTCTGGATGCCCTCGATCGTAAACTCGTCGAGCGCGCGGCGCCCGCGCGCAAGCGCCTCGGCGCGATCCTGCCCGTGCACGATGAGCTTCGCCACGAGCGAATCGTAGTACGGCGAGATGCGCGAGCCGGTGCGCACGTAGCTCTCCACGCGCACGCCGGGGCCCGCCGGAGGCTCGAAACGCGTGATGGTGCCGGGGCACGGACGGAACCCGTGCGCCGGATCCTCCGCGTTGATGCGGAACTCGATGGCATGGCCCGCCGGCGTGAACGGCGCGCGAGCGGCGCAGCTCATGGGCTCGCCAGCGGCGATGCGCAGCTGCTCCTTGATGATGTCGGTGCCGGTGATCTCCTCGGTAACGGGATGCTCCACCTGCACGCGCGTGTTCATCTCCATGAAGTAAAAGTGGCCGCGCTCGTCGAGCAGAAATTCGATGGTGCCGGCGTTGCGGTAATCCACGGCGCGCACCGCCTTGATGGCCGCCACGCCCATCGCACGGCGCAATTCGTCGTCGAGCGCCGGCGAGGGAGCCTCCTCGATGAGCTTCTGGTGGCGGCGCTGCACCGAACAGTCGCGCTCGCAGAGCGCAATGTGGTTGCCGAAGTCGTCGGCCAGCACCTGCACCTCCACATGGCGCGGACGCAGCACGAGCTTCTCCAGGTACACGCCGTCGTTGCCGAACGCCGCACCGGCTTCGGTGCGGGCCGCTTGGTACTGCGCCTCCAGCTCGGAGGGGTCGTGCACTTCGCGCATGCCCTTGCCACCGCCGCCAGCCGTAGCCTTGATGAGCACGGGGTAGCCCACGCTGTCGGCGAACGCCTTGGCCTCGGCCGCCGTGTCGATGCAGCCGTCCGAACCGGGCACCGTGGGCACGCCGCAGCCCTTCATCGTCTCGCGCGCGGACGACTTGTCGCCCATGCGCTCGATGCACTCTGCAGAGGGGCCGATGAACACGAGATCGTTGTCGGCGCATGCGCGCGCGAAGTCGGCGTTCTCGGCGAGGAAACCGTAGCCGGGATGGATGGCCTCGGCACCGGTGTTCTTCGCCGCCGCGATGATGTTGGCCATCACGAGGTAGCTCTTGTTCGCCTGCGCGGGGCCGATGCACACGGCCTCGTCGGCGTAGCGCACCGGGTAGGTGTCGGCGTCCTCCGTGGAGTACACCGCCACCGTCTTCACGCCCAGCTCCTTGGCCGCGCGCATGACGCGCAGCGCCACCTCGCCGCGGTTGGCTATGAGTATCTTGTTGAACATCATGCCGTCTCCGCAGCAGGATCGGCCGCACCGTGCGGCTCGATGTAGAACAGCACCGTGCCGAACTCCACCGGCGTGGCGTCCTCGAGGCACACCTCGCGCACCGTGCCCATCTCCTCGGCCGTGATCTCGTTCATGAGCTTCATGGCCTCGACGATGCACAGCGTCTGCTTGGCGGCAACCTCGTCTCCCACCTTGACGAACGGCGGCTCGCCGGGCGCGGGGGACGTGTAGAACGTGCCCACCATGGGCGCGGTC
>ERZ1643246.4683-NODE-4683-length-10595-cov-3.961954_pt1 | contig 10595 bp, 9 predicted proteins | sample MGYA00579265_ERZ1643246 | MGnify/ENA primary metagenome ERZ1643246 (study PRJEB29033, sample SAMEA4952261) | chicken gut metagenome | biome: Broiler Chicken; feature: Gastrointestinal Tract; material: Caecum | place: Ireland | collected 2018 | study: Broiler...
GGTGGTCGTACAGATCGCCTGTGGTAAAGCTTGCCAGAGACTCGCTGTAGAGAGAGTAGGGGGAGGTGGTGCCGGCCTTGATGATGTTGCCCTTGTAGAGCTTGAATTTGACTTCGCCGGTCACAGACTCCTGGGTGCTCTCCACGAATGCCTGAATGGCCTCCCGGAGGGGTGTGAACCACTTGCCCTCGTATACGACCTGGGCCAGCTTGTCGCCCATTTCTTTCTTCATTTCCGTTGTGGCGCGGTCCAGAACCAGCTCCTCAAGCTGCTGGTGCGCCTCATAGAGGATAGTTCCGCCAGGGGTCTCGTAGACGCCGCGGGACTTCATACCCACTACACGGTTCTCTACAATGTCAATGATGCCGATGCCGTGCTTGCCGCCCAGCTCGTTCAGCTTGCGGATGATGTCGGAAACCTTCATCTCAACGCCGTTAATGCTCTTTGGAACACCCTTTTCAAATGTCATAGTCACATACTCCGGCTCGTCCGGTGCCTTCTCCGGAGGTACAGTGAGGACTAAAAGATCATCGTAGTTTGGCTCGTTGGCCGGATCCTCCAGCTCCAGGCCCTCGTGGCTGATGTGCCACAGGTTGCGGTCACGGCTGTAGCTGTGCTTTGCGTCAAAGGGAAGGTCGATGCCGTGCTGGCGGCAGTACTCGATCTCATCCTCCCTGGACTGCATGGTCCAAAGATCTGTCATCCGCCAGGGGGCGATGATCTTGATGTCCGGAGCCAGAGCCTTGATGGCCAGCTCAAAGCGGATCTGATCGTTTCCTTTTCCTGTGGCGCCGTGGCAGATGGCAACAGCGCCTTCCTTCCTTGCGATCTCAACGAGTCGCTTTGTGATGGCGGGGCGGGCCATGGCCGTGCCGATAAGGTATTTGTTCTCGTACACTGCGTGGGCCTGCACGCAGGGAACAATGTAATTGTCGCAGAAATCATCCACAATATCTTCTATATATAATTTGGAAGCGCCGGACATCTTCGCTCTCTCCTCCAGACCGTCCAGCTCTTCGCCCTGTCCGCAGTTCACGCAGCAGCAGATAACATCGTATCCGAATGTCTCCTTCAGCCACGGGATGACGGCTGTTGTGTCAAGTCCGCCTGAATAGGCAAGTACCACTTTTTCTTTCATTGCATTTTCCTCCTGAAATGTATTTTCATTTTTCTGCGCTGCTGTGAGCCGCGCTTAAAATAACCTAAATCGCAAGGTTTACTATACACCATATTTTATAATTATGCAAGTGTAATGCAAAAAAAACGAATTTTAGTGTATATTATACAAAGCTTTTGGAAAAAATCCGATTGCGCCGGGAGAAACCGCATAAAAATGAGGGATAGACGAGAGCGCGCGGGAGCAGGGAACGCTGGGCGAACAGAGGGAAACAGGAGGGGCACAGGAAATAATGACAGAAAAAACTTGCATAATATTCATTATGGATGTATAATCATGCAGTACAAACATACAGCGGGGAAAAAGTTCCGGCAATCCACTTTACACAGAAAGAAAAGTGGTATAAACTTTAACAAGTGTTATTCTATTTTAATAAGAAAGGATATGCGAAAGATGATAAGAGCAGGAATTATCGGTTCCACCGGATACGCGGGAGCAGAGCTGGTCCGCATCCTGATGGGACATAAGGACGCCGAGATCGTGTGGTACGGCTCCAGGAGCTATATAGATAAGAAGTACGCAAGTGTGTACCAGAATATGTTCCAGATCGTGGACGCGGTCTGCATGGATGACAACATGGACGAGCTGGCAGCGGCGGCGGACGTGATCTTCACAGCTACCCCCCAGGGACTGTGCGCTTCCCTTGTCAATGAGGACATCCTAAGCAAGGTGAAGATCATTGACCTGAGCGCGGATTTCCGAATCAAGGACGTGGCTACCTACGAGAAGTGGTACGGCATAGAACACAAGAGCCCGGAGTTTATAAAGGAGGCAGTCTACGGCCTGTGCGAGATCAACAGGGAGGATGTGAAGAAGGCCCGGCTCATCGCAAACCCGGGCTGCTACACCACCTGTTCCATCCTGACGGCCTACCCTCTGGCGAAGGAGGGACTCATCGACATGGACACTCTCATCATTGACGCCAAGTCCGGCACCTCCGGCGCAGGGAGAGGGGCCAAGGTGCCCAACCTCTTCTGCGAGGTCAATGAAAACATGAAGGCCTACGGCATCGCCTCCCACAGGCACACTCCGGAGATTGAGGAGCAGCTCGGCTACGCCTGCGGACATCCGGTAGTGCTGAACTTTACGCCTCATCTGGTACCCATGAACCGGGGCATCCTGGCCACAGAGTACGCGAAGCTGACAAAGGATGTGAGCTATGAGGACGTGAAGGCCGTGTACGAGAAATATTATAAGGATGAGAAATTCATCCGCCTTCTGGATGAGGGCGTCTACCCAGAAACCAAGTGGGTGGAGGGCAGCAATTACGTGGACATCGGCTTTAAGATCGATGAGAGGACAGGCCGCATCATCATGATCGGAGCCATTGACAATCTTGTGAAAGGAGCGGCCGGACAGGCGGTGCAGAACATGAACCTGGCCTTCGGACTGACCGAGGATACAGGGCTGGATCTTGTGCCCATGTTCCCGTAGGAGGTAACCAGACATGACAATCCGGGAAATGACAATAGACGATTACGAGGAGGTGTACCACCTCTGGAAGCAGATCAAGGGCTTCGGTATCCGGAGCATTGACGACTCCAGGGAGGGCGTGGAGCGCTTCCTTATGAGAAATCCCACCACCAGTGTAGTGGCGGAGAAGGACGGGAAGATCGTGGGCAGCATCCTGTGCGGACATGACGGCAGGAGAGGCTGTCTCTACCACGTGTGCGTGGACGAGGCCTACCGGCGCCACGGCATAGGAAAGGCCATGGTGGTGAGGGCCATGGAGGCCCTGAAGGCGGAGAAGATCAACAAGGTCTGTCTTATTGCATTTACAAAAAATGACATCGGAAATGCCTTCTGGAACACCATCGGCTGGACAGAGAGGGAAGATCTGAACTACTACGATTTCGTGCTGAATGACGCCAACATCACGGCGTTCAATGAACAGTAATAAAGAAAAATATTTTCAGAGGAAGGTGGATAACATGGAGAGAATAGAAGGCGGCGTGACCGCGGCAAAAGGATTTGAGGCAGCCTGCGCGGCTGCAGGGCTGAAGTACAAGGACCGCACGGATATGGCGCTGGTCTACAGCCAGGTGCCCTGCGTGACAGCGGGAACCTTTACCACAAATGTGGTGAAAGCGGCTCCGGTGAAGTGGGATCAGCAGGTTGTGAAGAGTGAAAAGAAATCACAGGCTATCATTGTAAACTCAGGAATTGCTAATGCCTGCACAGGAGCGGAGGGCTTCGGCTATTGCAAGGACACGGCGGACAAGGCCGGAGAGGTGCTGGGCATTGACCCGGCCGGAGTGCTCATCGGCTCCACCGGCGTGATCGGAAAGCAGATGCCCATTGAAAAGCTGAAGGCCGGCATTGAGGCTCTGGCCCCGAAAAAGGCGTCCACCCTGGAGGCCGGCACGGAGGCAGCCAGGGCCATCATGACTACAGACACAAAGGAGAAGGAGATTGCTGTCACTATCCAGGTGAAGGATAAGACCGTCACCATCGGCGGCATGGCAAAGGGCTCCGGAATGATCCATCCCAACATGTGCACTATGCTCTCCTTTATCACAACAGACGCAGTCATCACAAAGGAGGCTCTCCAGAGCGCTCTCAGTGAGGATGTGCCGGATACATACAATATGATCTCCGTGGACGGGGATACCTCCACCAACGACACGGTGCTCCTGCTGGCCAACGGGATGGCGGAAAACGAGGAGATCACCTGCGGTACGCCGGAATACCAGGAGTTCAAGGCAGCTCTCCACGTGATCAACGAGTACCTGGCAAAGAAGATCGCCGGGGATGGAGAAGGTGCCACAGCCCTCTTCGAGGCCAAGGTCATCGGAGCCGAGAGCAAGGAGCAGGCAAAGGTGCTGGCCAAATCCATCGTCTGCTCCAATCTGACCAAGACAGCCATCGCGGGCCACGACGCCAACTGGGGAAGGATCCTCTGCGCCATGGGCTACTCCGGCGCCCAGTTTGACCCGGAAAAGGTGGACCTCTTCTTTGAGAGCCAGGCAGGCAAAATCCAGATCATAGAGAACGGCACGGCTGTGGACTACAGCGAGGAGGAGGCAACGAAAATCCTCTCCCAGCCGGAGGTGACAGCCATCGCGGACGTGAAGCTGGGACAGGAGAGCGCCTCCGCCTGGGGCTGCGACCTGACACACGGATACATTGAAATCAACGCGGATTACAGGAGCTAAAAAAAATGGATAACAATATGCAGAAATATCTGGACAAGGCGGAGGTGCTCATCGAGGCCCTCCCCTACATCCAGCGGTTTAACCGGAAAGTCATTGTTGTGAAATACGGCGGCAGCGCCATGGTGGACGAGACCCTCAAGGAGAGAGTGATTCAGGACGTGACCCTGCTGAAGCTGGTGGGCTTTAAGCCCATCATCGTCCACGGCGGCGGAAAGGAGATCAGCCGCTGGGTGGGCAAGGTGGGCATGGAGCCCCATTTTGTCAACGGTCTGCGGGTGACCGACGCGGCCACCATGGAGCTGGCGGAGATGGTTCTTGGAAAGGTAAATAAAGAGCTGGTCCAGTTCGTGGAGGGCCTGGGCGTGCGGGCCATCGGCATCAGCGGAAAGGACGGAGGCCTCCTGCGGGTGACAAAGAAGCTCTCCGACGGCCAGGACATCGGCTTTGTGGGAGATGTGAGGGAAGTGAACGCGGACATCCTATGGGATCTGCTGGAGAAGGATTTCCTCCCCATCGTGTGCCCTGTGGGACTGGACGACAGGAACAACACCTACAACATCAACGCGGACGACGCGGCCTGCGCCATCGCCAGGGCCATGCATGCGGAGAAGCTGGCCTTCCTGACAGACATTGAAGGTGTCTACAAGGATCCCAAGGACCCGGAGACACTGATCTCGGAGCTGAAGGTGTCTGAGGCCAGAAAGCTGATGGAGGAGGGCTACATCGGAGGCGGCATGCTTCCCAAGCTGAACAACTGTATCGACGCAATTGAAAACGGCGTTTCCAGAGTGCATATCCTGGACGGCAGGATCCCCCACTGCCTCCTGCTGGAGATTTTCACCAACAGAGGAATCGGAACCGCCATCTTAGACGATGAAGGGAGCAGATTTTACAATGACAAATAAATGGATCGACGAGGCGGAGCAGTCGCTCCTGCACACCTACAACCGGTATCCCATCGTCCTGGAGAGGGGCGAGGGCGTGTACCTGTATGACACGGAGGGGAAAAAATACCTGGACTTTGCCGCAGGCATCGCTGTGTGCGGACTTGGCTACGGCCACAAGGAGTACACAGAGGCTCTGAAGAACCAGGTGGACACCCTGCTCCACACCTCCAACCTGTACTACAGCAAACCGGCGGCTGAGGCGGCCCAAAAGCTGACAAAGGCGGCTCAGATGGACCGGGTTTTCTTTACAAACAGCGGCACCGAGGCCATAGAGGGAGCCCTGAAGGCGGCCAGAAAATACGCCTACACAGAGGGCTCCGGCCGGTATGAGTTTATCGCCATGGAGCACTCCTTCCACGGGCGCACCATGGGGGCTGTGGCTGTGACAGGCAACGAGGCATACCGGACTCCCTTTGAGCCCCTTATAGGGGGCGTGCGATTTGCCCGGTACAATGACCTGGACAGCGTGAAGGAGCAGATGAACGGGCACACCTGCGCGGTGATCATGGAGACACTCCAGGGCGAGGGAGGCATCTATCCCATTGACCCGGAATTCCTGCAGGGCGTGAGGAAGCTCTGCGATGAGAACAATGTGCTCCTCATCCTGGATGAGATCCAGTGCGGTATGGGGCGCACAGGCACCATGTTCGCCTGGCAGGACTATGGCGTGAAGCCGGACATCATGGCTATGGCCAAGGCCATCGGCGGCGGCGTCCCGGTGGGTGCCTTTGCCATGACAGAGAAGGTGGCGGAGAAGTCCCTGGCTCCGGGAGACCACGGCACCACCTACGGGGGAAATCCCTTTGTGTGCGCGGCGGTCAGCGCAGTGCTGGACATTTTTGAAAAGGAAAAGCTCTGCGATCACGTGAAGCAGGTGGGAGCCTACCTGGAGAAGCAGCTGGACGCCCTGGCAGAGCGCAAAGAGTCCGTGAAGCTGCGCAGAGGAAAGGGCCTGATGCAGGGCCTTGTCCTGAACGTGCCGGTGGGCGAGGTCGTGGTGAAGGCGCAGAAGGAGGGGCTTCTTGTCATCACCGCCGGGGGAAATGTGCTCCGCATGGTTCCGCCCCTTGTGATCACGGAGGAGCATGTGGACGAGATGATCGAAAAGCTGGAGAAGGCGCTCTAGGAGAAGATCCACAAAAGAAAATGACCGGATAAATACAGATTTCGGCGGAATATACAGGCTGGCTGTGGGAAATACTAACTTCTGATCAAGAGGAAGGAAGTGATTTTCTATGGCCGGCTTTTTTATTGCACTATTGTCGGGCGCCCTCATGAGTGTGCAGGGCGTATTTAACACCCAGGTCACCAAGACCACGGGGGAGTATGTGAGCAATGCCTGGGTACAGTTCTCTGCCCTGGCGGTCTGTCTGGGGGTCTGGTTCTTTGCGGGGAGGGACAGCTTTGGGGCCATCGCCCGGGTGGAACCGAAATATATGCTCCTGGGAGGCGTCATCGGGGCGGGGATCACCTGGACTGTCATCCGCAGCATGGAGCAGCTGGGGCCTGCAAAGGCGGCTCTTCTCATCGTCATCGCCCAGCTCATCGTGGCCTATCTCATCGAGCTGGCAGGGCTTTTTGGTGTGGAGAAGGAGCCCCTGGAATGGCGGAAGGTGGGAGGCATGGCCCTGGCTCTGATTGGAGTTGCAATTTTTCAGTGGAAATAGTACAATGGCTTTATCTAAGCATAAGAGGGGTGTCCGCAGCTGGGATACGGCTGTAAAGGAGTAAATTATGCGTAGAAGACTGACAGCGGTTCTCTGGATTCTTGTGATCCTGACCGGCTGTTTAAACGGATGTGAAAAGAAGGAAGAGACCTCCGGCATAGAGGAGATCTCTCTGGAAGAAGACGGGGAGGAGGCCTCTTCAGGCGAGGAGGACTCCCCGGAGAAGACAGGTGAGGAGACCCGGGAGAAGGGGCAGGAGCCGGAACAGGAGACTGACGCCATCTTTGTCTATGTGTGCGGCCAGGTGGCCGCCCCGGGCGTCTATGAGCTGTCTGCGGGGGCCCGCGTGTACCAGGCCATAGCGAGGGCCGGAGGCACTCTGGAGGGGGCCAGCCCGGAGAGCCTGAACCTGGCCCAGCAGGCGGAGGACGGACAGAAGATCTATGTCCCCTCAAAGGAGGAGGCAGAGGCGGGCACGTTTCCTCAGGACGACTCCTGGGGGGCGGCGTCTTCTTCCCGGGAGCAGGGCGGAGGAAAGGTGAACCTGAACACCGCTGGTCTGGAGGAGCTGATGACCCTCACGGGGATCGGACAGACCCGGGCGGAGGCCATTATCACCTACCGGGAGGAAGAGGGAGCTTTCCAAGCGCCGGAGGATATTATGAAGGTGGACGGCATCAAGGAAGGCATCTACGAGAAGCTGAAGGATGAGATCACTGTGTGATGACAGAAGAAGAACAAAAAAGCTAAGGGAGACATTATGGGTTGGAAAGTATTGGTTGTGGACGATGAAAAACTGATCGTGAAGGGAATACGGTTCAGTCTGGAGCAGGACGACATGGAAGTGGACTGCGCTTACGACGGGGAGGAGGCCTTAAAGCTGGCCGCCGAAAATACATACGACATTATCCTCCTGGACGTCATGCTGCCCAAGCATGACGGCTTTGAGGTGTGCAGACAGATTCGGGAGTACTCGGACGTCCCTATCATCATGCTGACCGCCAAGGGAGAGGACATGGACAAGATCCTGGGGCTGGAGTACGGGGCTGACGACTATATCACCAAGCCCTTCAACATCCTGGAGGTGAAGGCCAGGATCAAGGCCATCATTCGCCGCACAGGGAAGAAGAAGGATCAGAAGGAAGACGGAAAGCTGGTGGTCAAGGGAGATATGAAGATTGACTGCGAGAGCCGCAGAGTGGTGATCGGTGATCGGGAGATTAACCTGACTGCCAAGGAGTTCGACCTTCTGGAGCTTCTGGCTACCCATCCGAATAAGGTGTACAGCCGGGAGAATCTGCTGAACCTTGTGTGGGGCTACGAGTACCCGGGCGACGTGCGCACAGTGGATGTACATATCCGAAGGCTCAGGGAGAAGATCGAGGCGCAGCCCAGCGATCCGAAATACGTGTACACAAAGTGGGGAGTTGGTTACTATTTCAGGGGTTAGATTATATTTCAGAAATCATTTTTTGAAAAGTCTGAAGTTTCGAATCATATTTCTTTTTATAGCAGTGGGGATCATTCCCTGCCTTGTCTTGAAAGCAGTTATCCTGGAAAGCTATGAAAACAGGGCGGTCGATGTGCGGACCGCCCAGCTGCAGAACCAGTGCACGATCCTGTGCAATCAGATCGGCGCCGGGGGATACCTGGATACAGGTCTCTCGGAGGTGCTGGAGGCTGAGCTGGAGCAGATGTCAGGTATTTACAATGGCCGCATCATGCTGATCAACAGTCAGTATCAGATCACGGAGGATACATACGACCTGGATACAGGGAAGATCATTGTGTCCGAGGATGTGATGCAGTGCTTTGAGGGGGAGGGAACGAAGATCTACGACCGGGACAACCAGTATATTGAGGTGACTTCTCCGGTGTTCGTCCCGGGAAGCGAGCAGGTGTCCGGCGTTCTGCTTGCCAGCGTGTCCGCTGACTCTGTCCTGGACGGCCTGAGCGTGCTGGGAGGCACAGCCTGGGTGGCTGTGGGAGTGACAGCCCTCCTGGTAGCAGCTCTCGCTGTCATACTGGGCTCTGTCATGGTCCGCCCCTTTGCCAGGATCACCTCCTCCATCGAGGCGGTCAGCGAGGGCTATGACACCAACTATCTCCACGAAAATGCATACACAGAGACAAGTCTTCTGTCTGAGGCCTTTAACAAGATGCTGGGCCGTCTGAAGATACTAGACGATTCCAGGCAGGAGTTTGTGGCCAACGTGTCTCACGAGCTGAAGACACCCATCACCTCCATGAAGGTGCTGGCGGACTCCCTGCTTGTGCAGGAGGACGCGCCTGTGGAGCTGTACAGGGAGTTTATGGCGGATCTTTCGGAGGAGATCGAGCGGGAGGACAAGATCATCAACGACCTTCTGTCCCTTGTCAAGATGGACAAGACGGCTTCCACTCTGGATGTGAAGCAGACCAACATCAACGAACTGGTGGAGAAGATCCTGAAGCGGCTTCAGCCCATCGCGGCGGCGGCCAACATCGAGGTGGTCTTTGAAAGCTTTCGGCCTGTAAACGCAGAAATTGACGAGGTAAAGCTTTCCCTTGCTATTACAAATCTTGTGGAGAACGCTGTAAAGTACAATGTGGAGGGCGGATGGGTTCATGTGTCCTTGAACGCAGACCATAAATTCTTCTACATCGAGGTGGCTGACTCGGGCATCGGCATACCGGCGGAGGCACAGGAGCACATTTTCGAGCGGTTCTACCGGGTGGATAAATCCCACTCCAGGGAGATCGGCGGCACCGGGCTTGGCCTTGCCATTGCCAGAAATGCGGTGGTTCTTCACCGGGGCGCTGTCAAGGTGTACAGCCAGGTGGGGGAGGGAACCACATTTACAGTGCGCATCCCCTTGAGCTATGTTGTCTGATCGCCTGGACAGGGAGATTGGAAGGAGGTTTCTGCATATGAAAAATCTGTACAGACCAGTGAAGAGAGCGGCAGCCCTGTCTGCGGCCCTTCTTCTGGCCCTGGGACTTCTCACCGGATGCGGTGGGGATAGGAGCGCCCCGAAGCAGGGAGAGGAGTATCTGCTCTATGTGGAGCAGGGAAGCGTGTCTCTTATGCCGGTGGCCTGGGAGCCGTCCGCAGGAGAAACCCGGGATATGGTTCGGGAGGCCCTTGAGGAGATGAAAGAGCCCGGGGCCCCGGAGGGGTATGTGAGTGCGATCCCTGAGGAGGTGTCCGTGGAGGTAAAGGATCTCCGGAACGGGAAGCTGGACCTGACCTTCAGCGACTCCTACAGCAGTCTCTCCAAGAAGAGCGAGGTACTGCTGCGGGCCGCTGTGGTTCAGTCCCTGACGCAGATCGAGGGCATCAGCAGGGTCCGCTTCTTCATAGGCGATCAGCCTCTCCGGGAGGCGGACGGGACAGAGACAGGCTACATGGGGGCGGAGGACTTTGTGCGAAATATAGGCTCTGCCCTGAATGCCTATGAGAAGACAGATCTGACTCTGTACTTTGCCGACGCAGATGGGAACAGTCTGGCGCGGGAGACGGTAAATGTGAGGTACAACAGCAATACATCCCTGCAGAAGCTGATCCTGGAGCAGCTCCTGAAGGGGCCCCGGACCCAGGAGTGCCAGGACACGCTGCCGTCGGACACGATCCTCCTGGGAGTTTCTGTAAAGGATGGCATCTGCTATG
>ERZ1643246.4684-NODE-4684-length-10594-cov-14.148306_pt1 | contig 10594 bp, 11 predicted proteins | sample MGYA00579265_ERZ1643246 | MGnify/ENA primary metagenome ERZ1643246 (study PRJEB29033, sample SAMEA4952261) | chicken gut metagenome | biome: Broiler Chicken; feature: Gastrointestinal Tract; material: Caecum | place: Ireland | collected 2018 | study: Broiler...
AGTTATGTAATAAAGACTAGCAATATATACTATTTGCCGTTCTTAGCAACATTCCATTCTATTTTTAGATATATTCTCATTGCATTGCGCAATAATATTAGTTTTTTTTGCATATTTTCTATATTTTTTTCCTCATCCTGTAAAACCTTTTTTGCTTTATCTAACTCTACTTCATCTATCTTTTTGAATTCTGGTTCCTGACAAGGTATATCTTCGCCTTCTTCTGTAAATACGATATCCGTTACAACCAACTCCGCATTGTCATACATACTTTTGCGTGCTATCTTAATTGCTTTTTCAAGATGTTCATATCTTTTATTTTTTACATCTCTAGAAAAATCAGAAAAATCCCTAGCCAATTCTTCCAAAAGTTCTACTATAAGATTATTTTTTCCTTTGTTATCTTCCTTAGATAAAAGTTTCTCTCTGGAAGAATCACTTTCGGTGCTGTCATTTCCAAAATAAAGAATCAGGAGTTCATTTTTTTCTTGTGCCTCAAGTAATTCTTGATCTATACTCTCTAGTTTTTTAAAATTAATCATAGAAAAATAATGTACTAATAACTCTGCTGTTGTTTTTCTGACATTTTGAATCCATTCTATTCTAGCCTTTGCATTCAAATTTGCATCTATATTCTTTTGATTCCATTTTTCTTGAAGTTTTGAATTTTCTTTATTTATTTTTTTAGTAGTTCTATTAGTCATAAAAGTGCTAATAAAAACTCCAATCAGTGATAAAACAGATACAAAAATTGCCATTATATCTCCTCCATTTATATTTGAACTAGTTTCAGTAACCAATTCCAATGTACCTGATATTTCCATTTTTCATACATCTCCTCTTCAACTAAATAAGATTATCATGTTTTTCTTATTATTACGAGAGAAAAGCTCTCATTTTCTTCATCATATCTCACAGATCCGTTATACATAGAAGTAAGGTCACCATTGTTTCCGTCAGTATGTGCTAACCTTTTATAATTCTATATAAAATTTTAATATACTTTATGCATATTTACCACATACACAAAACTTTTCTCTACCAATATGTCTTCTCTCTCATTAATACAACTCTCATCAGAAAATTATAATACTAAATTTTTATAAACTATCTACCTTGATTTGGGATTAAAATGAATAGATTAAAAACATTATTGCTATTTGTAATTTGCATAGTTCCATTATATTTAAAAATGCACTTGCGAATATTGTTAAGACCATGTCCATGTAGTAAAGTATCTCGTTTCTTTGTATTAATATCTAATGTCAAGTTTGGAGAGCTGTTAGAAAAAACAATTAAAATAAAATTTCCTTTTCGACAAATCCTTATTTTTATAAAGCGTCTATTTTCGATTGGTATTTTTTCACAAGCTTCAATCGCATTATCTATAGCATTACCGAAAAGAGAGCAAATATCCTCCGGTGTAAAATTTTGAAAACTTGTATATGTCATTTGTATGTCAAATAAAATATTTTTTTCCTGGGCTAATAACACCTTTTCATTCAAAATTATATTGAGATATATATTTTCAGTATCATATCTATTTTCATAAAAGGAAAATGATTTTTCAATAGTATCTATGTAATCTATTTTTTGATCGTTCTGAATTTCACTTTTTAATATTAGAAGATGATTTTTGAAATCGTGTAGAAGTTCTTGAAGTCTCAAATTGTCTTCCATTTTTCCTTTATAATATTTATAATCACTTTCCATTTTTGATAAATTAATATTATTGCTATATTCAATTTCCTTACAATGAACAAAATACATCAACAAAATAAGATTAAATAATATCAATATATACACAATAAGCGTTATTACAAACAGTAAATATTGGGTCTCAGGTTGAATAATAGTTATAATTGAACCTGTTATAACAACAAATAAAATATCAACTGAAATCGTTAAATATAAAGGTATTGTATTTTTTATATGTAGTTTATCAAGATTTTTTCCTAATATTTTTCTTGTTAACATACAAATTACATAGGTCAAAGTCAAATCTGATATTAGTAATAAATTTCTATAATTAATTTCTATAAACAAATACAATATATCGCAAATCTCCATTGCTATAATATCACAAATAGATAAACAAAACACAAATGTAGTGCACAAAATTATAGCCTTTTTAAAAGTAATCATTTTTAAAATTATAAGTGCAAATACCGTAATTAATACTACAACAAGAATCTTAATAAGAATAGGAATGTTCAAGTAATTTAACATAATATTTATAAAAATATATATTAACGCTGGTACAGTAAACCGAAACAGTGATACTGATAATGTATTATCATATAATAAAAAAATAAGCATAACTGATTCAAATAACAATGAGATTATTTCATAAATTTCCATTAAATAATTTCACCTCCCCAAATAAGTGCTAATTTTTGCAATAATTCCGTCTTTTTTTGTTTACTCACTGGAATTTGCCCGCCAGTAGTTAAGTATATATCATACCCCACAACGTCTTTTATATACGATAAATTTACTATATAACTGGATTGACATCGAAAAAACATAGCCGGGGAAAGTAATTTTTCAAAATCCTGCAGCTTTCTATTTACTAAAATAGTTCCACTGTCTACATGCAACAACGCTTTTCTTGCTTGCGTTTCTATATAGGTTAAATCTTCCAACCTTATTTTATGAACATCCCCCTTAACTTTCACATAAATACTTTTGTCATTGTTCTGCTTTAATTTAGGCAATAGGCTATCCAATAAAAGTGTGATACGTCGCTCAGTAATTGGTTTCAAGAGATACTGATATGCCTGATAGTTATATCCTTTAAATACATACTGACGCAGCGAAGTCACAAAAACCAATATAACATTCTTATCTTTACTCCGTAACTCTTCGGCAACTGCCAATCCGTTCTGTAAAGGCATTTGTATATCCAAAAAAACTATATCCGTATCAGATGTATAACTATCCAAAAAGTGTATACTACTATTAAAAATTTTTATATTTAGTATAACATTGTGGAGTTGTGCATACTTTAAAAGCAATTTTTCTAAATTTTTACAAAATACTATTTCATCATCACAAATTGAAATTTTTATCATAAATGTATTCCTTTCTATAATATAGACTTTTACCATACTTAGTAATCTATAAAATAAAGATACACCGAATCAGAATTCATTTCTATTTTGATGTCCCTATCTATCCCTAAATCTCTAATTTATTATAATAGATTATTCCTTAGTGTGCAAACCCTACGATATAATGGATTAATCTGAATCTCAATTCTTTATACCTTATAATCACAAGGTGATATAATTGGAATCTTACAATGACCAAAAAAAATATATTTCAGCTCAATATAGTAAAATAACGCAACAGTTGAGAGCTGCTGCGCTATTTTAAATTATAAGAAGTTTTAATTAGTTATATTCAACCGATATAGTTTTACTTTTAAATATAACTTAACCGTAGTTATTTAAAATAATATAATTGTACATTCTATTTTTATTTCATCTCACTCTGTTCCACTCCTTTTAACTTAACGCACAAATAACTAAACTCTGCAGGCTCTCCTATTATTTTTACACTATATTCACCTTCTTCCAAAACTATTTTTTTAGTCTCATTCTCTTCAACATTCTCCACGATTCCTTCTTTATCGCATACTACCAGCTTACAAAGACCAGACTTATTTTTCTCTTCTCTAGTTAGTTCTATATTTATCTTCTCCTTTGCTTCGAATTCCACAAGTGTAGAAGTTCCCCATATTATGACTCCATGGCCTTCCAAAATACTATCTGTCCCACTCTGTACCCCACGTTGAAAATTGTATTCACCAGCTATTTTCCCATCATCTTCCCATGAAAAAATCTCTGATATATCATCATCAAATTTTGAATATGACTCGTCCGGTATTTTGTTACTATCTTTCGAACTGTAATACGTATCATTACTACAACCGTTAAGTATGCACATTAGCATTGTCATCATCACACTTAAGATCACCAACATTTTTTTCATTTTTATATCCATTCCTTTCAATTCGCTCACACACAGCACTATAAAAGTGATTTTCATGCCAAGCATTTTAGATTAAATTTAATAATTAGATATCTTATCATCAATAGCCGATACATCTATCCGTTAAATCTTGATACAAAGCTAATCTCTATCTAAGGATAAAAACATCTAATTAGATTCCCTCTGGGTCTTTTTGTTGCATCTTTCTGTCTATTATAACTGCATTTATTATTTTTTAATTTTCCACCTCCTGAATATACCACTTTTTCTGTGCTTCATACATTTTTCTATACTTCCCATTATTATTCATAAGTTCCTCATGAGTTCCTTTCTCTACTATTTTTCCTTTCTCCATTACAATAATTTCGTCAGCAATTTTAACTGAATTTAACCTATGAGTAATTAGAACTGCCGATTTCCCTTTTACAATTTCTGCAAATCTTTCATATAATTTCTCTTCTTCAAATGGATCAATCGCAGAATTAGGCTCATCTAATATTATAAAATCATATTCCTTGTGAATCCCTCTAGCAATCGCCAGTCGCTGCCATTGACCTCCTGATAATTCTGTCCCTCCAAATTCTCTACCTACAAGAGATTCGATTCCATTCTCCAAAATCAGATAATCAAAGGCTACTTCGTCTAGTTCTTTTTTCACATTTTCTTCATTATGAAAATCACTAATTAATACATTTTCTTTGACAGATAATTTATACTGTGCGAAATTCTGAAATACAGCAGATATCAAGTGTTTTTCCGCTTTTCCACCATATATTTTCCCAGTTTGAGGTTTATACATTCCACACAAAATTTTTGCCAGCGTAGATTTACCTGAGCCATTATAACCTACAATTGCCAAAACTTTTCCTACTCCAATTGATACTGACAAATTTTTAATCACTAATTCGGACATATTGGGATATGAAAAATTAATATCCTCAAGCCGTATTATGGTATCATCTCCTACCTTTAAATTTTCTTGTACTGATTCTTCTATATTCATAATCTCCAGATAAAATTTTATATTTGCAAAGTTCTGAATAATCATTCCTATTTGACGTCCAAAAAGTTCATTTAGCAACTCATATATCTGCCTAATCGCAATAAAAATAGTAGAGCATACTCCTACTGTTATATGTTCTTCACTTAACGAGAATATCAGCAACAAAAACACTATACCATATCCACATATAGCAATCCCTTTCAGTATCATTTCAGCAAGTGCCATTTTTTTTTGGCTTTCCCACATTTCTCCAGTTGCTTTATTAATATCCTTTATAAATTTAGGAAAAAAGAACTCTGCTGCATTTAGTACTCTTGTTTCCTTAAAATATTTTTTATCAGCGATACAATTAAAATAATATTTATATCTCCTATTTAGGTTCATTGTTTTATCCAAATATTTCTCATAAAATTTACTCTTAATAAATTGAGATAAAAACACTGGAACCAAAATAAAGACAAATCCCCAAAGTAATCCAGGATATAAATTATAAAAGTAGCATGCCAATACAATAAAGTATAGTAAATAAAAAGTCAAAAAAAATGTCACCATTATTATTAAATTAGCAGCTGCATCAATTCCTTCCCCTGCCATCTTAAGCTGATCCAAAAATTTTGAACTTTCAAAGTGTATAGGTTCTATTTTAGAAACCTTTTTTTGAAAATCATATCTTAATTTTCCACTAACTTTTTTTGACAAAACTTCAAACATATAATTGTGCATACCATTAAATATAGTAGTCAAAATCATTGCTATCCCTACTATAATTGCTAGTAATATATTACTTTTCATATCGTTTTTGGATAATATACTATCCAAAAAGATCTGCAAAACAATAACATTTCCTACTGTTAGCAAACTATGAATTGAGCCGACAATAATCGTCATCCCAAAATACAATGGGCATATTCTCAATATACTTTTCATCAACAATCTGAAGATTTTAATTCGTTTCTCCACAATACCATTCCCTTTGCTTTTTAAACATCTCTGCATAAATTCCATCTATCTGGAGTAATTTGTCATGTGTTCCTTCTTCGATTATTGTCCCATCCTTCAAAACATATATTTTATCAACAAGCTTACAAGCCCCTAATCGATGTGAAATTAGAACTGATGTACAGTTTCTACAGAGCTTTTTGTATTCTTCATACAATTCACTCTCACTTATCGGATCTAATGATGATGTAGGTTCATCAAAAACACAAATTGGTTTATTAGAAATCAAAGCACGCGCTATAGCGATTTTTTGCCATTCTCCTCCAGACAAATCTATTGATTTTCTTCCCAATTTCCCCAATTCAATTTCAAAATTATTCTTGATTTTCTTTTCAATCAGTTCGTTTAATTCAATTTTGTCTAGGATTTCAAAATCTTGATTATCAAGATTCTCTCGCCTTCCCATTGTCAAATTATCTTTTAATGATAACTGGTAATGGTTAAAATCTTGGAAAACAGTTGCATATAATTCACATAATTCTTCTCTTGTAAATTTACGAAGTTCCTCTCCATTTAAAAATATGTTTCCTTCATAATTGTCATACAATCCCAGCATAAGTTTAATTATTGTAGATTTCCCTGCACCGTTAATTCCAACCAAAGCATAATTTGTTCCTTTTTCGATAGTCATATTTAGTCCTTTTAATATGTATTGTTCTGTCCCTGGATATTTAAACCAAACATCTTGAAAACTTAACATTTCAAACCCAATATGTTTTGTAATGTTCTCTTTTTTCTCATCTTTCAAAGAAAAAAAGGAACGTATATCTTTGAGAAATTCTTTGCATTTAGTTATTTCTTCACTTACAGATGTAAGATCCCAGGTAACCATTTGGGAAAATTCAACCACTTCATTTACAATTGAGATAAATAGTCCTACCGTTAGTATATCTTTATTCAATGGCCACAATAAAGAGATTAATATTATCGTTGAAACCCCCATAAGAATTATCCCCTGGGCTTTCATATATACATACCATTTTTTTAATACTTTCACCTGTTTTAAAATATACTTATTAAATCCTTGTTGCCACCAACTATTTATTTCTTCTCCGTATCGAAATAGCGTTCTTTCGTTTATATAATCTTTTTCAATAAGCAATTGACTCAAATAATTAACTTTCCGCTTATCAACGGTAATTTCCCTTTCCACATTATAATTTTCTTTTCCACTTTTGACTGCAGCAAATATAGTGATACAAGAACATCCTAAAAGAATCATCGTACATTCTGGATTAATTCTAGCCAATACTATACAAATCTCTAATCCCTTACCCATAATCAAGCAAAGACTTATAATTTCCATTAATCCATTAACTATCCGCTTTTCTGCGTTGTACGAAATGCGTTCTATTAAGTTTTTGCTTTCGGTATTTTCCATATACGCATATTCTATTTTTTTCATTTTATTCAAAATACAAGATGACAAAAAGATATTCATATTGATTGTAAGTTTGTTTTGCGTTAAACCTGTCAAAATTTTAAGACATTCGTTTAAACTCATAAACAATAATACAACAACCATTGAAGTAATTATAGAATATCCATTTTTATTCCCACTTACGATATTAACACAATCATTTAAAAAGGTAGCATTAACAAATACTTGTGCTAATTGCGTCCCTATTAACAATATATTTATTAAAAAAACATAAACTACCCTAATAGAATCACACTTAAATGCTATCTTTATGATAGTAAATGTTGTTATTTTCATGTTACATAAATATTCCTGTACCTCTTTCATGTTTTTGCTTACACCACATTTCTTTTAAATATATTAAACGCAACAGTAACTGTATAAGAATATGTCTTAGCTTATCGCTTAAATAGCCTTTCTTTTTACCTAAGCGATAGGCCTCTTTATGATGTATTGTTTTTTGATTTTCCCACTTTGATATTGTTTCAGCAAATAAATTATATGTTTCAAATAATTCCGTTCCATATTTTTTCCCACCTTTATCTACACTGGAAACTTTCCCCATTATATCTTCATACATAATCGGAAGATCAGAATAACAGACATTATCCCCTTTTGTTATCAAGTGCTCTTGGTCATACGCAATGATACGATGCACAATCCTATTATCCTTTTCTTTAAAAACCACTATATCTCCTATTTTATAAATTTTTTTCTTACTTATCTCTATTGTGTCTCCAGGCTTTAAAATGGGCCTCATACTATTACCCTCAACAACAATTTGAAGTTTCCCCATACAACGTAAATTAAAATCCAATATTTCATTCAAGAACATTCGCATTCATCATCCTTTATTTCGCATGTGTTTCATATATTGAAACACATGCGTTTATTTTACTGCTGATCCTGCCCATCATAATTTAAATCACAATGGGAATATCCTTCCTGACAAGTTGAATTATATGTCCAACAAAGATATTTCAAAATACATACCTTCGCACTAGCATTTGTTTTAGTGTTAATACATTCGTTTGTCAAAGTTACAATTCTAGGATTTTGATATTTCATATAAATTTCCCTCCCTATAGACTATTTGTTATATTTAATCACACAAGTTGTATATTTTTTTCCACAACTCCCATAAAGAAAGATGCAGGCGCCTGCTTTCACTTTTTTTTCTAAGCTTTTTGATGAAAAACTAACCATTTTAGGCTTTTTATACATATTAATGTGTCCTTTCTAACATAGGCTTCCCTCTGATTTCTCAGAGGAAAGCCTTAATAAAATTAATACATAAATGTACAGTGCTTATATCCTTTTGTACACTGTGTATACCAAAAAACACACGCACCCGCATAAAGCGCACTGTTTAAATCCGTTTTAGAAATAACGGTATGTTTAGGTTGTTCGTACATTTTAATATCCACTCTATTAATATTTGAAAACACATCCATTATATCTGCTGGGACAACCCGTATAAAAGAATACGCAAGCGCCTGCCTGCCCCATTGTTTCCATCTGCTTTCTTGTGATTGTCTGATGTTTTGGCTTCTGATACATACTAATTCTCCTTTCTACTAAAATATGAATCCAAAATAATCACATACTTCTCTTAAATCATTTCAAATTATGCAATTATTTTTCGAGAGTATATAGGATTGCTATTTTTCTATATACCCTGCTTTACCAATCGCCAGTTGTTTTAATCATACCCGTACACGCAACCCGAATAATTTGTTGCACACCCTGTATAAAAGAATACACAAGCACCGGCTTTCGAACTCCTTAAAAGTTCTTCTTTAGAAAATAAAGCTCTCTTCGGTTTCACATACATCATATTCACCTTCTTTCTTTTGTTATTGCTCTCCAAGTATATATAATTTGGAATAGCCATAAATTAATTTGAAATACTATTGGTAAAGGTTAATAAACCATTACCTAACAAGTTTTTCCTATCTCTACATGTCCCATCGACAGCGAAAATTGTTCCTTCGGAAAATATAGCTTTTGCAGGGCAACCAGCGTTACATAAATGCTGATAACCACAGTTCTGACACTTTGGAATAAAATATTTTCTTAGGTTCATTAAGTCTATAAATTGTTTACACTTTTCGCCATACATAATTTCTTTAATTGACAATATATTAATATTTCCAAAAGAAAATTGTTTTTTGTCAAACATCTGACATGGATAAACATCTCCTTCTGGTGAAATTCTCACATTAAATCCTACTATATTTTCTCCACCTGTAAACGGACATCCAATGCTTACTTCTTTTTCTTGATAATTTACTTTTATTTTTTTATACATTTGTTCCAATTCTGATATTTCGTGTTCAGCCAATTTAAGTTCTTCAATAGATTTTAAAGAATCATGAAATAATTTTGTCTCATGAGCCAAAGCAATATCTAAGTTCTTAATGTCATGTTTTTCAGCAAAATCAAACACTGATTGCAAGCTTTCTTTACTATAATTTTGTTTCCATAGATTTGTCCTGACAGCAATACTTCCTCTATATCCACAACTTTTAAGGAGTTTTAATGCCTTTTCCTGCGACTCATATGTTCCTACTCCTCTTGACAGGTTATGAATTTTTGAAATACCGCTATCTAGCGTAAACTGAATTCCTGGATTATAGTAAGCTAATTTCTCTGCGACATATTCCGTAATAAGTGTGGCATTAGTTATTATATCTACATGAATCTTCTTTTCTTTGCAGAAGTCTAAAAGTTCAAAAACCTTATCATATAGCAGCGGCTCGCCTCCTGATAACGTAATGCTATCTACTCCCATACTTTTGGCATCTAATAAAACTTTTTGTATAACTTTTAAATCTAATTTGAAAACTTTTTTTATAATCTCTTCATTATAGCAATAAACACATTGTTGGTTACACGAAGAGATTATTTCTAAATACAAACCTATTAATTTAGCTTTCTTTTCCATAATTTAACTTACCACCTTCTGTAATTTTAAATCATTAAGTATTTCTTCAACATCACCCTTGATTTCGTCTTTTTCTGGAGAGTTTGGATATTTTTCTTTTAAAGTGTCCACTATTTCATCAACCGTATGGTTATCTTTATAAAGTTTATATATTAATGCTGCTGTTAAGTTTAAAACATGGGTATTTTTAGTGATTGTGTCAAAAATAATAAGTTCTCCCGTTGCTGTC
>ERZ1643246.4685-NODE-4685-length-10593-cov-4.084741_pt1 | contig 10593 bp, 10 predicted proteins | sample MGYA00579265_ERZ1643246 | MGnify/ENA primary metagenome ERZ1643246 (study PRJEB29033, sample SAMEA4952261) | chicken gut metagenome | biome: Broiler Chicken; feature: Gastrointestinal Tract; material: Caecum | place: Ireland | collected 2018 | study: Broiler...
AGGGGATTCTGGAAGACTGTGCCCGCAGACTGTGGGATGTATAAGAGGTGAGAAAAATGAGCGGATTGAAGGAACGTCTGTATGAAAAAATCGTCAGAAAAAATGAGCGGGTCCGCAAGGCCTATGAGCGGTACGTGAACGGCCATCTGGCAGAGCATCGAAGATGTCGGATAAAGCACTGGCTGGTACTGCTGCTTCTGGCCTGGAAATACCGCGGCAGCCAGAAGAATCGTCTGCATCGGATGCAGCTGCTGGGCATCCGGGACGGGCGGGCCACCATCCGGATGGAAAAGATTTTCGGTGCGGTCTGCTATAATCTCTATCGTTCGGAGGACGGCGTTCATTACCGCTTTCTGGCAAAGACAGAGAACAGCCGGTATAAGACGGATCCTCTGCCTCCGGAGACCATTTTCTTCTACAAATTCAAGGTTTCCATGGACGGCTCCTTTTACAGCGATTTCTCCCAGGTGCTTTCCGTCTCCACGGTGGCGGATGAAAATCTGTACTGGGCCCGGCGGTTGGCTGCTCTGGACGGCACAGCCGCAGGCCAGGGGGGAGCAGAGGGAGACAAAAAGGCAGGCAAGGGCAGGAAGGGCAGGCATGCCCACCGGCTGCAGGCGCAGGCGGATCCCGGAGGCGGGGCGTCCCTTTCCTGGGAAGCGGTTGCGGGAGCCCTCCACTATAATGTATACCGGGCCGGAGAGGATGGGGAATTCCGGTTTCTCGTGCAGACCCGGAAGACCAGCCTTACAGATGACCGGCTTGCCCCCGGCCTTTACCGTTATCGGGTCAAATACACCTGCGACAACCGGAAATACCAGGATCTGGGGGAGACGGAACCCGTAAAGACACAGCTTCCCCTGCCGGGCGCCGGAGGACGGGTGTATGAAAAGGGCCCGGAGTCGGAGGCGTCCAACCGGGTGTCCCCCATGAATTTCGCCAAAGGTCTTATGCCTTATCCGGTGATTTCCTTTGATATCTTCGACACCCTGATTTTCCGCCCTTTTTCCGTCCCCTCCGATCTGTTTGTGCTGGTGGGCGAGCAGCTGGATATCATGGATTTTTGCGAAATCAGGAAAAACGCGGAGCAGCAGGCCAGAAATGACAATTATCTGAAGCGGGGAAATAAAGAGGTTACGCTGCTTAAGATTTATGAATATGTGGCCAGGGAAACGGGAATCGATCCAGGGGAAGGCGCCCGGGTGGAATTTGAGACGGAGTTGTCCCTTTGCCGGCCCAATCCCTATATGCAGACAGTTTACCGGCTGCTTCTGGGGCAGAATAAGACGCTGGCGGCAGTGTCGGATATGTATCTTCCCGAAGAATGGATGCGCAGGCTCCTGGCCTCCTGTGGTTATGACCAGTGGGATCAGGTCCTTGTCTCCTGTGATTACAACTGCTCCAAGCGAAACGGCGGCCTGTACGATATTCTGACTGATCGGTACGACGGGCTGGAGCTTATCCATGTGGGCGACAATCCTCATTCGGATTATGACAGTGCACGGAAAAAGGGTCTGGCCGCCCGGCTGTATCAGAACGTGAATGAGGCCGGGAATCCCTATCGGGCCCTGGGAATGTCGCATCTGGCGGGAAGCGCTTACCGGGGTGTGATCAATGCCAGGCTCCATTCCGGGATGGAGCGTTTCAGTCCGTACTATGAGGTAGGGTATGTGTATACGGGCTTTTATGTGATGGGTTTCTGCCAGTGGATTTACCGGTATGCCAGAGCGCATGGACTGGATAAGATTCTGTTTCTGGCCCGTGAAGGAGATTTGTACCGAAAAGTCTTTACACAGATGTATCCGGATTTTCCCACAGAATATGTTCTGTGGAGCCGGGTGCCGGTGGTAAAGACCACCGTGGACAAGAACCGTCATCCCTATCTGCTGCAGCTGGTACATCACAAGGCCAACGCCCTCTATAAATCCCGGATTGGAACTCTGTTTGACCGGGTGGGAATCGGAGAGCTGAAAAAATATTTTCCCCAATACCGGCTTCACGACCGGGAATATCTGACGCCCGCAAATGAAAAGGTGGTCTATTCTCTTCTGGTGGATCACTGGGAGGAGCTGTGCGGCTGCTATCAGGCGGACCAGGAGGCAATACGGGATTATCTTTCCAGAATGCTGGCGGGCAGCCGGCGAGCTGCCGTGGTGGATGTGGGCTGGTCAGGAAATAACGTGCTGCAGGTTCGCTATCTGGTGGAGGAAGTATACCATCTGAACTGTCGGATCAGCTGTCTGCTGGCGGCCACAAGAAATGTCAATGACACCTATATGGCCGCCATGATGCAGAAACGGCAGGTGGAAACGTATCTGTTTTCCAGTCTGGACAACAAGGAGCTGCATGATCTGCATCAGGCGGGGAATCGCCATCTGAATTCTTTCTTTTTTGAAATTCTGACCCAGTCCTGCACACCCACCTTCCTGGGGTTCGACCGGGAAGGGCGGATTCTCTATGATATTCCTGAGGTGGAAAATTATGAGCATAACCGGGAGATTCACCGGGGATGTCTGGATTTTGTCAGGGATTATACCGGATGGTTTCAGGATTTCCCCTATATGCTGGATATCTCCGGCCATGACGCGTATATGCCGTTTCTTCATTTTTCCGGACATCTGTCCTGGCTGAGAAAATATTTCGGAGGCTACATTTTCGGGAGAGATCTGTTTGCCACCCAGGACCGGGCGGTAATGGAATCCGTCCGTCAGGTGATGGAGAAGGCAAAGCTGTGGGAGGAGGAAAAACATTGATACTTTATCAGGCGTTATCATCTTATCAGATTCTGGAATGTATCGTCCATCGGCTGACCTTTCACGCCGACGAGGAGGCGGATCTGCTGCTGGGAAACTATATTCTGGAGCGGATGCCCCAGTACCGGGAAGCGAAAGAACGGGGATTTTTTGACCGGGTGCTGCTGTTCCGGTACGGAGGCTACCGGGGAGAGGAAGAGAAAATTTTAAAAGAGGTGCGGGAGGAATTCCGCTCTGTCACCGGAAGGCGGGCGGAGGATTACGACAAAATCTACGCGGCGGGGATTCATACCTGGCTGCAGGTGCAGTGGGCCAGGGACGGAATCTGCTTTGCCATGTTTGAGGACGGCAGCGGGGCCTTAAGCCGCCCCTGGATCCTGTCGGACATTCACAGGAAAAGTTCCCCTGACCGGCAGAGGGCGGTGGAAAAATACCATCTGTACGATCACACCAATCCGGTGATCACGGAGAAAATCTGTGACGCCAGGTCGCAGAGGGAAGGATTTTCTGACGAAAAGGCGGTGGATTTCCCGGTGATGGATGCCTTTGGACAGCTCAGGGATACATGGAAGCAGAGTATCCGGGAGTTCTTCCGGGTGCCGGTATATGAGGGAGATCCGGATTGCGTGCTGCTTCTAACGCAGCAATTTGCCAATCTGGGACAGCTGACGTTTCCGGAACAGATCCTCATCTATCAGACCTTGTTTGACTATTTTCTGGAGGACAGAAAGGTACTGATCAAGCCGCATCCGGACGATATTCTGTATTACCGGCGTCTGTTTCCGGAGGCAGAGATTTTAAGAGAAATTTTTCCGGCGGAGCTTTTGCCTGTGGCCTTTAAACAGCTTCCGGAAACGGTCTGTACCATCAGCTCCACCGGCATCAATCTGATCCGGCAGGAATTTTCCAGCTGTCTGAAATTTAATGCCGCCTATGAGCGGAATTTCCATTTCATCCACATTTATTATATGGCCATGGCGGCGGCCGCAGCGCTGGGATTTACCTCCATCTGGACGGCCGGTACGGATCCGCTGCCCTTTGAAAATCTTTCCCGGTGGAACCGGGAGCTTCCGGGGAATCTTTCCGTCAGCCGGAACCTGGAGGAACTGTCCGGGGAGGTGATCTGTTTCTGGGACGGAGACGGGAACGGGCAGGATCCCTGGGAACTGCCTGCCAATGTCCGGGCGGTGCTGTTTCTCAATACGGACGGGCAGTATGGCATGTACCGGCCCGGGAAGGAGATCAGGGAAAAATTTCTCTCCATGCAGCCCCTTTCCATCCGGAAAACGCGGCTGGCGGCAGCATGGTGCCGGTCGGAGGAATACTGGGACGAGGAGGGCTGTGACACCATGTATTTTTACAGTAAGGAGGCGCATCTTATGAGCCAGAGCAGAAAAATCAGGGAATCCAGAAAGCTGCCTTACTCGGGCACGGAGATTTCTTTCGCGGAGATGAGCGACGATCAGATCCGTATCCGGATGCTGGAGGGGATCCTGGCGGCCACGGAACGGCGGCTGCTAGAGTATATTGAAATGGAACAGGAACTGCGCAGGCAGTTGGAGGAGAAGGGAAAGGAGTCTTCCCGCCCATGAGGGTGGACAGAGAAACCTTCCCGCTCCTGACCGGGAAGGGCAAAGTGGTGACTGCGAACACCCTTTGGCTGGGCCATCCCCGCCGGTGTCCCAGAGTGTTTCTGGAGACGCCGGTTTCCCTGGGGGAAGGCTGTCATCTGGAGACGGAATTTCTGGGAATGGGCACACAGGTGGGAAGTGATACCCGGATCCGCCGCTGCCGCAGCATCGGAAGGTTTTCGGTCATTGGAGAATCCTGCCGGATCGGAGCAGCAGCCGGCAGGAATACCGGAGAATTTCCGGTATGCGCCATGATCCGCAGCCGGCAGGGGTGGTGGGACGACGCGTTTGCTGTGGAACATCCGGTTCCCTTGTCCGGCTCCAGGCCTGTGCGGATCGGAAGTGATGTCTGGATCGGTGATGGAGCCGTGATCCTGGAGGGTGTAACAGTAGGAGACGGGGCGGTGATTGCCCCCGGCGCATTTGTCCAGACATCGGTGCCGGAAGGGGCGCTGCTTCAGGGAAATCCCGCGCACATCACCGGATATCGGTATCAGAAATCCTTTTCCTGGTGGGATTATGGCGGCGCAGTGCTTGCCAGAACGGATTTTGCCGCTCTTGCCGGCTCCGGTGATTTCTTTGAGGAAGCTGCTAGGGCGGCCGCATCGGAGGTTCCCGTTCCTTTTGAAAAGTCGGGATTTCTGGTATGTCAGCAGCAGGGAATCTGCTCTGTATGGCAGATCGATGAAAAAGGAAAAACACTGCTGTATCAGATTCCCTGTCAGTAACCGGCAGCGGGTGTTTTGGCAATCAATTTACAGGAGGCAGGTCATGAAAATACATTCCGGTTTTCGATTTCCCGCCGAAGGCGGACAGGGAATTACCATCACAGGGGAAGTCGCTGAGATCTGTTACGCTTCCCACCGGGAATGTGTCTGTGAGGCGCCGGTGCGTTTTTGTTCGGGCGTGCGGGTGGACGCAGGGGTTATCGGGGCATTTTCGTTTTTCAATCAGCACTGCAGCATGCGGTTTATAGAATCCATCGGCCGTTTCGGTCTGTTCGGTCCGGAGGTGGTCGCCGGGGGCGCGGTGCATCCGGTGGAATCCGTCAGCACCCATCTGGTGTTTCAGAATATGGACTGCGGATGGAACCGGTCCTTTCATCATCTGTATGAGGATATGGACTGGCTGGAAAAGATTCTTCGTTATCAGAAAACCCATGAATTTGCCGCCCGCACCAGAATCGTCATTGGAAATGACGTGTGGATTGGCGGACGCGCCACAATCCTGCGAGGCGTCTCCATCGGCGACGGGGCTGTGGTGGGAGCAGGAGCGGTGGTGACCAGAAATGTGGAACCTTATACGGTGGTGGGAGGTGTTCCCGCGCGTCCCATAAAGAAACGGTTTCCGGAGCCGGTAATTGAAAAGCTGGAAGAGCTTTGCTGGTGGGATTACGGTCCCGATGTGCTGGCCGGACTGGATCTCAATGATCCGCCGGAAGCGGTGAAACATCTGGAGGAGAGAATCCGGGAGGGATTTCCCCGGTATGAAAAGCCCAGGTTCCTGTTTTCCCCCAGGGAAAAACGGATCTATGAGAGCAGAGGTGAAGAGCGGAGGCTGCTTTATCAGGTGCAGTAGACGGAAAGGTTCCGTGCAACAGAAAGGAGATGGGACAAAATGAAAATTGCGGGAATCATACCCGCCCGGTACGGCTCTTCGCGGCTGCCGGGAAAACCGCTGATGGAAATCTGCGGAAAACCCATGATCTGGTGGGTATATCAGAGATGTTCACAGATTGCCGGTCTGGATCAGGTCTGGGCGGCCACGGATGATGAACGGATCCTGATGGCGTGCCGCCGGGAAGGAATTCCCGCAGTGATGACTTCACCGTATCACGCCACGGCAGCCAATCGGCTCTGGGAGGCATCCCGCCAGATATTGGCGGATTTCTATATCCAGCTGAACGGAGATGAGCCTCTGATTTCCCGTGAAGCGGTGAAGGCCGCCATTCCCCGGGGAGAAATTCCACTGGACAGGGAATTCGGAATCAATATTATCACACCGGTCACGGATCCGGCGCAGGTGCTGGATGATTCCAATATCAAAGTAGTCTTTGATCAGGATTACCGGGCCCTTTATATGTCCCGGCGTCCCATTCCCCATCCGTTCTGTTCCCTGGATGTGACCTACTACAAGCATGTGGGCATCATCGGCTACAACCGGAAGATGCTGGATTTTTACGCGGCCTCAAAGCCCGGCCGCCTGGAGAGAATCGAAGGGATCGACACGCTGCGGTTTCTGGATTACGGGAAAGAACTGCGGCTGATCCCTGTGGAATATATGGAGAGCCTTTCGGTGGATACGGAGAAGGATCTGGAGCGGGTGAGAGAGATGATGCAAAAATTTCAAAAAGCAGATTGACAAACATGTGTTCGGGAATTATAATAGCATCATAAGGAATAAGAACATATGTTTGGAACAAATATTCGGAATATATGTTCGGATCAAAAGAAAAGCAGATGCGGCGGGTTATTGATTGTATGATAAAAGGGGGAATCACCATGAAGGAAACAAGACGTGCTTACAGAAAGAACAGAAGGATGCAGAAGATTCGCAGACGGCTGACGGTTTTCGGAGCAGCCGCCATACTGACCGGGCTTCTGGTGAGTGCGCTCAGTGCCATTCAGGTGCATGCGGACACCAGTGAGGGACCGGAACGATACAAGTATTTCACCAGCGTGTTCGTGGAGCGGGATGATACCCTCTGGGGACTGGCCTCAGAATACAGGACAGAGGAATATGCGGATATCCGGGATTATGTGGATGAAGTGATGCGCATCAATCATCTGACAGACGAAGAACTGCAGTATGGAGACTGGATTACGGTTCCGTATTATTCTTCGGAATTGAAATAAGGATTAAACCGCTGCCAGAGACACAGGGAGGGAATCGATTGGTGTTTCTGACAGCGGCTCCAGGCGTTATACATAAAATCATATTGAAAACGATATCTTTTTGAGATAGACTATAGTTAAAAGCAGTTTCGGATCCGGAACTCATATATTATAATTGATTAATATGATTAATAATTTAAGGGGAAAGAGTTTATGTACAGGGCGTTGGATATTGCTCGCTATATTATTGAGAGATGTAATAAGAATAATAAAACCATCAGCAACTTGAAATTACAAAAAATCCTATATTTTGTACAGGCAGAATTTCTTGTGTCAAAAAATCAGCCGTGCTTTAATGAAAAAATCGAAGCCTGGGATTTTGGCCCGGTAGTGCCGGATGTTTATTTTGCATATAGAATGTATGGAAGCACTAATATACCGTGTCTGGGGGAGTCTGGAGTATCCTAGCTGATTTCTGAAAAGGATCGCGCATTGTTAGATGGTATTATTGATGAGTGCTCCAATTATTCGGCATCTGCACTTGTAGAAATAACTCATCATCAGACACCCTGGCTTTCGGCTTATAATTGTGCCGGACATAATAATGAGATTAAACCTGACAGTATAAAAGAGTATTTTCGGGAGAATTGAAACTGTGCCTTCAATAAAGATAAAAATTGATAAAACAACCGATTCGGTAGAACTAAAAGCAGATGGCAGAGTCATTTGACAGTAGTATTGAGCCCTTTAAAGCTGAACTAGAAAAAGAAATGAGTGCTCAGCTGCTTACCATGGTGAGTATTTTTACTGCACTTGCCTTTTTGGTTTTTGGCGGAATCAATTCTTTAGGAAATATATTCACTAATCACCAGATACCAATTTTGAAACTTATAATTATAGGCTGCGTTTGGGGATTATGCATTTTAAATGCGGTATTTATTTTTCTGTTTTGCGTTGGGAAAATGACAAAACTCAATTTCAAATCAGATCAGCGGCCAAATGCCAACATTATTCAGAAGTATCCAATTGTATGGTGGAGCAATTTGATGATTTCAACTATTATGGCCGCTGCGATGTGGGCGTACTATATACGAAAAGAAAGTCTTGACTCATGGTTTATTGAGCTATGTCTCAGATCACCGCAGCTTGCAATGGTGGTCGGTTTTGCAATAATCGCTGTTGTATTTATCTTTTTACTCAGAGCTTTAGTGAAACAGACATGGAAGAAGGGTGACTAACCATGCGGGACACACAGGATACAAAGAAATGGAGAACAGAATTTCCGGGTTTTGTTCTCCATTTTACTTTATCAGGCAGTGCAGAAAGCCCATCAATCTATACGACAAACACGAGTTTTTCAAATAGATTGACAGAAAAACCGCTTCCATGGTATACTTTTCCCGTAAACCGGTGAATCTTTATAGCTTTGATGATTTTCATATTTTTTGCTATTTACTCGATTTTATTTTTATTATTTTCAGAAAGGATAATTTTTATATGGACCGCACCACTTATCATGATCAGACCGATCTGCAGAACACGCTGAAGCTTCGGGAGGTTCTACAGACTTTGCCGCCTTTTGCCAGGGATTATTTCCGGGCGATGGATTCCACCACAACCACAAAAACAAGGATTTCTTACGCTTACGATATTCGCATCTTTTTTCAGTTCCTGATTCACAGCAACCCGTCATTTCGCGACCGTTCCACTGCGGATTTTACTGTGGATGTGCTCGATCAGGTTCAGGCCGTGGATATTGAGGAATATATGGAATATCTGAAGGTTTACAAGGATGCGGATGATGATTACGTCACCAACGGGGAACGCGGTCTGAAACGGAAAATTTCGGCGCTGAGAAGCTTTTATGCCTATTATTTCCGGCATGAAATGATCAAAACCAATCCTACGGTATTGATTGATATGCCCAAGATTCACGAAAAAGCCATTATCCGCCTGGATGCCGATGAGGTGGCCCGGCTGCTGGATTATATCGAACACTGCGGTGATCAGCTGACCGGTCAGAAAAAAGCTTACTATGAAAAAACCAAAGAACGGGATCTGGCCATTGTCACTCTTCTGCTGGGAACAGGCGTTCGGGTTTCGGAGTGCGTGGGACTGGACGTGGAGGATGTGGATTTTAAAAATAATGCCATCAAGGTTACCCGAAAAGGCGGAAATGAAATGTTTGTATACTTCGGACCGGAGGTGGAAAAAGCGCTGAAACAGTATCTTCCCGTGCGCGAAGGGATCACCCCCGTTCCCGGACATGAACACGCCCTCTTCTACTCTACCCAGAGGAAAAGAATCGGTGTTCAGGCGGTGGAAAATCTGGTGAAGAAATATGCCAGGGAAATTACCACCACCAAAAAAATCACCCCTCACAAGCTGCGGAGTACCTATGGCACTGCCTTGTATCAGGAAACCGGAGATATCTATCTGGTGGCGGATGTACTGGGCCATAAAGATGTCAACACCACCCGGAAACATTATGCGGCTATGGATGACCAGAGAAGGCGGATGGCTGCCCGGGCGGTGAAGCTGCGGGAAGAAGAATAACCGGGAAGACGCAAAATCCAACGGCCGATCAGAAATACCGGATGCTTAATCAGATATTATATTTTGCTGGATGAGCTGTTCGGACTTACTTATCCAGATAAACCCTGGAACCGGTGGCTCCCTTCTGGTTCTGGTATTTGCCGCAGTAGGGATGCAGCGCGCTCTGATCCATCCGGGCAAATACCAGCTGCCCTACTCTTCTGCCTGCACACAGTTCGATGGCGCAGCGGTTGGCATTGAAAAGCTCCAGCGTGATTTCTCCGGCAAACCCGGGATCTACCCATCCGGCATTCTGGATAAAAAGCCCCAGCCGTCCCAGAGAGCTCCTGCCCTCCACAAATGCTGTGAGATCGTCCGGCAGCCGGATGGATTCCATGGTGGTCGCCAGAACAAACTGACCGGGCAAAAGCAGATACCGGTCTGTAGTGATGGTTTTGTAGCGGATTTCATCATTCAGGGTAAGGATCCCCGTTGAGGAATCTTCCACAATACTGAAAGTATTTCCCAGGCGGATATCAACGCTGGCCGGCTGAATCTGCCTGGTCTGGAGCGGAGCAATCTGAAGCGTTCTCTCGTCCAGCATTTTATAAATGGTTTTGTCTGATAAAATCATGGTCTGTTTTCCTCCTGTTTCCGTGTATATCTCATATTCTTTTTTCTGAACCATGGAAGAAAAGAAACTCCTTTATGTCCGCTTCAAAATCCCCTGCTTTCGTGAGATAAGACAACATTCCTTTTTCCTTCCACACTTTGTAATGGATCAGATCCGGGTGCTCTTTCCGCAGGATCTCCTCCATCCGCACATTTTCCATATCCCAG
>ERZ1643246.4686-NODE-4686-length-10590-cov-17.320171_pt1 | contig 10590 bp, 10 predicted proteins | sample MGYA00579265_ERZ1643246 | MGnify/ENA primary metagenome ERZ1643246 (study PRJEB29033, sample SAMEA4952261) | chicken gut metagenome | biome: Broiler Chicken; feature: Gastrointestinal Tract; material: Caecum | place: Ireland | collected 2018 | study: Broiler...
GTTACATGAAAGTGGGATTTGATGTAACGCTGGTTGTGATCGCGTGCGTCCTGTCAATCGTGTTCACCGGACGGCTTCAGGGCGTGAGAGAAGGAACGGTTGCAGCGGCTCTGCTGGTGGGACTGATCGCGAAACAGCTGGGGAAACTGCTGGCGCGGTGGAAACTGGAAGGGTAAGAAGATTGTAATCACTTCTTGTTAAATATACTACTTTTATGTAAAATCATTGTTGTAAGTTTACAGAAATTGGAAAGGTGAAGTGCAGTGGCAGGGATCAAAGATGTAGCAAAAAGAGCCAATGTCGGTGTAGGTACAGTCTCCAGAATGTTGAACAACAGCGGATATGTGGCTGAAGAAACGAGAAAGAAAATAGAGATTGCAATGAAAGAGCTGAACTATACGCCAAATGAACTGGCAAGAAATCTCTACCATAAGCGGACAGGCATTATTGCAGTGCTTGTGCCTAATGTTTCTAATCCTTTTTTCGCGGAATTCGTAGATTACGCAGAAGCTGAACTGTATAGTATAGGATATAAGATGATGTTGTGCAATACGACGAAAGAGCATAATGCGGAGCTGGAATATCTGGATATGCTGAATCGTCATATTGTGGACGGCGTTATCACAGGTGTACATTCTCTGGACGTCGAAGAATATAAGAAAATACATAAACCGATTGTGGCGTTGGATAGGTATCTGGGAGAACATATTCCGGTGGTGGCGGTGGATCATAAAGAAGGAGGCCGTCTGGCGGCAGAGACACTGATTCGTAACGGCTGCAAAAAGATTCTGCATTTCAGGGGCTCTATGGCAGTGGAATCCCCATATCATGAGAGACACTTTGAGTTTGACCGTATTATGAAAGAAAATCAGATAGATACATATACTTATGATTTGGAATGGAACCGGTTTGATCTGGAATACTATCGCAAGGCAGTGCTGGATATTTTTGATAGGAATATTGATTTTGACGGAGTATTTGCGGTGGATGCACTGGCAATCGAGTGTATGAATGAGACGATACGCAGACATAGGAAAGTGCCCCGTGATGTAAAGTTTGTCGCTTATGACGGAACGTTTATCACGGAAGTTGTAGAACCGAAGATGACGGCGGTTGTACAGCCTATAGATAAGCTGGCGAAAGAATCGGTACGTCTGCTGGGAAATCTGATCAACGGAAAAGTATATAAGAATAAACAGGTTATTTTGCAGGCGCAGATAAAAAAAGGAAACACGACGGTTATATGATAATATGCACAAAATAAATTGAAGAAATTTACGTATATTGCACAAAAAATATTTAAGCATAAATAAAATATTGACATATACGATAAAAGGGCTATAATATGTAATATAAATGGAACGGGTTCCATGGAGGAAAAATGCATAAAGGCCCTTATTTTTTTAGGCGATGTGGAACGGGTTCCACAAAAAAGCGGAGAGCCGGGCTATGAAAGAAAAAAATAGGTAAATAAATGCAGTGAATCATGGGATCAAGGCTTAGTATTCATTAAAAGGAGGAGCAACATGAAAAAGAGAGTACTTAGTATTTTGCTTGCGGCAACAATGGTGGGAACAATGGTTGCAGGATGCGGCAGCTCAGGAGAGGGAACGTCTGATTCCGGAGACAGCGGGGAAAACAGCATTACTGTTCTGGTTGAGAGCGGATCTCCGGCCGAGGCACTGGCAAATGAAACCGCAGCGGACTTTGAGGCTGAGACGGGCTGTAAGGTAGTAGTAGATGCAGTGGCTTACACAGGTATGTATGATAAGCTCTCTACTGAGATTCAGTCAGGTCAGGCTGCTCATGATGTAGCGTGTATGGACTTCGTATGGCTGGCAGCATTTGCGGATGCGATTGAGCCGCTTCAGGATGCTGACACGAGTGATTTCCTTCCGACGCTGGAAGAGAGCGGAACTATTGATGGAAATCTGCTCGGCTATCCGATGTGGACGAACTGTAAGATTCTGATCTACAGAAAAGATATCATTCCGGAAGACAAGGTGCCGACAACATGGGATGAATATAAGGCAATGGCAGAACAGGTGGCTACGGATGATATGTATGGAACAACAGTGCTTGGAAGCGGATCAGATGCAGTTTGCTCATTCCTGGACTTTGCATGTCAGGCAGGAGCGGACGGACTTGTATTTGACAAAGACGGCAATGTAAATATTGCAAGCCAGCCGTATGTAGATGCTATGAATTTCATGGTAGAGATGGCAGGGGCGGATTATTCACCGTCCGACTCGCTTGCAACAGCATCTACAGAATCTCAGGAACTGTTTACGAATGGAAAAGTTGCAATGCAGCTTAACTGGAGTCATCAGTATCCGGCAGCAGTAGAGGCACTTGGCGCAGATAAAGTGGGCTGTGCTCCGATGATTTCCGGAAGTGCAGGGATCGGCGCGACTACAGGCCCGTGGTACCAGTGTGTAATGAAGAGCTCTGATAATAAAGAGATGGCTCAGAAATATGTGGAATATATGTATGACCACAATGCAGATTACATGGATCTTACACTTAAGATCGCCGGCAGGACTTCTGTATATGAGAAAGCCGGACAGGAACCGGGCAATGAGCATACGACTGCAGTGCTTGAGACGCTGAAAGCTCCGCAGTCCCAGCCGAGACCGATGGTTTCTACATGGGCACAGATTGAAGAAGTGCTGACAGGTGTAGTAGAGTCCTGCCTCGGCGGAGCTGATGTGAACGACACATTGGAATCCGCTCAGACGCAGATTGAATCGATTGGAAAATAAAATGTTATCTTTTGTTACCTTAATGAGTTGAGTTGACTGGCAGAGGGCGCTCCCGGATAAATTTATAAGCAGGGGAAGCGCCCCGCTGATAAAAAGGCGGTAGACAAAATGAGATTAATATCAAAAAAGACATTGCTGTTATTCTTCCTGCCGGGTGCCATATTTATGGGGGCATTCCTCGTGTATCCGATTATTTCCATGGTTATCGACAGCTTTTTCAAAATCGGAATTACCGGGGACAGGACATTTATCGGACTGGATAATTATATCCGTGCGTTCACGGCAGGCGGTTTCCTGAAACAGTTAAAAAATACTTTGATCTATATTGTTGTGGCTGTATCAATCGAGACAGTTCTGGGAATTTTATTTGCTCTGTTCTTTGAGATGAACTACAAAGGCAGCAAGATCATCCGCTCTCTTATGATGGCGCCTCTTATGATCGCTCCGCTGGTTGCAGGTCTTACATGGAAACTGATGATGAGTTCCAGCTTTGGTATCGTAAATGAACTCCTCACACGTGTAGGAATACTGTCTGACCCAAGCAAAATTCTCTGGCTGGCCGATGAAAAGTGGTCACTGCTGGCCTGCTGTATTGCGGACATCTGGCTGACTGTTCCGTTTATGATGCTGATGACCCTTGCCGGGCTGCAGGGGCTGGATACCAGCGTGACCGAAGCTGCGAGGATCGACGGTGCGAATATGGTGCAGCAGGTGTTTTACATCAAGCTGCCGATGATCAAACCGGTACTGCTGACGGCACTTTCTGTAAGAATTATTGATGCCGCCCGTACATTTGATATCATATGGGCGATGACAGAAGGCGGACCGAACAGTTCATCAGAAACTCTGAGTATCATCATATATAAGACGCTGACCAGATACAATGATATCGGATATGCAAGCTCAATGGCAGTTGTATTCATTGTGGCACTGGTGATCTTTACACTTGTCTTCATGCAGAGTTTGTGGAATCCGAAGAAGAAAGTAAACTAGATGAACGGACAGGAGGCAGAAAAAGGTGAAGAGAAAAGGTGAAATATTTAAGAGTCTTGGAATAATAATATCGGTCATCCTCACAGTGTTCTGGCTGATACCGTACATCTACGTAATATGCTGTGCATTTAAACCGGGATCGGAAGTGATAGCGGTTCCGCCTAAATTCTTCCCGAAAGTGTTCTCGGTGGAGAATTTTCAGGGATTGTTTGAACGTATGGATGCGCTTCAGTTCCTTATCAACAGTCTGACGGTTGCAGTGTGCAGTACATTGATCGCGCTGATACTCGGCGCTCTTGCGGCATATGCGATACAGCGTTCGGGAGCCCGGCTTTCAATTGTATTGATCGTACTTGTGTTGTGCCTGAAGATGATCCCGACTTCCAGTATTGTTGTTCCGATTTATGAATTGATCTGCGATCTGGGATTGTATGACACTAAGATTGCATTGATCATTGTATATGCGGCGGTCAATATGCCATTTGTCATGTGGACCATGCTGAGCTTCTATGAAGGAATTCCAACTACACTGGATGAGGCGGCATATGTGGACGGAGCGAGCAGTTTCCAGACATTTTCAAAAGTGATTCTGCCGATCTGCAAGCCCGGACTTGCGACTGCATTCATATTTACTCTGTTCCTTGCATGGAATGATTTCCTGATTGCGTTGCTGCTTACGAGCACGAATGCGAAGACCTTTACGGTTGGTCTGGCAGGATTCCTGTCAGCATACAATCTGGATCTCGGTCCGATGTGCGCAGGAGCATTTCTGTTCAGTTTCCCGGTTATGATCATCTCGCTTGCCGCACAGAAATACATTGTACAGGGAATGACTGCAGGTGCAGTAAAAGGATAATAATCGACGGAGGAGTCTATGTCTGAGAAATTAATGCAGGAAAACATACTTAAGGCTCAGAAAGAGATAGAAAATAAAAAAGATATTGTAAAGACCGGCCAGATGAGGCAACATTATCATTTTATGCCTCAGACCGGCTGGCTCAATGACCCCAACGGACTGATCTACTACAAAGGAAACTATCACTATTTTTATCAGTTCAATCCGTATTACGGACATTGGGATTATATGCACTGGGGACATGCGGTCAGCAAAGATCTGATGCACTGGGAGTATCTTCCGGTGGCGCTGGCCCCGAGTGAAGAGTATGATGACCATATACGGGGCGGATGCTTCTCGGGAAGTGCGATTGAACATGACGGAAAACTTTTCCTGATGTACACAGGAACATCCAATCATGGCAGCGGATATGAGCAGGCACAGTGTATTGCGTACAGTGAGGATGGAATTCACTTTACCAAATATGAAGGCAATCCTGTAATTTATCCCCCGGAAGGTGTTCCGTCGGATCTTTTCAGGGATCCGAAAGTGTGGAAACATGACGGAATCTACTATATGGTATGCGGCGCAAGCCGGGACAAAAGAGGAATGTCGATGCTTTACCGTTCAAAGGATATGCTGCACTGGGAATTCTTCAATGTGCTGGCGGAGAGCCGCGGCGAATGGGGATATATGTGGGAATGTCCGGATTTTTACCGGCTGGGCGATAAGTATGTGCTCATGTTTTCTCCTATGGGAGAGAGTGACCGGAAAGCGGTTTATCTCGTAGGAGATTTTGATTATAATACGGGTAAGTTTATCTGGCAGGTATCAGGCGAAATCGACTGGGGGATGGATTACTATGCGCCGCAGTCGTTTCTTGCCCCGGATGGCAGGCGGATCATCGTAGGATGGGCGAACGAATGGCAGTGGATGTCTTTCTGGAAAGACTGGGGACCGACATACAGGGAAGGATGGTGCGGATTTTTCAACATTCCGAGAGAAGTGCGGCTTATGCCGGATCATACATTGCAGTTTATTCCGGCTGAGGAACTGAAAATGCTCAGGCAAAACGGACTGAGTACAGAGTGTTTTACTGTCGGGAGTCAGGAGATGGATCTGAAAGCAGGAGACGGGATTTCTTTTGAGATAAAAATGAAAGTAGATCTTGAAGAGACGGACGCCTCCGGGCTGGAAATAGATCTGCGCTGCGGGGAAGGCAGAAAAACTACATGTACATTTGATTTCGAACATGGTGTGATGCAGGTGGACAGAAATGCCTCGGACGGATGGAGCAAAGGAGTTTCATCCAGTACCCTGTTCCTGAAAGGCAAAAAAGAGTTGGATATCCATATCTATTCAGATCAGAGTTCTCTGGAAATTTTTGCCGATCAATATCAGAACAATCATGCGAATAATATTTTCGCGGGAGACGCACAGAATCAGATTAAAATCCGCGCATATGGGGGAAGTGCAGTGATCAGAGACTATGAATCTTATGGAATGAAAGAATGTTTCAGATAAGGAGAGCGTATTTTATGGCTGGGAAGAACTATTATGACGTGACAGAATGGCCTGTCGGAAATCCCTATGAAGATATCGGGGAAGTGATCAACAGTATCATTGCAGACATTAAAAGCAGACAGACGGATTCGGATGTCAATGATGGAGGAAAACCGGGAGCAGTGATCTATATCCCTTCAGGGGATTATCATCTTGCTACACAGGTTGTGATAGATATCAGTTATCTGAAGATCATGGGATCAGGTCATGGGTTTACTTCTTCGAGTATCCGTTTTAATGTACCTGAAAATGAATGGGCGGATCTGCACGAGCTGTGGCCGGGCGGCAGCCGGATTATGGTTGATCTTATTCCGGCTGACGGCGATGAAGCTTCCGGCGCCGCGTTTTATGTGAAAAGAGAAGGAAGCCCGAGGATAAGCTCCGTGGAATTTGAAAACTTCTGTATAGACGGGCTTCATTTTGTGGACGACGGTTCGGGAATCACAAACCCGGAAAATACATATACAAACGGGAAAACCGGCATCTATATTGCAGGGGAGCAGGATTCTTTCAGGATCAACGGCATGGGCTTCGTATATCTGGAGCATGGAGTTACGGTCTATCATGCGGACGCACTGAGCATCCATGATAATTTTATTGCGGAATGCGGAAGCTGTATCGAGCTGAGAGGCTGGGGACAGGCGTCTAAAGTGACGGACAATCTGCTGGGAGCGGGATATAAAGGCTATACTATTTTTGCACAGAATTTCGGCGGCCTTCTGATCGCTTCAAATAACGTGTTCCCGCGCGGTATGAGCAGTGTACATTTTGACAGCGTGGCACGATCAAGTATTACCGGGAACAGATTTCATTCCTTTTATCCGGGAATGGTAGTGCTTGAGATGAACTGTTCGGAAAACCTGATCTCATCCAATCATTTTTACCGGTCATGTGAACCATGGGCGCCGCTGAAAGATTATGACAATGGTCTGGATGACCTGTACGGGCTCGTCTATATCAGCGGAAACAATAATACGGTGACAGCAAATCATTTCTCCGAAATTATTGACGCAGAGAACATTACGCCGGAAGGCGCATCCCCGGTAATCATACATATTGTTTCGGGAAAGGGAAACTACATTGCAGTAAATCATATTGTCGCGGCAACTGAGGCGGCGGAACCGGAAGACGCAGAATCCTGCTTTGCCACGCAGGTAGAGGCCATGCTAAGTACCGGGGACTCGGTGCCGATCAATGTAACTGCGGTACAGATAGAAAAGGATTCCGTTCAGAATACTGTGCTTGATACGGGCAGAGAAGATCAGGTGATTCTGGATCTGGAGAACAATGCTTTCAGAGGACTTCCGGTGCCGGGAATAGAAAAATAAAATAAAACAATTACGGACAGGAACACTGCAGAGGCGGTGCTCCTGTTTTCCGTTATAAGAAAGAATTACAAATTGTCCTATAGGATAGAAAGACTGACAGCTTGTTTTTCAGAGGAAAGACGGTATAATATTTATGATAAGCTTATAATTAAAGGGCGGGGAGGAAACGGATATGACACAGTCTGCTGTCAGCATCGAGCATACAAAAGATACAACAGATCTGTTTATACTGAAACACAAAGATCTGGACGTTGCGATGATGAAGATGGATGTACGGACAGGCATGATAGAGTATGTCCTTTCTGTATATCTGCCGGAAGAACTGCCGGCCGGCTGTGCTCCGGACGGCACAGGTCTTGGCGAATGGTGGAAACTGCGCGCTATCCCTGATTCGCGGAAGGGCATTCGTCAGGTGCTGAGCCGCCTGAGCGAAGCGACCAGTCAGTCACTGATGCTCTCATCCTACGGTTTAAGCCTTGCGGATCATTACTGGATACAGCCTGTAGGTCAGGAATTGTATTGGAAAGATCTGAATTTCTACGAAAATGATTTCGAAGATGAGCTTGGCGATATTCTGACAGATTCAGAGCGGGAACGATCCGTCTCGGGTGGAATTTCAAAACTGTCGCCATCTGCTTCTGTCAACGGAGATATGATGAAAAAATGGATCATTCGCGGCGGCGGGAGATATCTTCTGAAAGTAAATCCGAGCTATCACAGCCAGCAGGCGGTAAATGAGGTGATCGCCGGGAAACTGCATGAGCGGCTGGGATGGAAGAATTATGTCTCATATGAGATGGGGACAATCCATATCAGCGGCAGGAAATATCCGTGTTCTCTCAGCCCGATGTTTACGTCTGTTGAGACGGAATTCGTGTCGGCTTATCAGATAGTGGCAGATTATAAGGTACCCAATGATGTATCGCTGTACGAAGCGCTGATCCGGCAGGCGGTTTCACTGGGAGCAGATGAGAAAGAAGTGCGGGCATTTCTGGAATATATGATCCTGACAGATTTTATTCTGACGAATACGGACAGACATCTGAACAATTTTGGTTTTATATATGATCCGCGACAGCACCGACTGAGCGGCATGGCGCCTCTTTTTGATACCGGAAATTCCCTTTTTTATGATTATGACGTGATTCCCCATGGCGGGAACCTTCTGGACATTCCGGTCAATTCGTTCAGCAAAAGAGAGGCTGACCAGCTTCATTATGTTAAATCTGACGCCGGGGTCAAACTGGAGAGATTAGCACATTTTCCGGAAGAAGCTGAAGCACTTCTGAAAGAATATACGGACATGACAGATGAAAGAGCTGCGGAGACGGCGAGAACCATTGAAGAGAAAATAGAGTATTTAAACCTGTTCTTTCAGGGAAAGAAGATATGGAAGAAGGAGCGGTACTGGTGAAAGAGGCTGAAAAGAAGATCCCGATGAAAATAGAAGACAGAAAGCTTTACATCGGCGATATGCCGCAGCTCATTGTCGATCTGGAGACGCAGGAGAACTATATCCGGACAGAGGAACGTCTGATCTCCTATAAAAAGAGGATCGAGCTGAGTCCCGATCTGCTTGCGGGAAAGCGGGCAAATGTCCTGCAGACTGCGCTGGAATATTATTACGCGCAGGCGTGTGAGATCGCGGAAGGAATGAAGATTGCGGAAGAGTACCGACAAAAGGCGAATACAACGATCCGGGAAAAACGATAGAGAACGATAAGGTGTAATGACATGACTACAGATATGACAAAGGGACCTATTATCCCGCAGCTTACAGAATTTACAATACCACTTGTGCTGGGAAATCTGTTCCAGCTTACATATAATGCGGCGGATTCCGTGATCGTGGGAAAATTCGTCGGGGACGACGCCCTTGCGGCGGTGGGGAGCGCCGGTCCGATCATGAACATGGTGATCCTCTTTATCAGCGGGATGTGCATGGGAGCCGGAATCCTGATGAGCACCCAGTACGGGGCGAAGAAATATGAACAGCTTGAGAGGCAGATCAGTACGACCATGCTGGGAGGACTGGCTTTTTCGGCGGCGATCGCGGTACTGCTGATCGTTTTCTCATATCCGCTGCTGAGGCTTCTGCAGGTGCCGGAAGACATTATCCATTCGGCGGTAATGTACCTGCGGATCGTCTTTGTGGGTCTGATCTTTACCTTTATCTATAATTTCTTTTCCAATACACTGCGGGCCCTGGGCGACAGTAAAGTGCCGCTGTATTTTCTGATCATCAGCGCGGTCCTTAATGTTGTGCTCGATCTTTTCTTCGTGGTCGTGGTGAAATGGGGCGTCCCGGGAAGCGCGCTGGCGACTATGCTGAGCGAGGCGCTGTGCTGTCTGTTCTGCCTGATCTATATTAAGAAAAAGATCCCGATACTCTGTCTGGGAAAGAAGTGGAAAGTCTTCGACGGCTCGATCCTGCTCCGGACCTTCAACTACGGGATTACGAGCGCCCTGCAGCAGATGTGCATCCAGCTGGGAAAGATCTGCGTGCAGACTGTCGTGAATGTGCAGGGCGTGGCATTTATCGCTGCATTTACCGCTATCAACCGTGTGGATGATTTCGCCATGACGCCGCAGCAGAATATCGCCCATGCGTCGACTACATTTATGGCGCAGAATAAGGGCGCGGGAAATATCAAAAGGATGAAAAAAGGATTCTTAAGCTCCATTATCCTTCAGGTCATTTATACGACGGTGATCGCTATCGTTGTGTTCGTATTTTCCCGCCAGATCATGCAGCTCTTTGTCAGCGACGGTTCTGAGGAGGTCATTACTCTGGGAATGTCCTATCTGCAGCTCATTGCATTTATGTATTTCATGCCGTCGGCGACAAATATCATACAGGGCTTCTTCCGCGGGCTGGGAGATCTGAAGGTAACGCTGATCAGTACGATCCTGAATATGTCGGCGAGATTTCTGTCGGCGTGGATCATGATCCATATCCTGGGCGGCGGATTCGGATGCCTTGCATGGGCGAACTTCGTGGGATGGATCGCGATGCTTGCATTCCAGGTGCCGATGATTGTGACGAGATGGAGGAAAGAAAAGGACGAGCAGTGATAGAAGTAGATGAGATATAAACAGGCGATATAGA
>ERZ1643246.4687-NODE-4687-length-10588-cov-3.556537_pt1 | contig 10588 bp, 11 predicted proteins | sample MGYA00579265_ERZ1643246 | MGnify/ENA primary metagenome ERZ1643246 (study PRJEB29033, sample SAMEA4952261) | chicken gut metagenome | biome: Broiler Chicken; feature: Gastrointestinal Tract; material: Caecum | place: Ireland | collected 2018 | study: Broiler...
TTCATCACACCGGTGCGGCACAAAGAGAACAGCTTCGCCTTGCTTTCCATATATTCTTCCATGTCTTTGTGCTCCACGCCGCCGATATGGTCCTCAGAAAAATTGGTGAACACTCCCACCGCAAAGGGGAAACCATAGACGCGCAAATCTTTCAGCCCAATGGAAGAAGCTTCCATCACACAGTATTCGCAGCCAGCGTCTGCCATGCGCCGCAAATACATTTGTATATCGTAACTCATGGGGGTGGTGTTGTCCGTGGGGACCAGTTCGTCGCCGATCAGCACGCCGATCGTACCGATCACTCCAGTCTTATGGCCGGCGGCCTCTAAGATAGAGCGCACCATATAAGCGGTAGTGGTCTTGCCCTTAGTACCTGTAATGCCGATCACCGCGATATCCTTTTCCGCCGGATTCCCAAAAAAGGCAGCGCTCATCAGCGCCAGCGCCTTGCGGGTATCCTCCACCAGCACCACCTGGGCCCCCATAGCCTCCACCGGCTCTTGGGCGATGATAACAACCGCTCCTGCCTCCACAGCGTTCTTTGCGAACTTGTGCCCGTCCGAGGCGGAACCCTTTATGCAAACGAACGCGCTGCCCGGTCTTGCTTTCCGGGAATCGTATACAATATCGGAAATCTCACAGTCCTGAAATCCCTTGGTAATGCCCAAAGGCGACAGCAAAGATGTTAAATTCATAAAAAACACTTCCTTTCCCAGGAAACTTTCCTTGGTCTCTGCGTAAAAAATCACGGAATTATCATACTCTTTTCCCAATATCTTGTCAATCGCCAAGGGGAATTTACGACGAAACGCAGAAGCTTTCAGCCTTAACGCAAATTTTACATTTTCAGGCTCCCGCACTTTACAAAGGATGTTTATCATGATGGCCGTAGGTTAAACGAAGAACATACAACTTAGAAAAACCAAAAGGAAGGTCATTACCATGAAAAAAGTTCTTTCGGCTATTTTGGCAATCAGCTTGTGCGCTTCTATGCTGGCCGGCTGCGGCGGCGATAACGGTTCCTCCTCCAGCCAGGGCAGCAGCTCTGAGAGCAGCGCTTCTCAAAGCACTGCTTCTGAAAGCGGCTCCTCTTCCGAAGCTCAAGCAGAAGGCACTTCCGCCTCCGGCCCCATCACCGTGATCTCCCGTGAAGATGGTTCCGGCACCCGCGGCGCTTTTGTGGAACTGCTGGAAGTTACCGACGAGGAAGGCAACGACATGACCACCACCAGCGCTGAGATTTCCAACTCCACCGAAGTTGTGATCCAGTCTGTGGCAGGCAACACCGGCGCCATCGGTTACATCTCCCTGGGTTCTCTGGACGACACTGTGAAAGGCGTGAAGATCGACGGCGTGGAACCCACCGCTGAGAACATTGAGAACGGCACTTACACCGTATCCCGTCCCTTCAACGTGGCTACTAAGGGCGAATTGACCAACGAAGCCGCTAAGGACTTCATGAACTACATCATGAGCACTGAGGGCCAGGCCGTTGTGGAAGAAGAAGGCTACATCCCGGTAGACGGTGCAGAAGCTTTCACCAGCACCAACCCCTCCGGCTCTGTGACTGTTTCCGGTTCCACCTCCGTGTCTCCCCTGATGGAGAAACTGAAAGAAGCCTATGAGACTGTGAACGCCAACGTGACCATCGAGCTGCAGACTTCCGACTCCACCACCGGCATGACCAACACCATCGACGGAATGTGCGACATCGGCATGGCTTCCCGTGAACTGAAGCAGGAAGAGCTGGACCAGGGCTTGGTAAACACCGTTATCGCTACCGACGGCATCGCTATCATCGTGAACAACGAGTCTCCCATCGACGAGCTCACTTCCGAGCAGGTGCGTGACATCTACCTGGGCAACATCACCGATTGGTCCGAACTGGGCTAACGTTTCCCCGGCAAACAACGAATCACATAGAAAGGGGCTGCAGGCCGGCGTTCACCGCCTGGTACAGCCCCTTTTCTGTAGGAGGGCAGTGAATTATCTATGAACGAAAAAACAAAAGAGCACCGCAGCGGACGGATACGCGAAAGAGTGATGCAGATCGTCTTTTTGATCGCTGCGTGCATCTCTATTCTGGCTGTGGCCCTGATCTGTATTTACCTGTTCGCCAACGGCCTGCCGGCTATCTTTGAGATCGGCCCCCTGAATTTCCTTTTGGGTACCGACTGGCGCCCCAACGCCGATCACTACGGTATCTTCCCCATGATTTTGGGAAGTATTTACGTCACAGCGGGAGCCATCATCGTAGGAGTTCCCCTGGGGCTTCTGGCCGCCATCTTTATGGCTAAGTTCTGTCCCAAGCCGCTTTACAAATTCTTAAAACCTGCTGTGGACCTGCTGGCAGGTATCCCTTCTATCGTATATGGCTTCTTCGGCCTGATGGTGGTGGTCCCCCTGATGCAGCAGCTTTTCCCCAACACCAGCGGCAAAAGCATCCTCACAGCGTCCGTCCTTTTGGGAATTATGATTCTGCCCACCATCATCGGCGTATCCGAAAGCGCTATCCGCGCTGTCCCCGACAGCTACTACGAGGGCGCTTTGGCTTTGGGCGCCAGCCATGAACGCAGCGTGTTTTTCGTCACGGTCCCCGCGGCGAAATCGGGCATTATGGCAGGCATTATCCTTGGCGTGGGCCGGGCTATCGGCGAAACCATGGCTGTCATTATGATCGCCGGCAACCAGCCCCAGATCCCCGATAGTCTTTTAGACGGCGTGCGGACACTCACCGGTAACATCGTCATGGAAATGGGTTATTCCACCGGCCTGCACCGTGAGGCTTTGATCGCCACCGGCGTTGTGCTCTTTGTGTTCATTCTCATCATCAACCTGCTGTTTTCCATCATCAAGCGGAAGGAGCGTAAGGCATGAGCGATTATACCGAAAAAGCGGAAAAGAAAGGGCGTGCCAGCCAAATCGCGGCCATCAACAAGCCCACTTTTCAGCAGGCCTTGAAACAATACAAGAAATCACCCTTTTCTCTGTTTCTCCGGGTGGTTGTGACCTTGGCCACAATCATCACTGTGGCCGTGCTGCTGTTCCTGGTAGCCTACATTCTGGTGATGGGCGTACCCAACCTGAAGCCCTCCCTCTTTGAACTGGAATACAACAGTGAAAACGCCTCCCTGCTGCCGGCGCTGATCAACACCGTGATTATGACCTTCCTTTCTCTGATCGTCGCGGTTCCTATCGGCATTTTCTCCGCCATCTACCTGGTGGAATACGCCCGGCGGGGCAACAAGCTGGTGGGGGTGGTGCGCATCACTGCTGAAACGCTTTCCGGCATCCCCTCCATCGTTTACGGCCTGTTCGGATTCCTGTTCTTCGGCGTTTCCTTTGGCTGGGGATACTCCATGCTGGGCGGCGCTTTGACCATGGCCATCATGATCCTTCCCCTGATCATGCGCACCACGGAAGAAGCCTTGATGAGCGTACCCGATTCCTTCCGGGAAGGCAGCTTCGGCCTGGGCGCCGGAAAACTGCGCACCGTGTTCCGCATCATTCTGCCTTCGGCTATCCCAGGCATCCTTTCAGGCGTCATCCTGGGCGTGGGCCGCATTGTAGGCGAGACAGCGGCTTTGATGTTCACTTCCGGCACGGTAGCCCAGGTAGCCGTCAATCCCATGGATTCCGGCCGGACCTTGGCAGTGCATATGTACAACCTGTTAAACGAAGGTTTGGCCCGTGAGGCCGCTTACGCCACAGCCGTGGTGCTGCTGATACTGGTGGTAGGCATCAACGCGCTCTCCTCCTTTGTGGCTAAAAAATTCACCAAAACGTAAAACCAATAACGACGGGACGGGGCCTTTCCATGTATATGCGGGCCGCTCCCGCGATGAACTAAAGGAATGGATGGTTTCTCTTATGGATAAAATCACGGTCAAAAACCTGGACCTTTATTATGGGGACTTCAAAGCGCTGAAAACAGTGAACATGAATATTGCCCCCAACGAAGTGACCGCTTTCATCGGCCCTTCGGGATGCGGTAAATCCACCCTGCTCAAATCCTTAAACCGCATGAACGACCTGGTGGAAGGCTGCAAGATCACCGGCGAGATCCTGCTGGATGGGGAAGATATTTACGGGAACATCGACGTGAACCAGCTGCGCAAGCGTGTGGGGATGGTGTTCCAAAAGCCCAATCCCTTCCCCATGAGCGTCTATGATAACATCGCTTACGGCCCCCGCACCCACGGGATTCGCTCCAAGGTGAAGCTTGATGAGATTGTGGAAAAATCCCTGCGGGGGGCGGCCATTTGGGACGAATTGAAAGACCGGCTGAAAAAAAGCGCTTTGGGCCTCTCCGGCGGCCAGCAGCAGCGGCTTTGCATCGCCCGGGCCTTGGCGGTAGAACCAGAAGTTCTGCTCATGGATGAGCCCACTTCCGCCCTGGACCCCATCTCCACCTCCAAGATCGAGGAACTTGCAATGGAATTGAAATCTGATTATACTATTGTCATCGTAACGCATAACATGCAGCAAGCCGCGCGTATCTCTGATAAGACAGCGTTCTTCCTCTTGGGCGAGCTGGTAGAATTCGGCCCCACTGAGACCGTGTTCTCTATGCCCAAAGATAAGCGTACCGAAGATTACATCACCGGCCGGTTTGGTTGATAAGAAAGGATTTGCACTATGAGAACGAAATTGGATGAACAACTGGAAAAGCTCAATGTGGCGCTGATCACTACCGGCGCCCTATGCGAAGACGCTATCTCCACCGCTGCCAAAGCGCTTTTGGAAAACGATATGGAGCTGGCCGCGAAAGTAAAACCCATTGAACTGGAGATCGATCAGCGGGAACGGGAGATCGAGAGCCTGTGCATGAGGCTGCTTTTGCAGCAGCAGCCTGTAGCCGGCGACCTGCGGCAGATCTCTTCCGCTTTGAAGATGATCACCGATTTGGAACGCATTGGCGACCAAACCTCTGATATTGCCGAGCTGCTGCCTTACCTTCAGCAGGGAGACATCACTTTCAGCAAAGTGCACATCAAAGAGATGGCGGAAGCTACCATTAAAATGGTAACGGATTCCATCGAGTCTTTTGTGCGTCAAGACTTGCCCTTGGCCCACAGCGTCATGGAGTATGACTCTGTAGTGGATAACCTGTTCACCAAAGTAAAGAACGAGCTGATCCAGCTTATCGCTGAAAACCGTGAGAGCGGCGAGTTCTGCCTGGATCTGCTGATGGTGGCCAAATATTTCGAGCGCATCGGCGACCATGCGGTAAACGTGGCCGAGTGGGTGCAATATTCCCTTACAGGCACTAAGGAAAAAGCATAATCTTCGTTTTGAGAAAGGACGGTCCGGCCCCAGAGCCGGGATGGGCTATGATCTATTTTTTAGAAGATGACAACAGTATCCGCGAACTGGTAGTATACACCATGAACTCCACCGGTTACGACGCGGTCGGTTTCGCAAAACCCGCCGAATTTTGGGCGGCTATGGAACAAGAGATGCCCAGCCTGGTGCTTTTGGACATCATGCTCCCCGAAGAGGACGGCTTGCAAATTCTTAAAAAGCTGCGGGCAAACCCTCTCACCAAAAAACTGCCGGTAATGATGCTTACCGCTAAGGACAGCGAATATGACAAGGTGCTGGGACTTGACAGCGGCGCGGACGATTATGTTCCCAAACCCTTCGGCATGATGGAACTGATGGCCCGCATCAAAGCGCTGCTGCGCCGGGCCGGGCCCCAAGAGCCCGACGACAAAGAATATATCCTGGACAAGTTGTACGTATCCCCCTCCCGGCATCTGGTAAAAGTAGACGGCAAGGAAGTTTCGCTGACTTTGAAAGAGTTCGAGCTGCTTTGCTTCCTGCTGGAAAACGACGGCATGGTGCTCACCCGTGATAAGATATTGGCCCGGATATGGGGCTACGACTTTGACGGCGAGACCCGTACTGTAGACGTTCACGTGCGCACGCTCCGCCAAAAGCTTGGGGAGTGCGGCGCTTTTATCGAAACCGTGCGGGGCGTGGGATATAAAATCGACCGCCGGGATTAAGATTCCAGCGCAGAGCGCCAAGAAAGGAATTGACCACCTGTGAGAAAAAAGATCTTTAACAATATGTGCCTGTTGGCGTTGGTGACCATCCTCCTCTCCTCACTGCTTATCACCTTCGTTTACTATGGCAACTCCGATGCCCGCATGAAAGCAGAGGTGCGGGAAGAGGCCCGGTATATCCGCGGCGCGGTAGAGCTTTCTGGAAAAGACTATTTGGAAACGGTGAAAAACACCCCCAACCGCATCACATTGATCGACACAGACGGCACTGTGCTTTTCGACAACCAAGCTGACCCAGCCGCTATGGAAAACCACTCTGACCGCCAGGAAGTGAAGCAGGCCGTTACCGCCGGGGCTGGCGAAGCCACCCGCATGTCGGGCACACTGTCTGAAAAGAAGTTCTATTATGCCATAAAGCTTGAAAACGGCCAGATCCTCCGCATAGCCAGCGAAACCGCCTCCGTATTTGCCGCGGTGCTCTCCATGCTGCCGTGGATCATCGGCATCGCGGTTTTGGTGGCCGTCATCACGGTGCTGTTTTCCAATTTCCTCACCAAGAAGATCGTAACCCCCATTAACCGCCTGGACCTGAACCATCCCGCCGACAATGTGGTGTATGACGAGCTTTCCCCTTTGCTGAGCAAAATCAACCGGCAGAACGAAGTGATCGACCAGCAGATTCGTTCCCTGCGGGAAAAGCAGGAGGAATTCACCTCTATCACCGAGAACATGAGCGAGGGCTTTTTGGTGCTGGATAAAAACACAGATATCCTCTCTTACAATACCAGCGCCCTGCGGCTTCTGGGCGCTGACGCCGCCCCCGCGGAAAGCCATGAAAGCGCTTTGGCCTTGAACCGCAGCGCCGGGTTCCGCAGCGCCGTGGACGCCGCTCTCTCCGGCAGCCGCAGCGAACAGCTGGTACGCCAGGGCGGGCGCTGCTGCCAAGTTATGGCTAACCCCGTTCTGCGGGAAGGCGAAGTGGAAGGCGCCGTGGTGGTGATTTTGGATATTACCGAACGGGAAGAACGGGATAACCTCCGCCGGGAATTCACCGCCAACGTCTCTCACGAACTGAAAACTCCTTTGACTTCTATCTCCGGATTTGCCGAGATCATCCAAAACGGCATTGTGAAACCGGAGGATATCCCCCGGTTCGCCGGAAATATCTATGTGGAGTCACAGCGGCTGATCTCCCTGGTAGATGACATCCTGAACCTTTCCCGTTTGGATGAAGCAGACGTTCAACTGGAACGGGAGGATTTTGACCTGGCGGCTCTGGCCCGGGATGTAGCCGGACGCTTGAAGGACTCCGCTAAGAAAAACGGCGTGGTGATCACCGTTATTGGCGACAAGACCATGATCAACGGCGTAAAGAGCATTGTGGATGAAATGCTCTACAACCTGTTGGACAACGCGGTAAAATACAATAAAAAGAACGGCCGGGTGACCGTCACCATAGAGAATGACCAGAACGGGCCCACCCTGGCCGTAACAGATACCGGAATCGGCATTCCCCAAAGCGATGTTGACCGGGTATTCGAACGTTTCTACCGAGTGGATAAGAGCCATTCCAAAGAGGTCGGCGGAACTGGCCTGGGGCTTTCCATCGTAAAGCATGGAGCCGCCTTCCACAACGCCAAGGTCTCTCTGGAAAGCACGGAAGGCAAAGGCACAACCGTGCGTCTGGCCTTTCCCAACTAACTTGCGAGTATAAGTTCTTCTCTGAAATATTTCCCCGAAAACGGAAAGGACCTCCACCCCCGGAGGTCCTTTCCTCTTTTTATTCCCAACGGTAATCCGGGTCCTCGAACAGGCAGAAAGGGTGCCCTGTTCCTCCCTTGGGGTCACGCATCAGCACCCAGCCCGGCTCCTGGGCGGTGATCTCCCATCCCAGCAGCTTAGCATAAAACGCGGACGTGGCCTGGGCATCCTGGCAATCTACCACAACTGTGCGAAGCTTGAGTTTCATCTGCGGTCTCTCCTCTTACCACAGTGTTGCCGCGATCAGGTACAGTGCCAGCCAATACAACACCATCACCCATTTATGATATTTTTTATTCAATCCTGAAAGCTGCCCTTTCGCCACCATCATATCGGAGATGAAAAAGCTCAGGGCACCTACAGCCGTAGGCAGATAGGCCATCCCCAGCAGGAACGGCAAAGGCAGCGCCAGCGCAAGGCTCGCTCCCAGCAGCGCCGGGTATAAACAGAAGGGGACCGTCTGCTTCCCCAGGGTAGGCAGTTCTTTGCGGAACAGCACAGCCACCACAGCATAAGCCAGCACCCACACCGCCAAACTCCACCAGGTAGGAGGCGTCACATTCCACAGCCACACCACCAGGCAAAGATGAGCCGCGCCAAATACCAGCATCCCGCTAACGAAATGAATCTCCAGCAAAGCGTCCGCAATGGTACACAGCACGAAGAACCAGAACACCAAGGGGACTTCCAGCACTCCACCCTTGGCAATGGAGGCAAACGCCGCGCTGCCCACCGCCAAGAAGCTTCCAGAGCACTTGGCGATCAGGCTTTCTTTTACCATCCCTGCTCCGCGCAGGTAAAAGTAGAGGGCAAACTGGGCAAACCACAGGGGGATGATAAATGCGGAAAAGGTGAGCAATGTCATGGAAAACACCTCCCAAAAGGTTTTCTGGTTCGATTATACCCGGCTTTTTCAAAAAGCGCAATGTGATTTTCCACTTTTCAAATATTGTTTTGTCTGATATGCTGAAAGAAAAAATAAAATTCTTGTAACGAACAAGCTAACAGAGAGTCTTATTGACGGAAGCGGGGTGAGGAGATGGATAATTTCGAGAAGATCTACTCGGACTATTACGACATGGTATACGGATACTGCCTGCGGCTGAGCCACGACCCATCCTTGGCGGAAGAGGTGACCCAGGAATCGTTCTTTAAAGCGCTGAAAGCTATCGATTCCTTTCACGGAGAGTGCCGGCTCAACGTGTGGCTGTGCCAGATCGCCAAAAACACCTACTTCACCCTGCTGAAAAAACGAAAACAAACCGCCCCACCTCCCCCAGAGGAATGGGCCGACCCTCAAGACCTGGAAGAACGTCTGGGGGACCGGGAAGAAGCCCTGCAAGTCCACCGGGTCCTCCACACCCTGCCGGAGCCTTACCGGGAGGTGTTCTGGCTCAGGACCTTCGGGGAACTGAGTTTCGCCCAGATCGGCGGGCTGTTTGAGAAAACCGAAAGCTGGGCCCGTGTGACCTACCACCGGGCAAGAATGAAGATCAAGGAGGAATTGGTATGAAAGTCCCTTGTTCTGTGATACGAGACCTGCTGCCCCTGTACCACGACAGTGTGTGCTCCCCGGAAAGCTGCACCCTCGTGGAGGAACACTTGAAAGACTGCGAAGCCTGCCAAGAGGAGTTCCACAAGCTGGAGGAAAGCCCTTTGCCCCAGGCTGCAAAGGAAGAAGAGGAACACAAATCCCAAGGGTTGAAAAAGGTAAAACGGACTCTTCGCCGAAGATGGGTGAAAATTGGGATTGCCGCGCTGGTGGTAGTGATTCTCTTGGGATTCGTGGGCAATATTGTGATGAGAATGCCGCTTTTAAGCCAGCCTATTGAGTCTGTGAAGAGCATTTCAGTGGAAAATGACCGTCTGGTCTTAGAAATTGTGGCTCCTGGTGGGATAGGATCTTTCCCGGCCCCTGTCACGGAAAACTCCACGGAAGACGGCACTTTGCTGGTCTTCGCTTCCGTAGATAGCCTAGAAAACAGGCTCAATCAGATTCTTTGGGGTGGCGGTGTGAATGACAATGCCATGTCCTATTTTACACCTTTGACTCCGGAAGCATATGTAATAAACTACGGCTATGAACCTTTTGCCCCAAAACGGGAAATGGACAAAGAAACAGAGACGCTCCTCTATGAGGAAGCAGAAAGTTCCTTCCCCGGCGGCGATGTTGTGGAAGCCTATTATTACACAGGCAATCCCCTGAAATGGGGAGACCAGGACTATGTCCTTTCCCACTTAGAAGACCAGTGCACGTTGATTTGGACCGCCGAGGACGGAGCGGTCTACCCCTAAAGACGCAAGATGAAAATCCCCCGAACCAGTAATGGTTCGGGGGATTTTGCGCAATTCAACAAGAGCGTGGACAGGATATTTTCCTCTTCCACAGAACGATACCGTCCAAAAGTGGCCGGCGGATTATCCCGCACAGTCATGCCCTGCAAACCAACCTGAGCACCCTGTTATCCCATCTTGTAGATCTTCACCTCATAGCCTTTCAATTCTACGGTGCCGTTGAGACTGGTTTTCTCCCCGGTAAGCAATTCGGTGGTGGGGCCGTGATAGGCGCACTCCATCTGGCAGGGATTCTCTTCGGCGTTCACCGCCAAAATGACTGTTTCTTCCGGGCACTGCCGCACCATGATCCACTGCTTGTTCCGCAGGGTAAGATTCTTAAAGTCGCCGTCTCTTAGTGCTTTGCTCTCCGTTTTGATGCGGGAAAGCTTGCCGATAAATTCTGTCAACTCATTTTCCTGAGGTTTCTCAAAGCAGGGACGCAGCGCCGGGTCGCCTTGATGCTTTTCGCCCTCAGCGCC
>ERZ1643246.4689-NODE-4689-length-10577-cov-10.515016_pt1 | contig 10577 bp, 6 predicted proteins | sample MGYA00579265_ERZ1643246 | MGnify/ENA primary metagenome ERZ1643246 (study PRJEB29033, sample SAMEA4952261) | chicken gut metagenome | biome: Broiler Chicken; feature: Gastrointestinal Tract; material: Caecum | place: Ireland | collected 2018 | study: Broiler...
TTCCCGCCCCTTTCAGAGGAAACCTGGGGATATTTTCAGGCTCTCTGTGTGGAAGAGCCGGCGTTGCCCTACGAGTTTCCCCGGCCGGCGGCCTGGACGGATGAAGTCATCAACTGGGCGGCCCAGAACCGGCCCAAGGAGGTTTTCCCAAACCAGTGGATCACTTTGGGAGAAGGTGCGGCGGAGGGCCGGCTTATGGGCGGGAACCTGAATACCCTGGACGGCATTTGGGGAACCGCGTATATGCCGGAGATTCGCAAAGGGGATATACTTTTTATTGAGGATTCTTTGAAGGACGCCGCCACGGTGGAACGCAGTTTTGCCCATTTGCAGCTGGCCGGGGTGTTTGACAACATTAGCGGGCTGATTCTGGGCAAGCACGAGCAGTTCGACGACTGCGGCACCGGCAGGACCCCGGGGGAGATTTTGCTGGAGGTCATGGGAGAGCCGAAAATCCCCGTGCTGGCCCAGTTCGACTGTTGCCATACCCATCCCATGCTTACCATGCCCTTGGGCTGCCGGGTACGGCTGGACGCCTCCGAACAGAAGGCAGAGCTGCTGGAAGACCCTTTACAGTAGGAGGCATTAGGAAAGCGCAAGCACGCTTGTCCTATGAATCTCCCCACTAAATTCTGAAAGGATGGTGCAGGATGCTGCATGTAATTTACGGACGGGCCGGCAGCGGCAAGACCCAGTATGTCCGGGAGCTGCTGGCCGGCCGGTGCGAAAACGGGGAGAGAAATCTCCTTTTGCTGACGCCGGAACAGTACTCCTTTGAAAGCGAGCGGGCCATGCTTCGTCGTCTGGGCCCCCGGAAAGCCCAGGGGGTGCAGGTTCTCAGCTTCACCCGGCTGGCGGATACTGTGTTCCGGCAGGTGGGCGGCATGGCTGGCCGCCGCTTGGATGACGGCGGGCGTACCATCCTCATGAGCCTGGCCTTGGAGGAAATGGCCGATACCCTGACCCTGTTTCGGCCCCAGGCCAAGAGCGGCGAGATGATTCAGCTGCTCCTGCAATCCTCGGCGGAGCTGAAAATGAGCGCCATTTCCCCGGAAGCCCTGCGCCAGGCCGCCCTGGGCTCCGGGGAGGAGACCCTGCGGAAAAAAGCGGCGGACATCGCCGGGGTGCTCTCCGCCTATGACGCGCTGGTGGCCCAGAGCTATCTGGACCCCCTGGACGATTTGACCCGGCTGGGGAACTGCCTGCGGGAACACCGGTTTTTCACCGGATATACTGTGGCGGTGGATTCTTTTAAGAGCTTTACCGCCCAGGAGCTGGAAGTTCTGCGGTGGATTCTCCGCCAGGCAGAAGAGGTGTATGTGACCCTCTGTGCCGACGGCCCCGGCTCCCTGGATATGGTGGAGAACGGGATGTTCGCCACGGTCTGCCGCACAGCGGCCCAGCTTTCCCGGATGGCCCGGGAAGAGGGCGTGAAGATTGCCCCGCCTGTCCACCTGACCCAGGGGCATCGGTTTACCGCTCCGGCACTGGAAGAAGTGGAATCCCAGCTGTTCCGCCGGGAGGAAAAGAGCCCGGAGGGGGACAGCAGCGGGGTGACTTTGGTGCAGGCCCGGCACATCTATGAGGAGGCGGAGTATGTGGCTTCCCGGATTCGCCGGCTGGTCATGGAAGAGGGCTACCGCTGGCGGGAAATCGCCGTGATCCTGCGCCGGCAGGAGCCCTGGAAAGGCGCGCTGGACGCCGCCCTGCGCCGATGGGAGGTGCCCTGCTTTTTGGATTATCCCCGGTCCGTGGAGGCGGAGCCCATTATGCGCTTTGTGCTGGAAGCCTTTGGCGTGGTGAATCACAGCTTCCGTTCCGACGAAATCTTCTCCCTGCTGAAAACCGGCCTTTCCGGCCTTTCTCCCCAGGAGTCCGCCCTGCTGGAAAACTATGTCTTTCTCTGGAAGATTACCGGGAAAAAGTGGCTGGCAGAGTGGACGGAGAACCCGGAGGGCTTTGTGGAGAAATCCACCCCAGAGCAGGCGGCTTTATTGGAACAGCTCAACAGCCTGCGCCGCCGGGTGACGGAACCTTTGGAGCGGTTTTCCCGCTCCCTGCAAAATGCCGACGGCCAGGAGGCGGCCCAGGCCGTATACCGGCTGTTGACGGATTTCGGCGTGGAAGAAACCCTGCCGGCCCTGTGCCGGAACCTGCGGGAGTCCGGCCAGGGAGAGGCGGCGGATCGGCAGCTCCGGTTGTGGGACGTGCTGATGAATATTCTGGACCAGACGGCCATGGTGCTCAAGGGCCGGCGGCTGGACCCGGAGCGGTATGCCCAGCTGCTGCGGCTGGTGATGCAGGCCGGGGAGATCTCCAACATCCCCCAGCAGGTGGACGAAATCACCATCGGCACCGCCGACCGGATGCGCCCGGCAGAACCAAAAGTGGTGTTTTTGCTGGGAGCGGTGCTGGGGGAGTTCCCCCTGACTCCCACCCCGGGAGGCGTGTTCAGCGAAGAGGAGCGCCGGGCTCTGGTGGAGCTGGGGCTGCCCCTCAGCGGCTCTTTGGAGGAACAGGCATTGGAAGAGCAGTTCTTGGCCTATCAGGCAGCGTCCAGCCCTTCGGAGAAGCTCTTTGTCTGCTGGCACACCGCTTCCGGGGAAGAAGTCTGCTCCCCCTCGGAGATTGTGGAGGAAATCAAGGAGATTTTCCCCCATATCAAAATCGAAGCCGCTTCCGCCATGCCCCCGGAGCAGGAGGCCGGCGCGGCCCAGGCGGCCTTTTCCCTGCTGGCCCGGAAGTGGAATTCCGGCGACCCGGTGAGCGGGGCATTGCGCACTTTGCTGTCGGAGCGCCCGGAATATGCCGGGCGGATGCAAGCCCTCCGGCGGGCGGCGGATCAATCCCCCATGGCCTTCCAAAACGCGGAAAACGCCCAGGCGCTGTTTTCCGGCAGGAACCTTTCCGCCACCCAGATTGAGACGTACCATCTTTGCCGGTTCCAGTATTTCTGCCGCTACGGCATGAACGCCAAGGAGCGCCGGCCGGCGGAGCTGGGGGCCATCGAATACGGCAGCCTCATGCACTTTTTGCTGGAACGGGTTTTCCGCAAATATAAGGGCGCAGAAGTGGCGGCATTTTCCCAAACGGAGCTGTCCCAGCTGGTGCTGGGCCTCATTGACGAATACGCCCAGAGCTGTATGGGCGGCGCGGAAAACCGCAGCGCTCGGTTCCGGTTCCAGCTGCGGCGGCTGGCGGATTCCGCCTGTATCGTCATCCGCCACATTGGAGAGGAGCTGGCCCAGAGCCGTTTTGCCCCCAGCTACTTTGAGTTGGAGCTGCAAAACGGCGCCCAGTTCCCACCCCTGCGGATTCCCACAGAACAGGGGACGGTGACCATCGGCGGCAAGATTGACCGGGTGGATTTGGCCCAGCTCCACGGGGAGACCTATGTGCGCATTGTGGACTATAAGACCGGCGTCAAGGAGTTCAAGCTCACTGATGTGCTCTACGGCATGAACTTGCAGATGCTCATCTATCTGGCCGCCCTCATTGAAAGCGGCGCCCTTCAGGGGGCGGGGTTCCTGTATATGCCCGCCGACCGGCCCCTGGTTTCCGCTGACCGCCGCACATCGGAAAAGAAAATCCACCAGGAGGCGGAGAAAAAGCTGAAAATGAACGGCATGGTTCTGGACGACCCGGAGGTCATCACCGCCATGGAAAAGGACGGCAAGGGGAAATACATCCCTGTGGCCCTGAAGGACGGGGCCCCCGCTAAAAAGGACTATGTGCTGTCGGAGAAGCAGCTGGAACAGGTCACGGAGTATGTAAAATCCCTGGTGCGGCAGATGAAAAAGACCCTGCTTCGGGGGGACATCGCCGCCCTGCCCCTGCTGGTGAACCGCCGGGGCTGTCAGTGGTGCCCCTATTTCCCCGTGTGCGGCAAGGAGTATGAGGAAAAAGACGTGGCGAAGGTGAGATTTTCCAAGGACGAGGCTTTGGAGCGGATGCAGTCCGGCGAGGAGGAGAACAAATGACACAGAAGATGTATGAATTGCTGGAAGGCTATATGCTTTCCTGTATGGGGGACAGCGCCCACGACAAGGAACACGTTTACCGGGTATTGTACATCGCGCTTCAGATTGCGGAAACAGAACCCGGAGTGGACAGGGATATTCTCATTGCCGCCTGCCTGCTCCACGACATCGGCCGCCGGGAACAGTTTGAAAATCCGGAGCTGTGCCACGCCCTGGTAGGGGCGGAAAAGGCCAAAAACTTTTTGCGGGAAAAGGAGTTCCCGGAAGAGTTTTGTCAACAAGTAAAAGAGTGCATTGCCTGCCATCGATTCCGGAAAGCCCGCCAGCCCCAGACCATAGAAGCCAAGATTCTCTTCGATGCGGATAAACTGGATGTCTGCGGCGCCATGGGGATTGCGCGTACCCTGATGTATAAGGGATATGTGTCCGAGCCGTTGTATTGCCTGCAGGCTGATGGCTCCGTTTCCAGTGGAGCAGAGGATGAAGAACCTTCCTTTTTTGAGGAGTATAAGCGCAAGTTAGAAGGGCTGTATACCCGGTTTTATACTCAAACAGGTGCAAAACTGGCTGCCCAGCGGCAAAAGGCGGCTGTGGATTTTTACCAGAGTCTCTATGAAGAAGCGGACGCAGCCTATCGCGGCGGGAAAGAGCGCCTGCAAAAGTGCTTGTATGAAGTTGCGGAAGAGAAGGGAGGGGAGTAAGCCATGGCAGAGCAGAAATGGACGCCGGAGCAGCAGGACGCCATCAAGGCCCGGCGAGGGACGCTGCTGGTGTCGGCGGCGGCGGGCTCCGGCAAAACGGCGGTGCTGGTCCAGCGGATTATTGCCCGGATTACCGATTCGGAGAACCCCGGCAGCCTGGACCGGTTGTTGGTGGTGACCTTTACCCGGGCTGCTGCGGCAGAAATGCGGGAGCGCATTGCCAAAGCCCTGGCGGAGCTTCTCCATGAGGACCCGGAAAATGCGGCTCTTCGGCGGCAGCAGCTTTTGCTGCCCCAGGCGAGAATCAGCACCATTCACAGCTTTTGCAGCGAATTGGCCCGGGAAAATTTCTATAAGCTGCACATTCCCCAGGATTTCCGCATCTGCGACGACAGCGAAATGGAGGTGCTCCGGGGAGAGGCGGCCGGGGAAGTACTGGACGCTTTCCACGAGGAGCAGGATTCCGTGTTTCAGGAGCTCTCCGAGGCCTTCAGCCCCGGCCGGGACGACGCCCGTCTGCGGAAAACCCTGCTGCGGCTCTATGATTTCATCCGCTCCCACCCTTTCCCGGAAAAGTGGCTCCGGGAAAAGCTGGCCCTCTATGACCCCAGCATCCCGGCAGGGGAAACGGTGTGGGGCAAGACCTTGCTGGCCTATGGGGAGGAAGTCCTCTCCTATTGCGTCCGGATGCTGGACAGCGCCCTTCTGCTGTGCCAGGAGGACCCGGCTTTGGGGGATAAATTCGCCCCGGTGCTCTCCGATGAAAGGGAGCAGGCCCGGCGATTGGGGGCGCTGGCTGCCGATGGCCAGTGGAACGCCTTGGCAGAAGGGCTGCAAAACGCTGTGTTCCCGACGCTGCGGGCGCCCAAAGGCTATGCGGACGACCCTCTGAAAATCCGCATTGCCGCCGCCCGGGATGACGCCAAAGGGAACCTGAAAAAGCTGGCGGAGTATTTTTCCTTGACGGAGGAGGAGTGCCGGGGGGATTTGGCCCGGATGGCCCCCTTGGTGGAAAAGCTGTTTCAGTGTGTTCGGCGGTTTTCGGAGCTGCTGGACGCCAAAAAGCTGGAGCGCAAGGCGGCGGATTTCGGGGATTTAGAGCACTGGGTCCTGCGGCTTCTGGCCGAGGAGGATCCGGCAGGGGGATTCCGGCCCACCGAGGAGGCCAAGGCCCTTTCCCTGCGGTTTGACGAGATTATGGTGGACGAATACCAGGACACCAATGAGGCCCAGGACTTGCTGTTTCGGGTGCTCTCGCAAAATGGCGGCAACCGGTTTATGGTGGGCGACGTGAAGCAGAGCATTTACAGTTTCCGCCAGGCCATGCCCCGGATTTTCATGGGCTACCGGAAAAACTTCCCCCTTTATGACCGGGAAAAGGATCACTATCCGGCCTGCGTGGTGCTGGACCGGAATTTCCGCTCCCGCCGGGAGGTCACCGACTCGGTGAATTTTGTATTTTCCCAGCTGATGACGGAAAAGCTGGGGGACGTGGCCTATGTGGGTACCGAGCGGCTGGCAGCCGGGGCAGCGTACCCGGAGCAGGCTGGCTGTGAAACCCGGCTGGACATTCTGGACAGCGCCCAGGGAGACGGGGAGGAAACCGCCGCTATTTTGGAGGGCCGCCATATTGCGGGCATCATCCGGGAGATGGTAGAGTCCGGCTTCCAGGTGACGGAAAAGAAGGTGCAGCGGCCGGCCCGGTACGGGGATTTCTGTGTGCTGCTTCGCAGCGCCAACAAGGTGGCGCCCTTCTATGCCCAGGAAATGGTGGCCTGCGGGGTACCGGCCTGGGCGGCCTCGGCGGGAGGCTTTTTCGCCGCGGCGGAGGTGGCCCTGATGCTCTCTCTCCTCCGGGTAGTGGACAATCCCCTGCAGGATATTCCCTTGCTGGCAGTGATGATGAGCCCGATTTACGGCTTCTCCCCCGACGACATGGCGGCTATCCGCCTGGAAGACCGGAGTCTGCCTTTGTATCTGGCGGTAGTGCGCCACGGGGAGAAGGATGCCCGGTGCGCCGCCTTTTTGCAGGAAATGGACCGGTTCCGCACGATAGCCGCCACCATGCCCGCCGATGAATTCCTCAGCCGCCTCTATGACGAGACTGGTTACCGGGATTTGGTCCAGGCCATGCCCGGAGGGGAGGGCCGCCTTGCCAATCTGCGGCTCCTTCACCGGTATGCCCAGCGGTATGAATCCTCCGGCTACAACGGCCTGACAGGCTTTATCCGGTTTATTGACCGGCTGGAAAAGCAGCAGGCCGACCTGGCTCCTGCGGCCAGCGGCAACCAGGGGGAGGACGTGGTGCGGATTATGAGCATCCACAAGTCCAAAGGGCTGGAATTCCCCGTGTGCATTGTGGCCAACTGTGGCCGGCAGTTTAATAAGGAAACCGAGGACGCTCTCCTGCACCCGGAGCTGGGGCTGGGGGTGCGCCTCAAGGCTCCGGATTCTCCGGCGCGGTTTTCCACCTTGCCCCGGGACGCGATTCGCCTGGAACAGGAGCGGGAGTCCATGTCGGAAGAGCTGCGGGTGCTGTATGTGGCCATGACCCGGGCCAAGGAAAAGCTCATTTTGGTGGCTACTTTAAAGGATGCCTCCAAAACTCTGGGAAAGCTGGCTTCCGGCCTCACCAAAGAGGAACAGCTGCCGGAATTCACCGTGCGGGGGGCGTCCAGTCTGTCCGACTGGCTGCTCTCCTGCGCTCTGCGCCATCCGGACGGGAAGATTCTCCGGGACCGGGCCTTAGCGGAGGAAGACCTGGTGCTGCGCACGGAGGATTACACCCCCTGGGACATCCGCATTTTGCCGCCGGAGAAGGCAGACTATGCAGAAGCGGCTGACGCTGTGGAGCAAGCCCCCCTGGATACCGCCCTGTTGGAGCGGCTGCGGGCCGCCTTGGATTGGCGGTATCCCTATGAGGCCCTGGCCGGAGTGCCCGCCAAGGTGTCAGCGTCCGGTCTTTCGGAGGAACAGTCCGGCATGGCGGAAGGGGGCAGCCTTTCCCGTCCGGCCTTCCTCAGCAGCCAGGGCATGACGCCGGCGGAGCGGGGCACGGCCCTGCATACCTATATGCAGTTTGCCCGGTATCCCGAAGCCTGCCAGAACCCGGAATCCGAGGGGGAGCGTCTGGTGCGGGAGGGCTTCCTCACCCGGGAGCAGGGGGATGCGGTGGATTTGCGCCGGGTGTCCCGATTTTTTGCCGGGAGCCTGGGAAAACGGCTGCTGGCGTCAAAAAACGTCATGCGGGAAGTGCGCTTTATGGCGGAGCTGCCCGCCCGGGCAGTAAAGCCGGAGCTCTCCGGAGAAATGGGGGAGGAGCCGGTGGTGCTGCAGGGCGTGGTGGACTGCGTCTTTGAAGAGGACGGCGCATTGGTGCTGGTGGACTATAAAACCGACCGGATTTCCACCCCGGAAGAGCTCTGGGAGCGCTATCGGGTGCAGCTAAAATTGTATAAAGACGCGGTGCAGGACATGACGGGCCTGCCGGTAAAGGAGTGCCTGCTCTATTCCTTCTGGCTGGGGCAGCCGGTGGAGGGGCCGGGTTTGTAAACGAATTGCAACACTTGCCAGGGTTTTCTTGTGTTTTTGGGGAATCCGTATTATAATGAAGTTCATATGTATCCCCGGCCATGGGGCCTGTGCGGCGGGAATTTCACTGCAACGGGCTTGGGAATCTTTCATTTTCGAGGGCGCTTTGGCCGGGAAGCTCCCCAGTTCCTCAAAACCGTTTGCTCAAAAAGGAGAGTCGCTATGCTCATTGATTCACTGCGCGCCCTGTTTTCCGGCTATCCCATCAGCCTGGAAAGCATTCTCATGCAGATTTTGGCCACTCTGTTTGTCATTTTCTGCATCCTGCCCCTTCACGAATATGCCCACGGCTGGATGGCGGAGCGTTTGGGGGATCACACCGCCCGGTATGCCGGCCGGCTGACCCTGAATCCCCTTGCCAGCCTGGACCCCATCGGCGCTCTGTTCCTGCTGCTTTTCGGCTTTGGCTGGGCCAAGCCTGTGCCGGTGGATACCCGCAACTTTAAAAAGCCCAAGCGGGATATGGCCCTAACGGCCCTGGCCGGCCCGGTGTCCAACCTGTTAGCTTCTTTGGTGGGGGCTATTCTCTACTATGTGCTGGTTTTGATTCTGGCTGCTGCGGGAATCAGTACGCCATTGTTTGTGCAGGCGTTTTTCAGCGCCTATATCACCATCAATGTAGCATTGGCGGTGTTCAACCTGCTGCCCATCCCGCCGCTGGACGGCTCCAAAATCGTGGGGGCTTTCCTCTCCAACCGGGCCATGTACGCGTACTACCGGTATCAGAACATTATCGTGCTGGTGATGTTCCTGCTGCTGTTCAGCGGCGTCCTCAGCCGGCCCCTGGCCATTTTGGAAAACTGGATGCTGGAAGGCATCCTCTGGATTGCAGAGCTGCCCTTCCGCCTCTTTGGCCTGTTATAATTTGACGCGATATGGAAAAGATATCCTATCAGCTGGGGGTCTTTGAAGGGCCTCTGGATTTGCTGCTCACCCTTCTCTCTAAAAATAAGGTGAGCATTTACGACGTGTCCATCTCCCTGCTGCTGGAACAGTATATGGAGCATATCCGGGCCATGCAGGAGCTGGATATGGACGTTGCCAGCGAGTTTCTGGACATGGCCGCCCGGCTGGTGTACCTGAAAACGGTCTCCCTGCTGCCCAAGCACGAGGAGGAAAAAGAGCTGCGTCAGCAGCTGGCCGGGGAATTGATGGAGTACCAGCTCTGCCGGCAGATGGCGGGGGAATTGTCCAAGCAGTTCACCTTTGACCGCATGACCCGCAAGCCCTTGGAGATTCCCATGGACCACACCTACCGCCGGCACCACAAGCCGGAGGAGATTCGGCAGGCCTATCTCAGCGCGGCGGGCCGGGGAAAGCGCTTCCAGCCGCCCCCGGCAGAATCCTTTGACGGCATTGTATCCCGCCCCATTGTCTCCGTTACCTCCCAGATTGTGTTTGTGCTTCGCCGGCTGTGGAAAAAGGGGAAAATTTCCTATTCCCGGCTGTTTGGGGAAAAGCACCAGCGCAGCGAGCGGGTTGCGGCCTTTCTGGCGGTGCTGGAGCTCATCAAGGGCAAGCGCATCCGGGTAGAAGGGGAAGGGCAGGACGCTGTGATTACACTACAGGAAGGAAGGTTCCATGGCCGGAGAAACAAATAAAAATCCCAAGCTCATGGGAGCCATAGAGGCCATTGTGTTTGCCAGCGGGGACCCGGTCTCCATGGAGCGTATGGCTCAGGCGTTGGAAACCGATGTGGAGACCGTGGAGGAGCAGGCGGCGCTTTTAATGGCGTCGTATAACCGGGAATCCCGGGGAATCCGCCTGGTGGAGCTGGACGGTGCTTTGCAATTCTGCACCAGCTCCGAATACGGCGCTGCGGTTCGCAAGGCCCTGGAAATGCGCCGGAACACGCCCCTTTCCCAGGCGGCCATGGAGGTGCTGGCGGTGGTAGCTTATAACCAGCCGGTGACCAAGGCCTATGTGGAGCAGGTTCGCGGCGTGGATTGCGGGGCCGTAATCAGCGGCCTGGTGGAAAAGGGCCTGCTGGAAGAGCGGGGCCGTCTGGAACTGCCTGGCAGGCCGCTTTTGTACGGCACCACCCCGGATTTTCTCCGGTGCCTGAACATTCAATCCCTGGGGGAACTGCCGCCTCTGCCCCGGCAGGAAGAGCCTTCTCAACCGGAGGAGCCCGAGGAAGACATAGAATCAGATAAGCATTCGTGCTGAACGAGTAAGAGGAGGGAGCGCCGTGACCGGCTGGTATATTGCAGGGGGAATCCTTCTGCTGCTGGCGGCTTTGCTGGCTTCTCCTCTGCGGGCGGAGGTTTCCTTCCGGGAAGAGCTGCGCCTGCGGCTGGGCTGG
>ERZ1643246.4692-NODE-4692-length-10574-cov-4.552904_pt1 | contig 10574 bp, 8 predicted proteins | sample MGYA00579265_ERZ1643246 | MGnify/ENA primary metagenome ERZ1643246 (study PRJEB29033, sample SAMEA4952261) | chicken gut metagenome | biome: Broiler Chicken; feature: Gastrointestinal Tract; material: Caecum | place: Ireland | collected 2018 | study: Broiler...
GCGCAGAGGCTTGATCTGCGCCATCTGCCGTCCGCTCTCCTCCAGATATCTCTCGTATTTTGCAAAGCTTCCCCGTGGAAGGAATGTAACATGCGCCTGACCGGCTTCGCCATTCCGCCTTGCACCCTTATATCCCAGATTTTCCGCACACATGCACCGGTCAAACAGTGCATCTGCATTCTTCGGCCGCACGTCCGGCTCTTCAAGGAAAACCTGGTATCTGGGCGGTTCTGACTTGAGATCGGCATACAAACAGTAATTCTCTCCCACTTTGCCACCGGAAGCAGCTTCATATCTTTTCACGGCCGCCTCCATCTGCTCCAGATTCGTCTGCTCATCCGCCACATTGATCACCTGATTCTTTCGATAGCAGAATTTCACCACCGGGCAGGTCTCGTAATATCCTGTCACTTCAAGAATATCCCGCATCCGGTAGCGGTACAGACCAGAGCGATTTGTAAAGATCAGTTCATACCTGCATCCTTTCCTTAATTCGCCCATCCCAAAAGTCCGGTACTCTCCTTCCTTTGCTCCTTCAGGAAGAAACTCAAAAAATCCGGATTCCGGAATCAGCAGATACTCGTCCGGACGGTTCATGCCAGGAGCGATTCCGAAGATTCCCTCTGTTGCCGCATATGCGAAATAATGGACGGGTATCCCCTCTGCATACACCTTCAGCCTCGCCATATAGTCTCCAAATGTGCTGCCTCCTATGGCGCATATGCTGCGGGTGTTCTTCCATATCTTCCGGATCATTCCCTCTCTCAGGCTGCCTCCGGACAGACTTCTAAGCTCTGCTGCCCGCCCGGGATCCGGTTCCAGTCTCTCTTTCAGAAAACACTCCCATTCTCTGCTTATCCCGGCCTGGGGGCTGACGCTTCCCCTTTCCATATCCTCAAGGAGCATCTGCCAGTTCTTCTCCATGTATCCCATCATCCCGACAATCCGATGCACGAACACGCCCCATATAGTCCGCACCTCCGGCTCCGCCAGAGCAAACCTGGCGCGCACATAGGTCAGATCCTCCACCTGCTCAGGGAAAAGTACTTCTTTCGGCACACAGTAGTCCGACGCATCGAACGTTCCGTTCCGGTCCAGCCACTGATAGAGCGAACTGGATCGGATCCCGCTCATCCGCCCGTCCGGCAGCCATGTCTTCACAAACTCTCCCACCTGAAAGATCTTTGGGAATAACTTCTCCGTCGGAACATCAGGATAGGCTTCCCGGATCATTCCGAACACCGCGCTATAAGCGTAGATGTAATGGATCCGGATATCTTCCTCTGTGAGAGGGATATATTTCGGTTCATCCGTGCTTCCCGACGTAATGCAGAAATGAACAGCATCTGCCCTTGTCAGTACATTTGTCTCCCCGGCGAGCATTCTCCGGATATATGGTTTATATTCCTCATACGCCCCTTCCGGAACCGCTTTCCGGTACTCCTCCACTGTGCGGATCCGGGAAAACCCGAATTTCCGCCCGATCACAGTATCTTTATTTTTATCCAGAATTTCTGCAAGGACAGCTTCCTGACACGCCCTGACATCCGCTGTTGTTCCTGCAAGCCTCTCAAGGGCCTCTTTTCCCATTTTCTCATAATCTGTCTTCATTTCCAGCTCCCGTATCACCAGCCCCGGCTTTTAAATCTCCAGACGCAGTATATTCATTCCGAGTATATTCTGATAGCTTATCTGCCTGGCCATCTCCCTGACCATCACGACTCCCATAATCCGCTCGTCTCCGGCAGCCAGTATTCCATCTGCACCCGAAGACACCATCTCCGAAAACGGATTTAACTCTGTTCCGCTGTAGCGCAGAGTAAGCGCGGCATCCTTTTCCCCGAAACAGATCCTTATATCAAACAGAACTTCCCGTTCTCCGCTTTCCTCAATAAGAAACGTCATCAGTTCTTCCAAAGCGAGACTGATCCGCATCACCTGTCTGGCCGGGATCTCATCTCTGCTCTTTCCGAACTCCATCACCATCCCGCTGGCGGTACAGATGATTTCATTTCGGCCCTTCACTGAGAAAGAAAGCGTGCTCCCCCCGTCCTCGTCAAAATAAAGGAAGCGTCCGCCGGACGCAGCTCCGAATGCGATCCACCAGACCAGAAGCGCCGCCGCTTCCCCTGCCGGAAGAAAGAGCCATGGCGTAATTCCCGCCTGCAGCAGAAGATACAGACTAACTGCCGGAAGCAGGAACACTCTCAGGAAAATAATCCCGTCCGCCCATATACTGTGTCCCGAAGCATTGTAATATCCGGAGAATATCGTACATATCAGTGCAGGAAACATACTCAGCGCCAGGCATACCATCGGAAGGTAAAACGGAATGTCAAGCCCGTAGGCACCTCCCAGAAACGGCGCTCCTGCAATGACTGCAGCCGCAAAAAATACACTTATGACCACTCCCATTCTCCACTGGAGCCTCATCAGCAGCACTGTACTTCCCCTGTCCTTTTCGCCCGCGAAATTTCCCAACAGTGCAGATGCCGCCTGGGGTATTCCCGAAAGAACACATTCCGCAAAAGCGCTGATCCCATTCACAGCAGCAAATACTGCAACTGCTCCGCTGCCGCCGTATTCCATCAGAAGACTGTTCACTGTCAGAATGCGCAAAGTCTGAAAGCCATTGTTCAGCGCGGCCGGACTTCCGGCTGCCGCCAGATCCCGAAACTCTTTTGCGCACCGCGGAAAGGCCAGGACAGCCCGAAAGTTTCCTTTTCCTCCGTAAAGACGTATCAGACCGAACACCACCGCCGCAAAAGTAGAGATCACACTGGCGAGAGCCGCGCCCGCCACTCCCTGGCCCATACAGCAGAACAGCACCAGATCCAGGATAATGTTCCCCAGACTCATGATCAGCATCATCACCGTAATCGAGCGGTTCTTCCCATCCAGTCTCAGAAACCAGAAGGGCAGATACAGCAGGATCTTCGGCAGCGCACCGGCGATCGTAATCCCTGCGTAAGTTCTCACGTCTCCTGCAAGCGCCGGATCCCGGCACAGGATCTCTGTAACCGGATCAAGGAGCAGAAGCCCCAAGGCCGTGATCACCACAGATGCCATAAGGCACAGCGCCGCTGCCTCGCCACAGAACCGCTGTGCCTCATCCAACCTGCCGGATCCGGCAGCCTGAGCAGCGCAGACTGCCGTACCGGATACAAAAAAAGATCCCAGGATACACAGAACCAGATAAACCGGAACACAGAGACTGACCGCTGCCAGCGCTCCGGGCCCGATATACTGCCCCACTATCATCCCGTCTGCAAGGAGATTAATATTGCCGCTTAAAATCGACAAAACACATGGCACTAACGCTTTGCCGTAAATTTTCTTCAGGAAGAGATCATCCTGTACCAGTTCCGTCTTCATCCTTTTTCCTTTACTCTTTCTCACTGAATCGTAAGAATATCCACGAACCCGGTGATCTCAAAAACATCCATAACCTCTTCCCTCACATTACGCAGCACCATATTCCCCTGCCGGTTCATCACTTTCTGTGCCGACAGGATCACCCGCAGCCCCGCCGAAGAGATATACTCCAGATCCTGCAGATCCAGATCCAGACTTTTTCTCTCTCCAATCTCCTGTTTCAGAAAGTTTTCGAGTTCCGGCGCAGTCATTGTATCCAGCCGTCCTTCGATACCGATCTTAAGAGTATTTTCATCCTCATAAATCTTTTTGATCTCCATATTTTTTACACCGCCTTTTCCACATTTTTCACAGAAACGCTGTTATGTGGCTGACACAGCCCTCATCACAGTGCCTGACGAATGCATTGAAAAATCTAATTTATCTTATCATACAACACATTCTCTGTAAACACGCTGCTTCTCCGACTCCTGTTTTCAGAGGGTCTGCCGTGCCACCAGCGCTGCGAATATCCCTTTCTTTTTCACCAGTTCTTCGTAAGTTCCTTCCTCTGCTGTCTTCCCCTTGTCCAGAACTACGATCCGGTCACAGTGCCGGATCGTGGAAAGTCGGTGGGCGATCACGATACGGGTACATTTCATCTGGTCCAGAGACTCCGACACCTGCTTTTGGGTCACATTGTCGAGAGCGCTCGTCGCCTCATCAAAAATCAGGATACGGGGCTTTGCCGCAATCGCCCGGGCAATCAAGAGCCGCTGCCTCTGCCCGCCTGATATTCCCCCCTGACCTTCTGAGATCAGTGTGTTCATCCCCATCGGCATGTTGCGGATGTCCTCAGCTACGCCCGCAAGTTCCGCCGCTTTCCACGCGTCTTCCTCTGTCAGCCACGGCGCGGACGCTGTAATATTTGAATAGATATCCCCCTGAAACAGTCTTCCGTCCTGCATAACTGCGCCCACACGCCGCCGTAAAGACCGCAGATCCAGAGCGGACAGATCCTGACCGTCGTAATATACTGCACCTCGCTCCGGCCGTTCAAACCCCAGCATCAGACGCATCAGCGTAGATTTTCCGCACCCGGTCTTCCCGACAATAGCCACATACTCTCCGGGCCGGATCTTCAACGAAAAATCATTCAGCACATATGGCATATTTTCTCCATACCGAAAGGAAACATTGTTCAGTTCGATCCCGCCGCTTAGCCTTGTTACAACCTGACGGCTTTCCTCCACCTCCGGTCCTGTTCCGAGCACGGGCGCAAGCATGCGGAGCACCGCCCGGATCCCGGCAATAGAGTCCGCTTCGGACAAGAGAGCCGAAAACGCTGTTTCTGTCATGGCATATGCACTGGCAAACGCCATGTAGTCCGCCACATCCACCCGCGCTCTCCATGCGAGAAGATAAAGGACTCCTGCTCCGACAAGAGAAGCTGCCGCTGACAAAGCGGGCGCAAGCTTCAGGAAAAGCGGAGGCGCATACCGGTATCCCGCTTCTTTCGCGTATCTCTTCGCCCACTGCGCAAACGCCCTCTTCTCCGCGCCTGCGCACTTGATCTTTGTGATGCCCCGGATCAGCTCAAAAGCAATCCCCCGCTCCCGGTTCTCCTCTTCCATCTCCCGCTCCGAGAGGCCGGCCTGAAGCATCACCGCCGCCAGAGCCGGAAGGGCAGTAAGAACTGTAACAACCAGAGCCGGGAGAGCAAGCTCCGGGATAAAGGCAAGAATCTGGGCTACATAGACCAATGAAAACACTGCGCTTAACCCCGCCGAAAAACAGCTCTGAAACAGCATGGAACACAAAGGGCGTACCCCGCTTACCCTGCCGGCCAGTTCTCCAACACTGTACTTCTTAAAAAAGTCCGGCGGCAAAGACAAAATCCGCATCATAACCGCGCTCTCCACAGCCATCCCTATCCGTGTCTGCATATCCGCCCAGGTTGAAGTCCGCGCCGCTTCCATCAACACTTCCGCCAGCGTGACGCACGCCATAACCGTGACCATGGCGCACAAAAACGCAGTGCTTCCATATACCAGCACATCAGAGTAAAGTCTTCTGCTGACCACCGGGATCAGCATCCCGATCCCGGCTGCAGCCGCCGCCAGAGCGAAAACCAGCACATAATCCCGTTTCCTCATAAGCCGGAATATGTAGCTCAGCAAATCCTTTCCGCCCATCGGACGAAGCGGGAACGGTTTATAAAACACAACTGCCTCTTCTTCTATGAACCCTTCCGTCTTTCTGCTGACTCGGATCCTTTTCCCCGATCTTGGTTCCCTGTAATAATACCCGCCGTAGACGCCCGGGAGAAGCGCGACCGATTCTCCAGACACAAGCCGGCCGAGCATGGCTCCTGACGCGTCGCCCGACCACCCCTTTTTCAGCATCACCCTGCGCCGCATGACTCCGGAAGGACGCATCAGATACTCCAGTATTTCATTGATATCTGTTATATGTTCCGGCACTTCCCTAACCTTCACATGATAATAGTTCAGAATATCCTGCAGGGCTTCTTCCGTCATCCGTTTCCCGGTACCCTTTGTTTCTCTTATCTTCCTGCTGCCGTCGACCGCGTTCTCCATCTGCGCCAGGGCGTCTTCAAAAACTTCCTCGTCATTTTCCACTCTCTGGCGTATCTGTTCGTCAAACCATCCCACTGTCTGTTTCCTTTCTCATCTGCTTTACTCACTCGTAATCAATGCTTCGTATTTCCCGTGCAGTGACATCAGCTCTTCATGCGTTCCCTGTTCCACTACTCTTCCCCGTTCCAGCACAACAATCTGGTCACAGTCCCGAATTGTGGAAAGCCTGTGTGCAATCACGATGCTTGTAATTCCTCTCCTGCGGACCGAATCGATCACTTCAAACTCTGTTCTCGCGTCAAGCGCCGAAGTGGCTTCATCCATGATAATGATCGTCGGATCCTGGGCCAGCACCCGGGCGATCTCCATCCGCTGTCTCTGTCCTCCGGAGAAATCCCTGCCTCCTTCAGACATCCTGTAATAATACCCTCCCGGCCGCTTCATAATGTCCGCATGCAGGCTGGCGTCTCTGGAAGCCAGGATCATCTCAAAATCCTCGATGCTGGAGTCCCACATCTTAATATTATTGGATATGGTATCCTCGAAAAGGATGGTATCCTGATCCACAACTGCCAGCGAGCCCGTAAAGATATTTCTGTCAATCTCTGAAATCGGTCTTCCGTCGAAAAGTATCTCCCCGCTCCAGGGTTCATATAGCCCCGACAGAAGCTTTGCCAGCGTAGATTTCCCGCATCCCGAGGATCCGACGAAGGCGATTTTCTGCCCTCGCTCGACCGTAATACTGAAGTTTTCGATCAACGGCGGAGCAAGCCTGGAATAACCGAAGGTCACATTGCGCATCTCAATCCTGCCGCCCAGCTTATCATAGACGGCTTCCCCGTCAAGCTTCCCGGTTTCAGCCACGTCCGCCGGATAATCCATCACATCTTCCGTTCGCTCGATATCAGCCTGCATTTCACGCAGTTTATCTCCCGCCCGGATCAGGTTCTCTGCCGGCTTCTGAAAAGAGCCAAGGAAACTCTGGAACGCATAGAGCATACCCACAGAAAACTCACCTGACAGGATCAGCCACAGACCCAGGCCCAGAATCAGTGTATTCACCATTCCTGACACCAGCGAAGGAAGAACGCCCAGATATCTGTCGATCCGGATTCTCTTTACTTCCTGCGTGTTTACCGACGCCTGACGTTCCGCCCATTTCTCGAAGAACCCGTTTTCAGCCCCGCTCGCCTTGATCGTCTCGATCATCTCAACTGCGGATGCGGTTGCCGCTTCCAGCTGCCCCTGATCACGCAGAAAAACTCTGGCGATATTTGTTCTTTTCAGCGAGACATACCTTGCGGTCAGCAGATTGATCAGAACTCCCGCAATGCCGATCAGCGATAACATCACATTATAGCGGAAGATCATGATCAGATAGACCAGCATCATGACAAGGTCAAGCGCGAGGGGCGCCGCTGTATAGACCATCCCCGCCGCTGTCTTCGCCGCGCCGGTCTTGCGCACGGTAAGATCCCCTGCCATCCTCTGTGTAAAGAAAACAGCCGGCATCCTCAGAATATGCCACATATAGTCGGCATTTGCCTGAACCGCAAGCCTTCCTTCAATCTTCAGATCCGCGTATGTCTGCAGCGCCTTAAGCCCGGTTCCAGCCGCCGCAGCTGCAAACACAGCCGCAAAGAACAGACATCCCCATTCCGGCATCTCTCCCGTCAGGATCCGATCCACGAAAACACGGCCAAAGAATGGGTACAAAAGCCCCAGCAGCGATGCCGCAGCCGCCGTCAGAAGTACAAAGGCCATCGAACGACTGTTTCCTTTTAAATATCTTCTCATACTTTTAAACATTGATTTTGGGGGTCCTGCCGGACGAAACGCCTCCCCCGGTTCCAGCATGATACAGATCCCGGTAAAAGAGCGGTCAAACTCTTCCATAGAGACTTCTACCGCCCCCCTTGCCGGATCATTGAGCACCGCCTTCCCCTTCCGGAAGCCGTCCAGAACGACAAAATGATTGAAGTTCCAGTGTATAATGCACGGGAATCTGCCCTCCCGTACCAATTCCTCCGGCTCATAGCGATAGCCGCCCGCAGTCATTCCATAATTACGGGCGGCGAGTACGATATTTTTTGCACTGGAGCCGTCTCTGGACACGCCACAGTCGCTCCTCACCTGTTCAAGTGGAAGCCAGAGTCCGTAATAGGCTGCTGTCATCGCAAGACAAGCCGCCCCGCATTCTAATGCCTCAAGTTGCATGATCACAGGAACCTTTGCGCAGCCCCGGGTCACAGAATGCCTTTGTCTGTTTTTCATCGCCTTCCTCCTCGTTTATCTTCGTATATCCTCAGAAATTTCTGTCGCAGGCCGTGTTCCGATCAGGTCAGCCGTATACCATGCGGCGGCGGCAGCAAGCAGAAGGAGAGCCGCTGCCAGGATAAGGCCGGTACCCGTTCCTGCTACGCGGATATACTCGTCCGTTCCTTCCGTTCGGAAATGCTTTCCCGATTTCGGCTCTCTGAAAAGCGTCTTGTCTTTCATAACTCTTTGCAGCCTCCCTTCTGTTCTTTCTCTTTATAGTAGTATACCTAATCTGGAATTGCAAGATGCCCCCGACTACTTCATCTGTCCGCTGCAGCAGTTTTGCCGTAAGAGATAAAGAGGCAGATCCCGCAAAAAATGCAGTGTCTGCCTTTTCTCTACCTGCTCTGTCTCAATGTCTGCACGATACCCACAGCCATCATAATGATCGCAAAAATGCGAATAGGATAATCTATAAACGGCGGGAACAAATCTTCGATCAGTATCATACAACTGCTGATCAGAAGTCCGATCGGGATCAGCACCGATACAACACTTTTCTTTTTATCCGACTCTATTCCGCTCTTCTTCTCTTCAAGAGCCGCAATGATCATATTTGTCCGATACACTGCATTTACACACACGATAACAAAAGCGGCGATCAGCGCTGCAAATGCCCATCCAAAACTATTTCCCTCCAGCCCGCAGAATATCTCTACCCAAAGCCCGATCAGCTCTATGATTGTCACAACTTTGAACATCCTGCGGATTTTCTTGTAATGTTCAATCTCAGATTCTATATCCGTATATAACTCAAAAGGCCCGTCTGCAGCGCGTTTTCGCAGGATGATCCAATATCCCCAGAGTGTAACGATCTCCACTCCGAGATCATTCATTAATTCACGGTACTCGTCACTGACAGAATACAATGTATCTCCAAAATCAATCTGATAAATGTATTCGCCTTTCTCACATTTTTCAAATTTGTAAAACCCGCAGAAAAAGCCTTTCATAGCCCATCCTTCTGACACCATATCATTCAGCCATTCAGTTTCTTTATCTTTATCATAATACAGTCTGAATCTGATCATCTTCTCCCACCTCCATCAGCTTTGCATTGTCAAGCAGTTCCGTAAGCCGTTTTTTTTCTGCCTCAAATACACTCCGCCCTGCATCTGTGATAATATACTCTTTCTTTTTCCTTGATTCCGTATCCTGACTGTAGATCCTGATCCATTCTCTCTTCTGCATAGTCTGCAGTGCTCCGTACAGAGTGCCGGCGCCAAGAACCACCCGGCCTTTCGTCAGTTTCTCCACTTCCTGAATAACACCGTAACCATGGTTCGGCCTCCTGAGCGCCAGTAAAATATAGAAAAAAGCTTCTGTCAACGGCGTTTCCTTTTCTGACATTATCCCACTCCTTCCTGTTAGAATTCTTTAAAAGCTAAAAATCACTTTTCGTCTTCCGATATATCGTTAAATGATATATTTTGATTATAATATATCGCGAGATGATATATTTGTCAAGTAAAATTAATCGGCATCTCAGCATAAAAAAAGACAGGAAACCAAATTCTTCCTGTCTCTACAACTGTAACATTATCTGTTTTATACTTTAAAACGGTATCCTACACCCCAGATCGTCTCGATATACTGAGGATGTGACGTGTCATACTCGATCTTCTCCCTGATCTTTTTAATATGCACGGTCACCGTGGCGATATCTCCAATGGACTCCATATCCCATATCTCACGGAACAGCTCTTCCTTTGTGTACACATGGTTCGGATGACCTGCAAGGAAAGTCAGAAGATCAAATTCCTTTGTGGTAAATGACTTCTCCTCACCGTTCACCCACACGCGCCGCGCCGTCGTATCAATTTTAAGCCCGCGGATTTCGATTACTTTATTTTCCTCAACATTGCTTCCGATCAATCTCTCGTACCGTGCCAGATGGGCTTTCACACGGGCAACCAGTTCACTTGGGCTAAACGGTTTTGTCATATAATCATCGGCCCCGAGTCCAAGACCTCTGATCTTGTCGATGTCATCTTTCTTCGCTGAAACCATAATGATCGGTGTGTTTTTCTGATCCCTGATCTGACGGCAGATATCAAAACCATCCACACCGGGAAGCATCAGGTCAAGGATGATCAGGTCAAAATCCTCCTCCAGCCCTTTTTTTAATCCTACCTGTCCGTCATTCGCCACTTCTACCTCGAAGTTGCTCAGCTCCAGATAGTCTTTTTCCAGATCGGCAATACTTTCCTCGTCTTCTACGATTAAAATACGCTTACTCATCAATTGGTACCTCCTGATATTTTCTGATTACAAAATACATTGTCGTACCAGCGCCCTCTT
>ERZ1643246.4693-NODE-4693-length-10572-cov-5.601027_pt1 | contig 10572 bp, 23 predicted proteins | sample MGYA00579265_ERZ1643246 | MGnify/ENA primary metagenome ERZ1643246 (study PRJEB29033, sample SAMEA4952261) | chicken gut metagenome | biome: Broiler Chicken; feature: Gastrointestinal Tract; material: Caecum | place: Ireland | collected 2018 | study: Broiler...
TCTCCAACTTCTATAAGGTCTATTATGTTTTTGCTATACTTTACTACATTTCCTATAAATGTAATAAGTTCTTTATTTTCGTATAAATATTTATCATCTTCAATCTTTGTAACTTTACCAATACTTCCATTTCGACTTCTAACATAATCTCCTACTTCTATATTCATATTTATTTCTTTGCTCATTTTCTATTATCCCTTTCTCTTATTACTTCACTTAACTTCTTACTTGAGTAATACTCATTATATATTTGAATCCAATCGTCTAGTTCCATTGTAACTTTCCACTTTTTATTGTTTTTTCTGTGGAAAACTGCAGGCATTTGATTATCTTTACTATCTCTTTTAGCTTGCTCCATAGCCTCTTCCAGATTTAATGCTTGTACTCTTTTTACTTCTATGTGTATGTAATCTAAGCCAACTACGTCTTCTCCATCTAAGCCATTATATTGTTGTCCTCTTCTACAATCGTAGCCATAATCTTTTAATATGTTAGCTAATTCTCTTTCGCCCTTTTTACCTTTATTTCTACTGTTTATTGCCATCTTCTTTTGTTTCCTCCCTCTTTGTTAAATTCATATATGTAGCTATTCCTAAACACAAGACTATAAATCCTATATAAGCTAGCATTGCTATTCGTATAATAAATTTTAAGACCTCCAATTGCTACCTCCTTCATGTTTCTTAATAGGTTCAGTTTGTTCTTTTAGTTGTACTAAATCTTGTAATAAGAAACATTCTTTAAACTTTGTTTTCTCTTCTTCATATAGATATACTCTATCATTTACTTGCTCTTTATATATGTAAACTCTATTATTTCTTTTTATTTTTCCTGGTACTCTTATATATTCCATTTTATTTGTTCTCCTTCGTTTATTAAATTTGGGCATTGCTTAGGTTCTTTGAAGTCCTTTTCTGCTAGTCCAGTACAACCTAAACAATATCCATATATTAGAGCCGATTTACAAGGTTCTTTTAGTTCTTTATACTTGTCCATTTATAATCCTAGCTCCTCTAAAGTGTATTTCTTTTCTAGTTTCATTCCTTTATACATCGTATTAGATTTAAAATCTGGCAATAGCAATGCGTCATGATCTAAATCTACATTTATATATTCTTTTCCATTAGAATTATCTGTTTTGCAAATATAAATTACTTTATCTCTAAAAGGTCTAATAACACCTCTTAAGTATCTTTTTTCTGCTTCGTCTAGTATCTCTTCTTTACACTCATATACTGTCTGATATATAGGCTCTTCTATTTTTATTATTTTGCCATTCAAAACAGAATTAAAAGAGCTCGGATTAACAATCTGATATTTATATCCATCTCCCAATAACGAATTAGCAATTTTAAAAAATGTTTTTTCATTTTCAAAAGTTACTTTAGTTCCTATTGGGCTTTTCTTTAAATCTTCGTATGTATAGTTTACTTTCTCTAACATATCCTCACAAAAGAATAGAACACTTTTATCTTCTTTTAATGTATAAAAACTTATTTTATCTCCTGCTCTAATCGATTTTATAGTCCATATATCTTTTAATTTTCTCATTTCTTTTAAAGTCTCTTCACAAATTCCATAAGTATATCCAGTTTTATCTTTTATTCTAACTTTATCTCCAATTTTAAATTTATTCATATTTCCTCCTATATATGTGGTATATGTTGCATATTATCTGCAATAATATCCTCTAAATAATTTACTTTTTCATACACAGCTACTTGCTTACCAGTCCAATTACATTTCTTCTTGCCTATTACTTTTACTATGCCTCTTTTCTCTAGCTCTGTCAGTCTTGGAGCTGTCGTATTTCTATCTGCTGTACTTGTTATACCTAATTCGTATAACTCTACTGCTATCTCTTTTGCTGTCTTAGGCTTGTCTAATCTATCTAGTATCTGCTCATATCTTACTTTTTGCTTTTCTTGTATGTCTGTAAAACTCATTTGCCTAGTTTCTCGTGTTATGATATTCATTTGTTATCACTCTCCTATTCTTGTGGCATTTCGAATTTAAAAGGTGTTATATCCATATCTTTAAATAGCTTTGCAATATCCTCTTGAGCTTTATTATTTGTATATTGGAGTAATAAAGACCCTTGATACATAGATATTATTTCTCTTAATACTTCTTTTGCTCTTTCTTCTGTAGCATATTCTCCTAAAAAAGCACATATCATATTGTCTGATGCTTTTTCTGCTCTAATGCACCAACAATCTGGTTCTGTTGCAAATTCTTTTGAACTCCAAGTATCTACCCATAATCTAAAAATTTCACTAAAATTAAATACTTCTGATTTATCTTGACTTAATATTAACATCTTAACCTCCTATATTCGAATAAAATTTATTCCAATCTAAACTACTATAATCTCTTTGTTGATAAGTATTTTCTTTCTTAAATTCTCTTCTTATTTGTGCTATATTGGGCATATATTCATTTGTTTTTATTATCTTTTTTATATTTTCTATATATTTCTCTTTTGGCATATCTTTTAAATTCTCATAAAATAGTTTTAATTGTTGTGTAGTATACTTGTTGTTATAATTGTTCTGTAATATATGTATGCCTTCCATAAATTCCATTTTATCCATTTAAAAATTCCTCCTCCGCTAAGTTATTAATGTTATTTTTTAAAGGATACACTGTCTGCCAACCTCTTTCTATAGATTGATTTAATATTGCTATTTGAATTAATTCATTATTAGACATTTTTCTTACTTTGTCTATTAAAAGTTCTAATGCTTTGCTAGTCATTGGCTTCTTTATTGTTTTTCGCATATCTATAAAATCTTTTAAAACTTTTTGCAATTTTTCTGTCACATTTTTTTCATTAAACACATCATCAAAACTTTTCTTTTTTATTTCTTTTTTATTTGTTTCGTTTAGTTTAGTTTCGTTTAGTTTAGTTAATGTGTTACTATCTTGCTTACTAACTTGCGTACACTCTTGCTCACCATCTTGCTTACTAACTTGCATACTGTCTTGATTACTTTCTTGCGTACTTTTTGCTATAGTATTCATTTTGTAATTAGTCGCTTTTGTTCCATTTGTCTTGAAATCTATTAGTCCTAATTGTTTTAATGAATTTCTAGCCTTTAGAACTCCAGAACGAGACATTCCAGTGTTTAATTCAAGCAATATATTTGGTACTGTAAACCACTCTATCCAAGCACATTTATTGTTTATGTACATAAGTGCATTCCATAAAGCAATTTGTCCTGTAGATAACTGTTTAACTTGTACTAAATCATAGAAAGCTTTAATTTCAGCTATATAATTCATCTTGCTTCTTCCTTTCATATAGTTTTAGGGATAAGTTTTGTTGCTTTTCCATTTTTTATAATATAAGTTTTCTTCTTGCCAATCTTCATATTTACTCTGTAAATACTCTTTTATCTTTTGTTCGTATAGCTTTGTATTCTGTCCAAAATCTTCTTCGTAATGACATTCTGGGCATAATGTGACTATGTTTTGCTCTATACCTAGCCCTCCGTTGACTTCTCTTTATGTAATGGGCATTGCTACATTCTACTGGTACTACTTTTCCACATATTATGCACCTTCCGTTATCTCTTATTGCTACTGTTTGTCTTACTTCTTTAGTTATTTCACATGCTCTGCTTCTTTTACTCATCTAATCTACTCTCCCAAAGTTTTTCAAATCATCTTTTGCGTCTCCATAAAATACTCTACAATCTACATGCATTTCTTGAAGTGTCCTATATCTTTGATATGCCCATTGCTGAAAATCAGTTTTTGAAAATCCATATTTCTTTGCGTATAGACTTGAATTACTAGCTATATCCGACCATCTTTGTGAAAGTATCAGACACTCAGTTGTTAGATTGTAAAGTGTATCTATGTCCTCTGGTGTCTTATTCTTATAATATTTACATACTTCATCAAACTGCTTACAGTCCTCTTTTACATATTCTTCAAATTGACTTTTCATATTTACCTTTCTACATGTTCATGCATAAAAACATATTCTGAATTTTCTCCCATATTTTCTAATAAAAAGTTTGTTGCTTGTTGCCTACTTAAGTGAGTATCTTTTGCTCTAAACTCATATGCATATATTGCTTTTTGTTGTTTTATTTTTATTCTTTCTTGTATTTCATCTTCATCATAATTACCTTCAATTAAGTATAAATCGTAATTTCTTGCTGTTATTCCTTCTAATGTCCTAGTATCTGTCGCATATATGACTTTATAGTTATCAAATAGAACTCTATAACCACATTGAGGCACATCATGATATAATTTAATCGGAGTTACTTTAAATATCTTATAATCATATCTCTTACCTATTTCTAGAACATCTATATTCCTTCTATTAACACCACATTCTAGTAATGGTCTTAGCAACCAATTGCAACAAGCAAATCTTAGTGTTGGTCTTTCTTGAGCTAATTTTTTTATTGTTTCTTTTTTAAAATGGTCTGTATGAATATGTGTTAATAGTACAATCTTTAGTTTTTTATAATATTTTTCTAATTTCTTGAATGTAACTCCACAATCAATTAAGATAATATCTCTTATTATTACTGCATTGCCTGTACTGCAACTACTTATGATTTTATAATTCATTCATACTCACCGTTTTCTCTTCTTCATCTTGTGTTATTACTTCTGCCTGAGTTTCAACTGTATCAACTGGTAATTCTTGTTCTACTTCTTCTGCTTCATACATTCCGCTTAAATCTTCAACAAATGTTTCTCTTAAAGCTCTTACTTTTGCTACTTTTTCAACCATTGTTGCTCCTTTATTGGCCCAATTTGAATTTAATTGTCCTTGTCCTGTTTTTTGTGCTACTTCATTAAAACTTACACTTGAATATGTAGGATGTGACCAGTCTTTTCTATATACTCTTGCCCAGCCTCCAACTAGCTGTTCATCTTCTAATTTAAAAGTTCCTTGTCTTTCTTCTACTTTTCCATCGTCTTTTTTTATAATAATTCCACTTTCCATTCCATCATAATTAGGATTTAATACTGCTCTTTTTAATATCGCATCTTTGCCTACAACTAGCTGTGCTGGTGTTCCTTCTTTGTATTTGATCAAATAAGCTTCTCTTAAAAATGGATTTAATTTTCTTACTTTACATAGTTCTGTAAATAATTTAAACTCTTGTAATGTTATCTTTGCATTCGTCCCTACAATATATTGCTGAACAATACTTGGCGTTAATTTTATCTTTTGACCTTCAACTTCATATTCAACTGTTAATTCAGTTTTTTCTTTTTCATTACTCATATTTGTATCCTCCTTCGTCTAAAAATTTTTTTAATTCTTTTAATTTTGTTCTAGTTGCTTTAACTTTAAAACTTAGTACAAAAACTTCTTCATTTTCTTCTACTTTTGGTGCGTCTAATACAATATTGGGTTGACTAAAATTATTTAATGCCTGTTTTGTATTCTCTTCTTGTTCTTTTATTCTTAAATCTGTTTTCTTTTGTTCTTCTTCTAACTGTCTCTTTTTTTCTTTTTCTATTTCTTCATATCTGTTTTTTACAATCGTTATTGCATTTCCAACATTTAGACTTTGTTTATATTCAATCATTATTTCTTCTCTATGTTCTTGAGTATCTATAAGGTTAATATCAGAATATATCTTATCTATAAAATCTTTAGCCTGTTTATGTAATGCAGTCTTACTATCTGCCAATCCTACTTTTATATTTGCTCTTTCAAAATCTATAAAAGTAATATTTTTGTATTTTTTGTATTCCTCAAAGTAAGCTTTTAAATCATCTTCTTTTTGCTTTTTAAGTTCACTTTCAACTTGTTCTATTTTTTTCTTTAACTCTCTGTCTGCTTCGCTATATTTGTCAGATATACACTCCTTATATATTTTTTCAAAATTGTTATATGGTGCTAATATCTTTTCCTTTACGCTTTTTCTTTGTGCTTCAAATTCAGCTAATTCTTTATTTAATTCGGCTCGTATTTTCTTAATTGTTTGTCTTGTCTCTTCATTGCAAACCAATTGTTTTGCTTGCTCTACTTTTTGTTGTATCTCGTTAGATACAAGCTTTAAATTTTCCTCTATTTCTGGTAATTGCTTTACTACTATTAATTGAGTTTCTTCCATATTTCCTCCTTAAATTGCATCTCGCATATATTCTTTATTTAAAAAAGCTAAATCGTCTTCTATTTCAGCATCTATTTTGTTTCCTAAATCTTGCTTTTCGTTTTCATAATCTAATATCATATCCATTAAATTACTTTTAATATCTTTTGATTGCACTATGTTATAGATACTATCTAATGCATCAATAACTTTTTCTAATTCTTCATATCTGTCTATCTTATCCATAAAATTTCTCCTTTACTTTTTAAAACTTTTTTGTTATAATTAAGTAAGAGTTTTTACTTAAACACTTTATATGTTGTTCTAATTTGCGGTTGGTACAACATATATTTTTTTGTATGTATTTTCTCTTAAATGTTTTAATGCTATTTTTCCAGTTATTCCTTTAAGCTTTGTTTCTTTAAGGAAATCTTCATACATAAATAAAGTTTCTACTTCTTTTTGACTTACTGTTTGACCTTTATTATTTACGAACATATTTTTTCCTCCTTCCTTTTGATTTTTTTGTTATTTTTCTATCTATATAATCTAAGAAGATTCCTAGATTAATAAATAAACTGAATATTAAAATTAAATCTTGTGCTGTCCATATGCTATAAATTTCATCTATCATTTGTTTCACTTCCTTTCAATATCTACTTTTATCTTTACGTTTTCTTGTTTTTCTAAAATCTCTATTAATATGCTGTATATCTTTTCAAAATTCACATAGTTTCGCCTCCTTTACTTTTGTTGTTAAATTTTATATAATTACCTCGAAAGTGAGGTGATTACAATGCCAAATTTTAAAAATTTTTACGATGAACATCTAAATACTATTACTGAAAAATATCACCAAGACCTCATAAAAGGACTTGAAGGTAATCACAATATTTCAGAAATCATTGGAATATTAATTGGTCATAATAGTAATTACGTAACAGATGTTTTAAATGAGTATACTAATTGGTTGCTTGAGAATTTTGATATTTCTCCAAAGCAGAAGTGATTTTATTGGCATCTAACTCAATAGCATCAGTTGTTACAGCAACTGGTGTATTTTTTTGTATTAATTCTTTCAATTCTTTAACTGTACATTTTATTTCCATACTACTCCCCCTTATATTCTGTATCAGGTCGTGGTTATTTTGTTGATTTTTTTTCAACTTCTTTTGTAAAAAAAATATTCCATGCTTCAACTGCATCATTTATTTGAAGCAATTCAATTGCTTTACTAATTTCATTGCTTGAAAAATCAAATTGATTATTTAGCTTTGCACTTAATGTATTTGGTGCAATGCCCAAAGCAACTGCAAAATCATTTTGAGTATTAAATTTTTCTTTAATTTTTCCTTTAAGTTTATCATAATTGTATCTAATCAATTTTTACACCTCCTTTGTTGATTTTTTTTCAACTTTCGCAATTATATTATCAAATCTAAAAATATATGTCAATACTTTTTTTTTTTTTTTTTTTACTTTTTTTTATTTTATTTAAAAATCTATTGATTTTATTTCAATTTTTCTTTATAATATAGGTATTGGAGGATAACTATGGAAATTGTCGATACTTTTCAAAACCGTTTAAAAAAAGCTATGGAAATGAAAAATATAAAACAAGTTGACTTAGTCGAAAAAACAGGATTAGATAAAACATTAATAAATAAATATCTCGCTGGAATAACAAATGCTAGACAACAAAAGCTTACTAAATTAGCTGACGCTTTAGGTGTTAATGAAGTTTGGCTAATGGGATATGACGTTCCTATGCAACGTGATTTAACAATTGGAACATCTTTAGCTTCAAAATCTGCAGTAGTATTTGTTTATGGCTCTATACCTGCTGGCATTCCTATGGAATGTATTGAAGATATTATAGACACAGAAGAAATTCCTGTAGATATGCTAAAGGGTGGTAAGCAATACTTTGGTTTAAAAGTTAAAGGAAATTCGATGGAGCCTGAATATTTAGATGGTGATACCCTTATTTTAGAAAAAGCTGATGACTGTGAAAGTGGTGATGATTGTGTTGTAATGGTGAATGGTAATGATGGCACTTTTAAAAGAGTAATAAAAAATAAAGATGGTATTATTCTTCAGCCTTTAAATGCTGAATACATACCTTTTGTATTTACTAACGAACAAATTGAATCTTTACCTGTTAGAGTTATTGGTATTGTTGTTGAAATAAGAAGAAAGAGAAAAAGAAAATAATTGTAGGAGGACTGATTAGATGGAAAGAGAAGGGAAACACGAAAAAGTAAAAAAATCATTTTGGAAAGATTGGAAGAATATAGTTATTATAATTCTTGCCTTTTTAGTAGTATGTTGTTTTATTGCTTACTCTGACTCTGATGCTTATAAGCATTATGAAGAAACAACTGAATTAAATAATCAAATAAATAGTTTAAAAGCAGAAATAGAAAAGTTGAATAATGAAAAAAATGAATTGAATACCAAGATAAACGAAACTTCAAATCAAGTATTAGACTTGCAAAACGATAATAATTCATTATATGAAGAAAATTCAAATTTGAAATCCGAAAAAGAAGAAACTCCAAAGACTTCTTCTAGTGTAGAAACTACTGCAAAGCCTACTGCTACAACAGCAACTACTTCTTCTACAAATAAAGATTCTTCTTCAAAGGCATCAAGTCAAACAACTTCATCTACTACTATGACATCTCAACCATCAACAAACCAATCAGCAAGTACAACTAATAATAATAAAGAACAAATGGTTTGGGTTGGTGATACTGGAACGAAATATCACAATGAAGGATGTAGAACTTTAAAAGGTAAAGGACATCAAATAACATTACAACAAGCCCTAAGTGAAGGTAGAGAGCCTTGTAAAGTTTGTCATTAATATAAAAAGGAATTATGTACAAAGTTTACCACGACCTGATACATAATTCCCACTCGAAAACACTATTGCAAGTGATTTCTTTATTAGTATATCATAAAAAAACCTTTATTTGCAATAGTTCAAAAAAATTATTGTAGATGGAGGTATTTTTATATGAAACGAGTAGCTTGTTATTGCCGTGTGAGTACAGAGGAGCAAGTTAAATTTGGTTTCTCTATACAAGCACAAAAAGATGCTTTAATAAAATATTGTAAAGAAAATGGATATAAATATGATTTTTATATAGATGAAGGTATATCTGCTTCATCTATGAAAAAGAGAAATGCTTTAAAAGAAATGCTTAGTAAATGTAGTGTGTATGATATGATTCTTTTTACTAAACTAGATAGACTAAGTAGAAATGTTTTAGATGCTAATAATATTAACAAAACATTAAAAGATAATAACTGTACTATGAAAGCAATAGATGAAGATGATATAGACACTAGTACTGCAGATGGAACTTTTATTTTTAATTTAAAAGTATCTTTGGCACAAAGAGAAATTGGAAAAACATCTGAAAGAATAAACTTTGTATTTAAAAATAAAAGAGAAAAAGGCGAAGTTACTTCTGGTCAATCTAAATATGGCTACAATATAGTAGATAAACATTTTGTAATAAATGAACAAGAGGCAGCTAATATAAGACAACTTTATAATTATTTTATAGATGTAAACGGAGATATAAAGAAAACATATGATTATTTTATACAGCACTTTAAAGGTAAAGGCTACGATGCAATGCGTTTGTATTTAAGAGATACTTCATATATAGGTAAGTATAAGCTTTACAGAAAAAATGAATATATAGATAATTATATTCCTGCTATTTTAGATATAGATACTTTTAATAAAGTGCAAAGTCTTTTAAGAAAAACTGTTAGACATACACATGACAATATTGAAGCTCTTTTTACTGGCTTATTATATTGCAATGATTGCAAGGCTAGACTTACTAAAGATATAGATTACAGAGTAAAAAACATTGTGATTAGATATTGCTGTAATAACTATTCTAGGTATATTCTTAACACAAACAAAAAAAGATGTAATAATAGCAGATACATTAGAGAAGAGTATATTGAAAATTACTTATTGGATAACTTATCTAAAGAAGCAGAACAATATATCATTAAGACTAAAAAAGTTATTGCAAATACTAAAGTTGTCGATAACTCTGACAAAATAAAAAGTCTTACTAAAAAAATAGATAAATTAAAAGACTTATACTTAGATGATCTAATTGATAAAGATACATACAAAAAGGACTATACAAAATATATTAAAGAACTAGAGCAACTTCAAATTGCTAAAACAGATGTCCCTAAAAAAGACTTTTCAAATTTAGAAGCTCTTATTAATTCTGATTTTAGGAGCATTTATAATAAATTAAATACATCAAATAAAAGAAAATTTTGGCTTAGCATAATAGATAAGATATACGTCGAAAACGCTGAAATAAAAGAGATTACGTTCTTGTAATCTCTTTCTATGTATCTTATTTTTTTATTTTTCATCATTGTGCATTAACATTGGAGCTCCAACTGGGCAAACAGAAGCACAAGTTCCACATTCTATACATTTGCT
>ERZ1643246.4694-NODE-4694-length-10569-cov-9.482024_pt1 | contig 10569 bp, 14 predicted proteins | sample MGYA00579265_ERZ1643246 | MGnify/ENA primary metagenome ERZ1643246 (study PRJEB29033, sample SAMEA4952261) | chicken gut metagenome | biome: Broiler Chicken; feature: Gastrointestinal Tract; material: Caecum | place: Ireland | collected 2018 | study: Broiler...
AAAAATATGGAGAAAATTAAGATGAACAGGGATTATTGCTATATTGATGATGTTCTGGAAACGAAAAATAAAGGAGAATTTGATCCCGAAAAATATTGCTATGATAAGGATTGTGGCAGGAAGAGTCTGGATCCGGATTGCCGGAGTCATAGATTATATGAAGATCTGGCAAAAGTGTTTGGCGGGAAAACGAATTATGCGGAAAATGAGTTGCTATTTTCAAAAACAGAGGAGACGGAACTTACGGATGAGGAAGGTCGTAGATACGGGTCGGACTACATCGGACCTTCCTGGAACTGGGCCAGATTGGAATATGGATTTACAGACAGGGAGATCGGAGAAGGACTGAAGAGGACCAGACTTCTCGGAGGGCATATGCTTTGGCTGAGAAAGACTCCCTCCATCAACACAACGAAAGGCGGAAAAGGGATCTATGACAGGTTCGATTTGTGCCTGGATGAAATTAAGCATGCCTATGAATATGGATTTGAAGGGACAGCCAGACATAAACAGTCTTTGTGGAAGGAGATCTGTGAAGAAAAAGAATGGTTTGAATTATTTGGAAGAGGATGGAAAGGGTTTTCAAACTTTATCGATTTTTTCCTGCTCCAGGATTATGTGAATGAGAACTATGATGTCATTTCCCTGTCCATATCCAACTGCAGGGAAGGCAATTATGGATTGATAAACGAAGAATACCGGCGTATGAGCCAGTACAAAATCAGTACAGAACATAATTGTTATTTACCGGGGAGACAATTTGACCTGAAACTTCAGGCAGAAGAAGCAAAAACAGAGTACAGGCAGTATATTGAGAATTGCATTTGCATGATCGAGAGAAGGACGGAACGAATGTTAGAGAAGTTGTCAATGTAGATGACACTGTCTTGTGATAAAATAAGAATATATCAAAAATGGATTGGGAGATGACTATATGAAACGGAAATTAGGGATCGCCAGATGTGGACTTGCGTGCTGTTTATGTTCTGAAAATGGGAAGTGTCATGGGTGCAATTCCGGAGAGTGTCCTGACAAAGACTGGTGTGAAAATAGAAAATGTACAATTTCAAAAGAAATCGAGCACTGTTTTGAGTGTAATGAAAATTGCAGAAAAGGACTGCTGACTAAAATCAAGCCATTTGCTTTTACGGAATTTGCGAGACGATATGGCGAGGAGAGTCTCTTGGATTGTCTGGAAAAAAATGAGGAAAGAGGAATTGTTTATCACCGGGAAGGCATTAATGGAGATTATGATGAGTTTGATGATGTGGAAGAGCTGATACAGTTTATAAGGACGGGGACACGATAAAATTTAGATTATAGAGTATGCGATGGAATATCTTGCATTCAGTCAAAATTAGAATGAAAGAAAAATTAAGTTGGAGATAACAAAGAAACATGGTTAAATTTCATAAACTGGTTCGGGATCATATTCCGGAAATAATTGAGAAAAGTGGGTATAAGGCACATATCACGGTATTGAATGACGATGAGTATAAAAGTGCCCTTGAGGAGAAATTAAAAGAAGAGGTTTGCGAGTATATAGCTGACAATTCAATCGAAGAACTGGCGGACATTTTGGAAGTGCTGGATGCAATTGTTCAATTTAATAACTACTCCTGGCAGGAAGTAATGGATGCAAAAACAGCCAAAAAAGAACAAAGGGGAGGGTTTGATAAAAGAATTTTTTTAATTGACCGGACAGAAGCGGAAAACAGTGGTGATTTTAAGGCAGAATAGGTATAATAAATCGGATTGGATTATTTGGAAGGAGAGCAAAGGATGAAATTATTTCAGGAAATTACGGAAGTATACAAATATCAAAAAGCGAGTGAATTTATAAAGGAGTTTCAGATCGGAGAGGGAGACTTTGTTTTTACGAGTCAGTCAGTATTTGAGACTTATTTTCAAGAACTTCGCTCAAGCGGTGCTGTTATACATTTTAAAAGCGAATATGGACAGGGTGAACCTACAGATCTGATGGTGGATGCTCTGTTAAAAGATTTTAGAAAAACGGATTGTAGCAGGGTCATTGCAATCGGCGGTGGAGCAGTGATTGATATGGCAAAGATCCTGGTGCTGGATGGAGAGGCAAAAGCTGCGGAATATTATCAAAGGAAGGTGCCGGTCAGAAAGATACGGACCCTGGTGGCTGTGCCGACGACCTGTGGAGCTGGTGCGGAGGTGTCAAATGTATCTATCGCGGAGATGACAGCTCTTCAGACAAAGCTGGGACTGGCCGGTGAGGAGATGTATCCGGATCAGGCGGTATTGATTCCGGAACTTCTCGGAAAACTGCCGTGGCACTTTTTTGTAACGAGTGCGATTGATGCTCTGATTCATGCTATCGAGTCCTATGTATCACCGAAAAGTACGTTGTATACACGAATGTTTGCAAAAGAGGCTATGCAGATTTTTCTCAAGGGATTCCGTATGTTGGAAAAGAAGGGGCCAGACAGCAGAGAGGAATTGTTTGAAGACTTCCTGATAGCCAGTGATCTTGCAGGCATTTCCTTTGCCATTGCCGGGACAGGTACGGTGCATGCGATGTCCTATCCGCTTAGCGGAACTTACCATGTGACACACGGAGAGGCCAACTATCAGTTTCTGACAGCGGTATTCCAGGCATATCAGGAAGCAAATCCAGATGGAGGTATTCGGGAGCTGAATACATTTTTGGCAGAAATTTTTTCGTGTGAACCTGATATGGTTTACAAGGAGATTGAAAAATTGCTGGATGGACTGATCCGGAGGACACCGCTCCATGAATACGGCATGAAAGAAGAAGAAATCAGAAGCTTTGCCGAGAGTGTGGAGGAATCACAGCAGCGTTTGCTGGGTCAGAGCTATGTGAAATTCGGGGCTGACGATCTGGAGAAGATTTATCGAAAACTTTATTAGGATGATGAGAAACAAATAGAAAGTTAGAAGAAAATCTTGAAAATATCCATGCTTATTGATAAATTTTAACCGGGGAAATATAGGATATTGAACATACTCAGGGCAAAGTTTTGCAATATGTAAAAGCAAAAGGACGTATTATGGAATATGAAAAATGTAATACATATTTATGGAGCTTCAATTGATGAAAAAGGATATTGCAGAAAATGAAAATGTAGTCATTTCCGGTTCGTCAGTGGACTGGGGAATGGAGGAGCGGACTTGGAAGAAAACTTTAAGGTAGTACAGGCAGAAATTTATTCTGTTATTGGAAGAACAGTGACTGTGACGATTGACAGACCATTGGGAAGTTATCACCCGGAACATACCGATATGTATTATCCGATCAATTATGGCTTTGTGGAAGGGATCATGTCGCCGGATGGAGAAGAGCAAGATGCTTATATATTAGGTGTGGACGAAGCAATAGACAAATTTACAGGTAAGATTATCGCAATTGTGCATAGAAATGATGATGTGGAAGAAAAATGGGTTGTCGCACCTGAAAATATGATGTTTACAAAAGAGGAAATCAGGGAGCAAATTTATTTTCAAGAGCAGTATTTTGATAGTGAAATTGTGATGTAAAGATTGGAAATATTGCAAATTCAGAAAATTGTAAAAGAGATCTGACGATAGTGTTGACTAAGCATACAGTAACCAACCAGCACGGTGCTAACGGGTTATTGTATGCTTTTTTGTTTCTTTATTGAAAGTGCAATAGCACACACTTAAATAATAAAAATGAAAATGTAAAAACGTAAAAAAAATATTGACATACGCAATGGAAAGGTGCATACTGGAATCATACAAGGAGGAATCGGACATGTATGATATCGGAGATCTGTTTGATAAACAAAGCACGGTTGGCGCCAGATTGGAGGCCGTACTTGAGGAAAGAGGATACACAAAAGTAAAATTCTGCAGTACAGCAAAGATCTCTCGGCCGACTCTGGATAAACTATTGGCAGGAAGTATCACGAGCCGGACGAATTATGAAAAGCATATGACGAAAGTCCTCGACAGTTTGAATATGACTCCGGATATGCTGATGGGAAGGATCCAAACTCAAAGAGTTCATAATCAGGTAAGGACTTTGAGAAACCAGATGAGAATGAAAGAAAAAGAGCTGGCAGAATATATCGGGGTGCCGATAGAGCGGATCAGAGAGATCGAGGCAGGAGAAGAGGCATCATTGGCGGAGCTTCGCGATATTGCGGTTGTTATGAATACCAGCGTCAGAAATATTCTGGAAAAAAATTATTTCCCATTACAAACGACATTCTGGGGGCACGTTGGAATCCGTCCACTGGAATCGGATCTCTTTCTCTGGTATCCCATCACGGCTGACACAAGAGAAGAAATCTGGAAGGAAATGGAAGAGAAGTACCAGGTCATCCCGTGTATGAATAACAAAGTGCTGCTGTTAAATATGGATAAAATCGCAGAAATCGTTTTGCTGGATGATGCAAGTGATCAGCCTTCCTTTGCAAACTGGGATCCTCAGGTAGATTGTGGGGGAACTCCGCTTGTATTTTATGAAGCGCTGGATGATTATTTCATGTATCAGGAAATGGGAGAGGAGCCGCCAAAAGATATCATATCCGAAAAGCTGAAGATTTGTCTGGAACGCTTTCTGGAGAAACAGGGAGTTGATGAAGCGAATGTTCGAGATGAAATTCACCTTTATTGCCCAAACGGAAAGGTAAAGCAAAGAGAAATCTGGTTTGGTGAAAATGAAAATATAAGTACGAATATTTTCCATATTTATGCCTTTGGAGGAGACGTGGTCGATGAAAAATTTTTCTATGGTGAAGGTTACAATGGAGTAGAGTTCTTTTTCAATATGGAAACTATTTCCATGATCGAAGCGCCTCTTGTAAAACTGGAGGAGGCATTAGAGCAATCAGCAGATCTGTCATAATAGACCAGAAAACAGAGCGGGAGTTACAATCAGAAACGAGGATGTAAGATCGTACAAAGATAATCAATAATCGGAGGAAGTTACAAGAGATGAAAAAGATATTTATTAGTTACAGCTCCAAAAATCAGAGGCTTGTTGAAGCTTTTACCAGGTTTCTTCAACTTGGCATGGGGATGAATAAGAGTGATATTTTCTGTACTGCTTATCCAGATATGCTGGAAACCGGATACAGTTTTATTGAAAAAATCAGGAGAAATCTGCAGGAATGTGAAACGGTTATTTCCATTATTACAGAAGAATATTTAGAAAGTACATTCTGTCTTGTGGAAATGGGAGCGGCATGGGCGATGAGCAAGCATTACTTTCCTCTTGTATGAAACAGAAATTTCCTGTGTGAGGAAAGTAGCCCAGAAGCAGTTCCAATTTGAAAGCCGGAGACTGGGTAAGGTTTAAAATATCCGGATCGAAAATCAATACGTTTCCTGATTTAGGACGTGCCAGAAATATTTATCCGGATGATTTGAAGAAACTGGATTAGGAAACAGTATTCGCAACATCACAGATGAAACTCGATCAGACAGAGTTACTTTGATAAGGTGTTGAATAGAAAACTACAGGGGCAGGATATTCTGTCCCTGTAGTTGGTAACCTGTCTGTTACATACCCATCATCTGTGACATGATGCATACACCGGCGGCACCATGTTCCAGCACGGTGTGGATCTGCTTTGAATCCAGGCGGATCCCGCCGATAGCGTAGATCGGAATCGGCGAACGGACGCAAACCTGTTTCAGGAAATCCAGACCTCTCGGAGGGAGCCCTTTCTTGCAGTCAGTAGCAAAAATATGGCCTGCTGTTGCATAGGAAGCTCCAAGAGAGACAGCCTCTTCCGCCTCTTCGGGGGAATGGACTGAAACGCCGATTCGTATTCCCGAAAGACAGCCGGTGTCGTTTTCTTTCAGATCTCTCAGTTTCCAGAGAGGTAAATGAAGGATGCCCGTACCGGTAGCAGTGACCGCTTCTGTATAAAAGTGGGGAATCATCATGACCTGATGGCGGTCGCAGATTGCTTTTACAGCCAGGGCAAGATTCAGGTACTCTTTGACCGGGAGATCTTTTTCTCTGAGAAGAAACGCATGAGGCTGAAAGCTGCAGATTCGTTCCACCTGATCCAAATATGGAAGCCGTGTCAGATGACGGTTAGAGACGGCAATTACTGTTGAAAAATCAATTCCATTGTACATGATTTATTTCCTGTTCTTTATGTATCTGATTTCTTGTCTTGTTGGAAACTCCTATTTTTGAATAACTCCTGTAAGTGGAGAGGAAGCACTGGAACCTTTCTCAATGACCCGTCCCATACCAGCAAGGTATGCAGTACGTCCTGCTTCGATTGCTTTGCGGAAAGCGCCGGCCATTGCAGGAATGTCGCCTGCTGTAGCGATAGCGGTATTGGACATGACTGCAGCAGCACCCATTTCCATGGCTTCACAGGCATGGGAAGGTCTGCCGATACCGGCATCAACAATCACAGGCAGATCGATTTCATCGATCAGGATCTGAATAAATTCTTTGGTACAGATTCCTTTATTGGATCCAATCGGAGCGCCAAGAGGCATAATGCAGGCGGCGCCGGCATTTACCAGGTCTCTGGCGGCATTGAGATCCGGATACATATACGGCATAACGATAAATCCTTCTTTTGCGAGAATTTCCGTTGCCTTTATGGTCTCATAGTTGTCCGGAAGAAGATATTTGGAATCCGGGATCACTTCAAGTTTGACAAAATTACTATGACAGATTTCCCTTGACAGGCGTGCGATACGGACTGCTTCTTCTGCGGTCTTTGATCCGGATGTATTTGGAAGAAGTGTCACACCCTCCGGAATATAGTCAAGGATATTTGCTGAACCGTCCTGATTTGTACGGCGCAGAGCCAGTGTGATGATCTGGGCGCCTGCATTCTCAACGGCAGCTTTAATCAATTCAAGGGAATATTTTCCTGATCCGAGTATAAAACGTGACTGGAATTCATGTCCTCCCAGACAAAACGTGTCTTTTTTTAAATCTATCATTGTTTTTCTCCTTTATAAAAATAGTATGTTAAATCTGTTTTGCTATAAGCTGTCTTTGGCAGTCTGGTCTATCATCAGGGAAGCGGCCAGATTCGCCTGGTGAGCAGCGCATAGTGCCACTCTGGGAGCCATCAGCCCCAGGCCTTTGCTGGAATCACTGGTTCCGTCCCCGCACAGATAAAACCGGTTTGTGATTTTCCTGGAAAGAATCCTGTTGCTGTTTCCGTATCCGGCCATTCCGGAAGCACTGATGACAATCAGATCCCGGTAATTTTCCAGAATACCATTTACCAGCATAGCTTTATTTTCCGGAATATCAAAGGCTTCGCACAGGATGGAGTCTCCTTGAAAAAGTGTAGTTACGTTTTCACTGGAGACCCGTACACAATCTGTCCGGATATCCAGATATGGATTGATTTCCAGCAGTTGTTCCTTTAGAGCATCTGTCTTGAACATGCCGACATGACGCATCAGGTATTGCTGGCGGTTCAGGTTGGTAAGATCGACCCGGTCGAAATCAATCAGATGGAGATGACCTGTTCCGATTCTCGCAAGAAAGAAGGCGATATTGGAACCCAGGCCGCCAAGTCCGGCTATGGCGACTCTGCCGCGGTTCAGCTTTTCCTGTATGGCTGTTGTGTGACGTTCACAAAGAGCTTCCTGGATCTCTTTTTCAGTAAATTTCATATCAGCCTCCTCCTACAAAACTTACAATCTCAAGTACATCGCCGCTGTGGAGTACTGTTTCCTTATAACAGCTTTTGGGAATGATTTCACCGTTCTTTTCCACAGCGATGCGATCTATCTGGTAGCCTTCCTGCTCCAGATAAGACAGAAGTGTAATTGGTTCTTCGAACGGTTTATCCTCTCCGTTTATCCGGATCATTGCGTCCTCCTTCCCGGATGAACAGGATAGAGTGCGGATGCAGAACCTGTTTGGGCTAAGAACCTGAAAAAACAAAGGCCTTTCTGTGATAAAAAAAGAGTCCATAAAGAATTACACCCGTGGTGGTGCACCCCTTCATGAACTCTGTTCACTCTATCGTTATCCGTATTCTTATTGTAATTACATTAAATAGTATACCATGAAAAAATCGTATGTCAATTGTTGAAAAGAAAAGTTTCAGTTACTCTTTTTGAATTCTTAACAGATTGATCTGCCGGGAATCCTTCTGCTGAACAGCAGCCGACTTATCCAGTGTAAACGGAACATGGAAAAGATGGGCACATCACAATGTAGCTACTGTTCTCATAAAAGAAGTTCGTAGAGTTTAAATTGCATGGGAACCCCTATATCAGCATAAGTAATGGATACCGTATCTACATACTCAAAGCCAAAAGATGTATATACTTTCACCGGTAAATCGTTCCCTACAATACAGTCCAGGCGTATTGCTTTTTGTCCCCAGCCTTTTGCGGTCTGAATTGCATGCTTCACGAGTTGTTTTGAGTATCCCCGGCCACCATAGTCTGGCAAAACACGCAGAGCGTGAAGAATCATTACTTCATTTTTACCTGCGTCAATATGCCATTGGACGGTATGATAAGCGTTATCACAATCGTGATTCATAATATAGGCTGCAACAATTTTATCATTTTCTATGCCAACAAACTGGAAACCACTATAAATGGCATCCTTTACCATGTCTTGTGAAGGAAATCCACCTTTATCTCCATCAGGTAAGAAATCTTTTTCTCCAAGGACTTCACACATCACATTGTAAAAGGACATGATTTCTTCAAAATCACACATTGTAGCTTGTTTAATCTTCATTCTTTTACTTACCTCATTTACGTATTAAAAAAAGTTTACCATGGAAATAGAAAGATTTCCATTCAAAACACTAGTTTTATGCTATTCTATAAATGTTTGATTCATAAATCAATAGAGTTGGTGTAAGGTATATGGAAACAGTAAATGAAGTTGTTAAGTTTAGATCCTTCTACTCAGCGCAGAGGATGACAGATTAGTATAAAGGGAAGTGAACGATATGATATTCAAAATACTGAAAATTGAGGAAGATGTAGACTATGGATGTGAAGAACGCAGGGAAGACGAGCCGGTGATGGCAGTCGTTACTCTGCAGGATGAGGATGATCTGGAGAAGACAGTCAAAATGCCGGATCAGCTTTTGTATGACAGGGAAATCCAGGAAGGAGACCAGGTGTTTTTTGATGAAGCCGGGAGTCTGCAAAAGCAGATTCAGGGAGACTGGACAAACTGGTGCAGGAAAGAGGATATCGATACTTCAAAATTTGTCTCGAAAATAGAAGCTTTGAGGGAGGGGCAGGATGTACTGTGGATCTGCCCGTTCTGCGGAGGCCAGGTAAGTCTTCTGGAACAGGACGGCTCAAGGACAGTGATCGGGTGCGAATTCTGTGATATGCGGATTTGTCTGGAAAATCAATCATTGTAGTAGAAAAATGGACGGGAGAAGAAAAATGGAACATCAACTGTTGACAGAAGAAGAGGTCAGAGAACCGATTTGTTTACTAATGGCATTAGATCAGAATTATCTTCCACAGATGAAAGTACTGATGACCTCGGCTGTCTTGAACAATCCAGGAGAGCATTTTTGTGTTTTTCTGCTGCACAGTGGGATCGATGAACCAGAATTGGATGAAATTACAAAATGGAGCGTAAAAAGCGGATCTGCTTTCGAGCCGATTCGGGTGGATGAGGAATTGTTCCGGTCTGCCCCGGTCAGCAGACAATATCCGAAAGAGATGTATTACAGACTTTTGGCAGCGCAGTTTCTTCCGGATACGATGGAACGTGTGATTTATCTGGATCCGGATATCCTTATTATCAATCCGCTTCGACCGTTGTGGGAGCTGGGGATCAATGGGAAATTATTTGCGGCCGCAGCTCACACAGGAAAAACGGAACTGGCGAATAATGTCAACCGGATCCGGCTGGGCGTGGATCATGATTATTATAATTCGGGAGTGCTTCTGATGGATTTGAAGCAGGCGCGTGATCAGATTGTCCCAGAGCAGATATTTGCATTTGTGGAGGAACACGCCAAGGAACTGATGCTGCCGGATCAGGATCTTTTGAATGCGCTGTTTGGAGACAGGATCTTTCCACTTGGAGATGAAGTGTGGAATTATGACGCACGGAATTATAATAATTATCTTCTTCGAAGTTCCGGAATTCAGGATCTGTCCTGGGTCATGCAAAATACCGTGATTCTCCACTTCTGTGGCAAGGCCAAGCCGTGGAAACCAGGTTATTTTTATCGGTTTGGACTGCTTTATCAACATTATATGCAGCTCGCCAGGCGGGACTGGAATATGTGCTGATGATGTGATATGGCAATTCGAGAATCAAAAAAGGAGGAAAAGACATATGCGTTCTGAAAAAGAAATGCTCGCATTGATTGAAGCAATTGCGCTGGAGGATGAGAATATCCGGGCAGCTTATTTAGAAGGCTCCAGGGTGAATCCAAATGTCACCAAAGATTTATTTCAGGATTACGATGTGGTATATATCGTGGAAACAACCAGACCATATCGTGAAGACAAGAAATGGATTACCAGATTTGGAGAAATTCTGTATATGAATTACCCGGAGGACAATGTGCATTATCCATCGGATGTGGAAAACTGTTATGGATGGCAGATTCA
>ERZ1643246.4696-NODE-4696-length-10562-cov-6.382983_pt1 | contig 10562 bp, 8 predicted proteins | sample MGYA00579265_ERZ1643246 | MGnify/ENA primary metagenome ERZ1643246 (study PRJEB29033, sample SAMEA4952261) | chicken gut metagenome | biome: Broiler Chicken; feature: Gastrointestinal Tract; material: Caecum | place: Ireland | collected 2018 | study: Broiler...
CTCGAACCTATGACCCTCTGCTTGTAAGGCAGATGCTCTCCCAGCTGAGCTAAGCGACCATGTCCTTCCGACTTATTTAGTATACAGGAAATTTTATAAATTGTCAACAGTTATTTAAACATTTTTGAAAAATTTGTGAAAAATTTTTAGGAAATCTTATTATCTAAAATACTTGCAAAAAGAAATAAAATAATATAAAATGAAAAAAACTAATAAATTATGTATTAGGAGTTTTATACAATGGATAAAAAAGATTTAGAAGAACTAAAAAAATGGGAAAGACAAAAGATGAACTATGTTGAAACATATGGAGTAGACATTTTCAATGAAAAGAAGAAAAATGCTAGTAAGTTATCAAAGACTTTAAATAAACTTTTTAATTTAATATACAAAATAGCAAAAGCAATACTAATTATCTTAATATTTGTAGTAATAATAGGAACATTTGCATTACTAATATGGTATTATGGGACAATATATGATAAAATGCATATAGATCCAGTATCGACAATTTCAGGAATGTATAATGTAAATGTAGAAGTAGTGTCAAAAAATATTGATGATAACCAAAATGGAAAATATATATTAACAACAAAAGAAAATCCAAATGTACATTTTACAGCTATAGTAAATTGGGAAAGTATGAAGCAAGATTATTCAGATAGAACTCAAAAATACTATTATGAAAATTGGAAAAATGTAGATAAAAACAAAATAAAAACTGAAGAAAGATATGATGAAAATGGAGATATATTAGTATATAGACAATATATAGAAATAGAAAATAAAAATCAAATAGAAAGTAGTATAGATTTAATAAACGATTTTTTAAAGTTTGCGGGTAAAATGTATTTTCCAGATTGGGAATTATACTATTTAGTATCAGGTCAAAGGATTTACCCAATAGATATAGAAAGATTAAATAAAGAAGATTTTATTAAAAAAATAGAAAATATTTTAGTAGAAACAAATATTAATTAGAAAACAAAGCAAAAAATTAAATAATCAAAAAGAATAAATATAACTAGGTATAGTACTTGATTTTTATTAAAAAATGTGGTAAGATTATATTTGTTAATATGTAAAGGAGAATACAAAAATGGAAATAGCAAGATATATATTGATAGGATTATATTTTATTATATGTTTAGCATTAATTATAACAACTATTTTACAAACTAAAGATAGTAGAAATTCAATAGAAGATGTAGCAGAAAATCCAAGAGCAAATAAATACTTTGATAAAAATAAAAGTAGAACTAAATCAGGAAAAATGCAAAAAAATACTATTGTTCTAGGGATTATATTTGCAATACTTACAATTGTTTTAGGAATTATATATATGTTATAAATTAAGGGGGTGCATAAACAATGCACTTTTTCTTATTTAAAGGAGAAAAATATGGAATTATTACAAGGAGAATATATAGGAAATGAAAGAGGCTTTGGCTTTGTTAAAATAGCTGAAAATGAGCCTGATATTTTTATTTCAAAAAAAGATAAAAAAGATGCATTAAATGGTGATGTAGTTGAAATAAAAATAATAAATAAAAATTCAGGAGAGCATAAAGAAGGAACTGTTATTAAAGTTATAAAAAGGAATACAACGCAAGTTGTAGGAACATTTGAAAAAAGTAAGAATTTTGGCTTTGTGGTTCCTGATGACAATAAATTAGGAACAGATATATTTGTGCCAAAATCAAGCTTTGGAAAAGCTAAAAATCATCAAAAAGTAGTAGTAAAAATAACTAAATATCCTAAAAAAGGAATGAAAGCAGAAGGGAAAATAATAGAAGTACTAGGAAATATAGATGAAGCTGGAGTTGATATGCTTTCCGTTATAAAAGAATATGGACTTAATAACGAATTTTCAAAAGAAGTAATTAAAGAAGCAAAAACGGTAAGTCAAATGAAAATAAGTTTAGAAGGAAGAAAAGATTTTAGAAAAAATACAATATTTACAATAGATGGAGAAGATGCAAAAGATTTAGATGATGCAGTAGGTGTTAAAAAAAATAAAGATGGTGCATATACATTGGAAGTACACATTGCTGATGTAAGCAATTATGTAAAAGAAGGAAGCAAACTTAATGAAGAAGCAATAAAAAGAGGAACAAGTGTATATATGATGGATAGAGTAATACCAATGCTTCCAAAAGAATTATCTAATGGAGCATGTAGCTTAAACGAAAATGAAGATAGATATGCTCTATCAGTTATAATTTCTATAGATAAAAATGGAAATGTTTTAGATAGTGATATATATAAATCAGTTATAAAAGTAACAAAAAGAATGTCATATAGAGAAGTACAAGAAATATTAGATGGAAAAAATATAGAGATAATAAATAAATATAAAGAATATATTAAAGACTTTAAACTAATGGAAGAACTTGCTAAAATATTAAAAAATAGAAGAATGAAAAATGGATATTTAGCATTAGAAATACCAGAAAGTAAAATAACACTTGACAAAAATGGAATAGCAATAGATGTAAAAGCATACGAAAATACATTTGCAAATGAAATAATAGAACAATTTATGCTTACAGCAAATGAAACAGTAGCAGAAAAATTTTATTGGTTAAATGCACCATTTATATATAGAGTGCATGAAAGACCAGATGAGGATAAAGTAAAAGAACTTAATAAATATTTATATAATTTAGGATATAAAATAAAAGGAAAACTAGATGAAATAAAACCAACAGCATTTTCTAAAATATTAGAAGACGTTAAAGGAAAAGAAGAAGAAAAGGTAGTAGCAAATTTACTTTTAAGAACACTAAAAGTTGCAAGATATGAAGCGGAAAATAAAGGGCATTTTGGAATTTCAAGTAAGTATTATTGTCATTTTACATCACCAATTAGAAGGTATCCAGATTTATTTATACATAGGATAATATCTAAATATATAGATAATGGATACAATGTGAAAGAAGAAACTAAAGAAAAATATTTTAATCAAGCAGAAAAATATTCTAGAATTTCATCAGAAAATGAACAAATAGCCACAAAAGCAGAAAGAGCTAGTGAAGACATTAAAAAAGCAGAATATATGCAAAATAAAATTGGAAATGAATATTATGGAATAATATCAAGTATAACAAGTTTTGGTATATTTGTAGAATTAGAAAATACTATAGAAGGATTAGTAAGACTTATAGAAATGAACGACGATTATTATATTTATGATGATACCAATAAAATACTAGTAGGGAAAGAAAAGAAAAAAGTATATAAATTAGGGCAAAAAGTAAAAATAGAAGTAATTTATGCAGATAAACAAACAAGAAAAATTGACTTTAAACTTATTGATGATAATGAATCTTAAAAGCAGCATATTGTATTTTATGCTGCTTTAAGTATCTATAATAAGATATCTAGACTTAACATGAACATCTACAGACACATCAAAAAACGCATTTTGATAATTATCAAGCCAATTATATTTATCCCATTTATCCCAAGTAAGAAACTTAGAGACTGCATAGCGTCCAAAGCCAGTTACATCAGATTTAAACTCTTTACTTGTTTTATATAAATAATTATTTATATATGATTTAATATAATTATTAGCATAGTTTTCTATTAATTCTAAATTTTCTTTATTTAAATATTTGTAATCATCTGACATACTTACAATTCTAGCTTCTATTTTAATATTAGGCTTTATAAAAGGAGTACCATTAGAAATATATACTTTAGATTTAGATTTACTTTTGGTAATGTATAAATCAATATAATTAGTACTTTCAAAAGGACTTGGAATACTAATTGTGGCATTTTTTAGTTCATTTACTAATATGAGGTGGCATATACTTTCCAACCCATTTAGTTCACCAACAAGTTTATCTTCTTTAAAAACAGCAATTCCCATAGTTTCAATATTTGTTTGACTATCTACAGGTGTATCTGAAGCAGTGTAGGTACTATCATTACCTTCAGCAGCACTAGAGTCAGAATTTGAGTTACCACCATTATTAATACCACCTAATATTGCAAAACATTCACTAAAAGAATCTGCAAAGCTAGAAAAAAATTCTTGAAGAGTAGTATCAGAAGTAAATCCAGTATTTCTAGCAGAAGTCGAGGCAACCTCATAATATTTTGATGATAGAGGCTCTAATAAAGGTTTAGAATTATTTAAAAAATATTTAGCATTACACTTTGAAATTATAACATTACAAGTTGGCCTAATTTCAATATTATTAATTAAAGTATATAAATATTCGCCAATTCCTTTAGTGGCAATTTCTTCTGAAAATACAATAGCTTTACAATGAGAAAGATTTAGTTTCTTTCCTAAATAAGAATTAACAAGATTAATACCAGATTCTATAGTATTACATTCAACACTACTGATAATAGAACTAGAAGACTGAGAAGAAGTAGAACCAGAAGATCCACCACTACTTCCAGCAGGAACAGCTATTTGGAAACTAAGCTCTATTTTACCGGCATCTGTAATATCAAAGCCCATTGAAACTACATATGCTAAGTTATCTATAGTATTAACAGAATTAATACCTAAAAAAGTAACTGAAAGTAGAACTATTACTATTAAAATTATAACTATTTTTTTAGCTTTCATCACTCACCTCATTATTTATTTTTTTACTATCTATTTGAACTAATCCTTCACTTTTTTTCTTTTTAAAATATCCAAGTATAAGAATTAGAAAACTTAAACCAAAAACTACAATAAGAGAAGAATATTTATAAATAACATTTTCAGCAAACCTTATTTGAGATATATTCTGAGGTATAAGAGTTACTATAAATATTGAAGCAGCAATAATAAATATGAAAGGAGTACTTTTTTTACTGACTACATTTTTCTTAGCGATTTTTAATATATAAGATAGTACTACAGAAAGGTAAGAGAAAAATGTTAGAGCCCATATTAGGATAAAAAGTGCATCAACTCTTTGAAAAAAGTTACCAAAGTGAATACTTCTTGTAATCATATATATAGAAAGTACACCTTCACCGCCTGTAATAAATGGAAACAAAAGAAGTAAAGCAGTTACACTAAGAAGTAAAAATAAACCTGAAAGAAGTATTGATGACACACCAACCTTTTTGGCTTGTTTATTATCTGATAAATTTGGTTTTATCAGAAATAAAATTAATAATTCACCAAAAGCAAAGATATTAGATGCACCCATAACAAAAGTTTCATTTACTCCATAGCCCAATATAGGAAAAATTCTTTCTGGTACAAAAGCAGTAAATAGTGATATAAATATTATAAGGATAGTTATTAAAATAAATGGCATAAGTATTGCATTAGTTCTTGAAACACTTTTAAATCCAAATAAATTAGCTAAAACTGCAATTAAAATAAAAAGTAAGCATATAAGTTCAGAAGGCATATTTTGCAAATATATAGCTTTTATGGTATCTGCAAAGCTTGCTATTAATATTCCGGAAATAAAAATTAAATGTAAAGAATAAATTGTAGAAACTATTTTTTTTAAAATATCTCCACCAACATATTCTGCAACATCTAAAATATCTTTATTTTTAAATGGTTTAAACAATTTAGTAGCAAATAAAAATAAAAGTAAAACAATCCCTGTTATATAAATTACATTTAGTGTAGCAGCAGACAATGTTGAAGATAATAATTCATTAGGAAGATTCAATATTAAATGGCTAATTATTACAATTATAACTAAAGAAATTGCTTCTAATGTTCCAATTTTATCATTATTCATAATTTTCTCCTTTACTTTTCTCTCCATTTCATACTTATTCTTTCTTGAGTAAAAGGCTTTTTAGTATTTAAAAAGCTTGCTCTTTTTTCTCTTTTCCAAACTGGTTTTAAAAAGTAACTGTTATTACCAATTGGAGAAAGAGGAGCATATGGAGATAAATATGGTACTCCAAATGATTTTAAAGAATTAAGTATAAGTATATGGATAAATAAACCTATTCCAATTCCTAAAAATCCACATAGAGAACCTAATATAGTATAAGCAAACCTTGATATTCTTAAGTGAAAGCTTATAGAAAAATCAGGTATTGCAAATGAAGAGATAGCTGTTATTGCAATTACAATTATCAATATTGGTGATACAATATTAGCAGAAACAGCTGCTTCGCCTAATACTAAAGCGCCTACAATCCCAACAGTAGAACCAAGTGGAGATGGAACTCTTAGGCCTGCTTCACGAATGAGTTCAAATGAAAGCTCCATCATTAAAACTTCTAAAATTATTGGAAATGGTACATTAACGCGAGTTGCTACAATGGAGTACAGCAGTTCAGTAGGTATAAGTTCTCTATGATATATAGTAATTGCCAAATATAGACCTGGAAGTAATAATGTAATAAAAAAAGCAAGACCTCTTATAAACTTTAGTAAATTAGAAAAGTGATAGTTTAAGTTTACATCTTCAGGAGATGCAATAAAATCAAAAAGTGTAACGGGCAAAATTAGTGCATATGGTGAACCATTGTAAATTATAACTACCCTTCCTTGGAGTAAATGGGCACATGTTTTATCTACTCTTTCAGTTGAAAGAAGTTCTGGAAGAGTGGTTTCAGGATTATCTTTTAAAAGTTGTTCAAGTTCACTACAGGATAAAATATAATCTACATCTATATTATTTAATCTGTATTTAGTTTCTGCTACTAAACTTGAATTAGCTATATCTTTTATATAACATACAGCACAATTATTTTGATTAGATTTTCCAATAACTATATTTTCAATTATTAGGTTTTCATTATTAATACTTCTTCTAATCATAGAAGTATTTGTACGTAAGTTTTCAACAAAAGCTTCACCAGACCCCCTAACAGAAGGTTCATTCTTAGGTTCCGAAATACTTCTTTGTGAAAACTTTTTTATATCAATATCAAAAGCAAAATTAATTGTATCAATAAATAAAGCACAATTACCGGAATTAACATTCCTAACTAAATCATCAAAAGAAGAAATCTTTTTTATATTATTTTGAGGAAGAAGACATTCATAAATGTAATCAGTTATATTAAATTTTTTTATTTTTCTAACACTTATGTTATTAGTAATAGCCTCTGAGATTACTTGAGGAGACGTATCTTGATTAGAGTAACTTTTTAGCATAAGGGGAGTTAATATAAAATCATTAATAGAAGAAGTATCAACTAATCCATCAATATATAAAATAAAAGCTTTATATTGTTTACCTCTAGCATTTAATGTAAAATCTCTAATTTTTACATCGGAATTAATCAAAGAATTGTATCTAGCATTTATATATTCTAAGTTAACATCTATGCTAGGATATATTTCTTGCTTCTTTAATAAATCTTCTGGTTGATTATTACTTTGCTGTTCTTTTGCTATAGTAAAGTCATAATTATTTTCTTCCGAAAATATATTCTTAAAAAAGTTTTTTGCATTTTGTAATATTCTCATAATTCCTCCAATACTTTTTATTAGAATTTCCGTATTTTAAAAAAATATACATAAAATAACATTTAAAAGAATATAATTTTTATTATGATAAAAGTATTTAAAATTAATGATTTAATTAAATATGTTTCTAAAATATTAATTGTATGCATAGCAATATTCTTTTTACTTAATTTTTTAAAAAAAGATAATAAGGTAGCAAATGAAGGGATAAATGTTTCAATGCTTTTTTGTATTGATTATTCTCTTCCAGAAATAAAATCAAATAAAGTTGAAAGTAATAATATTGATTTTTCTAGGACATTAAAATATGCATTTGCATCTGAACTTGAAATGGTAGAATCTATAAGGAAAGAAAATGAAATTGAAAAAACAAATGAAAATAATATAGAAGAAAATCAAACTGCAAGTAATAATGAAGAAAACTTAAATGAAGTAGATGAGCTTGGAACAGAAACAGTAACAGAAGTTATTAATAGTGGTGTAAATCCAAGATATACTGATGAATACCAGGGAGTTTTAATTAATAATTCAACTAACTATAATCTAACACAAGATATACTAACTCCAGATGTAAATGTAAATAAAAACAAAGTGGTCATTTATCATACACACACTTGTGAAAGTTATACCCCAACTGAAAATTTTAGATATGAAGCAAGTGGAAATTTTAGAACAATAGATTTAAATTATTCTGTATCAAGAGTTGGAGACGAACTTGAAAATGAATTAAAAAAATATGGTTGTACAGTTATACATGATAGAACATATCATGATTATCCTGCATATAATGGTTCTTATTCAAGGTCACTTATTACAGCTGAGAATGTTTTGAGCCAAAATCAAGATACAGATATTGTAATTGATCTTCATAGAGATGCAATTGCAGATGAAACATATGCACCAAAGATTAAAATAGGAGATGAATATGTGTCACAACTCATGTTTGTTATAGGTTCAGATGGAGCCAATAGTGCACATAAGAATTGGAAAGAAAATTTAAAATTTGCTATAAAAGTACAACAAAAGGCAAATGAACTTTATCCAGGATTATTTAAACCAATAATATTTAGAAATTCAGAATATAACCAACATGTAGCTAAGGCAGCTTGCATAATAGAAGTAGGTGCTACAGGTAATACTTTAGAAGAAAGTATGGGGGCAATGAAGTATTTAGCTAAAATTTTACAGGAAATTTAATAAATTTTAATATTAGATATAAAATGATAAAATTACATAACTACATGCTTTAGATAAAACTAGAGTATGTAGTTTTTTTATAAATTTATGAAAATTAAGTTGAATTATGTAAATGAAAAAACTTAAAATTTAGTAATTTAGGATATATAATAAATTCATTATTAAATTTATCATTTTATCTGCTATTTCAAAACCTAATATAATAAATTTATTCAAACTTTTATTCTTAAATTTTTAATATAAAAGATAAAAAAATGAAATAAAAATAACAAAATACAAAAATAAAAGAAGGAAATAAGTGGCATATAAAATAGAAGAAGAGAAAAAAGAAGAAATAAAATATATAATGGAAATAAAAGGACTTGGTAAGGAAGAAATTATAGATGAAAAATAATGAATTTTAGGTAAAAAATCTAAAATTCTTTATTTTCATATTTATATGTGATATAATGAGAAAAAATTTTAAAGAAAGTTTAAGGAGAAGAAGTATAATGAAGAAAATTATGTATAAAATAAGTATAATATTATGTATATCAATACTTTTAATTGGAATGATAAGTATGCCAGTATCAGCTAAAAGTACATATAATCAGCAAAAGATATCTGCAAATGCTAATAGAGCAAACGGCATAAATAACTTTCCAGAAAGTTATAGAGTATTACTAGAAAAATTAGTAAATAAAAAAGGACATAAAAATTGGAAATTTGTAGCATATTATACAGATATTGACTGGAATGAATTAGTTTCAAAAGAATCACAACATATGAAAAATACAATAATAAAAAATGAAAATAATATGTATCCAGATTCATATTATTGTTCATGTAATCAAGAAGGTGATGATGAATATTATTGTGCATCGGAGGAGATAATAAAATATTATTTAGATCCAAGAAACTTCTTAACAGAAATAACTATTTTTCAATTTTTAGATTTATCAAATAATGAAGATATATCAGTTTCAAAAATTGAGAATTTGGTAAAAGGAACATTTTTAGATGGAGAAGCAAATGGAATGAGATATGCACAAATGATTTATGATGCATCAAAAGCATCTGGAGAAAGTGCATATAGCTTAGTTATAAAGATATTTCAGGAACTAGGAAAAAATGAAAAAGGAAATATGCCACATGTTGTATCCGGTAATGATGAAAAATATCCTAATGTATATAATTTTTATAATTATGGAGCAAAAGATGGTGAAAATAATATAGAGTTAGCATTAGAATATGCAAAAAATGCTGGATGGACAACCCCATATACTGCAATTGTAGAAGGTGCAAAATTACTATCTAGTTCATATTTAAATCAAGGTCAAAATACAAAATATACATATAAGTTTGATATAGTAGGAACGCAAGAAAATCAGCTATATTCTAATCAATATATGACAAATGTACAAGACCCAAACAATCAAGCGAATATGCTTTATGAAGCGTATAGTAGTAATGGATTTTTAAATGATAGTTTGACATTTATAATTCCAATTTATAAAAATATGCCAGAATATAATAAACTTCCAAGTAATGAAACAGGGAACCTATATTATGTAAGCTCAGACTATACATCTGTATTTTTAAGAAACGGACCCGGAGGAGCAGATAGTGGATATATAAACTTATTAGCACTTCCAAAAGATAGTATTGTAAATGTAATAAAAACAGGAATAAATGGATGGGCAAATGTTACATATAATGGCATAAATGGATATATGTCAGAAGATTACTTAACTAAAGTAAATGATAAAAAAGATACATATAAAGTACCATATGATACAGAATTGCCATTTACAGATGTTTCAGTAAATGATTGGTACTATAATTCAGTAAAATTTAATCAAGATAATAAAATAATATATGGAATAAATGATTATACTTTCAATCCTAATGGAAAACTAACAAGAGGAAATTTAGTAACAATTCTTTGGAGAATGGAAGGAAATCCTACAGT
>ERZ1643246.4699-NODE-4699-length-10559-cov-15.467251_pt1 | contig 10559 bp, 10 predicted proteins | sample MGYA00579265_ERZ1643246 | MGnify/ENA primary metagenome ERZ1643246 (study PRJEB29033, sample SAMEA4952261) | chicken gut metagenome | biome: Broiler Chicken; feature: Gastrointestinal Tract; material: Caecum | place: Ireland | collected 2018 | study: Broiler...
TTCGATAGAAGCAGATGTATCAGACATATAGGGCACCTCCTGTATTCAATTACAGTGCGCTTAGATTGTGATATTATTTATGTCATAATTTGAAAGTCACTAAATTGATGGTTAGAAAATTCTATAAAGGGAATGGTGCATACACAATAGATTTTTGCAGTAAACTTTATTAGATAGTTAATGCTTAGTAACTCCTCAGGTTAAATATAATTGCAAAAAGAATTCTATTTATGCACCGCAAAAACCGCTCCTCCATAAGTTGAACTTAATGACTCTAAAGTATAGACTTTTGTTTGCCAATCTGTCTTTGCTTCCTCAAACGCATTGGTCCTTCCATCCAGGTTTCCTTCTTGTACGGTGATATTCATTCCATCATAAGCTATAACGATCCCAACATGGTTCTGCCCAATTCCTGAGAACACGGCACCAACATCCGGAGTAGTTGACAATCGAAACTGATCACTGTTGTGGGTGACAAGCATATTGACCCAGTCCGAACCATTGGCCGTCCAGCTCGGTCCCCATCCATAGATCTCATAGAAGCGTCCCCATGCAAACCAGGTACATTGGCCATATAGCCCCTGTCTTGAATAAGGATTATTGTTTCCCCAGGCTTGTTCGTTTGAAAAGTTAGGCTGATCTCCTACATTTATCAAGCCATAGGAGTAGTACCGCATGACATGAGGAACATACTCTGGATCTCCATACCCAGAGGTTCCCAATTTTGCCTGCATCTGTTGAGAAAACATCAGGGCATTGGCTTGGGTATATCCTCCAAAATTTGATATCGCCCAATTTATATATCCATTTCCATAGTTGTATCCTTGAAAGGCAAGACCTAACGTATCGGTATCAAAAGGATCCGTACACTTTGCCTGTTTTAAACATTCCGCAAAATACTTGATCCCTATCTCTATGGAATACTCTGGATCCGTGATTCCATTGGGTGTATTCGGATATTCTTCATTGAAAGGACATTCAGAACACTGCATGGGATCGTTGCCTTTTCCGCCTGACTCCTGCATCATGATGGCCTGTACCGCATTGACAAACTGAGGAATCTCATATTGTTCACAATATTTCTGGATCATCGGTGTATATTGAAGGACTTCCTGGGATAAAGAAACACCGGAAGCCTGTACACTGCTCCCGGTAAGAAAGATTCCCCCGATCAAAGAGATCAATATAATGATGGTCAAGGCAGCCCCTCCGCTGATCGTTGTCAAGAATACATAGACTGAATGCAGAGCATCCGCCGTTTTCTTCGCCACTTCAGACGCTTTAATCACTCCTTTCTTTCCATAATGAGCCGCTTTTTTGGACAAAGTTGCCGCCTGTTCTGCCTTTTGCTTTACCTGTTTAGCCCGTGCTTTCTGTTGGCGAGATAATTGGATCTGCTCCGGTGTAAAAACAGGCATTCCATAAGTCGGACTATTGTGATGAGGTAAGATTGGGTTGGCCTTCGTTTTCATATTGGAAAAAGACTGACTCTTTTCTTTGATCTTTTGAGCTTGTATCTTTTTTCGGATTGTTTGTCTGGCTTTCTGTTGGATCTTAGAAGAAGTCTTTCCAGCCATTTGTTTAGATCTTGCCGTTACCTGATTTATGGCATACTGGTTGGTTCCTTCCTCCTGATCAGAGGAAATCATCTCTTTACTTTTGACGGTTGCCTGCCGTAAATGATTGGTTAGGAAGCCTGCTTTATCCAACACCTTGATATCTCTGGTAGATTCTCTTGTCTTGATCGTTTTAACCATGTTCTCACTTCCTTTCAAAAAGAAAAGGCAGCGATCAAAACTGCCTTTATATTAACGAACCGATATCTGATCGGTCGGTTTGGTTGTCATCAGCTGATATAACTTTGTATCTTTCGGGAATCGATTGATGAAAGGAACCAGTGCACTTCCGTATTTGATCAATCCGCATCCCGCATCCGCATTGGTGATATAGGACATCTGTTCATCGGAGATATTAAGAAGGGCTGCCAGCTTCTGGCGATCTTGTGCGGCCTGGTTCAACATGACGACCAGCTCACTGTTTGACAACATCGTACTGGCCTGTACAGAATCCAACAGATATTCCACGTTTTGTGTCAATGCCGTTGGATAGGCATTTCTCTTACGGAATCGCCGCCATGCGCTGTTAAAGAAAGCAGCGGAATACTCATTCTCAAAAACGACATGAAATTCATCCAGGAAGATATGCGTGCGGATCCCTTTTCGCCAGTTATCGGTAACACGATTGATCATCGCATCGGTAATCACTAAAAGTCCCATCGTTTTAAGTTGTTTCCCTAGGTCCATAATGTCGTAGACGATCATTCGATTGGTCGTATCAACATTTGTCTTATGCGCGAATGCATTAAGTGATCCATTAGTAAACAGTTCCAGGGACAAGGCCATTTCCTGCGCTTCTTCTTCAGGCTGTTCCATCAACTTTTCTCGAAGCACTCCAAGCGTTGGTAATTTGCCACCTTTTTGATACTCGCGATATACAAAACCAACACAGCGGTCGATGATCGACTTTTCTTTTGGACCTAGACCCCTTTTATCCAACTGTTCAAATAGGGAAAGGACGAACTCTGATTTATCGATGATCGGATTACCGCCATCGCCATAACCTTCCACCATGTCCATGGCATTGATATGATCTTCACTGCCGGCCGCAATGTGAATCACTTCTCCTCCCAGAGCTTTGACCAGGGCGGAATACTCATTTTCCGGATCGCATACCAGGATGTCATCTTTCGTCGCCAGAGCCAGAAATACGATCAATTCCTTGGTACTGAAAGATTTGCCGGAACCGGGAACTCCCAGTACAAAGGCAGACTGGTTCAACAGTTTTTCTTTGTTGACCATGATCAGATTATGAGAAATCGCATTTTCCCCATAATAGATGCCCTGTTTATCCATGATTTCCTGAACACGGAAAGGGTGGAGCACCGCTAAGGATTCTGAAGTCAAAGTACGCAGAACCTGGATCTTTCGTACCCCGATCGGTAAAGCGGTATTCAATCCATCCATCTGTTGGAATTTAAGCACTGATAATTGACAAAGATGTTTTCTGGCGGTGGTCTGGACCGTTTCCGTCAGTGCATCCAGTTCTTTCTTGGATCCTGCCGTGATCGCAAAAGTCAGTAGGGCAAACATCATACGCTGATCTCTTGTGGTCAGATCGTCTAAAAACTCTTTGGTTTCCTTTCGCTGTTGTTCCATATCATAGGGAATCGTAGCTGTATAGTTGTTGTTGGCATTCTGCCTACGTGTCCAGTTGGTAATATTGGTTTCTACACCCAGTAATCGATTTTCAATCTCCCGAACCGCTTCATCCGTAGGGATCGGAATGATATCGATAGACATCAACATGTTTTGATTCAGATCGGTCAGCTCCGTGATCATATTATCTTTGATATAACTGGCATATTCTTTAAGAAACAGTACCCGTCCATATCGATCTCCCATTTTGAAATGATCATCCTGAAATTCAAACGAATCTGGACAAATACAGTCTTTAAAATCATGGCTTTTTCTCATCAAATCCTGTAGATCAAATTGAAACTCTGTTTCTTCTCCGGCACGATAAAAATCATGAAGAAGGCGCAGCTTTTCTTTGGTATCAAGCGGGGTACATTTGGATCCTAATCGAGCCAGATGACTTGACAGGTCCGATTCGATACGTCGGAAGTAGGTTCTTGCCTCATCGATAGATTTTCGGAATACCGATATCGTTAAGAACAACTCCCGAACCATACCATTGGTTCCGGCCGTTTTATCGCGCAACATTTCATTGTATTCTTTCCGATAGGTATCCAGTCCGTCATCTTGGTAAGGCAACAGGATCTCTTTTTCAAAGTCCACGGTATTCAGTCTTCTGAGTTCAACGGTCAATTTTGTCACGGCCTCACTGTCAAATGAGTTGAGAAGATCAGAATATTCTAAAAACAACGTTTGTTTATCTTCTTTTGAGGCGGTCGCATAATTGATATCCGTAAAACGGAATGTCTTGGTATACTTGTCCTTTCCTACTTTGAAGATCCCATCCTTCCAGATCATTTCAATGGGAATGACCTGTTGGACAGAGTGGGGGATATGGAAATGATCACTTTCCTGTTTTGATAGATTTCTGAGTGTTTTGATCACGTTTGGATCTCTCCTTTCTTTGTCTTCCTTCCTGGATCCACTGATAATAGAAGGGTTCGCTTTTGAAAATGATCTTTGATGGAACCAAAATCTTGGCTTTGATGAATGCCCACGCGAACTGTTCGGCATACATCCCGTTATAGGTGATGAATCCTAGGGCCGCAAAGGGAGCTGCCGCCAGGATACAGATCCAGGATAAGGTTTCAATTCCTAAATAGGGATTCAATAGGAAATAGAACAGTATCGCAAAGGCACAGGCCAATACAGAAAAAAAGAACTGCCGCATTGACAGTCCAAAAAACATGGATTCCGTATAATTACGGACTTCCTTATTCACTTTGACTTCCAAATAAAAAACTCCTTTCTTTTCCATCGCACATTTGTGCAGACTTCGTTCTATTGATATGATGTAGATACAAAGGAGGGATTTTCATGAGTGCATTTGTCTCACTGATCGTTACCTTATTCGTCCAAGCTTTCTACTTCTTATTTAAAATCGCTCAGAAACTAAAACTGACGATCCCCTTACTGTATCTGTTGATCGCAGTGATCAGTACGTTCTTCAGCCGCTGGGTACCGGAACATGAGCAGATGGTGCTCAATGGATTGTATATTCTAATTGGGATCACCGTCATTCGCTGGATCGTTTTGGGTGTGCAAAAAATTAGGGAAGTATGAACAACAAGCGTTCTGAGCATATTTCAGGACGCTTTTTATAATCCCATCATTTCTTTGACCACACGATCGCTCATCTTGACCAGACCTACCAGAACTAGCATATTGAAGATCAGTTCTCCTACATAGCTCCATACCTGTGTTACGGCTGCGGCATCTGTATCTACCACTGGCGGACTTCCCGCAAATAACGAAAAGATGATACAGGCCAATACGACGATAGCTCCTTCCAGACAGACACCGGCATAGGAACGCAAAAATGATTTTCCTACATTCTGCGTAGGTTCTCCGGCAAAGGTTGCCAGCGGCAATGGAGCAATTGCGGTATATAAATAAAGTCGAAAGAATCGTCCATACACGCTCATGATCATCACAAAACTGAGCACCGTGATAAACAAACTTCCAATCAAAGTTACGGCCCATAAGGGAATACTATCGAAGAAGCCAACCGATTCGATGGTCTTGACCATCTCTTCCGGAATTACCGTTTCTGAGGCTCCGCTCAATCCAGTCGTATCCATGATCGTAGACACGACGCCTTGCACGATATCGAAGAATGCCATCATCAACTCCAAACCATAGGTGACAACAGCTTTGGCCAGAATAAATCGAATGAAAATCTTAAAGGCATGTTCCGGACGTTTTACCTCCGCAAAAGAACCGCAGGTCTTCATCACACCGACCACAAAGAATAGGACCAGCAGTGCCAGTCCTATTGCCATCAGTGCCCCATGGATCTGCACGATCACATCCCATATGCCTCCGCCTTTGAATTCTTCCGGAGATTGGGTAAGGATCTGCCAGATCTCGGCCAGTTTCTCATTCCATGTATTGAGTGCATTCTGCAGGTTTTGGACGATCCAGTTATCGGACTCCATATTTTACCCTCCTGTGATGATCGTCAAGATTTCTTTGGCAAAGGTAATCACCACACCTCCAGCCAGGGTCATAAAACCATTGGCGCGCTGGCTGGGATCGTGACTTTTTAAGGACAATCCGATCTGCACGACACCGAACCCTAACAGAATCATTCCGATCGCGCGAATCAAACCAAAGATAAAATCAGACAGGTTATTGACCACGGTCAGTGGATCATCCGCCGCATATACAGGCATTCCCATCGTGAATAGCATGATCATGATGGAATAGCCTGCCAATAGGTATTTCACTTTCTTACTCATGTGATGCATTTTGATCTCCTCCTTCTTTTTCTTCTTCCAACAATTCTTCAATTTCGGATCCATCTAATAAGATATACTGTTCATCCGATTCCAAATCTTTTGCGTCTTCAGTCAAAGGAACCAGTTCGACCATCGCGATATCTTCTGTAAGATCTCCATGGTGATACTCCTGACCATTACCATCGGCACTTTCCTTATAGTTTGGATGTTTAGTGATATCGTATTTTTGATCTAGGATCGGTCGTTCTCCCCGAATGAAAAGGATCGCTTTTTCATTGTCCAGCATACGGACCTCATCCGGTGTCATCAGCTCCCGTCCGGTATTTTGATAATTGGTCGAATAGTTCCCGGAATGACCGGTGCTTTTGCCATAGGTGTTGGTATCGATCGTCGCCTTGCCCAGCAGTTCACTGACATATTTATGCGTACTTTGTTCATTCCCACCCAGATACAAAAACTCATCACAGTTGCCCACGATGGATTCCCATTGTTTCTCAAATAAGGCTTTTAACTGCGCCAGATTCTGTAGGATGATCGATACGCTAACCTCACGGCTACGCATTACGGATAGGATCTTGTCAAAATCATCGGGAAGGGAAACATTGGCAAACTCGTCCATCAAGAAATGAACATGGACCGGCAGTCTGCCATGATATTTATGATCGGCCAGCCAGAACAACTGTTGAAATAACTGGGTATAGAGGATCGATACCAGGAAGTTGAATGACGTATCGTTGTCTGGAATGATTGCGAACAAGGCCACTTTCTTTTCACCGATCGAAGATAGATCCAACTCATCTGTGATCGTCAGTTTATTCACGGTTTCCAGATTGAATTTTTCCAAGCGGGCGGCCAAGGTGATCTGAATGCTTTTCAAGGTCTTTGCCGAACCGGAATGATAATCTTTGTAGTATTTGACGGCGATATGGTTGGGGTCTTTCATCTCTAATCTTCTGAATAATTCATCCAAAGGAGACTGATAAAAATCATCGTCCTCGTGAACCTCACCATACCGCATCATCTCCATGACCATAGGAAAGTTCTGTTCTTCTGCAGGTGCTTCGTATTTCAAATAGAAGATCAAGGCCATCAGCAACATGCTGGCTGCCGTATCCCAGAAGGGATCATTGGATTGACTGCCTTTGGGTGTCGTTGCCTTGAACAGGTTGGTCACCAATCGCTGGACATCGTTATCTGTTTTCAGATACGCAAAGGGGTTGTAACAATACGATCGATCCATATTGATCAGGTCCAGGACACGAACTTCATATCCGTGTGCCTTTAACAGATTCCCGGTATCGCGCGTAAGCTCGCCCTTGGGGTCCAGGACCACAAAGCTGGTGTTGCATTGAAAGAGATTTGGCTTTGCGAAAAAGCGTGTCTTTCCAGCACCAGAGCCTCCGCATACCAAAGTCAACAGATTCCTTCTGTGTTTCTGACCATCATAAGAAATACGCACATTCTGGGTCAGGATCTTATCGGCTAGCGATTCTTTACTGGCATATTTTTGATTGACCTTTCGCTCAGATCCCCAATAGGCAGAGCCATGTTCTTCACCACGTCTATAGTTCTTTCTCGTAGATACTAGAACGACGATCACAAGGGCATAAATCAACAAAAAAAGGAGAACAATCCGTAAACTGTTCTCCGTAATATGCAGATGCAGGGGATCATATAAAGCCTGCGTCAATTCCTCGAACTGAGCAAACAATCCGTTTGAAATATAAGGGGCTACGATCAACGCCAACCAGATCACCGGTATCATTCCCAATAGACAGCCGATCCAAAGCTGTCTTTGTTTATCTTCCATAGGCATCCCGTCCTTTCTTCTTCTCTTTGGCATCAATGACGCGCAACAATAATTCGTCAATAAATTCTGTACCTTCCTGATTTTGGATCATTTGATTTCGTTTTTCGTTCAATACATGAAACAAGTATCCATATTCATAGGGATCCAGTTTGATCACAACAGTTTCTTTCATCCTAGGTCATCTCGCTTTCGACTGACGTTGTGCCTCATTATGACGCAGCTCACGATCCATCTTTTTGGAGATCTCCTGTGCGGTACGTTTGATCGTGAAGAGTTCCTGTTTGATCTGACCATTATCCATATCCGGAAACAGCTGTTCTGCTCCATCAAAGTTATAAGCCTTGGTATCGACACCATAGCGTTTGCACAACAGATACGATACCGATAAGGCTTTCAGTCCATGGGTATCTCGATCGTATTGCGGATCCCCCTGGGCCATCAGGGCATGGGCCATTTCCATCGTGACACACTGAAAGATCGTTGTACCGTTTTCCAGCTGGTTATGCAGCTTGATGGAATCGGTAGAAGGATCATACAGTGCCCCTGTCCCTGCAGGAAGTGTATCTGGATCGAACCGTGTGATCGGTACCGGAGAGATGGCCGCGATACATGCCATCAGCTTATCCAGGTCATAAACCGGTCTTGGTTTTGGATTCCATTTGGCTGTGGTCTGGGAGATATCATAATTCTGTTTGGCATTGTAGTAAGTGCCAACGGAATGATCCGGACGTGTATATTTGTCACCTGGTTCCAGAATAAGGATCGGATTTCCTCGTTCTTCTTTTTTTATGGATGCATTATGATCCCGCCAATACTGATAGTTGCCGATCTGTGTGGCATCCGGTTTTTGTGCTAGGATCAGCAGTACATTGTTTGGCGTGTGGTGGAAAAACGTGTCCTGCATGTCCAGATATTCCCGGTAGATCTTTCCATCCTTGGACAAACGATCGACCATGGTATCCGACATCTCTCTGCACTTTTTACGGTTTTCTTTACTTTCGTTGATAAAGTTCTGTCTGCTTTCTTCCCGGCGTTTTAATGCCTGATCGAAGATATCTTGATATGTGCTCATATGATTTATCGCTCCTTTTTCTTTGTTTGTTTTGGCTTTCGCTGTTTGGTCTTGGGTATGATTTGTTTGTCAGGGATCTCCTGTTGTTCTGCCTTGATCTGTTCCTTTTGAATCAGCTGCAGCTGTGCTCGTACACTGGGCTTCTGTTCTTTATTCGGAATACCCACGGCAGGATCGAAGAAAGGCTCGGACCGAGGGGATTTTGTCGTCTTTGCCACCTTGGGGTTTGAGCGGACTTCCTCCTTTTGAAGAGGAGCCTTTTTTTCCTCTTCCTGTTTGATCGTCTGATGGTCCTTGAGCGGACGCTCTTGATCGGATGGTTTTTTCGCTGCCTTTTTCTTTTCGATATCGGTTTTGACCTGTGCCGTCTGAGATACATCGGCCAGCTTGAATCGTTCTACGATCCGATTGATCCGTGGAGCATCCTCACTTTTGACCATGATATCGACCATGCCATCAGAATTGGATCTTTGGTTGCGGACCGCATAGTACAGGATGCCGTATTTTTTGGCTTCTTTCTGAAAGTTGGCAAGGTCCTGATTCGGTAAGGTGAATACGGTCAGCGGCTTTCCGCTCTTTAACAGATTGGTCAAGCGTGTTTTGCCTTTGGTCTTTTTCTGATCCTTCATAACGGCATAGAGCATGGTAGCCACTTCCAAGGCAGCCTTACCACTGATCCTTGCGGCAACTTCCACACCATTCAATGACATGCGGATGACCTGATCAGCAGCTTCACCGGATGTGTTCATTTGTGTCATCTCCTTTCATTTTCTGTGGTTCGTTTCTGGTGATCTTCGGTTTGTCCCGGATCACTTCACTTCGCTTTGCGATATCCTCACATAGTCCCACCTCCTTTCGTAATGTGGCAATCTCCTGATTTAGAATGCAGATTTTCTTTTGAATTTCTGCTTTTTCGGTTTCGGGACGGGTCTTTGCCCTTAACTGATAGCGAAGATGTTTTCGATAGTGCATCCTTTTTTCTAACAAACGTTTCTTTTCATCGTGATACGAAAAAAGCTGCTCCGACGTTTCGATATGATTCGTACAGAGCAGCTTTGTTTCCTGGCTGATTTGATTCAATTTTCTAAGATCTTCTTTATAGATGAACTCAATTCGTGCATAAGATAAAGAACCGCCTTTTTGGTAGATGCGCAGGCGATGAAGATAAACCAGATATCGGCCACTGAGTCCGCCAAAGATCCTATGCCGTTTCAATTTTCCTGTTAGATGAAACACGTTGTGTTGTGTTTTGTCACGCTTTTGTCTAGCCCTGGTTGGATCGTTCATCAGGATTCGGTTACAGATCGATGCATAGGAATATGCATCGCCAAAATTTCGCTGGAGCTTGATCCCGCGTTCTTTACCTGGGGGGCGAACTGTAATGTCCTTTCCTTGCTTGATGGCGTACCCTTTTTCTTTGAGCTGGTAGAAGAACTGTTTATCCGTTAAAGAACTGTTGATTGCCTCATCAACTTCATTTTTGATCAGGCTTTTCCAGGTAGGTCGTCCTTCTTTTTCGGCCAGCCATTGAGCATAGTGTTTTGTTTTATTGCCTTTGGGGGTTTCCAATACAGACAGTCCATATTCCCAACACAATCGATCCGAAGTTTCCCGCATCTTTCGATACGTGGCCTTACAATCGTTATACCGGTATCCATCTACAAAACTCACAGAGTTCAGTA
>ERZ1643246.4700-NODE-4700-length-10559-cov-4.793126_pt1 | contig 10559 bp, 9 predicted proteins | sample MGYA00579265_ERZ1643246 | MGnify/ENA primary metagenome ERZ1643246 (study PRJEB29033, sample SAMEA4952261) | chicken gut metagenome | biome: Broiler Chicken; feature: Gastrointestinal Tract; material: Caecum | place: Ireland | collected 2018 | study: Broiler...
TAGTTTACAGCATTTCCAGATTGAATAGGTTTGGCAGCAACAAGATGACCGGTGTAGGGTTTATAACTGATAGCGATCTGGTTATCGCCTGTATCAGTAAGAAAGGCAATCCATATATCCGTGTATTTGAAGATTGCGTCAAAAACTGCCACCCCGTTACGGGAAAAGAAGGAGAGTTCAAAGGCGCACACTACGAGATACGCGAAGTCGAAATCGAGAAAAACGGTTCTTACGACACACGCGAAATCGAGATTGAATATTCCGTATGGTACAAACTGGTTTAATAAGGAGGCACGATATGAAAAACAAGTTTTATCTCAAAGAATTTCAGTTCTTCGACGGAGAAGATTCCGTCGTATTCAACATTCTGTCGGTAGACGGTGAAAAGATAACCGTCGCCGTCACTAAATGCGGCAAAATCAGCGTTTCGGATTATGACCTGCATACCGATAAAAACGGGCTGTATTTTGAGTACGGCGTTGCAGGGAAAGAACATATCCACATCGACGATTTTGAGGAGGCAGAATAATGGAAAATCGCGAAAACCATAGCAAAAAACTCTGCGCACAATGCAGGCATTATGACTACTGCGACCGTGCCAGCCGTTGCGATGGTCAGTGTGACTGCTGCGACGATAGTGAATGTGAAAACAATTCGAAATATAAAAAGACAAAGGTGAAGACGAAAAAACTCGACGAACTCAAATTCCTGCTTACATCCGTACTTGTCATAAACCAGACAAACGAGCATAAAGACAACGACATTTCTTTAATTCTCGATTATGCGTTCCGCAGGCTTTACGGTGCGAATACAAACTTGTTTTTACTTGCCTGCGCGGGAAAGACGAAAGAACAGATCATGCCCGAAGTGCAAAAACTTCTGGAGCATACGCAATACAAAAATTATATGGAGGAATACAAATGAAACCCTATAAGGCATACGCGCACATCTATTCCCTGGACGGGGAAATGGACGAAATCACGGTTTTGGAAGAAACCGGCAACAACGAATATCTGGTCGATTATCGCGGGGTAAAATAAGTTCGGATATGTTTTTGAATTTATTTTAAGTGAGAGATATAAGTATGAATACTTTAATCGGAAGGGTACTTGCTACAGAAAAGAACTCGACAACTATTGATGGTTCTACATTTTGGACAGCTCGAGATTTAATCTCAAATCCGTTCGATATTGTCAAAGTTGAGCATGTCAATAATTCTTTTTCTTATGGAGTAATTAAGATATTGCACATATAACCGACGCCGCAAGTTTTCTAACAAATTTTATTTCAAGTGACTTTGGGGATGTTGATGCGGAAGAAAAATACTTACGCATAGGAATTTAACTTATCATCTATTTTGGGTGCTGAAGCCTTCGCAAATTGAATGTCTTGTATCTTTACGAGGTTTCTGTAAAATAGTAGACGTTTTTTAAGACAGATATACCTTTTTGGTATTACTGAATAAAAGGGCGTCTTTTTCTCCACAGGGCAGAACATATTTGATGCCGGAGACTTTGACGAGATATTATTATAGAAAAGACATTGTATTGGAACACAGCGACCATACAATCGAAATCGATTATCCGTTTGCGTTCGTTCTTTTTATTGACGGGCAGTTAATTCCTGCCCGCACCGGGGAAAAGATTCATTTTTTACCGATGTATCGGTGTGCCATTCGCCGTTGCCGGCGCTGGAGAGCGGATGCGTCAAAGCCCCCGCTTACCCCCTCCGACGTGCAGGCGGCTGCGGAAGGTTTTGGGCGTCATATTCGTCTGTTTTTTGAAAAAATTTGTAAAGGACGCCGTGTCGAAAAAGTTCATCTGCTCTGCGATTTCCGCGACGGTCATATCGGTCAAAAGCAGCGATTTGGCGCGGTCGGTCTTCTTGTTTAAGATGTATTTTTGCAGTGAAATGCCGAACGTCTTTTTAAACAGATTGGAAAAGTACGCGTCGTCGGTAAAGGTCAGGGCGGAGAGGTCGCGGATATAGATTTTTTCGTCGATATGCTTGTCGATAAATTCAAACGCCGCGGTGAAGCGGTTCAGATTGTTCAGCGACGCGTCGGAAAGGTCGGTGAGAAAGTTCGAAAAAATCAATTTCAGCGTGCTGTCGGTCGCAATTTTCGACGCGAGGGTGTTTTTGCGGTAATTATGCACAATGAGGGGGAACAGGTAATCGGCTGCCTGCACGTCCATCTTGTAGCGCTGCTTGGGGGAAAGCGCTTTAAAAAAGTGTTCGGTAAAGATATCGGGTATAATATGGATAAAATAGTGCCCCATGTGGTCGTTGCACGAACCCTGTATGATGGAAAAGGCGGGGATAAAGTACAGATATCCCTCTTCAAGGTCGAGCGGGCCGTCAATCAGAGTCAGACGCGCCGAACCGGAGCGGATGTAGTAGATGCGCACATGAAGAAATTCATTTACCATGTGGTTCCACTCTTTGCCGATGTCGAGGTATCCTGCCGTTACAATATCCATTTTTGTCGATTGAAAAAAATTATAAAAGTCATTCATATAATTTTCACTCGTTTCCCGCAAAAGGTAAATTTTTATAATATTGTAAGAAAAGAGCGGGAACGTTGTCAAGCATTTAAAAAGTAAAAAGTAGGATTTTTCCAGTTTTAAATAGGATTTTTCTATAGTCAAGCAGATATATCTGCGTTAAAATAGAAAAGCAGAAAAGGAAAAAAGGGCATGCCCTTTTCGGTTTTGTGAAAAACCGAAAAGGCGCTTATAAGAAAAAAACAAAACCGGAGGTACATCGATGATAAAAAAATTGTCTTTATTGTTCGGGCTGTTGTTTGTCTTTTGTTTCTTCGCCGGGTGCAATAATACAACTCCCGGCGGGGACAACGGAGATGACGCGTTTGACCCGACGGAATTACCCTATTATATGGAGGATACAAGCAATTTGACGTACAGTTACAGCGAAGAGGAGCGGCTGCGCCCGTACTGGATGGGCAACGTAATTTACAATGAGCAGCTCATGGTCGTCGAAAAAGACGGCGTCGTGGAAGGGCACCTTCTTTACAACCCGATCCGCATCGTTTCCGTGCGCGATTGGACGCTGCAGACGGAATATGTGGAAGGCGTCGATTACGTCGTGAACGGCAACACGATTACCTTGCCCGAGGGCAGTTCGATTCCCGTATTCAAAGACGAGTGGTCGCGCGGCATAAATGTTCCCGAAGAATATCCCGAAGGCAACGCGGGAACGGGCTATCAGATGTTTGCCGACGGCGTAATCTATACGGAGACGGGGCTTATCTGGAAAAATTACATCCACGTTACCTATGTGTACGACCCCGCCGACGTTGACCGCACCAAAGTTAAAACGTACGGTGACGAACTGTACGGGCTTTCGCAGAAAATTGCGAATAAAGAGTCAATCAATATGGTCGTATTCGGAGACAGTATTTCCGAGGGCAACTCTTCCAGCGGCACATGGAACCACGAGCCGTACTGCCCGCCGTATGCGGAACTGGTCAAGACCGGTTTGGAAATTTACGGCGGGGTAGAGGTCAACCTGACCAATATCTCGAAGGGCGGCGAAGCGTCCACATGGGCGGCGCAGGAGGAACAGCTGTCGCGGCTCGCCTCGCTTGCACCCGACTTTTTGATTGTTGCGTTCGGCACGAACGACGTATATTCCGACTTGGTGGGCAACGGGTATAAGAACAACATCGAGGCAATCGTGAGCACCGCGAAAAACGCCAACAGCGAGTGCCAAATCATACTCGTCGCTCCGTTCCCCTCGAACGAGGCCGCCAAAACGGCCCGCGCGCATGAACTGATGTGCGAAAAATTGCAGGAAATCGTCAGCGAAACATCCTATCTCGACGTCTGCTATGTGAGCATGTACGAGGGAGTGCTCGATATGCTCGGAACCAAAAACTATTACGAAGTGGCGGCAAACAACGTCAACCACCCCAACGATTTCATCCACCGTTTCTATGCGATGAATATCCTGTGCGCGATCTTCGATTTCCAGTCGTTCGCGCAGGAGTAAAATCTGAACTGAAGGAGGACATTTCATGAAAAAGATACTTTGCTCGGTACTTGCATTGGTCATGGCTCTGGCGTTGTTCACCGCCTGCCGGCCCAACATCATTGAAGAACAGCCCACCGATTTCGAGGTGAACATCGATATCGACCGCAACACCACGGCAACGCTCCGCATCCTCGTCCCCACGACGGACGGCGGCATGGAGGAGGGGTACATCAACGCGCTCATTCCCGGCTTTAAAGAGTTGTTCCCCAACGTGACGATTGAGCTCGACCGCCGCGCCATTTCCGACGAACGCTATATGGAGACGATCAGCAGCGCGATAGCATCGGGCGAGGCTCCGGATTTGTTCTATACCAACACGGTATATTATTACTACCTGGTTGCGGAAAACTGCATCGTGAGCCTTGAGCCTTATTATACGGCGGAGGAGCAGCGCTACAACGAGACGGGCGGCCAGGAGGGACTGAACCTGGAAGCCGACTATTACTCCGAATTTTTCTCCATGAGCGAGTATGACGGCAACCGCTATGTCGTGCCCCGCTCGATGGACTCCGTCGTAACCTATTACAACACCCAGATGCTCGCTGACGCGGGTATCAATGCGGAAACGGACGAGCGCCTGCAGAGCACGGAGGAGAACCCCTTCACCTGGAACGACCTCGTGTCTCTTTGCAACGACGTTTCCGACTATCTCCTCAGTGCGGATGGGCAGCAAAAGTATCCTACCGGCTATGCGCTGCAGGCCGATTTCGACTGGGAAGCGGTATTCAATGCGGTTATGGTCTCCTACGGCTCGCAGGCGTTTGACGAAAACGGCAACGTGGCCATCAATTCCGACGAAACGCTCGCCATGGCGAACATGCTGCGCGATTTGTACGAGGACGACGGCAACCACCGCATCGTGCGCAGCAACACCTCCGGCGCGTCGTTCGCCAACGGCAGGGTGGCGTTCCACTTCTCGTCGAGCGGCCCCGCTTCGATGGCGCTCAACGAGGGCATTAAGAACAATTTCAATGCGCTTCCTTTCCCTCTGATTCAGGATGAATCGGCGGGGCTGACCAATCCCGCAATCGGCTGCGGTTTTGCCGGCTGGGGCATCAGCTCCCTCTGCGACGAAACCACGCGCGACATCGCCTGGCAGTTCCTCAAATATATGATTTCGTATGACGGCCAGCAGGCGCTCATCAACGCGGGCTTGGCTACGCCCTCCATCCGCATCGACCTCGCCGAAGGCAAAACCTGGTCGAGCGGCTATAACAATATCAATCTCGACGCATGGCTGCAGTGGAGCCAATACAAAGTTTCCTCGCAGTTCTTTACCACGCAGGAGCCTTCCGCCACGTTCGACATCTATTCCGCGCTGCAGAACTTCATGCGCAACCTCGTCGATCCCGGTTTGACGGGCGTAAGTACGCCCCGCTCGGTGGAGATGTGCATCGCACTATGCGAAGAAGACCTCCGGGAGGCAATCTCCTGACATGGTTACCGAAACGGCTAAGACGGGTTGCGGCGAAACTGCTGCCGTAACCCTCCCCAGGCGTCCGTCGAATTTAAAAAAGCGGATAAAGGGCAGCATAACCGGCTGGCTGTTTATCCTGCCGACGGTGTTCGGCATCTGCGTGTTCACGCTGTATCCGATAATTCAGTCGCTGTACTATTCCTTCTTCGATTACAACATGACGTCGCGCTTCGATTTTGTCGGGTTCGGCAACTATATCCGCATTTTCAGCGGCGATTCCGATATGCCGAAGGTGGTTACGAACACTCTCCTGTTCGCGTTGCTCAACATTCCCGTCACGCTGTGCGGCTCGTATCTGCTGGCATTGTTCCTCAACGTGAATTTGAAGGGCATCAAGGTGTTCCGCGTCCTGTATTACCTTCCCTGCACGATGCCCGCCATCGTCAGCGGTATCGTCTGGAGTTACATCATGCGCTACAATGTGGAAACGCCCGGCCTGTTCAACCAAATGTTTTCGGCGATGGGGCTGCCGATGTCGCGTTTCTTCTATGCGGATAACTTTACTGCCGTCGCTTCGATTGTTCTGATGAACCTCTGGAGTTTGGGCGGCGGCACCATCATATGGCTGGCGCAATTCAAAAACATCCCGAAGCAGCTGTATGAGGCCGCCGAAATCGACGGCGCGGGCACGGTGCACCGCTTCTTTGCGATTACGCTGCCGATGTCTACCCCGATGGTGTTCTACAACCTCATTACAAACTTTATCGTAACGCTGCAATTCAACGGCACGCTCACGTTTGCTCCCAACACCGGCGCCGGCAACAACAACGCCACGCTGATGTTCGGCCTTAAAATTTATCTCGAGGCGTTCCGCCGCACCAATATGGGCTATGCCTGCGCGCTGGCGTGGGTGCTCGTGGTTGCGGTAGGCTTGGTTACGGCGCTGCTGTTTAAGACAAACAAGTGGGTGCAGTATGACAATTAACGAAAAGAACAGAGTGCGGGCAACCGTTGCAAAAGCGGTGATGTATTTCTTTTTGGTTCTCATCGCGGTCATCTTGCTTTATCCGTACGGGTTCATGCTCAACCGCGGTTTGATGACCAACGAGTGGATACTCGATTCGTACATGCACTATTGGACGGACGGGTTCCGCTTCATGAACTATGTTGAGGCGTTCCGCGACGGCGGATACGGCATGCCGCTCGTGTACAGCAGCATTGTGTGTGCCATCGTGTTCGTGTCTACGCCATTGGCGTCGATGCTCGCGGCGTACGCATTCTCCAAACTCGAGTGGATTGGCAAAAACCTGATTTTTTCTCTGATGATGCTCACGGCGCTTTTGCCCGGCATCGTAACGCAGATTCCGCTGTACGTTCTGTACAACGACCTCGGCATGACGAACACGCTTTTGCCCCTGTTTTTGCCCGGTATTTTCTTTGCGGGCGCGATGAACGTGTTCCTTACGCGGCAGTTCCTCATGAGCGTGCCGCGCGAGATGGAGGAGAGTGCCAAACTTGACGGCGCCAATGCGTTGATGCGCTGCTTTATAATCTGCATGCCTCTGTGTGCGCCCATTCTCATTTATCTGGGCGTCAGCGCGTTCATTGCGTCGTGGGGCGACTACCTCACGCCGTCGATGTACAACAACAGCACAGACGCGCCGTATACCCTCGCTTATGCTCTCTATGATATGACCAGCCGCGAAACGAACTCCGCACATCCCGAATGGATATTTGCAGCCGCTACGATAACCTCGCTCGTTCCCACGATTCTGTTCACGGTATTCCAAAAATACCTCATCGAAGGCGTGCAGACGGCGGGTTTGAAAGGTTAATAAAAGAGAGGAAACCATGAAAAAGAGCAAATTGAAACGATTTATATCCTTTATCGCATTGGTTCTCTGCGCGGCGTTCGGCCTTTTGGCCGGCTGCTCGGGCAACACGGAAACGTCGAAGACCAACGCCCGCCGCACGCTGAACGAGTACGACTTTACGAAGGCGAGCTTTTCCACCGTCGACCAGCTCGGGCGCGAAATAACGCCCATGCACCGCGAAAAGACAGACCACGAGCGCTATGTCGGCGTGTTCTACTTCCTTTGGCTGGGCACGCATCTCTCGTCCGCCGGCGTGTACGACGTGACGAAACTGCAGCTCACCGAAGAGGGCGCCGCGGCGGTAGGGGATCCGTCGTACGGCCTCGGCGAAATCGTTCCCAACACCGTAAACGCGGAGATGGGGTACCCGAACGGCATGGAAAGCCCCACCAACTACGTGCATTGGACGACCGAGCCGCTCTACGGCTACTACAACACCGCCGACGAATGGGTGATTACCCGCCACATGGAGCTGCTCACGATGGCGGACGTGGATTTTATCTTCTTCGATACGACCAACGAGTATATCTACGACACCAATATAAACCCGAATTTCCGCCTGGATTCGACGGACGAAAAGAACGTACAGCTTTCCCGCCCCACGTACACCGTGCTCGATACAATTTTAAAGCTCTCGCAGCAGGGCTGGGACGTGCCGAAGGTCGTGTTTTACACCAACAACAAATCGGGCGAGCGCGTCCAGCAGATTTACGACGCCTTTTACGCGAGCGGAAAGTACGATTCCATTTGGTTCGCTCCCAACGGAAAGCCGATGATTATCGGCACCACCGAGGATAACAGCGGCACCGACCAAACGGGTGAAAACCGCGTGGATATTTCACCCGAACTGCAGCAGTATTTCGACGTGCGCGAATCGCAGTGGCCGTCGCAGGCCTCGCAGTCGAACGGCTTCCCTTGGATGGATTGGTCGGATACCCCCAGCCGCAACTATTATTTTGAAGACAATAAGATGGTCAACGTGAACGTCGCACAGCACGGCGCTATGCCCACGGCGTACTCTTCCTATGTGTTTTACGGCGGTTCGGGCAACATGCGCAGCTCGCGCGGGTTCAATGAATCCGATTACACGATTGAAGAGGATTGGACGGCGGGCAGGAACATGGAAGACCAGTGGCAGAGCGTGTTTTATTATGAGGACAGCGGCAAAACCGTCGAAATGGTGACCGTAACCGGCTGGAACGAGTGGCTTGCCTGGAAGTACAACGTGCAGGAAGACGAGATTCGTTTTGTCGATAACTTCAACGCGCAATTCTCGCGCGACATGGAGATGGATAAGTACTACTACAAGGATAATTTCTATCTCCAGCTGGTGCGCAACGTGCGCAAGTATAAGTACGGAGACGTCAACTCCGAAGGGTACGCCTGGCAGAGTAAAACCGCTTCGTCGTTCGCCGATTTCGACGACGCCGAAGCCGTCTACCGCGATTTCACCGGAGACGCCATCGAGCGCGATTTCTATGGCTTCGATATCCGCGAAAGCGCGCGCGAGCAGGGGCTTATCGGCACGTGGTATTCCGATTTCTCCAACCGCAACGATATATCGCTCGTCAAAGTATTGCACGATTCGGAAAATGTGTACTTCTACATTGAAACATTGAACGACATCGAGCCGTATGCGAGCGGCGAAAATTGGATGAATATTCTCATTAAAACGGGCGCGTCCGATTCCTCGAACAGCTGGGAAGGGTACGACTATATCATTAACCGCAGCCCCTCCGGCAACACCGCGAGCGTCGAAAAGAGCACGGGCGGCTGGAATTGGCAGAGCGTCGGCTCGGCTTCCATGACGATTGACGGCAATAAGATGATGGTCACGGTGCCGCTCTCGATGCTCGGGCTCACGGCGGAAAATTTCGCCTTCGAGTTCAAAGTGGCAGATAACGTAACGAACTATACCGACATCATGGACTATTACGTCACCGGCGACTCCGCCCCCATCGGCAGGCTGCGCTATTCCTACGGGTACTGAAAACGGGCGCACGTTTTACGAATTTTGCGCCAAAACACTTTTGATTCGCACAGCGGCAAATTGCCGCCGTAAGAAATAATTTAATTCAGGAGGGATTTATGAGCAAGCAAAGAGTAAGCGTTCTGCTTTCGCTGTGCATCGCATTGTTCCTGTCCGTCGCAGTGTTGTTCGGCACGCTGCTCGGAACGGGTACGATTTTTGCCAATGCGGCAGTAGACGCGAACCGCGATACTTTCCGCTTATTGAGCGTGGGTACGACGGAACAAAGCGACGATAACGTTTCGAGGGTTTCGTTCGTTATCAACAAAAATCTTGGCGGTAATCCGTTTGCGGTCGCTTCTTTATCTACCGATAAAGTCGTCTATACCGAAGCGGACGGCGGCTCAAGGACTTTGAGCAGAGTCTATTATATGTTGGATAATACCGTTCCTACCTTGGTATTTTCCTTTACGGAGGATGAAACGGCGGAGAATGCAGTTCAATACGCCGTAGGCGATACGATTACTATTCAGAGCGGTTTTACATTCAACAACTGGAACGGCGGCGATTTGGGTATCAGCCTCGCAGACGAAATCACGGTGACCTATACCGCTGACGGATGGACGGGCGCTTTCCTCGATTCGCAGGCGGAGGTTCAGGTCACCAACCGCAGCTCCGGCGGTGTTTTCGTCGATTTCGGCGTGTCGGGCGTCAGCGACCAGCAGTATGTGTTGGAAGATAACAGCGGCGTTGTCAATTCCCGCGCCGTCTATTTAATGATGTCCGATTATATCACCTATACAAGTGCCGCGTCTACAAATGTATATGACCGTTTCTGGATGGAACCGACCGGCCGCTTAATCGTCACCCGCGGCGCGGGCGAAAGCAGTTTTGTTCCGCAGGCGGGCGATGTCATCGAGCTGAAACAAGGGTTGCCGTTCATGGGATATACGGGTACGTTGTATTTTGGCAGTTACGGCAACGATGACAATGGTTATCATCCGTTCATCGTTTTGAACAGAGATGTTACTTTCTATTATGACGGTACAACGTGGACGGAGGTAAACCCTGCAAGCTCTGCTACGGTTGCCAACAGCGAAGCGGTGCAGGGTTTGCGCGCAGGGCAGGCGGTGCAGATTGAATGGACGTTCGGCGAAGGCGAGTACGAGATTCCCGAATATGAATCGAGCGATACCAATATCGCAACCGTGAGCGAAACGGGCCTGATTACCGGCGTTGCGGAAGG
>ERZ1643246.4703-NODE-4703-length-10552-cov-6.937315_pt1 | contig 10552 bp, 10 predicted proteins | sample MGYA00579265_ERZ1643246 | MGnify/ENA primary metagenome ERZ1643246 (study PRJEB29033, sample SAMEA4952261) | chicken gut metagenome | biome: Broiler Chicken; feature: Gastrointestinal Tract; material: Caecum | place: Ireland | collected 2018 | study: Broiler...
GCGAAGTCAGCGCTCTTCAGGGAGGCGCCGCCGATCAGGCCGCCGTCAACATCCGGCTGAGCCAGCAGCTCGGCTGCGTTCTTGGCGTTCATCGAGCCACCGTACTGGATGGTGATGCCACGGGCTGCACGCGCGCCGTACTTCTCGCGCAGGCAGTCACGGATTGCGCCGCAGACCTCGCCCGCCTGCTCAGCGGTAGCGGTCTTGCCAGTACCAATCGCCCAGATCGGCTCGTAAGCGATAACAACCTTCTTGATATCCTCCACAGCAACGCCCTGCAGCGCGATCTTGATCTGCCTGCGGATGACCTCCATGGTCACATCCTGCTCGCGCTCGGTCAGGCTCTCGCCAACGCACAGGATCGGACGCAGGCCGTTCTCCAGCGCAACCAGAACCTTCTTGTTGCAGGCCTCGTCGGTCTCGTTGAAGTACTGACGGCGCTCAGAGTGGCCGATGATAACGTACTTCACGCCCAGCTCCTTGAGCATATCGGCAGAAATCTCGCCCGTGAACGCGCCGGACTTCTCAAAATGCATATTTTCCGCACCGATGGCAATCTTGGAGCCCTTGGCAGCCTTCACAGCAGCCTGAATATCGGTAAACGGCACGCAAAGAACCATCTCGCACCACTTGGTCTTGGAGAGCAGGGGCTTCATCTCTTCGATGAGGGCCTTTGCTTCGCTCGGCGTCTTGTTCATCTTCCAGTTGCCGGCGATGATGGTCTTACGGTATCTGCGATTCATTTTGGTTTTACCCCTTTCAAATTTTCGACGGCGTATCCGTCCTGATCAATATGTATTATAGCGGGGCAGCCTGTGCCCCGGTATAAAGCACATTTTTCGCGTCAAACGCGCAAATTACTTGTCCTGCAGGCAAGCGATGCCGGGCAGCTCCAGACCCTCGAGGAACTCCAGGGATGCGCCGCCGCCGGTGGAGATGTGGGTCATCTTGTCCGCAAAGCCCAGCTTCTCAACCGCAGCTGCAGAGTCGCCGCCGCCGATGATGGAAACCGCACCGGAAGCCGCGATTGCCTTGGCAACTTCCTTGGTGCCAACAGCGAAGGTGTCGAACTCGAATACGCCCATCGGGCCGTTCCAAACAACCGTGCCGGCGTTCTTAACCGCATCGGAGAACAGCTCAATGGTCTTCGGGCCGATATCCATGCCCATCATGTTGTCCGGCAGCTGGCCAGCTTCGTAAACAACCGGCTCTGCGTCCGCGCCGAAGTGGTCGCCGCAAACGGTGTCGATCGGCAGCAGGAGCTTGACGCCCTTTTCTTCCGCCTTCTTGATCAGGCCGAGCGCCAGATCCATCTTGTCATCCTCGCACAGCGAGGTGCCGATCTTGCCGCCCTGCGCCTTGGAGAAGGTGTAGGCCATGCCGCCGCCGATGATGACGGTGTCGCACTTGTCGATCAGGTTGTTGATGACGTTGATCTTATCGGAAACCTTCGCGCCGCCCAGAATAGCAACGAACGGACGAGCCGGATCGGAGAGCGCCTTGCCCATGATGGAGATTTCCTTGTTGATCAGGAAGCCGCAGACAGCCGGCAGATAGTCGGCAATACCAGCGGTGGAAGCATGTGCACGGTGAGAAGTGCCGAATGCATCGTTGACGAAGATTTCCGCCATATCGGCAAATGCCTTAGCCATAGCGGGATCGTTCTTGGTTTCGCCCTTCTCAAAGCGGACGTTCTCCAGCAGTACAGCCTCGCCGGGCTTCACTTCTGCCGCGAGCTTCTTGGCATCCTCGCCAACAACGTCCTTAGCCAGCTTGACTTCCTGGCCGAGCAGCTCGCTCAGGCGCTTAGCGACCGGTGCGAGCGAATACTTCATATTAACTTCGCCCTTCGGACGACCGAGGTGCGAGCACAGAATCACAGCCGCGTTGTGATCCAGCAGATACTTGATGGTCTCGAGCGACGCGCGGATGCGCTTGTCGTCGGTGATGTTGCCGTTCTCATCCTGCGGAACGTTAAAATCGCAGCGAACGATAACCTTCTTGCCGTTTACGTCGATGTCCTCAACGCTCTTCTTATTGTACTGCATAAATATCCCTCTCCCTTTCTGAATGTAAAAGTTAGCGATACGGAGCAAATTTTCGGCCTTCCCATAAAAAGAATTCCGTTTCCATTACAAAATTATACTCGTTTCTCCTGTGATTCGCAAGCCAAAATGTGAAAAACCTTGTCTTTCCGTTCTCTTTTAGAGGATTTTTGCGTTTTGCCGGAAATAATTGTGAAATATTAAACAATATGACCAATTGACCTCAGGTGCGAGGCTGTCCATAGAACGCAATCGCCAGCGCCTGCGGGCCGGTATTGGTCAGCACAGAAGGCCCGATCGGGCTGCGCAGCACGTTATTGAAACCGATCTCAGTGCGCAGGCGTTTTTCCAGCTCGTCAATGCGCGCGGCCGGCACATCGCCGTAAAGCAGCAGGGCAGTCTGTTTTTCCGGCTGCACCACGCGGCCGGACACCTTGCGGATCATGCCGCTGACCAGCGCCTTTTCCCCGCGCACCTTGTCGCAGACCTTGACCGCGCCGTTATACACATGGCTGATCGGCTTGAGTCCGAGCGCCTCTCCCACGAACGCCGCGCCGCCCGAAATGCGGCCGGACTTTTTCAGATGCGTCAGGCTGTACACCCCAAGGAACGCCTCCACGCGGTTCAACCGGCTTTTCACCACGCCGCAGATCGCGTCGAAGCTGTCGCCCTGATCGCGCAGCTCGGCAGCGATCACCACGATATGCCCGTAAATATAGGTATAGGTGGCCGAGTCGAACAGTTCGATCTGCATCGCGTCGCCCGCCTCCTCGCGGAACATATCGCGCGCAAGGCAGGCCGCCTGATAGGTGCCCGAACCGTTCGCGTTGATGAGCACGCCCAGATAGTGCGTGCAGCCGCGCTCGGCCGCGCGCCGGTAGGAATCGAGAAATACCGTCGGCGTAATCATCGCGGTCGTCGGAATCTCGCGGCTGGTCTCAAGCAGCTTGCAGTATTCCTCTGGCGTGATGTCGTAGTATTCGCGGATGGTTCGTCCCTCATGCGTCAGCGTGATGGGGATGATCTCAATGCCGTGCTTTTCGACCAGCGCCTGTGGGATATCCGCGGATGAATCGGTCATGATATGTATCTTTTCCATGTTTCCCTCCTTATCCCTGTGGGAACGGTCCCGCAAGTCTGAGATTTTCAAACCCGGTCTGCCGCAGCGCTTCAAACACAATCACCGCCACCGAGTTGGACAGGTTGAGGCTTCTTGCCCCCTCGCGCATCGGGATGCGCACACACCGTTCGGGATGCTCGATCAGCAGGCTTTCCGGCAGGCCGCGGGTCTCCTTGCCAAACAGCAGGTAATCCCCGTCGCGGTATTCCACTGCATGATAGGCGTGCGGGGCCTTTGTGGTCGCATAAAAATAGCGGCCGTTTGGATTTTTCTCAAAAAACTCGTCTAAATTCTTGTACATACGGACATCGAGCAGGTGCCAGTAATCCAGTCCCGCGCGTTTCATCCGCTTATCGTCGATTGCAAAGCCGAGCGGCTCGACCAGATGCAGCACGCAGCCCGTCGCCGCGCAGGTGCGGGCGATGTTGCCGGTATTCTGCGGGATCTCCGGCTCGACCAGAACAATATGCAGCATGTGTCTCTCCTCATTTTCAAATCTCTCTCTATTTTAGGCGATATATTTGCATTTTTCAAGGTTTTTGCCGTTTTTTTGCGAAAAGAAATCCCCCGATCGGAATAGATCGGGGGAAAATAACGCTCTGTTATGCAATTTCCGCGTAAACGCCGTAGACATACCCCTGTTCAGCAGCCTGCTCGTCGGTGAGCACCTCCCCGGTCAGCTGCGGACCGATGCTGTCGTCGGTGTACGTGCAGCCCAGCTTGCCGGTGTGCAGGGTGAGGGTCTGGGTCTGCTGCGTACCATCGGTAAATGTGACCGTGACGGTCAGTTTCGCACCGTCAAACTCGTCAATGCGTGCCTGCCACGATTCGCGCAGATCTGCATTGGGATCATACTGCTTGGGCTCGCCCCAAAAACCGTAGCTGGTATCCGGATCATAGTCGTCCACAAAGCCGTTTTCCAGCTTCCAGCAAACATCGGCACACCATTCCATCTCGGATGTATCCTCTGTTTCACCCAGACCGTATGGCATCACCACATCCGCGCCTTTCATACGTGGGTCGGAAGCTGCCGCCGCTGCCGCAGCAGGCGAGCTTTCTCCTGCCCGCAAGGCCTCATCCGCCGCTGCCGTCATCTGATAATATGCATCTACATCAAAACCGGTCAGCGTCTTGGTGCGATACAGACCACCTTTATCCATCGACGCGCTCACGCTTTGGATATTCTCGCCTGTCACCTTGAACAAACAGCCGGAGAAAAATCCTTTTTCTGGGTCGTCCACGCCAGCGCCATCATCGAACACAATCTTGCTGTTCTTTGGCTCCATCACCTCACCTGTTTCCGCTGCATAGGCCACGATGCCGAACGAGTGCGCGACGGTTTCCGCCACCGCGTCAGCCGCAGGCTGGCCGTTTCGCTGGGACTTCCAAACCGCTGTGCCGCCGACCACCACGCCAAACGCACAGGCAACGGCCACGATCCGCTTGACCATGCCGAACCGGCGGCGCGGGGCGGCTGCCAGATGCTGCGGCGTGTTCTGTTGCGCTTCCCGACGCACCTGACGCGCCGCTGCGAGGGTGCGCGCTTTCAGTTCATCGGGCGCTTTGATATCCTTCATTCGGTTCCAGTTGTTCCGGTTGTCCATCGTCATTTCCCTCCAGTTCGAGTTTGAGTTTTTGGCGCGCGCGGTACAAGCGGGTGCGCACCGTCGCGGGGCGGCATCCTACCAGCGACGCGATCTCGTCTGTGCCATAGCCCTCAACGTAGTGCAGCCAGACCACGGTACGCAAATCTTCCGGCAGCGCGCGCACCGCCTGCCAGAGTTCGTCGTGTCCATCATACACCGGGGCAGCGGCATCGGGCGCCGCTTCCAGCGGTGCGGTGCGTTTGAACCACGCCGAGCGGCACAAATCATTGCAGCAGTTGACCGTCACACGCAGCAGCCACGCTTTCAGGTGCTCATCATCCCGGAAGTCGGTGGTGTCCCGCAGCAGCCGGAGAAAGACCTCCTGATACACGTCCTCCGCATCCGCGCGCCCACCCAGCCGACACAGCGCCAGCCGATAAACCGCGTCTCCGCAATTCTCCATCGCCTCACACAGAAATGCGTCCGAACGCAGGTTGGTTTGCATCTTGCTCCATCCTCCTTTCTGCCAACAACACGAACCAGACCGCCGGATTGTTCCCGTCAGAGCCGTTCTTTTTGGGTTTTTGTTTTTCTATCGCCCAAGTTTGCTTGTATTGTGTAATTTATCAATTCGCAAATGGTTATTTTGAACAATAATTTTTTCGATTTTTCGGAAATATTGAATAAATTTCATCTTGCGGTTTTATGTAAAATAACTATAATAGAATCATCAAATGAAAGTAAAATCAGTCGCACGACAGGAAAAGGAGGTCATTGCTATGCGCAAGAAATTCTCTTATTTTGAAGCTCTCGGTCAGATGATGTCCGATGCCTACCGTGTCAACAGCGCGCTGTTCCATGTCGGTGTGGACTACTCTTCGCGCCGCGCTTCCCGCTAAGGCCGCGCGCTTTCCCCCTTTTTTGATTATTTCCCAATTACCTTTTCTCTTTATACCATTCTCTTTCACGGGGCTGTCCACTGGGGGCAGCCCTTTCTCTTTGTCTTGCTGACAGCACAAAATCAAACGGGCGGCATCATTCGATGCCGCCCGTTTGATCTTTTAGTTTATTTTGCAAAAAACTCCCGCGTCTGCTGTACGTTTTCATCAATCGCGGCGCGCAGCGCCTCGGCTGACTCAAACCGTTTTTCCGGCCGCAGGAACTTGTGCAGCTCGACGTGAATCATCTTGCCGTACAGGTCGCCCGCAAAATCGAGCAGATGCGGCTCGATGGTCGGTGCACCGCCGTCCAAAAAGGTCGGCTTGATGCCGATGTTGGTCGCGGCGATGTAACTCTTTTCGCCCACCAGCACCCGCGTCGCATATACGCCGTAAGGCGGCAGCGCCATTTCCGGCGGCAGCGCCAGATTGACGGTCGGCACCTTGAGCACACTCGTACCCACGCGGCGGCCGTGCTCCACTACGCCGGTCACGGTGTACGGATGACCGAGAAAGCGCGCCGCGCCCTCCATATCACCCTGCGAGATCAACTGCCGGATATAGGTCGAGGAAACCACGATGCCGTCCATCTTGACATCCTCAATGCAGTCATAGCCGATACCGGCCTTTTTGCATTCCTCCGCCATGCCCACGGCATTGCCCTGTCCCTTATAACCGAAGCGGTTGTTGCGGCCCGAAATGATCCAGCGCGCGCCGAACTGTCCGATCAGCATTTTATGGATGAAGTCGCGCCAGTCCATACGCTGCATATGCTCGTCGAAGTGACCGAAAATCACTTCATCCACGCCGCCGAGCTTTTTGATCTCCTCGCGGCGATAGGCGTTGGCCGTCAGCAGCGGCACCTGCCGCCCCAGCACGACCGAATCCGGATGTACGTCAAAGGTAAACACCGCGCTCGTGCCGCCAATCTGCTTCGCGCGCTCGACCGCGCGCTCCATCAGCGCCTGATGCCCCAGATGAACGCCGTCAAAATAACCCAGCGCAATCGCGCGCGGCTTTTGATATTCCTGCATAGGGCTGCCCCCTTCTGAACCCCTGCCCGCTGGCAGGTCTGTTTTATCGAAAATTCTTGTAGACGAACAGGCCCAGCCCGCCCTTATCGAGCGCGCGCACCTGTCCGAGCATGAGAAAGCGATCGCCATGGTAGACGCGGCACAGCGCGCCCTCGGTTTCGGGCAGTCCTGCCGCCTGCCGCGGAAAAACCACCGCGCCGCGCGCGATGCGTTCCGCGCCCTCGTCGGTCAGCGCGACCGCGGGGTGCTCGGCAAACAAGCCGTCCACCGGCAGCAGCAAATCCTGCACCGTGCCGTCCTGCATCGCCCGCTCTACCTCGTCGAAGGTATGGCAAGCATCCAACGGATACGCGCCCGCGCGCGTGCGCACCAGACTGTGCATCACTGCCAGCGTGCCGAGCACCGCGCCCATATCGCACACCAGCGTGCGCACATAGGTGCCCTTGCTGACGCACAGCCGCAGCGTCCCCTGCTGGGATGCTTCGTCAAAGTCCGTGAGCGTCATCTCGCGCACGAAAATGTCACGCGCGGGCCGCTCGACCTCCTTGCCCCTGCGGGCGAGGTCATAGAGCTTTTGCCCGTTCACCTTGACCGCCGAATACATCGGCGGCACCTGCTGCTGCGCGCCCAAAAAGCGCGCCGCTGCCTGCGTAACCTCATCGCGCGTCGCGGTTTGACCGCTGCGGCGCAGGATTTCACCCGTCACATCCTGCGTGTCGGTCTCAAAGCCCAGCGTAAAGCCCGCGACATATTCCTTATCCTGCGCGGCAGCGAAATCCGCCGCCTTGGTCGCCCTGCCGACGAACACCGGCAGCACGCCGGTTGCCAGCGGGTCGAGCGTGCCGCCGTGACCGATGCGGCGCGTGTGCAGAATGCCGCGCAGCTTGGCGACCACGTCATGCGAGGTAAAGCCCTGCGGCTTGTCCATCAGCAGGATGCCGCAAAGCTCACTTTGCTGCATGGTACTGCTCCTGCGCGGCTTTCAAAATGGCCGCCTTGGCCTCGTCCATGCCGCAATCGAAACTTGCGCCGGCTGCGCGAATGTGTCCGCCGCCGCCGCACTTCCTGCAAATCGCAGATGCGTCCATTTCCTTGGTCGTGCGCACCGAAGCCTTGACCGTGCCGTCCTTGTTTTCGGTCAGCGTAATGCCGATCTGCACGCCCTCGATCTGGCGCGTGAGCGACGCGATCGAGTCCAGATCATCCATATCCGCACCCGTGCGGTCAATGTCCGCGCGCCACAACACCGCGACCGCAATGGCGCCGTCCTCACAGAACTCCATCGTGTCGAAGATGATGCGCTCCATCTGGAAGCGCGGCATGGTTTTGGTCTCGAACAGGGCGCGGTTGATCTCGCCCCCGTCGATGCCTGCGGTCAGGCACGCCGCCGCAACCGCGTGGGTGTGCGCGGTCGTGTTGGAAAACTTAAAGCAGCCTGTATCGGTCGATACGCCGATATAAACGCACTCGGCAATGTCGGTGGTCAGCTTCACGCCCAGCGCCATAATCACATCATACAGTACCTCGGCGCACGCGCCCGCGTCCGGTCGGACCAGATTTTGCTTGCCGAAACCGAGGTTCGAGCGGTGGTGGTCGATCACCAGATCGACCTTGCCCTTGTACGGCTCCGCCGTATCCGGGAACAGCTTTTCCTCCGCAATATCGGTGGACACCACAAACTGCGACTGGAAGCCCTCCGGCGGATAACACGGCACAATGAGCGGCATATACCGCTTGGTGATCTCGGGATTTTCCAGAATATAAGCCGTCTTGCCGATCTGCCGCAGCGCGCGGCACAGCGCGCCCGCGCAGCCCGCGGTGTCGCCGTCCGGGCGGCGGTGGCTCAGGATGAGGATATCGTCCGCGCCTTGCAGCGCCGCGGCAGCGCCCGCAACGTCCACGGTCATTCCTCATCCTCCCCTCCGAGCTTGCCCTCGTTTTTCAGTTCATGCAGCATTTCCGAAATGTGCGCGCCGTGCGTGATCGAATTATCCAGCTCGAACACCAGCTCCGGCGCATAGCGCAGCTGCACCTTGTGGCCTACCTCGCGCCGCAGCCAGCCCGCGGCGGATTTTAGGCCTTTCATAACCTCTTTGGCCTGCTGTTCGCTGCCCAGCACCGAGATATAGCACTTGGCATAGCGCAAATCGTTCGTGACCTCGCAGTGCACGACCGACACCAGCCCGTTCTGCACGCGCGGGTCCTTGACTTCACGCATGGCTTCGGCCAGCGCCTTCATCACTTCTTCCGAAATGCGGTCAATTCGTGTAGACAAAATACATTCCTCCTTTATGAGGGATGGATAAATTTGCGGCACGCGCAGCGTACCGCAATTCCAATTTCATGCAAGACGAGATTTGCCCGGCTTGCATACTGCTGCCCGCGCCGCGGCGGCGCGACCGCCCTTGGTTACAAGGGCGAGGGGGTTATTCCAAAAAGTTTCCTCGGGAACTTTTTGGATATCTAAGGGGGACAGCGTCCCCCTTAGAGCAATGTTATTGTTTTACTTCTTCCATCACGAAGCATTCAATGATATCCTGCTCCTTGATGTCGTTATAGTTCTCGATGCTCATGCCGCACTCGTAGCCGGAGGCAACTTCCTTGACATCGTCCTTGAAGCGCTTGAGGGTGTTGAGGTGGCCTTCGTGGAACACGATGCCATCACGCACTACGCGCACCTCGGCGTTGCGCTGGATCCTGCCATCCTGCACATAGCAGCCGGCAACCGCGCCCGCGCCCGTGATCTTGAATACCTGCCGCACTTCGGCGTGGCCGAGCACGACTTCCTTGAACTTGGGTTCGAGCATGCCCTTCATGGCCTGCTCCATTTCCTCGATCGCATCGTAAATTACGCGGTACATGCGCATATCCACGCCCTGCTGCGCAGCGGAGTCGGTGGCCGTGCGGTCAGGACGCACATTGAAGCCGACGATGATCGCACCGGACGCTGCCGCCAGCATAACGTCGGACTCGTTGATCGCGCCGACCGCGCCATGGATGACCTTGACGCGCACTTCGTCGTTCGAGAGCTTTTCGAGCGAGGAACGGATCGCCTCGACCGAACCCTGTACGTCGGCCTTGACGATGATGTTCAGCTCCTTCATCTCACCTTCCTGAATGGAGGCGAACAGGTTGTCGAGCGTGACCTTGTGGAACTGCTTGTTGCGCTCTTCCTTTTCCTTGTCCTTACGCTGCTCGACCAACTCGCGCGCCATCTTCTCGTCGTCTACTGCGTCGAAAATGTCGCCCGCGCCCGGCACCTCGGCCAGACCGATGATCTCGACCGGAACGGACGGACCGGCTTCCTGAATCTTCTTGCCGTCGTCGTTGGTCATGGCGCGCACGCGGCCCACCGCCGTGCCGGCGATGACCGTGTCGCCCGTATGCAGCGTGCCGTTCTGCACCAGCAGCGTTGCCACCGGGCCGCGGCCCTTGTCGAGCTTGGCTTCGATGACCGTACCATGCGCCTTGCGGTTCGGGTTGGCCTTGAGGTCAGCCATTTCCGCAGTCAGCAGCACCATTTCGAGCAGGTTCTCAATGCCCTGACCGAACTTTGCCGAGATCTGGCACACGATCGTGTCACCGCCCCACTCCTCGGGGACGATCTCGTACTCGGTCAGCTGCTGAAGCACGCGGTCCGGGTTTGCACCCGGCTTATCGATCTTGTTCACCGCCACGATGATCGGCACGTTTGCCGCTTTAGCATGGTTGATGGCTTCGATGGTCTGCGGCATCACGCCGTCGTCCGCCGCAACAACCAGGATAGCAATATCGGTGACCTGTGCGCCGCGGGCACGCATGGACGTGAACGCCGCATGGCCCGGGGTAT
>ERZ1643246.4706-NODE-4706-length-10549-cov-9.358300_pt1 | contig 10549 bp, 11 predicted proteins | sample MGYA00579265_ERZ1643246 | MGnify/ENA primary metagenome ERZ1643246 (study PRJEB29033, sample SAMEA4952261) | chicken gut metagenome | biome: Broiler Chicken; feature: Gastrointestinal Tract; material: Caecum | place: Ireland | collected 2018 | study: Broiler...
ACCCTCATAGAGCGGAACTTATACATGACAAAGGTGCGCCGGTTGGCCCCCACCCGCACCTGCCGGAAAATCACCGGCCCCGGAGAGGAAACCCTCACACCAATGGCCGCCGCCAGCAATATGGGGCTAAAGGCCAATAAGCAGAACAGGGAAACCCCTATATCAAAAGCGCGTTTGTACAGGCGCTTGACAGGGTCATCCAGGGGAAACTGGCGCAGCCGCAGCACCGGCAGCCCCGCAAAATCCGCTAAAAATGCCCGGGAGGGCAGATTGGCAAAAAGGTTGGGCACAATGGCGCAGGGGATACCGAATTTGGCCAGCACTTCCCACTCCTTTCCAGGAGGCGATTCTTCCCGGCATAGGAGGAAAGCCTGGTCTACCAGGGCGCCTTTTAAATAGGTTTCCAGCTCCGAAGGCTTGCCCAGATAGGACAGCGGGGTTTCCGGATGCTTTTGCCAATCCAGATAGCCTAAAATCTCGTAGCCGGATTCCGGAGCGGCTTGCATCTTTTCCACCAGCCGGGGCGCACAGCTATTCCATCCCAGAAAAAGCAGGTATTTGCGGTTGTATCCCCGCCGGCGCAGCCACCGCAGCAGCCGGTATAGAATCCGACGCAAAAAGAGCTGCAAAGCGGAATTCACAAAGAAAAACAGCGTGACCGCCGCCCGCACCTGGGTGAGGATGGCCATCCAATAGAAAAAGGCCGCTAAAATCCCCCAGGAAATCAGGTTGGCTTTCAGCACCCCGGAGGCCAGCTCTCCAAAGGGCCGGCCCCGATAGGACCGGTAAATGCCTGTCATGCGGCACACCGCCACGTGGAGCAGGCCAATGAGCACATAGGCCCCTGCCGTCACCGGCCGGGAATAACGGAACAGGGTAAAGGGTTCCTCGGACAGAAGCAGGGTTTCCAGCCAGGAGGCCAGCCCCATGGCAAAAACCGCTGTGAAAAAATCCAGAACCTTCTGGGTGGTATGGAGGATTTTTTCGTTCTGCCGGATCATCTTTCTCCCCCTTTTCTGCCGCGCTTTTACCAGCTTTTCCGGATTCCGCCGGGTTATACAGGAATATCCCCTTCTCCTTCTGGGCACACTGTTCCCGAGGTGATGAAACTATGCAGCTGACACAAAAGGAATCCGGCCTTCTCAAGGATTTGAAGGGCCAGGAAAAGCTCTGCGCGGAAAAGTACACCCAATATTCTTCCCGGGCAGCAGACCCCCAACTGAAAAATCTCTTTACCCAGATTGCGCAGATTGAACAGCAGCATCTGGAAACCCTGACCCAGATTGAAACCGGCACGCCTCCGGCTCCAAGCGGCGGCTCCCAGGCCCAGCCCAGCTTTACGGCGGCCTACACCGGGGAAACCCCGGAAAAGCAAGCGGACTGCTACCTGTGCTCCGATGTGCTGGCAACGGAAAAACACGCTTCCAGCCTCTATGACACCTGCATTTTTGAATTCCAAGACGAGGCCGTGCGGAACACCCTGAACCACATCCAAAAGGAGGAACAGGGCCACGGCAAAATGATTTTCGACTATATGAGCGTCAACGGAATGTATGAGGCCCAGCCCGGCGGCAGCGCCCAGGGGTGAAACCTCCCAAAATCCCAAACGCCTCCCAGACCCGCCGGATTCGGCAAGGGCTGGGAGGCGTTTTCTCGTGGAAAATAGTATTTACGGAACCAAAACAGCAATTTAGTCGGTTTTTGGCTTGTTAGGAAGAACATCTGCAAAAGGGCATGGGGATTCTTCCAGCCAGATTTCTGGCAGAATTCCTTTGGGAAAAGCCGTGCAAACCGGCGCAAAACCCTCAAAGCCCTGGTATTTGCAGCAATTATCGCAGGAAGAAAGAATCCGCATTTGATAGGGATCTCCCTTTTTAGGATCTCCAGAACGGTAATCAGTTTCGCCCAATCGGTAGGCCCGCTTCATAATCTCTTTTTCTTCTGCAGTAAGCTGATGCAGATAAGGGCCAATCTGCCGCCAAAATCGGGCCAACCGCTCCTCTGGCATGAGATCTTCAATAGGACGGTCATCAATAAAAAAGAGACAAGGATTTTCCCTTTTTGCATTCTCCATTTGAAACTCTCCAATTCTTACCGGAAATCTACCGTTTTTCCCAGAAAGCTTTTGCCACCGTCATATCGGATAGCAATGGTATTTTTTGCATCATAAACCGGTACCGGCTCCCACACTTCTCCATCAATCTGGTACTGACGATAAGATTTTAGGGGAAGCTTATCCAGTATCAATACCCGATAGGATCTCAGCTGAAATTCATTTATTATTCGGCACATCACATCCGCCTCCCTTCCATTTTTTCAGTGTACCATACCGGCAGGAAACCTGCAAGCACTCCTTCTTTTTCCAAATCGTCATGTGACCTTCACCCGTTTTCAAAAAGGACGTCACATATTGTTCACAAAGGATTTTTATACTGATTGACGGATATTCATGCAATCACTCTCACAACGCAAGGAGGATTTCTATGTTTGTTTTGCGAAACGCCTGCCGGAGCATTTGGCGTTCCAAAGGCCGCAGCATTCTCATGGGCATTATTGTTCTGCTCATTGCCGCGTCCAGTTGTCTGGCCCTCTCTATCCGTCAGGCCGCCGAAACCGCCCGGGAAGAGACTTTAGAGGGGTTATCTGTCACGGCGCAGATTTCCGTAGACCGTCAACAGCTCATGGATCAGGCAAGCCCCCCGGAAGAAGGGGAAGCGCCCGACCGGGACGCCATGCAGGAAGCGCTCCAGGGAGCCCAGGAGCTTTCCTTAGAGTAAATGGAAAAATATGCAGAGGCAGACTCTGTCAAGGACTTTACCTACAGCATCACCGCTTCCCTGGACAGCGCTGATGAGGACGCTTTGGCCGCTGTGGACACCTCTTTCTCCTCCCAGTCATCCGACCAGGAGGACAGCGGTTCCCAGGAGAACGTGCCGGATGACGTGCCCCAGGGCGGAGGCCAATGGCCTGGCGGAGAGGGCCAAGGCGCTCCCGGCATGGGAACCTAGGGAGAGACTTCACCCTGGTAGGCTACAGCTCCCAGAGCGCGATGACGGATTTCACCGAAGGGGCCAGCAGCGTCACCGAGGGAACCATTTTTGACGAGGACACCCAGGAGCCGGAATGCATCATCAGCAGTGAACTGGCCACTCTCAACAGCCTCTCCGTAGGGGACACCATCCTGCTGGCCAACCCCAACGATACGGAAGAGACCGTAGAGTTTACCATTACCGGCATTTACACCAACGAGGAATCCTCTGCCCTGCAAGGAGGCCAAATGGGCGGATTTTCCGCTGCGGGAGACCCGGCCAACACCATCTACACCAGCTATAACGCCCTGAAAGCTATTGCCGATACTTCCGAGGCAAACGCCACCACTTCCACAGACGAGGAGACGGGCATGGAGACCTCCACGGCCATCCGCACCCAGGTGAGCGGCACCTACTATTTTGCTTCGGTAGAGGACTACGAGGCATTTGAGCAGGAAGCCCGGGACTTGGGACTGGACGACAGCTACACTATCTCTTCCAGTGATTTGCAGAGCTATGAAAACAGCCTGGTTCCCCTGGAAAACCTGAGCACCTTTGCTCTGTACTTCCTGGTCATCGTCCTGGTGGTAGGCGCAGTGATTCTGGTAGTGCTCAACATCTTTAATATTCGGGAGCGGAAATATGAAATTGGCGTGCTCACCGCTATTGGCATGAAAAAAGGCAAAGTAGCCCTGCAGTTTATGATGGAGCTGCTCCTCATCACCCTGACTGCCACCATTATCGGAACGGCAGCGGGAGCCGTGGCCTCGGTTCCTACGACCAACGCCCTCCTTTCTGCCCAAACTACCGCCCAGCAGACCCAGCAGCAGGCCCAGGACGCCGCCTTTGGCCGGGGCGGAGACCAGCAGCCTCCAGAGGAAGGCGGCGAAATGAGCGAAGGCGGGCCCGGCGGCTTTGGCGGCTTTATGGAAATGGGCGCCAATTACATCACGGAAATCTCTTCCGCCACCAACTTTACCGTAATCCTGCAGCTTTTGGGCATCTGCCTGCTGCTGACCCTGGTTTCCAGCTGCGCGGCGATGGTGTTTATCCTGCGCTATAACCCCCTGAAGATTTTGACCAACCGAGACTGAGGAGGACGTTCTTATGAGTATTCTGGAATTAAAAGACCTTTCCTACGCCTATGAGGACGGCGTTCCGGTGTTGGAGCATCTGAATTATTCCTTTGAGGAAGGGCGCATCTACGCCATCGTTGGACGCTCCGGCGCGGGAAAAACCACCCTCCTCTCCCTGCTTTCCGGCTTGGCTTCCCCCACCTCCGGCTCCATCCTCTTCGAAGGGAAAGATATTCACTCCATTGACAAATACCGCTTTCGCAGCCAGAATGTGGGGGTCATCTTCCAAAGCTTTAACCTGCTGCCCAACCTTACCGCCGAAGAAAACGTCATTCTCTCCATGGAGATTGCCGGGATAAAGCTGGGAGACAAACGCCTGCTGGCAAGAGACCTGCTGGAAAAAGTGGGGCTGGACAGCCGGGAAATCAGCCGCCGGATCCTGAAGCTTTCCGGCGGGCAGCAGCAGCGGGTAGCCATTGCCCGGGCCCTGGCCTATGACCCCCACATCATCCTGGCCGACGAACCTACGGGCAACCTGGATGGGGAGACCCAAGAGGAAATCATGGAAATCTTCCGCCATTTGGCCCATCAGGAAGGCCGCTGCATTATCATTGTCACCCACTCCCCAGCCATTGCGGAAGAATCGGACGAAGTGTTCCGGCTGGCACGGGAAACCGGACGGAAAAAACAGCCTGCAAAACGAGAGGCGCCGGCAAAAACAGAAGAGCCGTCACAGGCACCGGCCTCACCGGAAAAAATGGATTCCCCTGCTCCCAGCCGCACGGATACCCCAGTGATTTTTTCTCCCCCTCCTGCCCGCTCTTCCCGGCCGGCAAGCAAGCGGCCCCATGAGATTTCCCGGAAGGTGATCAGCCGCCAAGAGGAAAAGGAATATCAGGAGGCCTTGCAGAGCTTCCTCAACGCCCAGCCCGTGGAGAAAAAAAGAAAGAAAAAGAAATCCTGACATGGCAGAATCTCCGGCATCCCCTTCAGGTGGACGCCGGAGATTCCCGCTTCCCTTATGTATGAACGTTCTTTTTCTCCAAATCCTCCAGGTACTTCCCTACCGAGCGGCTCATTTCCCGGGAAAAATCAACCTCATACTTTCGAGCGCAAAACATCTGCATCCAGGAATCGAAATCCTTCTGCCCGGTCCGCCCGTCAAACATAGCGCGCAGCTCTTTCCCATCCATATGGCGATAGCCGTTCTCATGGACAATGCAGTCCATGGGAGCCCGCTGAGGTTTCTCCCGCTCCAACTGCTGCTGGGTGGGCCAGCCTATGACCAGCATCACCGCCGGCATCACCCATTCCGGCAGGTGCAGCAGGTTTCGATGGGCCTCATACTGCTCCAAAATATCCCCAATATAACAGGACCCCAAGCCGAAGCTCTCTGCCGCCACCACGGCATTCTGGGCGGCGATAGCAGTATCCGTCACCGCTAAGAGCATATCCCCGGGGCCGGGATTCCGGGGATTCATCCCCGCTTCCACATAGGCGTCGTACCACTTACGGCAGTCTGCACAGAAAACCAACACCACCGGGGCCGTAGCGATAAAGGGCTGGTCATCGCAGGTTTTGGCCAAGGCATCCTTTAAGCTCTGGTCGGTAATATCCAAAATCGTGTAGAGCTGCTGGCAACCGGCAGAGGGGGCCTGGCAGGCCGCCTCCAAAATGGCTCTCTTCATCTCTGTATCCACCGGCCGGTCTTCATAGACCCGCACGGACTTGCGGCGGTACAGGCTTTCCAGTATTTCGTTCATCATCGGTCTCCCCTTTCCCCCTCCTTATTGGGAGGGCTGTTCCTATTGTAGCACGCAGCTTCCCAGGACACAAGCGCCCATAGCCCGGCAGATACTTTTTTATTACTGGCGGCAAATTCCCAATCTTCGGCCATTGCCTTGGGACGCGGGATTCATTATAATACACATAGAGGCTTCCCCTGCGGAGCCCTACCCCCTCTTACTTATTGCAAAGGAGCTGGCTTGTGGAAATCATCATTCTTGCTGCGGCTGCGGGAATTTTCCTAATCCTTGCAGTATGCACGTTATACCGCCGTCCGGCTCTGTTCCGGCGCCTTCCAGCTACGCTTTTCAGCGCGGCGGAAACCGCACGGCTCCGGGAACAGATTGCCGCGGAACCAGATAAAAGAATATTGGTAGCCTTTTTCTCCTATTCCGACCGCACCCGCTTGATGGCCCAGGCCATCAGCAGGGAAACCGGTGGGGATCTTTTTGAAATTCTGCCCCGCACCCCCTATGAAAACGTGTATCGGGAATCCCGCCGTGAGATTTTTCGGCGGGATTGGCCGGAATTAGCCCATCTTCCCCCCTCTCTGCAATCCTATCAGGTGGTGTTTATCGGCTACCCTGTGTGGTGGCACGCTGCTCCGGCGCTGGTGAGCAGTTTTTTAAAAAGCGGCGATTTTTCCGGCAAGCTGCTGATTCCCTTCTGCACCAGCAGCCGCAGCGGTATTGAAGAGACCCTTCCCTCCCTGCTGGACGCCTGCGGCCCTGTGGCAGTATGCGGAGAAAAACGTCTGGAAGGCAGCGCCCAGATTTCCCCCTGGCTGGCTTCTCTGGGTCTGGGCCTGGAAAAAAACTGATAAATCCCTCTTGCAGCACTAAATCGTACCACGAAAAACGCCTGGATGGGCCTTTGTACGGCTCTTCCAGGCGTCATTTTTTAGCAATGCTCCAGCTGTGCCAAGGTTTCCATAAGCTGTTCTTTCCGCTCCCCATAGAGCTGCGGATTATTGTATTCCCCGATTCCCACATAGGCTTCCAGAAGGAGATACACCGAGCGGTACAATAGCTTGCGCCGTTTCCGCTGCCAACTCCATGTCTCCGGCGGTTCCAGGCCATATCCCGCCTCCATGGGAGGGATATTCATCCAGGGACTGGAAAATTCAAAATCCGGGTCGCCGAACATGGCCCGGTCGCTGTCGATAATGGCCTTCACTTCCAAGGTGTCCCGGTCCAAAAGGACGTTGCCCGCCCACAAATCCGTATGCAGCAGATGCGGGGTCTGGATTTCATCCAACAGCTTCCGGTTGCGCTCCTCATAGAAGGGCCTGCGGATAGCTTCCCCTTCCTCTGGGCTTGCGCCGCCGGCGCGCTCTAACCTGCGGGACATATCCTCCGCTTCAAAAGCCAGAGCATCGCTCCATTTGGAAAAGGCCTTTCCCTCCAAAATCCGGGAAACAAAGCCAAAACTCTGACCGGTTACCCCGTGGAACTGCCGCAGGTACTCCCCCAGCCGGAAATACAGGGAATCCTGCTGTTCCTTTGTCAGCGGTGCTTTGGACATGACCACCGAAGGGATGTATTCCACAATCATGAAATCCCGGTTGATGAGCTGCCGGGAGGTATCGCAGGCAAGGACATTGGAGCAGGGAATCCCGATTTCCTGACACAGGGCGTATACGTATTCCTCCGCACGCATGAGGTTTTCTTCAAATCCCATGAGACGCTCCCGGTTTACCGGCCCCAGACGCAGAACCGCTTGCCGTTCGTTTCCCTCCTGGCCATACACCACAAAATAGGTGGTGTTAAACATCCCGCCATCCAAAAGCCGGGCTTCCCGGATGGAATCCTCGTGGAGCGCACCGGCAAAAATTTTCTGGATGGTCTCCGGGGAGACTTCCCGGAACAGGTTGGACTGAAAATTCATAAAAGAACATTCCTTTCTGTTTGCTTTCCCCTCAATTTTCCTTAGGCCGGTATGTTATGGGGTATCCTCTGACAGTCGGGATTCCAACTCCCCCGCCGGACAGATTTCCAAAAAGGGAATCTCTACCTGCATCCGCCGGCAAATTTCCTTGGTTTCTTCATCCATCCCCCGGTCTACACAGATAAGCCGGTGAGGGCCCTTGCCCCCCATCCACCGGAGCCGCTCCGCTGCGGCCCGCAATAAGTACTCCGCCTCTTCCTCCCGGCCTTTCAGCACCATCACCACCGCACAGCCTTTGGCGCGATGGGGCCGGAGCAGCCAGAAGATCAGCAGCCGGCAGGCTTCCGCCATGCCCAATATCATGAAAAACACCAGCAGCAGCTTCCCAATCCATTCCATAGGGCTTCCCCTCCTTATCTTTGCTATCTTATGCAGGAGGGGGAGCCTTTGACAATAAAAGCCCCTGAAAACAGGTTTCCGCTTTCAGAGGCTTTTCCACTGGGCAATATTACGCCTGATAGGCCAACCGGGTTTCATCCCAATCCGCGATAACAGGCAGGAAATTTTTCGCCCATTCCAGAGCGCCGGGCAAATCGTGCTCCTGGTAATTTCCGCACTCCTCCGGCTTGGTTCCGGGAATCTCCCCGGTAAACTCGGCGATTTTCTGGAAGATTTCCCGAATCAACTCCACGGCCCGGGCCTTCTCCACGTTCCGCAGAAGGAAATAGAAGCCCGTGCGGCAGCCCATGGGCCCAAAATAGATCACGGAATCCTTTTCCGCGCTATTCCGGGCAAAGGTTGCGAAGAGATGCTCGATGGTGTGCATCACCGGGTTGGGGAGATAAGGCGGGGTGTTGGGCTTTACCAGCCGGATGTCATAGGTGATGATGTCCCCGTCTATCCGGGAAAGATAAATCCCCGGCTCCAACTTGTTGTGGTCCACGCAGAAACTTGCGATTCTTTCCATAAAACTTACTTTCCTCTCTCCCAAATTAAAGGCCCAGCACCTTTTTCAGCTCGTCCACCTTATCGGTCTTTTCCCAGGCAACTCCCAGATCTTCCCGGCCCATGTGTCCATAAGCGGCCAGCTGGCGGTAAATGGGAGACCGCAGGCCCAGGTCCCGGATAATGGCGGTGGGGCGCAGGTCGAATACCTTCTTCACAGCATCAGCCAGCACGTCCTTGCCAAAGGGAGACGTGCCGAAGGTCTCCACCATGATGGACACGGGATGCGCCACGCCGATAGCGTAGGCCAGCTGCACTTCGCACTTTTTGGCAGCGCCGGCAGCCACCAGGTTCTTTGCCACATAGCGGGCTGCATAAGCGGCGGAACGGTCCACCTTGGTGGGGTCCTTGCCGGAGAAAGCGCCGCCGCCGTGACGGCCATATCCGCCATAGGTGTCCACAATAATCTTCCGGCCGGTGAGTCCGCTGTCGCCTACCGGGCCGCCGATGACAAAGCGGCCAGTGGGGTTGATGAAGAACCGGGTGTTTTCATCCAGCATCTCTGCCGGGAGCACCGGACGGATCACATACTCCACCATATCCTGACGAATCTGCTCCAGGGAAACATCTTCGTCGTGCTGGGTGGAGAGCACCACAGTGTCCACCCGCACCGGACGGTCGTCCTCATATTCCACAGTAACCTGGGTCTTTCCATCGGGACGCAGGTAAGGAAGCTGGCCGTTTTTCCGGACTTCCGCCAGACGCTTGGCCATTTTGTGAGCCAGAGAGATGGCCAGAGGCATCAGTTCCGGAGTTTCGTCGCAGGCAAAGCCGAACATCATACCCTGGTCGCCTGCGCCCAGACGGCTGTTTTCATCATCGGCGCCATTTTTCATCTCATAGGACTCATCCACGCCCATGGCAATATCCGGGGACTGCATGTCAATGGAAGTGAGCACTGCGCAGGTGTTGCCGTTAAAACCGCTGTCAGGGTTGTCATAGCCGATGTCGCAGACCACCTTCCGCACCACCGAGGGGATGTCCACATAGCATTCTGTGGAGACCTCGCCCATGACGTGGATGACGCCGGTAGTAGCGGTGACTTCGCAGGCCACATGGGAATTGGGGTCCTTTTCCAGCATGGCGTCCAGGATTGCGTCGGAAATCTGGTCGCATACCTTATCGGGATGGCCTTCCGTTACAGATTCAGATGTGAAAAAATATTTTGCCATTTCATAGCCTCCATTCAGAAATTCGCGGGGTACAAAAAAGCCGCCCGGCTAAACCGGACGGCATATGCGTACCTCATCTTTCGGTTTAACCCGCAGGAATTGGCACCAACACGGCGCTCGCGCACCGCAGGTTGCCGGACATCACAGGGCCTGTTCCCTCCGTCACTCTTGATAAGGGGTGATTCAATTTTGCAGGAAAGAGTATAGCACACTCTTTGGGGTATCTTGTGAATAAATTGTAAATTCTTGTCGGCAAGGCATTGGGAAGCGGAAAACGGGGGAAAGATGCTTTGGGCTTTTGGTTGGGATTCTCTTGGGCATTCCTGCCCCATATTCTCCGCTGTGCCATTTCTCTCCGCGCTGATTTTTACACTTTACCCTTGAGCACCGGAGAAAGGCGCTTATACAGGGCAAAGGTGATGATGGAATCCAATACAGCTTTTGCAAAGGTCAAGGGCAGGTTGAAAATCAGGATGCCCTTCAAAATCGTATCAGCGGCAGGCACAATAGCGGAATACATATCCACAATCATCTGCTCCGACATGAAAGCTTGATATGTGGGATACACAATGAAATAATTCACCAAAATGCTGCC
>ERZ1643246.4709-NODE-4709-length-10547-cov-9.429470_pt1 | contig 10547 bp, 8 predicted proteins | sample MGYA00579265_ERZ1643246 | MGnify/ENA primary metagenome ERZ1643246 (study PRJEB29033, sample SAMEA4952261) | chicken gut metagenome | biome: Broiler Chicken; feature: Gastrointestinal Tract; material: Caecum | place: Ireland | collected 2018 | study: Broiler...
GAGAAAGTAGCGTAGTAGAATAAAGGCAGAAGCCCGGTCCCGGTTGGGATTCGGGCTTTTGTTTTTCCTTCGGGAAACTTTGCGGAGATATCACGCAAACCGGGAAAGAATAAACAGGGGTGAAAACGGCATTCGGTATTTCACCGGAAACGGGGTGTGACAGATATGAGAAATCACGAAGTAACGAAAGAACAGCCTCTTCTAGGCGAAGACGGAAAGATCACGGAACCGGGCTGGGCACGACGTCAGGTGTGGCAGTATGACAGGAAGAGCATTCAGTCTCCTGCTTTCCAGATCAAAGAGTGGGATTACTATCTGGTGATGAATGAAGACTATGCTGCGGCATTTACCTTGTCTGACGACGGATATATCGGTCTTCAGTCGGTCTCGCTTTTGAATTTTAAGGAGAGATGGGAGCACACAGAGACGATTCTGACACCCTTTCCTATGGGAAAGATGAAAATGCCGCTTTCCTCATCAAGCGGAGATGTTATTTACCGTGATAAAAGGATGAGGCTGGAGTTCCGTGTGGATTCGGGGAGGCGTATGATTTCCTGCGACTTCAAGGATTTTTATGAGGGGAAACCGTTCTACTGCGAGATTACCCTGGATCAGCCGGATATGGATACCATGACGATTGCGACTCCGTGGAGCGGGAAAAAAGCCTTTTATTATAATCAGAAGATCAACTGTATGCCGGCGGAGGGCTATATGTCTTTCGACAATGTCACTTACTGGTTCAGTCCGGATAAGGATTACGGTACACTTGACTGGGGAAGAGGTGTCTGGCCCTACAATAATACATGGTACTGGGGATCGGGAAACGGTACGGTAGGAGGAAAGCCGTTCGGGTTTAATATCGGATATGGCTTCGGTGATACATCAGCGGCGACGGAGAATATTCTTTTTTACGGCGGTAAAGGCCATAAACTGGACGACGTGATGTTTCATATTCCTGAGGATGACTATATGAAGCCGTGGAAATTCTCTTCCAGTGACGGCCGTTTTGAGATGGAGTTTGAACCTGTGCTGGACCGTGCTGCCAGTATGTCGGCTTTGCTGGTGTCTTCAGATCAGCATCAGGTGTTCGGAAAAATGAGCGGAAAGGTCATACTGGATGACAGGAAGTTTATAGAGCTGAAAGATTTTATGTGTTTTGCAGAGAAAGTGCATAATAAATATTAAGACATCGGAACAGTGGGAGATTGGAAAGGAACGAATTGGAGAAAGAATTGAATTTTCCGGTTGACATCCATGCCGTAACATGGTAAAGTCTCTTTAAACCGATGAGGAAGAGTAAGTAACTTCAATGAAAGTCATACAGAGAGCTGCGGCTGGTGGGAACGCGGCAGACGGACATGAGGCGAATGGACTTCTGAGGGCGAACTGAAAGCGGCACAGCAGATGAGTCTTTTTGCTGAGCCGGCGAGTAGGCGAGACGGAGAGTATAACTTCGTTACCAAAAGGAGCATATGACAGTATGCGCTGAGTGGATGCATAAAGCATCAAGCCGGGTGGCACCGCAGGAGTTTTGAATGTATATTGACTCTTGTCCCTGCAATATTTTAATTGTGTGGGACGAGAGTTTTTTTATTCTGTCATGAAAGTTCTTGGGATTTTTTGGCAGAAGAAAATTAATATCCTCCGGGCAGGAATCTTGAGTCCCGAAAAGTAATGTCTGAAAGGAGAAACGAAATGAGTGAAAAGAAAATCCCTTACAAAATCTACCTTGAAGAAAGCGAGATGCCCAGAGACTGGTATAATGTCCGCGCGGATATGAAGAATAAGCCGGCACCGCTTCTCAATCCGGCTACATTAAAGCCGATGACAGCAGAAGAACTCGGCGTTGTGTTCTGTGAGGAACTGGTGAAACAGGAGCTGGACAATGATAACCGGTATATTGAGATTCCTGAAAAGATCCGTGATTTTTATAAAATGTATCGTCCGTCACCGCTTGTAAGAGCGTACTGCCTGGAAGAAAAGCTCCAGACCCCGGCAAAGATTTACTATAAATTTGAAGGTAACAATACATCCGGAAGCCATAAACTGAACTCGGCTATTGCACAGGCTTACTATGCGAAAGAGCAGGGCCTCAAGGGAGTTACGACTGAGACGGGAGCAGGACAATGGGGGACAGCGCTCTCCATGGCCTGTGCATATCTTGATCTTGACTGTAAAGTATTTATGGTGAAATGCTCCTACGAGCAGAAACCGTTCCGCCGTGAGGTGATGCGGACATACGGGGCAAGCGTGACTCCGTCACCGTCTGATACGACAGAAGTCGGAAGGAAGATCCTTGCCGAGCATCCGGCAACATCAGGAAGTCTCGGGTGTGCTATTTCCGAGGCGGTTGAGGTGGCAACACATACGGAAGGATACAGATATGTACTCGGAAGTGTGCTGAATCAGGTGCTTTTACACCAGTCAGTGATCGGCGTGGAGACGAAGACCGCGATGGATAAATACGGGATCAAGCCGGACATTATTATCGGCTGTGCAGGAGGGGGATCCAACCTGGGCGGACTGATTTCTCCGTTTATGGGGGAGAAGCTCCGCGGAGAGGCTGATTATCAGTTTATCGCGGTAGAACCGGCATCCTGCCCGAGCCTTACAAGAGGTGTGTATGCATATGATTACTGCGACACCGGAATGGTATGTCCGCTGGCGAAGATGTATACACTTGGAAGCGGATTTATCCCGTCTGCAAACCATGCAGGAGGACTGAGGTATCACGGCATGAGTTCTACACTTTCCCAGCTTTATGCTGACGGATATATGGAAGCACGTTCCGTAGAGCAGACTTCTGTATTCGAGGCGGCAGAGCAGTTCGCAAGAGTAGAAGGTATTCTGCCCGCACCTGAGAGCAGCCATGCAATCCGGGTTGCAATTGATGAGGCAATGAAGTGTAAAGAGACAGGCGAGGAAAAGACCATCCTGTTTGGTCTTACAGGAACCGGATACTTTGATATGTATGCATATGAGAAATACAATAATGGTGAGATGACAGACTACATTCCGACAGATGAAGACCTTCAGGCCGGCTTCGACGGAATCCCGAAGATTTGACGATAAGCATTGAGCCATGCACAGGAAAAGATACAGCGCTGTTTGTGCTTTCACAAAAACAGCGCTGTATCTTTTCCTGTATAGGGCGAAAGCCCGCAGTGAGAAGAAGCGAAGCGGAATCGAACTGGCACATATTTATTGTCGGAATTTTCGGTAATTTTTAAAAAACACGTACAATTTTCGAACTTTAATTTTTTCGAGAATAACAGTTGACATTTTGCACTTGTAAGAGTATTATATCACTTGTGGTCAGCACGAGAGATCAGAAAGGCCACAGTAAATATGGAATGCGGAAGTGTCGGAACTGGCAGACGAGCAAGACTAAGGATCTTGTGACATTCGTGTCGTGTGGGTTCAAGTCCCATCTTCCGCACGAAGGAAAAAGTCTTGAGTGATCAAGGCTTTTTCTTTACTATAAGCACTGGAGATAATTGGCATGAAAAGAAAAATGTTAATATTCACTTTTACTGCTGTTCTTGTACTTGGGCTTGCCGGATGCAGTAACGAGAAGAAAGCAGGTGAGTCTATCACTGAAGAAGTGGACGGCTATACCGATGAGGTGGAGGAGGCAATGGGCGGTCAGCTCAACGCACCCAGCGAGGCTGTGACCAAAGCGGTTTCAAATACCTGGGTTGTCTCGGGCAGCGATGATGTATATGAACTGAAATCAGATGGTACCGGAAAAATGAATGATGAAGAACTGACATTTGAGTGTGGTTTTGATGATGAGAAGAATATTACTCTCCAGATGCAGATTGGCGGTAAAGAGCATCTCTATGCAATTTCAACAGATGATACCGGGTACGGAATTAACCTGACATCTCTGGATGGCGGCAAAGATCTTTATTTCCTTCCGGCTGATCTTGAGTTTCTTGCGATGGATGATGAGAGAGCACAGGGAATTATCGGTGAGTGGAAAGACGAGAGCGGAAATACTTACCGTTTTGATAAAGACAAGAATCTGAAAATCAAAGGAGACAGTACAGATACAGATGGTACCTTCAGTGTTGTTGAAGATGAAAACGGTACACTGCTTCTGAGGATTGTTGTCCCAGGGGGCTCTCTGGAGTACGAATATACCCTGAATGCAGATAATACACAGATGGATCTGGTCAGTCCCGGAACAGATACTATCCATACATGGACGAAAAATCAGTGATTTTATGACAGACAGATACGATAAACAGAAGGATGTTTCAATGCCGGAAGCAGTAAAACATCCTTCTATTTTTTTCTATTAGGGGGAACCGGCCTCTCTCTTCCGGCAAGTTCATCAAGTGATACATCGAAATAATCAGCAATCTGCATGAGCAGATAGATATCGGGCAGAGTAACTCCGCGCTCATAGGCGGAAATTGACTGCCTTCCGATATGAAGTTCCAGAGCAAGAGTGTTCTGTTTCATTTCCTTCTGCCTGCGCAGACTCCGTATATTTTTGCCGATTATATTATCTATATGTTCTTTCATTTTAATTTTTCTGACTGAACCCTCATGACAGCACAGCTGTTTCTTTGTTTTATTCTAACATTCTTCATAATATAAAGCGTATGATATCCTGAAAATGAGTGCTACAATACGTTGCATATAAGTTAGCTGGAAGATACGAAGATGTGAAGACAAGAGTGAAATATAAAAAATCTGAAAAGAAAGAATCTTATACAGATTTTCTCTTTTTTTATTGATTATATGGTATAATTACAATAATTTACAGGAACCGGTCAATAATATCAGAATAAGAGCAATGGAGGATGGATTATGTTAGAAAAAGTTGATCTGACAAAGAAGGTATCAAAGGAAGAATATAAAGAAAAGATGGAACAGCTTGAGGTGAAGCTGGGGAGGCTTCAGAGGGAGAGTAAAGCGCTGGGTATTCCTGTTCTGATTGTATTTGAAGGTTTCGGCGCTGCGGGAAAGGGACTGCAGATCGGACATCTGATTCAGAGTATGGATCCCAGAGGCTTCGAAGTTCATCCGATCAAGAATGAGACAGAAGAAGAGAGGATGCATCCGTTTATGTGGAGGTTCTGGACAAAGACACCGGCCAGAGGCAGAATTGCTATCTTTGACGGAAGCTGGTACAGAAGGGTTTTGATAGACCGGTTTGAAAAGAGAACGAAGAGCAAAGACCTTCCCGCTGCATTCCATTCAATTAATTCATTTGAACAGCAGCTTGTCGAGGACGGCAATCTGATTATAAAACTATTCCTTGATATTGATAAAAAAGAGCAGAAAAAGAGATTTGACAAGCTTGAGAAAAACAAAGAGACTGCATGGCGTGTGAGTCAGGGGGACCGGGAGAGAAATGCCCGTTATGATGAATATGCGTCTATGATGGAGGATATGCTTTTTAAGACGGATACGGACTATGCCCCATGGACAATTATTGAGTCGATGGACCGCAGGTTTGCCACTCTTAAGATCTATACAACAGTAATTAAGGCAATGGCAGACCAGATTGAAAAAGTAAAACGCCAAAATGCAGAGAAAGCGGCAGAGAAAGCCTCTGTGTCAAAAGAAACTTCAGGTGCGGTTGATCCGGTCGATGAGATTGCACGTGAAGCAGATGCACAGATGAGAGAATTGCAGGTATCGATCCTGTCGAAGGCGGATTTGAGCCTGAGCTATACAAGAGAAGAATACAAAGAGAAACTGGATAAGCTTCAGAAGAAACTGGAAAAACTTCACAGTGAACTGTATCGAAGAAGAATCCCGGTTGTACTTGGGTTCGAAGGGTGGGATGCAGGCGGAAAGGGCGGCGCAATCAAGCGGCTTACCGCGAGGATGGATCCGAGGGGGTATGTTGTGAATCCGACTGCATCCCCGAATGACATTGAAAAAGCGCATCATTATCTCTGGAGATTCTGGAGAGCAATGCCAAAAGACGGTCACGTGGCTATTTTTGACAGGACATGGTACGGCCGTGTGATGGTGGAGAGAATAGAAGGGTTCTGTACAACTGAAGAGTGGAAAAGAGCATATAAAGAAATCAATGATATGGAAAAAGACCTGTATGATGCCGGAGCTATTGTGATTAAGTTCTGGATGCATATCGATAAGGATGAGCAGGAACGGAGATTTAAAGAGCGCCAGGAAAATCCGGAAAAACAGTGGAAAATTACGGATGAGGACTGGAGAAACCGTGAGAAATGGGATCAGTATGAGGATGCGGTAAACGAAATGTTGATGCGTACTTCCACCGATTATGCACCGTGGGTTGTTGTGGAGGGCAACAGCAAATATTATGCCCGCGTGAAAGTACTTAAAACTGTAGTTGACGCCATTGAAGCGCGCCTGAAAGAGGAATGATGCTATGACAATCAGGGAGCAGCTTGAAGAACGGGAAAGGAAAAACTTAAGCCCCTATGCCACACTGAGCTGCAGCACAAAGGGGCGGATGCGGGATGAGCCGCAGTGTGATATCCGGCCGGTCTTTCAGAGAGACCGGGACCGGATTCTGCACTGCAAGGCTTTCCGCCGGCTGAAGCAGAAGACGCAGGTGTTTCTCCTGCCAAGCGGTGATCACTACAGAACGAGGCGGACACACACGCTGGAAGTATCCCAGAATGCAAGGACAATCGCCAGGGCTCTGCGTCTGAATGAAGATCTTGTGGAGGCGATCGCACTTGGTCATGACCTGGGACATACACCATTTGGCCATGCCGGGGAGAGGGCATTGAATACGGTATATCATTTTTCACATAATAAGCAAAGTCTGAGGGTGGTTGACTGTATTGAAAAAGAAGGAAGAGGTCTTAACCTGACATGGGAGGTCAGAGACGGAATCTTAAATCATCAGACGGCAGGTCATCCCCACACGCTGGAGGGACAGGTTTTGAGAATTTCGGATAAGCTTGCCTATATCTACCACGATATGGATGATGCAATCAGGGGAGGCATCCTGACAGAAGAGGATATTCCCGCGGACATCCGCAATATACTTGGCAGCTCATGTAAGGAAAGACTTAATAAACTGATTCATGACGTGATTATAAACAGTATGGACCGGCCTCAGATCTGTATGTCTCCGACCGTGGAAAAGGCGATGTCGGATCTTCGAAGGTTTATGTTTGAAAATGTTTATTTAAATCCAAAAGCGAAGGGAGAGGAAGATAAAGCGGTACATATGATTGAACAGCTGTTCGAGTATTATATGAAGTGGCCGGAAGCGCTCCCGCAGCAGTTTAGGAATGCACTGGAAAAAACTGATATCAGCCGTGAACAGGTTGTCTGTGATCATATCGCGGGAATGACAGATTCTTATGCCGTAAAGAAATTTCAGGATTATTTTGTTCCGGAATCATGGAAAATTTAAAAAAATAAAGGAAACCAAAAACTTTTGTCGAATATATATTATAGGGTATTCTTTATGGAGGCGGAACATGTACTATCCTGATGAGCTGATTGAAGAGATAAGGACAAGAAATGATATAGTAGATGTGATCTCCGGCTATGTCCGGCTGCAGAAAAAGGGCAGTTCATATTTTGGGCTCTGCCCTTTTCATAATGAGAAATCACCGTCTTTTTCTGTGAGCAGGCAGAAGCAGATGTATTACTGTTTCGGATGCGGCGCAGGGGGAAACGTATTTACGTTTTTGATGGAATATGAGAATTTCTCCTTTATGGAAGCGGTAAAGTTTCTGGCAGACCGTGCGGGAATCAGGCTTCCGGAGATGGAATACTCGAAAGAGGCAAAAGAAAAGGCAGATCTTAAAGCCTCAATCCTCGAGGTGAACAAGAAAGCAGCAAAGTACTATTATGTACAGCTGAGATCGGAACGCGGGCAGAAAGCCTATACATATTTGAAAGACAGAGGTCTGTCTGATGATACGATAAAAGCTTTTGGCCTTGGATATTCCAATGTTTTCAGTGATGATCTGTATAAATTCCTGAGACAGGAGGGATACAGTGAAGATCTGATCCGTCAGGCGGGGCTGATTAATACAGATGAGAAGAAAGGTGTCTACGATAAATTCTGGAATCGGGTGATCTTTCCGATTATGGATGTGAACAGCCGGGTGATCGGTTTCGGCGGGCGTGTAATGGGAGATGCCAAGCCCAAATATCTTAACTCTCCGGAAACGCCGGTGTTTGATAAGAGCAGGAATCTGTACGGGCTGAACCGAGCCAGAACATCGAAGAAGCCGTATTTTCTCCTGTGCGAGGGATACATGGATGTGATATCGCTGCATCAGGCGGGATTTACCAACGCCGTGGCGTCTCTCGGAACAGCGCTTACTGCGGGGCACGCTTCTCTGATTAAAAGATATGTCAAAGAGGTATACCTTACATATGACAGTGACGACGCGGGTACACGTGCGGCGCTTCGGGCGGTGCCTATTTTAAGAGAAGCCGGTATTTCTGCCAGGGTTGTACGCATGGATCCGTATAAAGATCCGGATGAATTTATTAAAAACCTTGGAGCGGAGGAATACGAGAAGAGGATACAGAATGCAAGAAACGGCTTCATGTTCAGTCTGGAGATGCTGGAGAGGGATTACGATATGGCTTCTCCGGAGGGAAAGACGGAATTCTTTCGTGAGGCAGCAAGACGGCTTCTTGCGTTTGAAGATGAGCTGGAACGTAATAATTATATTGAGGCGGTAGCCTCTGCCTATAAAGTGAGCAGGGAAAGCCTTGAGAAGCTGGTGGCAAAGACTGCGGTTAGTTCCGGGCTGGCAAGGCCGGCTGCAAGACCGAAGCGGGCAGAAGGCACGGCAAATGACAAACGAAAAGAAGACGGTATCCTGACATCCCAGAAGGCGCTGCTTACATGGATGATTGAGGATGAGAAACTTTTCAGCAGAATCAGCAGTTATATTCATCCGGATGATTTTTCTGATGGCATATACCGAAAAGTGGCGGAACTTCTCTATGAACAGCATAAAAACGGAAGCGTAACTCCTGCAAGTATACTGAATCATTTTACAGAGGAAGAGGAGCACAGAGAAGCGGCGTCTCTCTTTAACACGAAGATCAGGCAACTGAAGACAAAGGAAGAAGAGGAACAGGCTTTAAAAGAGATTATTCTCCGGGTAAAGAGTCACAGCATTGATGAACGGACGCACAGGCTTGATCCGACGGATATGGCAGGTCTGCAGCGGCTTATGGAGGAGAAGAGAAAGCTTGAGGGCTTGAGAACACTGCATATTTCTATTGATTAAGGATAAAATAAAACAAGATAGCCCGCGCTTGTGCGCAGGCGAAGGAAGGATGGACACATGGAAGAAAATGCACAGAAATTTCTGGAAAGAATGAATGAACTTGTAGCGCTGGGAAAGAAAAAGAAAAGCATACTGGATGTTCAGGAGATCAATGATTTCTTTACAGATATGGAGCTGACAACCGATCAGATGGAAAAAGTCTTCGATTATCTGGAGGCGAACAATATCGATGTCCTGCGCATCAGCGGTGATACGGAAGACGATGCAGATATGGATATTGACGGTATTATATCCGATGAGGAAGACGTCGATATGGAGAACATCGACCTGTCCGTCCCGGAAGGAGTAAGTATAGAAGATCCGGTTCGTATGTATTTAAAAGAGATCGGAAAAGTGCCACTTTTAAGTGCTGAACGCGAGATTGAGCTCGCCCAGAGAATGGAAGAAGGGGATGAGGATGCAAAAAAAGAGCTTGCAGAAGCCAATCTCCGTCTTGTGGTCAGTATTGCCAAGAGATATGTGGGCAGAGGAATGCTTTTCCTTGATCTGATTCAGGAGGGAAATCTGGGACTGATCAAGGCGGTTGAAAAGTTTGACTATCACAAGGGTTATAAATTCAGTACCTATGCAACATGGTGGATTCGTCAGGCAATTACAAGAGCGATAGCAGATCAGGCGAGGACGATCCGTATTCCGGTGCATATGGTGGAGACGATTAATAAACTGATTCGTGTGTCCAGACAGCTTCTCCAGGAATTAGGAAGAGAACCGCTTCCGGAGGAGATCGCAAAAGAACTGGACATACCTGTCGAAAGAGTGCGTGAGATCCTGAAAATCTCGCAGGAACCGGTTTCTCTGGAAACACCTATCGGTGAGGAGGAAGACAGTCATCTGGGAGATTTTATCCAGGACGATAATGTACCGGTACCGGCAGAAGCTGCAGCGCAGACACTCCTGAAGGAACAGCTGGATGAGGTGCTGGACACACTGACAGAGAGAGAGCAGAAAGTACTGCGGCTGCGTTTCGGCATGAATGACGGACGCGCCCGAACACTTGAAGAAGTGGGAAAAGAGTTCGATGTCACGAGAGAACGTATCCGTCAGATTGAGGCAAAAGCTCTGAGAAAACTGAGACACCCGAGCCGCAGCAGAAAACTGAGAGATTACTTAGACTAACAGTTCAGCCATGCATATCTATGTCCAAAGGAATATGCTTGCATATTCAACTGGACATAGATATGCATGAGGTGAGCGCCTGCCTATGAGGAAAGAAGCGGCGACAGCCGCAGTAAGCACGGAGTGCGGCTTTCCGAATGGCGC
>ERZ1643246.4712-NODE-4712-length-10541-cov-5.475396_pt1 | contig 10541 bp, 10 predicted proteins | sample MGYA00579265_ERZ1643246 | MGnify/ENA primary metagenome ERZ1643246 (study PRJEB29033, sample SAMEA4952261) | chicken gut metagenome | biome: Broiler Chicken; feature: Gastrointestinal Tract; material: Caecum | place: Ireland | collected 2018 | study: Broiler...
AGTAGTTACATACGAACGGATCGACGGCATATACATGACCCTGCAGCTGCTCATCGTTGTTGATCTGCTCAACGTTGACAGCAGTAGCGAAGTCAACTTCACCGGAGATGAATGCCTGTGTCTGAGAATCCAGATCGCCCATGACCTTGAATTCGATCGTCTCCAGCTGTACGTTGTCTGCATCCGAATAGTTTTCGCTCTTGCTCAGCGTAATGGCATCCTTGATGTTGACGCCGGTGATCTCAAATGCACCGTTGGTAACGATCGGATCGTCCGCAGATGCGTTCTGTGCCCATTCAGAGCTGCTTGGATCGGAACCGACCTCATCCTGCTTGACCGGATAGAATACGGTGTTCGTCAGCATGGATGTGAAGTATGGCGCAGCCATCTTCAAAGTGATCTCGATCGTCGTGTCATCGACGGCACGTACGCCCATGTTGGCATCCAGATCCTCCATGTTCGTATATGGGTTGCCGTCTTCACCGGTCGTACCGGCGATATAACCATACATGAAGTTTGTATAGTAGCCTTCGGTCGTCATGGCACGCTTCCAGGACCATACGAAGTCCTCTGCAGTCAATGGCGTACCATCGCTCCATGTCAGACCGTCTTTCAGCTTGATCGTATACGTCAGACCATCTTCACTGATCGTCGGCAGATCCTCTGCCAGATTGGCAACGACGTTACCGTCTTTGTCCAGCTTGTAAAGTCCGTCATAGCACTGTGCCAGGACGTTTGACGTGATGGAATCATCAACGATTGCCGGATCCGGCAATGCAAAGTCACCGCCGACAGCTACTGTCAGGTTTGTCTTACCAGATTCAGCAGTGATGTCGCCGCTTCCTCCACAGCCTGTCAGTGTAGTCGCAACCATTGCGAGCGCAGCTGTGGAAGCCAAGATTTTTTTCATAACCTTTTTCTCCTTTCCTAGATTCTCCTAGTTTTCATCGTACATGAAACATGATACGAGGCGATCTCCGACCCGTACGGTCGGCGGTTTTGCCTGCGCACATCTTTCAGTGGCGTTCGGGCAGCGTGTGCGGAACACACAGCCGCTCGGCGGATCGATCGGACTTGGTAACTCTCCCTCCAACACGATCCTCTGTTTTTCACGGGCCGTTTTCGGATCCGGAATCGGTACAGCCGAAAGCAATGCCTGTGTATATGGATGAAGCGGGCGATGATAGACATCATCGCTGTCCCCCACCTCTACCAAGTGACCTAAATACATGACACCGATACGGTCTGAGATATGCTTGACCATGCTCAGGTCATGCGCGATGAACAGATAAGCGATCCCCATCTCCTTCTGGATATGCTCCAGCAGGTTGATGACCTGCGCCTGAATGGAAACATCCAAAGCAGAGATCGGCTCATCACAGACGATGAACTTTGGGTTCAGGGCCAGGGTACGGGCAATACCGATACGCTGACGCTGACCGCCGGAGAACTCATGCGGATACCGGCGAATGTGATCCGGCTTGAGGCCAACGACCTCCAGCAGTTCACGCACGCGGTTTTCCCGCTCTTCCTTCGTCTTGTAGATCTTGTGGATATCCATCGGTTCGCGAATGATCTCGCCGACCGTCATACGCGGGTTAAGACTGGCGTATGGATCCTGGAAGATCATCTGCACGTTCCGACGGAATTCCTTGAGGTCATCTCCCTTGATCGAAGTGATGTCCTCCCCTTTATAATAGATCTTTCCTTCTGTCGGATTATAGATTTTTACGATGGCGCGTCCCGTTGTGCTCTTTCCGCAGCCACTTTCACCGACCAGTCCGAAGGTCTCTCCTTCCATGATCTCAAAGCTGACACCATCGACCGCTTTGACGATCTTCTTTTTCTTGAAGAGTCCGCCGCCGGCATTGAAGTGAACCTTGAGGTCTTCTACGCGAAGGATGGGTTCCTTTTTGTTTTCTTCACTCATGGCCTACACTCCTTTCCCCTGTGCGTACGGATGATTCAGCCAGCAGCTGCAGAAGTGCGTTTCACTGAACTTTTCTGCCTGCGGCATGGCCATCTTACACACCTTCATCGCATGTTCACAGCGATCCGCAAACGGACAGTTGTTCTCGATGTTGAGCAGATCCGGCGGAGATCCCGGAATCGGATGCAGCTCTTTGCGCTCCAGCTCCTCCGGGTTGGAAATACAGCTTAACAAGCCCTTGGTATATGGATGTTTCGGCTCGTAGAAGATCTCATCGGTCGTTCCTTCTTCTACGATCTTTCCGCCGTACATGATCGCAATGCGGTCACAGATGCTCGCCACGACACCGAGGTCATGCGTGATCATGATGATGCTGGAATCGATCTCTTCTTTCAGGTTGCTGATGAGCTCCAGCACCTGCGCCTGGATCGTAACGTCCAGGGCGGTCGTCGGTTCATCGGCGATGATGATCTTCGGATCACACGCCAGAGCGATCGCGATGATGATGCGCTGGCGCATACCGCCGGAGAACTGGAACGGATACTGACGGATCCGCGTTTCCGGTGAAGGAATGCCGACCTTGCGCATCAGTTCGATCGCCCGATCGATCGCCTCCTTCTTGGAGATGCCCGGGTTGTGGTTGATGATCGGTTCGATGAGCTGTGTCTGAATGCGGAGCACCGGATTCAGGAAGGTCATCGGATCCTGGAAGATCATCGCCATATCATTTCCGCGGATGCGGTCCATCTTTGCCTCATATTCTTTTTTCTCGGTAATGACCGCCGGGGAGATCTCCTCTCCATCGATCTGAATGGAACCGTTGGTGATCTTGCCGTTCTGTGCCAGCAGGCCCATGACGGAGAACATCGTCTGGCTCTTACCGGAGCCGGATTCACCGACGATTCCCAGCACTTCACCTTTTTCTACATGCAGACTGACATCACGTACGGCCCGTACGACCCCGTTCTCGGTCGTAAACTCAGTAGTCAGGTGCTTAATATCCAACATTGCCATTGAAAACTTCCCCTCCTACTTTTTCTTCGGGTCAAGGGCGTCGCCCAGACCGTCACCGATGAAGTTCAGCGCCAACATCGTCAGACAGATGGCGAGCGTCGGCCAGATGACCTGCATTGGCTGTGTCGTCATAAATCGTTTTGCGTCATTGGCAAGCGTGCCCCAGCTTGCGTTCGGCGCCGGAACACCGATGCCCAAGAAGCCCAGGAACGCCTCGTTGAAGATCGCGCTTGGAACCAGCAGGGTAACCGAAACGATGATCGGGCCCATGCTGTTGATGATCAGATGTTTGAACAGGATGCGCTTTTTGCTGGCGCCAAGGACAAAGGCTGCCAAAGAGAACTCCTGCTCCTTGAGCGTCATGACCTGTGCGCGCACCTGACGTGCCATGCCCATCCAGCTGGAAATACAGATACCCAGCAGGATCGAACCCATGCTCGGTTCCAGTACGACCGTGATCAGGATGATGTAGAGCATATCCGGAATGGAATACATCGCATCGACGATCCGCATCATGACCATATCGACCTTACCACCGAAATAACCGGCGATACCGCCGTATGTGATACCGACGCACATCGAGATCGCCGCCGCCGCAAAGCCGACGGAGAGCGAGATGCGTCCGCCCATCATGACACGTACCAGCAAGTCACGGCCAAGGTAATCCGTTCCCATCGGATGAGCCAGAGAACTCATTTCATTGATGGCATTCAGATCCTGACCGTCATACGTATAAGGAGAGAAAACCGGGACCAAGATACACATCAGGATCATAAAGGCCAGAAAGATCAGTCCGACCATGGCCATCTTATTCTGTTTGAAACGCCCCCAGGCATCCTTGAAATACGTCTTGCTCTCATAAGCGATCTTCTCTGCGTTCTTGCTGGATTCATCCAGCTTCTCAAACATGTCCGGCGTCGGCTCGAAGACTGCCTCGGCTGCCGCGGCACCGGCCTGTGGAGTTGGCGTAATATCTGTCTTTTTCTTCTTAAACATACGTTTCCCTCCTTACTTCAGCTTGATGCGCGGATCGATGATCGCGGATATAATGTCGGTCAAGATATTAAAGGTAATGATCAATGCGCCCAAAAACAGCGTCAGACCCATGATCATCTGATAATCTCGGTTTGAAATGTTGGAGACGAATTCACGTCCGGTACCCGGGATCGAGAACAGCGTCTCGACGATGAAGCTTCCCGTCAGCATGAAGGCAAATGCCGGACCGGCATACGTAACGACCGGCAGCATCGCATTTTTCAGTGCATGCTTGATGACGACCTTCTTATACGGCGTACCCTTGGAGCGCGCCAGTATGATATAGTCCTGCTTCATGACCTCCAGCATGGAGCTTCGCGTCAGTCGGGCGATCATCGAGATCGGATACAGCGACAGCGCAATGACCGGCAGCACATAATTGGCCGGGGTCCGCAGGCCGACAAACGGCAGGATGCGCAGCTGCACGCCGAAAATGATGATCAGGAACATACCCAGCAGGAAGGAAGGTACGCTGACACCGATCGTCGCGACGAACATACATAGATTGTTGACCCATTTCTTGTTGGAAAGGGCAGCCGTCGTTCCCAGGGTAATGCCGACGACCAGGGCAAAGACGAACGTAATTCCGCCCAGGCGAGCCGTTACCGGGAATGTCGTAGCGATCGTACGGTCTACATAGACACCCTCTTTGATATAGCTCTCACCGAGGTCTCCATGCGCCAATCGACCCAAATACGCTGTATATTGCTCAAAGACCGGCTTATCCAGACCATAACGAATTCTGGCCAATCGCTGTGCCTCTGCTGTACGGTAGCGCTCACCGCTGACCGGTGAACCAGGTACCGCCTTCATCAGGAAGAAGGTGGCACTGCCCAATACAAACAGGGTGATGAAGCCGATCAAAACACGTTTTAACACATACTTAAACATACATCACCAGTTCCTTTTCTTAGTATAGTGTAAAGGATACACCATTTTTTGAAAATTTTCAATATTTCGCTGCAAGTTATTTACATGAAAATCCCATAGTTTTTTACAATTCTTCAGTTTGTTTGCAATTCTTTCACATTTCAGTCAAATTTGTCCGTGATTTGAAAACACTTGTATGTGTTTGGTGGAATAAAAAAGAGAATCCGTAAGAAATGACTTACAGACTCCCTTGCCTGTCTTTCATTTTACTTTTTGTAATGCAGGATGCTGGTCACTGCGTATCCGCTCTTCGTCAGATCGTCTTCCAGGCAATCAGTATCGAAGGAATCGATGCGGAAGATGATATCGGCCAGCCCGTTTTCATTCTTATATACGCCGATATGGGTGATGTTGCAGTCATTGCGTACGAACACCTTGGAGATCTCACCGATCGCTCCCAGTTCGTCCTTGACGCTGATCGTGATGCGGCTGCCTTCCTCCCGATAGCCCAGGATCTCCAGAAAGGCGTTGAAGACGTCGTTCTGGGTCAGGATGCCGCTGATCTCACCGTTGTCATTCACGACCGGCAGACAGCCGATGTCGTTCTTCAGCATCATCATCGCTGCATCCTCCATCAGGGCGTTCTCGTTGATCGTGATGACGTTTTTGATCATCACCGTATCCACGGTCGTCTTGGAGAGCAGATAGTTCAGCTCATAGATGCTCAGGCTGGTCGCCTTGCTGGCACCGCTGGAAGAGATGACGCCTTCCGTTACCAGACCGACGATGCGCTTGCCGTTCACCACCGGCAGACGATGCAGCCCTTTTTCGCTCATCAGGTCCACGACCTGTGTGATCGTGCTTTCCGGCGTGATGCACACCGGATCCTTTGTCATATTTTCTCTTACAAACATCGTTTTATCCTCCCAGGTATGCCTTTTGAATCTGTTCGCTCCTGCTCAGCTCCTCACCGCTGCCGCTCAGCACGATATTGCCGGTCTCCATGACGTAGGCCCGGTCACAGACCGCCAGTGCCATGCGGGCATTCTGTTCGACCAGCAGGATCGTCGTTCCCTGTTTGTTGATCTCCTGAATGATGCGGAAGATCTCCTTGACGAGGATCGGTGCCAGGCCCATGCTCGGCTCATCCAGCAGCAGGATCTTCGGCCGTGCCATCAGCGCACGTCCCATGGCCAGCATCTGCTGCTCACCGCCGGAGAGCGTGCTGGCATCCTGTGCGCTGCGCTTGCCCAGGATCGGAAAGCGTTCATAGACGTTCTGCAGATCCTGGCGGATGCCTTCTTTGTCCTTGCGCAAAAACGCGCCCATCAGCAGGTTCTCATATACGCTCAGCCCCGAGAAGATGCGCCGGCCCTCCGGCACCTGCGTGATGCCCATCTCAACGATCTTCTTCGCATTTGCCTTGTTCAGCGATGTTCCTTCAAACAGGATCTCACCGCCGCTTTTCTTCTGAATGGCGCTGATCGCATGCAGCAGCGTCGTCTTGCCGGCGCCGTTGGCACCGATCAATGCGACGATCTCTCCCTGTTCCACCTGCATGCTGACACCTTTCAGCGCGTGGATCACACCATAGTGCACATGCAGATCCTTGATTTCCAGCATTGCCATATCAGATCTCCTCCCCGAGGTATGCTTTGATGACAAACTCGTTATTCTTGATTTCCTGCGGCGTGCCGTTGGCGATGCACTTGCCGTAGTCCAGCACATAGATGCGCTCACAGATCTTCATGACCAGCGACATGTCATGTTCGATGAGAACGATGGTGATGCGGAAGTCATTGCGGATCTGATGGATCAGCTGGGTCAGGCTCGCCGTTTCCTGCGGGTTCATGCCGGCAGCCGGCTCATCAAGAAACAGGATCCGCGGCCGGGCAGCCAAAGCACGGGCGATCTCCAGACGGCGCTGTTCGCCATAAGGCAGATTATCCGCGCGCTCATTTCGCTTCTCATACAGCCCCACGACCTTCAGCAGCTCCTGCGCCTCCCGCTCAACGCGCTCTTCTTCCTTATAATAAGAAGGCAGGCGCAGGATGGCGGAAAGCGATCCGTAGCGGATGTCTTTGTGCATGGCGATCTTGACATTTCCGATCGCGGTCATCGACTTGAACAGACGGATGTTTTGAAAGGTACGCGCCAGCCCCAGCTGGGTCACACGATACGGCTTCATCCCGGCGATGTCGGTCATCTTGCCGTTGACATTGAGCTCGATGGTTCCCTCGCTTGGCTCATAGACGCCCGTCAGCAGGTTGAAGAAGGTCGTCTTGCCGGCGCCGTTGGGTCCGATCAGTCCGATCAGCTCCCCTTCGCCGATCTCCATGCTGACATTGGAAACGGCGCAAAGTCCGCCGAAGTTCTTCGTCAGTCCCTTTACACTTAACAATGTCATTTTCTACCCTTCTCCTTTCGTTTGCGATGCAAGAGCGCTGAAAAGGTAAATTCCTTCGTGCCCAGCAGACCGCCCGGTCGAAAGATCATGATGGCGACCAGAACGACGCCGTAGATGACCATGCGGATGCTGGAGAAGTTCTGCAGCAGCATGTTCAGCACACCGATGAAGGCTGCGGCGATCACGCTGCCCGTCATCGAGCCCATGCCGCCGAATACGACCATGACCAGGATATCGATCGATTTGTTGAACGTGAACAGATCCGGTTTGATGACATAGAAGTTGCAGGCGTACAGCGCACCGGCCACACTGGCTAACGCCGCACCGATGACAAACGCCGTCGTCTTGTAGCGGGTCGTATTGATGCCCATCGCCTCGGAAGCGATCTCATCCTCACGGATGCTGATGCAGGCACGTCCCTGACGGCTGCGGGAAAAATTGGTCACGATGACGATGCTCGCCACCATCAGGACAAACAGCAGCGGCCATGTCGTCAGCTTGGCGATGCCGGAAAGACCGGCGGCCCCGTTGGTGATCTTCAGATTGAGCACGATGATGCGGATGATCTCGGAAAAGCCCAGCGTGGCGATCGCCAGATAATCTCCGCGCAGACGCAGTGTCGGGATGCTGACGATGAGCGCCGCGATCGTCGAGATGACGATGCCGATGCCCACGCCCAGCGCAAACCCCAACAGATTGCTCATGGAGCGCACCACGATAGCGGCGCTGTACGCACCGATGCACATAAACCCGGCATGTCCCAGCGAGAACTGCCCGCAGACACCGATGATCAGATTCAGCGAAACGGCCAGGATGATGTTGATGCAGATGTTATACAGCGTGATCTGATAATAGCTGCCGATGACGCCGACGTTCATCAAAAAAGTGATCAGCGTAAAGATGACCGCCGCGAATATGATCCAGCAGATATTTTCCTTTGAAAAATATTTCTTCAGCATCCTCTACACCTTCTCTTTCACATGTTTTCCCAACAGTCCGGCCGGCTTGATGATCAGGATCAGGATCAGGATGACATAGACGATGGCATCCTTATACAGAGAGGAGCCATACGCGATGACCAGCGTCTCTGCGATACCGATCGAAAGACCGCCGATCATCGCCCCAGGAATGATGCCGATGCCGCCGAATACGGCAGCGATGAACGCCTTCAGTCCCGGTGTCATGCCCATCAGCGGATTGATGGAGTTATAATAGACGCCAACCAGCACTCCGGCCGCGCCGGCCAGGACGCTGCCCAGCAAGAACGTAAAGGAAATCGTGCGGTCCACACTGATGCCCATCAGCTGTGCCGCCTCTTCATCGACGCTGACCGCACGCATCGCACGTCCCATCCGCGTCCGGTTGACGATGTACGTCAGCGCCAGCATCAGCAGGATCGTCACCGCAAAGATCATGATCTGCTGCATGCTGATGCGCACGCCCCCAAGCTCCAGCGTCAGATTGCCTAACAGTCCCTCCGGAAACGTCTTGACATCGCTGCCGGCCAGAAACTGCGTTCCATACTCCAGTATATAGCTGACCCCCATCGCAGTGATCAGCGCGGTGATCCGCGTCGCATGCCGCAGCGGCTTATACGCGATCCGTTCGATCACGACCCCAAGCACGCCGCAAAACAACATGGCCACGATCAGCGCCAGAAAGAAATTCAGTTGAAAATACCTCGTTGCATAAAAAGCGACAAACGCTCCCAGCATGTAAATATCGCCATGCGCAAAGTTGATCAGCTTGATGATACCGTAGACCATCGTATAGCCCAAAGCGATCAGCGCATAGATGCTTCCCAGCGAAAGCCCGTTTACCAGCTGCTGTAAAAACTGTGTCACTGTTCTCTCCCCTTCCTGCTGTTATGAAAAAGTGGAGAAAGAAACCTCTTCCTCCACATGCGCATCGTGTTATTCAGCGTCCAGATCGATCTTGATCGGATTTACCTGAACACCGTCCTGCAGTTCAACGACAAGTACCGGCTTTGTCGGTGAATGTTCCTCATCAAATGCGAAGCTTCCTGTCAGTCCCTCAAACTGGATGTTCTTGATTGCTTCATTCAGCTTTTCACCGGTTGCGCCCGCTTCTTCCAATGCCTGTAAGCCGAGGTTGGTCGCATCGAATGCCAATACGGAGAACATATCCGGTTCCTCGTTGTACTCCGCCTTGTACGCCTCGATGAAGCTGAGCAGCTCATCGGAAGCATCTACCGTCGTATAGGCGGTCGTGAAGTATACATCATTCAGTGCGCTCGCTCCGGCCAGCTCTGCCAGCTTTGGCGAATCCATGCCGTCCGGTCCCAGGATCGGCTGATCCAGACCGGCTGCACGCGCCTGCTTGATGATGAGTCCGGCCTCACCGTAGTAGCCCGGTACATACAGCACATCAAAATCTTCTTCCGTCAGAGAGGAGATGACCGCATTGAAGTCCGTATCTCCCTGAATGTAGTTTTCCGTAGTGACGATCTCTCCGCCCAGTGATTCGAACTTCTCGATGAAGCTCTCTGCCAGGCCCTTCGCATAGTCGTTGCCGCTGTCGCTGTAAACGACCGCCTTGCGCTTGCCCAGGTTCTCATAGGCAAAGACCGCCATCGCGCTCGCCTGCGCATTGTCCTCGAAGCAGACACGCCATGCATACGGATAGGCTTCTCCGTTCGCATCCAGCATGCCGCCGTTCTGCGTAACTGCCGGTGAGAGCACCGGTACCTGCGCATCCGTAGAGATCGGATACGTCGCCAGGGAATCCGGTGAAGTTGCCGGTCCGATCTGGAAGGCCACGCCTTCCTCCGTCATCAGACGGCTGGCGATCGACTGTGCTTCCACCGAATCGCTCTTGCAGTCCTGTGAGATGACCTCGATCGTATACTTTCTGTCTTCCCGCTCGTTGTACTGTTTGATGGCCAGCTGACTGCCCTTCTCCATCGCCAGACCATAGGTAGCGGTCGCCCCGCTCAGCTCATAGTTCAATCCGACCTTGACCGTATCGCCCTCGTTGAGCTCTACCGCAGTGGCCGCATTGCCGCCTTCGCTGCCGCAGCCGGCCAGAAGAGACAGCGCCATCACTGAGGACGCCAAAATCTTTGGAAATTTCTTCATTTGAATCGCTCCCTTTTCTATACTGTGAATTCCCATCCTACACTCATCTAAAAAGAGGTTGTTGTTAATAGTATAAGATGTTTACATGGTAATTTCAAGGAGTTTTCACAAACTTTTCACATTCTTTTCATAAACGTCAATTATTTTTGAAATTTCCGTTTCAGGGTCTATTTTCATAACAGTTTCC
>ERZ1643246.4713-NODE-4713-length-10540-cov-4.983691_pt1 | contig 10540 bp, 5 predicted proteins | sample MGYA00579265_ERZ1643246 | MGnify/ENA primary metagenome ERZ1643246 (study PRJEB29033, sample SAMEA4952261) | chicken gut metagenome | biome: Broiler Chicken; feature: Gastrointestinal Tract; material: Caecum | place: Ireland | collected 2018 | study: Broiler...
AGGCATTTGATAAGGTAAAAGATTCCATCAAATCGGTTATGGGCGTCACAACCATCGAATCTCTGTGCGCCCATATCTCCAAAATTGCAAAAAATAAAACAGAAGCATTGAAAGCCTTCCAAGACAGCGAAAGCCAAACGGAGTTCAACGAACTCACTTCCCAACTGAATGAGATTGAGAATAACATTCGTACCGTGAAAGATCGGCGCGCCAGCCTTGTTCCGCTTTTGGAAAAGTTACTGGTCGATCTAGAAAATGCCGAACAAGAGTTCTGGAAAAAAGGCGGCACTCTTGGCCTAAACAAGGCAGAGATTGAAAAGCAAAAAGAGCACCTTCGGACCGTAGAAGCCGAAAACAAATTGCGCGCAATCAATGCTGCTTCCTCCCCTGTAACCCCATTGTGCCTTTGCAAATCGCTTGTGGTAGATGCCTATAACGCAGCGATGGCCGACGAAAAGAACCGCGCCAAGCAGTACTCAGAGCCGATTGTAACCGCTTTGTATAATGGCCTCATGAGTCAGTGCCGGGCTGAGTTCGGACAGATGAAGTTTTATAGTACGCTCAAAGAGATCATCGACAAGCAGTTTCAGGAATATCGCGCACCTCAGTGTGCTGCCGCTCCAATAGAACTCAGCCCTCTTTCCCTTTCGTTGATTGAGCGCTTAATCAATGAGGAATACACCAAAATCGTTACACTTGCTCACCACCTACGTGAACAGCGAGAGACCAACGAAAATCTCCTGCTGCAGCTGGATGTACACCTCAACAGCAACGCCGATCAGGCTGGAGCCGTTGAGCTCTTGGATACCATAAAGGATTTTGAAGCCCAGAAAGGACGCTATGAAGCGGGCATTGCAAAATGTGATGAAGAGCTTCATGCTTTGCAGACCCAGCACGCTGCCATTGAAGGCAAGCGGAACAAGGCTATACTGAAAATTGCCTCCCAGGCAGATGCCAAGGATGACAATGGACGCATTCTTCAGTATGCGACTATGACGCTTGAAGTAATGCAAGAGTTCATCACACGTTTGCAAACCCAAAAGGTTCATAAATTGGAATCCAATATCGCTAAGTGTTTCCAATACTTAGCGCAAAAGCAAGCGATCATCACCTCCATCACCATCGATCCTGTGACATTGGATATTACGTTGCGAGACTATGATGGCGGCATTTTGCTGAAAGACCAACTTTCTGCAGGCGAAAAGCAAATGTTTGCCATCTCTATTTTGTGGGGTCTGGCTTTGACCTCCGGCTACAAATTGCCCGTCATTATCGATACCCCCATGGCCCGTCTGGATTCAGCTCACCGAACCAACTTTATCAATCGGTACCTTCCCAACGCCAGTTCGCAGGTAATCGTTCTAAGCACAGACGAAGAAGTTTATGGACAATATTTGCAAGATATTAAGTCGTATGTAAACGACAGCTATACCTTGATCTATGACGATGCCGAGAAGTGTAGCTCCATTCAGCCCGGCTATTTTGGAGGTGACGTGCATTGATTTGCAAGCAGTTCAAACTTTCCCAACCAGAAAAGGAAAAGCTCATTCGCATCAAATCCAGAACTGGAATTCAAAACTGGAATATTTTGTGTCGGTGGGCTCTTTGCTGGTCATTGAAGGAAGAATCGATTCCTGGTGGTGTCGATCCCCAGTCCGATAGCAATGTGGAAATGTCCTGGATCACCTTTGCCGGTGAATACCATGAAATTTATGAAGCCATCATCCGGCAACGCTGCATCAATGATGGGTTGGGAGATTCTCCTGAAACGCTTCTGAAGTATTTTCGCCTTCATCTCAACCGAGGAATCAATCATTACAGCTCACGTGACGTTCTTCGTAACATCCAGAATCTGTTGGATTCTCTTCCAAGTGAGGAATAAAAAATGGCTTTATATCTTGATTACAATGCATCTGCCCCTTTACGTAAAGAAGTTCTAGACGTTATGGTAGATACTTATACCCATGTAATAGGCAACGCGGACAGCCGTACTCATAGCTTTGGGACAACCGCGCAAAAATTTGTTCAGGAAAAACGCCAACAAATTGCTTCCGTTCTCAATGTGGACCCGACTGACTTAATATTTACCAGCGGTTCAACGGAAAGTAATAATATGGCCATTTTGGGCATAGCCAAATGGGCAAAAGAAAATGGCAAAACCCATATCATTACAACTTCTATGGAACACAAAGCCATTTTGGAGCCACTGCGTCGATTGGAGCAGCAAGGCTTTACAGTGGACTATGTAAATCCTGGCTCAGATGGGCGCATTGCTGTAGAAGACATCGTTTCCAGAATTCAGGATAAGACAGCTCTTGTCTCTGTAATGTACGTAAATAGCGAAACTGGCATTATTCAACCAGTACAAGAACTTGGGGAAATTCTGGAAAGCAAGGGTATATACTTCCACATTGATGCCACACAGGCGCTTGGAAAGCTAAATAATGAAATACGTCATACCAAGTACAATATGATGAGTATGACCGCTCATAAAATCGGTGGCCCACAGGGGATCGGCGCTTTTATACTGAAACGCGGGAAAGACTTCAAACGTCCTCCCATTGAGCCGCTCATGTATGGTGGTCCCCAAGAACGCGGTTATCGTCCAGGCACAACACCCGTTGCTCTAATTTCGGGATTTGCGGAGGCGGTTCGTCTTAGCGAAGAAGAACATGACACTATGATGCGTAAATGTGCCGCTATTAAAGAAAACTTTCTACAGGCTATCCAAGGCATGGATTACCAAATTAACGGTGATCCCAAATATTGTTTACCGACCACAATTAACATTAGTTTTACGGGCTTGGATGCCGAAGCAGCGTTTCTTTGTCTCGGAGATGATTTTGCTTTTTCCAATGGTTCCGCATGTAATTCCGCTGGTCATAAGCTCAGCTATGTCTTAGAAGCCATGGGCTTAGACCAAAAAAGACGTTCCGAGGCAATTCGCTTGTCCTGGGACGGGAGTGTTGATGTAGATTTTACAAAGTTTGTGGAGATAATTCGGCAGATAGTGTGAATTCTCTATGTAAAAAGGGAGCACCATGTCAAATACGAACATGGTGCTTCCTTTTTCTGTGTTGTCATTAAGGAAGATGATTTCCCACTATTTTTACCGAAATTCAAAGGAAAGCCTATTTTTAACTTTTAAGATAAATACAAAACGTAAGTCAATCATCGTCGTTGTAAGGTTCTACTTAAGGTTTCGTTCGGATTTCCGTAATGCCATTAGATAACATTCCCAAAAGACCAAGTACGTTATTTTTGCTAACATCATTTACTGCTCCGCATTCGGTACAGGTTCAAGTTCCTCCGGTAATGTCAAATCCAGGCTGATCATTCATGTAAGCACTACAGTAATCACAAATTCAATTACAATTATTGTCCATAAGATGAACCCCTTTCAGCGATCCCAATATATTTCGGTATGTATTTCCCTAGAATTAAATTAAAATCGGATTTTTAGTTTTTCTGTCAAATGATTTTCCTTAATCCAGTTGAACACATGATCATTCAGATCTGTAATTGTAGCTTGTTGCCTAAGAACTTTGACGATGAATGTCTCGATTTCCGCATCCAGCTGTAAACTGTTTACAAGCTTCTGCGCACTTTCCACATCATTTAGAAAATCGTAGACAGCCTGCTCACTCTTTGGCAGCGTGTTTTTATTGCTTGCAAGCCTTCTAAGCAGTTCTTCTGCGTTAGAGCGATTTGGCAAAAGCCCTTTTAGTGAATTGAGAGAGCCGTATACTCCATCAGCTATCTCCGACGCGCTGACTTTCCATACCTGCTCTGCTGCAAGCTGACAGGTACTAAAGGTACTGTTGAGTGCTGATACATCTGCTGTGGAAAGACCATTATTAGAGGCTTTTTTGCCACAAATATCGATGCACTGATTCAGTTTATTCAGCTGCTCACTGGTGAGAACCGCCGATGTGATACCACTGGTCTCCATGGCTTGTATTACTTCTGCCAAAAGATGCAACTTATCTGCTGCGTTTTTCAAAGATTTCAAGTTTGTATTTAGCTCGTCAACATCAGCCTTAACGTCTCGGAGATGCGAGGCCGTAACCATTGTGGCACAAGCTTCTCTTAATTTTTTAATCATCATGCCCGTACCTCCAGATGTTCCGTAATCTCCGAAACTTGAGTCAGCGTATCTATGACCTCCTGGGCTGTGTCGGTATCAATCGCCGCCTGGCTTCCGCCGGCCAGCTGCTGGAAATGCTGCTTCACTTTATCTGCAAACTCCCCTACCGCCTGCAAACTCGAAATACGCTCATTCAGTGTAGCCACCGGATCATCGGCAAAACGAGTGATCACCTCAATAGGATTTTTAATCTTTTCCGCGTCCCTGGCCATTTCGAAGAGCATTATCAATTCTTGAGCCCAAATAACGGGTTCCTCGTTAAACTTCATCTCCAAATCGGACCGATATACCTGATTGGATTGTCTGCATTGCGCATAAAATGAATTGATTTCATTAATAAGGTCTATCAATAAATCTTTTGTCGGCGTTTCCCCTACGACTTCGCTCAGCTTTAGGGCTGCCTGTTTAGCAGAGCGCTGTTCCTCTTGGACCACGGTTCTGATTTTTCTGTACAGGTCGGAAAGCGTTTTGATCGTATTGGAGTACAATTTACAGTCTTTATACGCATCCAATTCATCCGAAACATCCCAACCCTTTTGCTCAAGATGGTTCAAGGAATTGAGTAACTCATTATAACGATAAATCTTTGCTGTATTGGCTGCAGAGTCCCCAATAACCCCCATATAGGAATTGGCCCCGGATAAGAGAAGCTGGTTCGCCTGCATATAGGAAGAGGATGCATTCTGTATTCCAGTTATTACCTGTTCCCAACTTTTATTGGTTCGTTTCGCCTTGATATTCGCTGGATGATTGCCAAGCAATATTTTGAGTGTTTTATAACTATCCTTACCGTCCAGTGTTTCTCCCAAAAGGCAACGCTCCAGATATTCCAACGCTAAACACCACGTTATAAGTGGATGTTCCTGCTGCACGTTGACAGGTTCATAAATTCTTTTCTGTATTTCCGACTTGTTCTTTTCCAGCCAAGTAATCAAAACATACTGATAATACTCTGCATCCGGAAATGTCCAACTCTTATAGAAATTAAAAGTTGCCAGCCCATACAGAACGTTACGAATCTCTGAAGTTCTCGGCAAATAAACGGGAACACTCTCGGGGTCGATGTTCTTTTCAGAACCTTCCATCATAACAAAATGTCCGCTTCTTCTCTGGACGACAAAACTAGCAGGAATTCCTTCATCCTGCCAGGGAATTGCCTGAACAACAAAGTCACCAACCCATTTAAAATAGTCGCTATCATAATTGGGCCTCTTGCCGTTTTCAAACCATGCCTGGATATCCTCACAGAATCTTTCATAGTCTATTTCCGCTCTGGATTTCTGCATTGCAGGCTTTCCTGCATTGGGTGCCGGGGTCTCCTGCGATTTCTGACTTTCTGCAGGGATCGGCTTTGACCCTTTCTGTGCTTGGCTCAAGCCCGAAAATGCGCCTAATCCAATCTCCACCAAAAACTCGTTCGGGATACCACCAATACACCCGTTGCTACTCGCAGATGTCCCATCGCCCCAGGTGGACAACAATGTTTTCAGTCGTTGTTTATCCTGTTCCGGCAAAGCACTTTCTTCCACGCTGCTTGCATAGGTGATATTCATGGAAGGAGCTGTAATATATGATGGAAGCGTTGGGAACGAACTCTCCGTATGATCCACCATATCCATTGCGAACTGGCGGAACATTTGCTTAATAGCATAGTTTAGATAATGGCGGGGGCTCTTCTCCTTCAATTTCTGAAACATCGTAACCAAGCTATGTTGTGTAAAGGGATAGAGAGTCATTTCCTTGCCATTTACCGGAACGCTATCCCATGCATAGTCCGGTGTAAAGTCTGCAACCGGAAGCTGTTGAGATTGTGCCCCTTGCTGATACCAGAGTGAGATAAGGTCCGGATCGCAATATACGGCATTCAAATACCGTGCCGCCATTTCAAGCAGAAAAGATTTTTCACTAAAAGACTGCTCTATTACATTAATCTGTTCGCTTACACGATCTGTAAAGTTATCCCGGAAAGATTTATAGTAGCTGTCCGTAATACCAATTATAGAGGTAACTCTGCATAGATCGCTGTAGCCACCACCATTTTCTACGGCAAGTGCTGTAATCAGTTCGCTATCCACAATGCTGAACGAGGTAAAATCCTCAATTAAAATGGTGAGATTTTTTCCTTCTTTTAGCAGCTGCTTTCGAAGGTTTACAAATAGATCTCGTGCATTTTCGCTGGTGATATTGGCACAGCTTTGGATAACGGATGAAGTAAAACGATTGAGATAGGCGGCCAACTTTGACATAGCCCCCTTATCATTTCTCAACTCATCCAGATAAAAATCACGGGCTTCCGTAGCGGCCTCATTTTTGATTTGACGAGCCACATCTCTGGGAAAATTAAAGTCCTCTTCCACAAAGATTGCATCTGCAGTTACACCGGATTCAGCGCCGGCCGTAATCATACGATAACATCTGGAGATCGGACCATTTTCACTCATAAAGTAGTCTTGCACACGCATATCCCGGAGAAAGCTGGCAATATCTTTGCACTTTATGGGCCTATAAAACATATTGCTGCGGTCCGTCTGAACCTTGGCCACAAATGCATTATAAATTGTTTGCTTGAATTCCTCTTCGCTTTGGGACTCACCCGCATTTACAAACTTCTGAAACTTTTCTCGGAGCTCCTTGTCCTGAACCATCCCTGCATCCAACATCTGCTGTACAGCCCCACGGCTTGTGTTGCCAAGCCGACGTAAGAAGATAACTTTTTCTTTCTCCGGGTTGTAGTTCTCTACATCGTTTACCAAGCGGTTGTACAACCAGCAGATTAAATGGGATTTACCGGTGCCAGCCGGTCCACGAACAATGATCATCTGGTGGCGATTGGCTCGATTTAGGATATACTTCCGATAGATATCTTCTTCACTTAAATGTGCCGGTTCCGATGTTATATCGCCGAACTCAATCACTTCGAGGTCCTGAAACGGGACATGGGTTGCCATAAAATACTGGTTATCCGTTGCCGTACTGTCCATTTTAATGACAGAGCGTTCCATACGGTAGGATAATTCAGTCCAATTCATCACGTATGGCCTCCTTTACAACGATAGAAGAAAAATTATTGAGACGCACACCAGACAAGGGATATAAATAAATTTTTTCGGCATCATTTGCAGAAATCATTTCAATTTTTCCCAGATCATGTAGTGTTCTCAGTCCATTAGATATAGCCAAGCATATTCCGCCTTTAGAGCAGGAAGACGCTGCCTCCGGTATATGGGTTTTCAACCAGTTGAAAAATTCCCCGCATTCGATTTCCTGCCCATCGGCAAAATCCTGCATGGCATCCTGCAAACGGACACACATATTGGGAATCAACGTGGTTTGATACTGATACGCAATTCCCAAAAATCGCATCCAAAAACGCCAGCCAAAAACGTCATGTTCATCTACATGATCAATGCCAGCCTTGGCAATTTCAGCGGCAAAGGTTGCGAATTTGCTTAGCATCAGTACTTCTTTGTTGGAAGCCACAAACCATTGTGTCACCTTGAAAAAAGTGGTGTTTTCCTTTGCGAAAACCTTGGATGCTACATATTTACGAAAATGCTTCGGAGATGCAATTGCCGTCGGTTCTGCTACAAATTGGTATTTGCCTTCCTTGTTTTCGATTAATTCCAATTCTTCTGCGGCAGAAATCATATAGCGAATTCCTTCAGATACCGTTGATACGTCGTCGTTCAATTCACAACGTTTAGCCACCTCCATCTGTCCCATCGGCTTCTGTTGAATCATCCGCGCAAGGGAAAGAACTCTCTCCGGTGTGGCACCTGGCCGCATACGATCGTAATGGTTTTTGAACATACTGACTACTCCTTCTGGAATTGCGATAATACTCCATAATTGCAATCAAGGAACTCATTCAATGGACGCATCTGCGAAAAGATCATCATATCCTCTCGACAAAGAAGGATTTTCCGGATCTTCGAAAATGCCATGGCGTGGCTTTCCTCAAAAAGCCTGTTATTTCGACTCTGGTTCTCATCGAAGACAATCAGTACGCCTTTTTTAAAGAGCCACGGCGCCAATTTGGCAATCGTCAGGAATTCATCAGATTGCAGAATTATGCCTTTTGACTCTTCCGTCACGCCCTGTAGGTCCGGCAACACAACGCAATCGAGTTTCAAATCATTGGCGCTTCGTACCAGTGAATTCCAATGAAGAGAATGCCAATCCTCAACGGGAACAACTACATCATATAAACATCCGAATAGCTTATCCATTCTGGGGTCTGCTGGTACTGCTTCCCACGCAATAGGAAACGCGTCCCGAATTTTGATAGCGTCATCATAATTGCGGGGCTTTTTCGGGTGGGTTGGGCATCCGTTGCAAGATTCCTCTGCCAGCGGGTAAAGAGCAGTCAGACGTCGCCCCCAACACTTCGCGGTAGGGTTCCGTGCCAAATCTGCCATCTGCCTGTATCCCTTCATCCGCATATCATATTCCTTTTGTCTGTCCGGAGTGATTGCCTTACAAAGGGATTCTTCGTCCAGTAGAGTTTCCGGATTAAGCAGTTGAAAGGTAAACGAATAGGTGTTTTTCTCTGGAATGAACTGAGCGTCTTGAATCTCTATATAGTGCTCGCGATGGAAAAGCAACAATGCATTTACATTCCACATCATATTGCGCACGCCTGTATGCTGTGCGTCCTCCTCTGTGAACGAGCTCGGCACCGTATTCAGATCCACCGTCATCCGATCTCCTGCAAGATATATGTCCGGACTATGGATCATACTGTACCAACGCACTAACAGTTTCTCAACGCCCAAAATACTTTTGCTCATCAGACCGAATGCCTTTTCCAGATCGCTTTGCCGCCCAGCTTTACCGATATAGGGCAGCATCACGCTGAGGGAAGGAAGGCCATCTCGACCTGATCGTCCAACTTCCTGGTAAAAGCGGCTCAGATTTTCCGGCACACAAGCATGAAGGATTGTCCGCACATTGGGCTTATCAACCCCCATGCCAAAGGCCGACGTTGCAATCATTACGTCAATTTGGTCCTCCTTCCAGGCTTTGAGCAAATCTTCTCGTTGTCTGGAAGTAGTCTCTCCGGTAAAGGTATGAATGTTTTTGTACCCTTGCTGCACAAAGAGCTTCTTAATGCGTTCCGCTTCCGTTGGCTCGATCACATACAAAATTAAGGGTTTCGGAAGGACCTTGACGAGTTCCATCAGTCGGATTTCCCTTTGTCGATAATCCCGGCACTCACTAAAAATAAACCGAGGTTCCTTTCGTAACGTATCGCAACGGTACTGGACATTCTTTCCTTCCTGCCCAAACAACTCGAACAAAACCTGCACCACATCTTCGGACAGGGTAGCTGACAGCAAATATGTTCGAATCGTATGTTCGGACAAGCTCCTCCATTTTCTCAAAATCACGGAGAAGATCTGAAAGTCCGGTCTGAAATGCGTTCCCCAGTCCGGCACAATGTGTGCCTCGTCGATAACTACATTACAGAGATACTTTTGCTTGGCAGCAGCCAGCAGCGCATTGTTAAGCGCTATATTTTTTAACAACGCTTCCGGGGAAGAGAAAATCAGACGCGCTTTCTGGTCTGTTATTTCCCGTAACATTCGGGCCGTTTCTGCTGGCGTGGTATCACTGCGGTAACAGAAAATATGGTCCTGAATGCCGCCCTTGACTATACAATTTCTGGCTTGAATATACTGGTCCGAAGCCAACGCTACTGTGGGAACAACCACAATTGTCAATCCAGAAGAGGTTGCGGCCAGCATCTGCGTGATCAGGCTTTTTCCTCCGCCGGTAGGCAGTGACACCATCAAGGTATGATCCGCCGGGAGTTGTACCGCTGCATGAACTGCAATTTTCTGCTCAATTGAGCGGTACTTTGAAAAGCGGCTGTGATCTGTGATGATGCTATCTCCTATGGCCGGAACAAATTCATCCAGCCCCTCTTGATCGAGTTCATACACTTGCTGCACAAACGCTTGGTTGGGTAACCATTCCGGCAAAATAGAGGCAGCATCCGCATAGCCATCCTCTGCGATATCCAGTCCATATTCGTTTCCACTATCCCGGATAGCATCCTCCAGAATAGCAGGCATCGGGAAGCGCCCCACAAACAGGATAAAGTCACGTACAAACAGCAACAGATCTTGTCTGGAAATGGTTCCACTGTTGTATTGCTTATATCTAGTAAAAAAGTTCAAGCAAAGATTTGCTCTGGTTGCTTCTCTCATATTTCTTGCGTAGAGCAATTTGATATAGTCTTCTCTAATCTTTGTGATGGCATCGTTGGCTGACATCTGTTGTAGACTATATTCTTTAAATGCATCAATATAGCTCATGGACGATTGAACACCCTCATGTAGCAAACAGAATCGAGCGAGACTGTGGGATACTCCAAGGCATAGAATACCG
>ERZ1643246.4714-NODE-4714-length-10538-cov-4.773824_pt1 | contig 10538 bp, 8 predicted proteins | sample MGYA00579265_ERZ1643246 | MGnify/ENA primary metagenome ERZ1643246 (study PRJEB29033, sample SAMEA4952261) | chicken gut metagenome | biome: Broiler Chicken; feature: Gastrointestinal Tract; material: Caecum | place: Ireland | collected 2018 | study: Broiler...
GGGGCTCGCCGGGGCGCAGCTTGCGGTAGACTTCCAGCAGGCCTTCCTCGGTGGAATGGGTGGTATCCTTCTCCAGCGAGGCGTTGATCTTGGGCTCGGAATTGCCGAAGAACTGACGAATCTGCTCGTCGGTGCTCAGGCCCAGGGCGCGGATCAGCGTGGTGACCGGCAGCTTGCGGTTCTTATCGATGCGGACATAGAAAACGTCCTGGGAGTCGGTCTCGTATTCCAGCCAGGCACCGCGGTTGGGGTTCATGGTGGCGGTAAACAGGTCCTTACCGGTACGGTCCTTGCTGGAGCCGTAGAAAACACCGGGAGAACGGACCAACTGGCTGACGATGGCGCGCTCGGCACCGTTGGAGATGAAAGTACCGGAATCGGTCATGAGCGGGAAGTCGCCCATGAAAATTTCCTGCTCCTTCACCTCGCCGGTCTGCTTGTTGAACAGCCGCGCCGTGACATACAGGGGCGCCGCATAGGTGGCGTCCCGCTCCTTACATTCTTTAATGGAGTATTTGGGGTTCTTGTCCAGCCGGTAGTCGACGAACTCCAGCACCAGATTTCCGGTGTAGTCCTCGATCGCGGCAATGTCATGGAAAACCTCATGCAGGCCTTCCTTCAGGAACCAGTTGTAAGAGTTTTTCTGGATCTCGATGAGATTGGGCATATCAATCACTTCGTTGATACGGGAAAAACTCATGCGGGTCGTTCTGCCGTTTTGTACGGGCTTGACCTTTACCATAAAACGCGACCACTCCTATTCCATAGATTGACAAAGTTGGCAAAAGCAGCCCAAAGAGATCCGGAGAAAAGGCCTCACATTCGGCGTTTTTCACAAAGTTTTTGGTTTTTGTGTTTTTGCCAAATCCCTTTAGGGCGCTCTATTCCATTTTTGTGATACTGTCTTAGTATATCGGCTAAAACCCTTATTGTCAAGGCTTTTCGGGGCTTTTTTACAACTTTTCTTTCTTCCGTTGAACGCCCGGGCGAGTGTGAGATTTTTTCGGCATTTTGACGGTTTTACCCCATCGGGCAGACCTTGACAAATCTTTGCAAACGGTTCCAACCCCCGCTTTTGGGCATATTCCACAACCTGACGATTTTCTTTTTGTCCGACATTTCTCTTGACAAATCGGTTGCATCCCATAAAAAAGCCGCCCGGGTACGCCGGGCGGGCAGATGGTTTTTCTTTAATCCAGGAAGTCGCGGAGTTTCTTGCTGCGGCTGGGATGACGGAGCTTGCGCAGGGCTTTTGCTTCGATCTGGCGGATGCGCTCACGGGTCACGTTGAACTCCTTGCCCACTTCCTCCAGCGTGCGCGGACGGCCATCTTCCAAGCCAAAACGCAGGCGCAGCACCTTCTCCTCGCGGGGAGTCAGCGTCTTGAGCACGTCGGCCAACTGTTCCTTCAGCAGGGTTTGGCTGGCAGCCTCCGCCGGGACCGGGGCGTCATCGTCGGGGATGAAGTCACCCAGATGGCTGTCCTCCTCCTCACCGATGGGGGTTTCGAGGCTGACCGGCTCCTGGGCCACCCGCATAATCTCACGTACCTTGTCCACCGACATATCCAGGCGCTCGGCAATTTCTTCCGCGCTGGGATCGTGACCGCACTCATGCAGCAGCTGGCTGGACACCTTCTTAACCTTGTTGATGGTCTCCACCATATGCACCGGAATGCGGATGGTGCGGGCCTGATCGGCAATGGCACGGGTGATGGCCTGCCGGATCCACCAGGTGGCGTAGGTGGAGAACTTGAAGCCCTTGGTGTGGTCGAACTTTTCCACCGCCTTGATCAGGCCCAGGTTGCCTTCCTGGATCAGGTCCAGGAACTGCATGCCGCGCCCCACATACCGCTTGGCGATGGAAACCACCAGACGCAGGTTGGCTTCGCTCAGACGTTGCTTGGCCTTCTCCCCTTCCGGCCCGCCGGCCTGGATCTTCAGGGCCAGGTCAATCTCTTCCTCCGGAGTCAGCAACGGCACACGACCGATCTCCTTGAGGTAGACCTTGACGGGGTCGTCGATGGTAATGCCGTCGGTATTCAGGCTGTCCTCAAAATCGTCCACATTGTCTTCGGTCAGCGCTGCATCCCCCACGTCCACCGCGTCGTCATCCACGACCTCGATGCCGCTGTTTTCCAGTTCTTCATAGAGCTTTTCCATCTGCTCCACGTCGAGCACATGACCGCTTTCCTCCATCGCATCTCCGATTTCGCTACTGGTCAGTTTGCCATTGCGGCGGCCGGTTTCGATCAAGCTGTGAATAGGATCCTTTTTCTCTGCCATAAGTACGTTTCTCCTTTTGGTTTTCTATTGGACAGACTGCGCACCACCGGACGAATTGCTCCGGACGGTTTACGCTTCGGCATCGGGCGGCGGTTGCTGCACGCCCTTCTCCTTTTTGACATGGGCGAATATATCCAAAAACTGGTCGTCGCTGGTGCCGGCCACCCGTTCGCTGACGGGCTTGGCGTTTTGCAGCCGTTCCAGGTACATGGCGATGTCCTGGCGGGCCAGTTTCTGATCATGGTTCTGTGCCTGGGCGAGGGCCACCTGCTGGAAAGCCTTTTCGTCCAGCATCTGCTGCAATGTGGTCAGATTGACCGGCAGCTTTTCCTCCCCGCAGCGGAAAATTGCTTGCAGCGCCTGCTGCATTTCGGGCAGCGGAACGCTGTCCATCTGCAGGTGTTGGCGCACATAAGGAATCTCTCCCGGGTCCTGCAGCAGCGCTGCCACCAGCTGGCGGCTGGCACTGGCAGCCCCCAGCACCGTATCGCCCCCCTGGGAATAGGGCACCCGCAGATCCGCTGCATTGCCCTGTTGTGCCAGGTTTTTCTGCTCTTTCCGACGGCTCTTCCATTCGGCCGTACGCAACGCCCCCTGCATCTGCGCCATGATGGATTGTTTGGAAACTCCGGTTTCCTCCGCAATCCGCCCGGCATACACATCCCGTGCGGTGGGCGTCACGCTGTAGCCGGTCAGGATATCAATCGCCTCCCGGATATAATTCAGCCGGCCGTCATCGCTGCGCAGATCATACTTGGACTGCGCCTTTTTCAGTTGGAATTCGGTGGGATTGGCAGTGCCGTTGAGCAGCATCTCGAACCGTTCCCTGCCGTACTTTTTGATGAACTCGTCCGGGTCCTTGGCCCCCTGATAACTGAGCACACTAACTTTTACCGGGCTGTTGGCAAAAAGTCCCAGACTGCGCTCGGTTGCTTTCTGGCCGGCCTCGTCGGAGTCGTAGCTGAGCACCACCTCGTCGGCATACTCGCTCAACAGTTTGACCTGTTCCGCCGTCAGGGCGGTGCCGCAGGCACAGACCGCCGTATCAAACCCTGCCTCATGCATCGAGATGACATCCATGTATCCCTCGCAGAGGATGTAGCGTTTGCTGGGCGACTTTTTGGCAACATTCAACGCAAACAGTGTGCGGGATTTATGATACACCATCGTCTCGGGGCTGTTGATATACTTGGGCTTGGAGTCGTCCAGCACGCGCCCGCCAAAGGCGATGATGGAGCCCCGCACATCGATGATGGGCACCATCACCCGGTGACGGAAGATGTCGTACAGATTGCCCTTGGCACTGCGCTTCACCAAACCGGAGCGTTCCAGTTCGCTCTCCGAAAAGCCCCGCTTGCGCAGATAATGCAAAAGCCCCCCGAAATCCTCCGGCGCGTACCCCAGCCCGAACCGGCGGATGGCCGCGTCGGAAAGACCGCGCTTTTCCCGCCAGTAGCGCCGCGCCAACGCGGCTTCCGGCGTGCGGGCATTAAGCTGCTCGTAAAAATACCGCGCCGCGCAACGGTTGATTTCCAGCAAACGTTGACGGGCTTTTGCCTCTTCGTCTTCCTCTTCCGGCAACGGCATTCCCACCCGGGAAGCCAGTTGCTTGACGCTTTCCACATATCCGAGATTATTGTACTTGCGCACAAAATTTATAACATCTCCTGCGGCACCGCAGCCAAAGCAGTAAAAGCTCTGGGTGTCGGGGTAGACAACAAAGGACGGCGTTTTTTCGTTATGGAACGGGCAAAGTCCGCTCAGTGTGCGGCCATGGCGCCGCAGCTGCACATACTGGCCCACCACTTCCTCAATATCGTTGCGGCGGACAACCTCCTGTATGTATTCCTGTGGGATCAACCGGCTTTCCCTCCCTTACACGACCAACGTTTCACAGAACCTGCCATTTCTGGGGCACATACCACTCCACAAACAGCCGCGTGGCAAACTCGTCGCTCATACCGCTGATGTAGTCGGTGGCCGCCCGGTCCACACCTTCCCGGTAGGCAATCTGCAGGTAGAAATTGGGAAGAAGATCCGGCTTCTCGCACAGACGTTCATAGAGGCCTTCGATCAGCTTGTCCACCTTTTTTTCTTCCCGCTTGGCCTCCCGGTCCACATAGACGGTGGAATACATGAAGTCTTTCAGCACATCATAGGAAGCTTCCACCTCCGGCGAAAAGTTGATCCGCCCGTTCTGGCTGTGCTCCACCAGATCGGAAATCATGGTGGTGATGCGCTGGGACTTGGTGTTGCCCAACACCGCTGTGGCCTCGGGCGGAATCTGCCGCGGATCCAGCACACCGGCTGCCACCGCGTCCTCAATGTCATGGTTGAGAAAGGCAATGTGGTCCGCCCGGCGCACCACACAGCCTTCCGGCGTGCGCGCCCAGGTGCCCGTGGTATGGGTGATGATGCCGTTGCGCACCTCCCAGCTCAGGTTCAACCCTTTACCATCTTTTTCCAGCATGTCCACCACGCGCAGGCTTTGCCGGTAGTGGGTAAACCCATCGGGGCACAATCGGTTGAGTGCCCGCTCCCCCGCATGGCCGAAGGGTGTATGGCCCAGATCGTGCCCCAGGGCGATGGCCTCGGTGAGGTCCTCATTCAGGCGCAGCGCGCGGGAGATGGTGCGGGCAATCTGACTGACTTCCAGCGTATGGGTCAGCCGGGTACGATAGTGGTCCCCTTCCGGCGAAAGGAAAACCTGGGTCTTCTGTTTCAGCCTCCGGAACGCCTTGCAGTGCAGAATCCGGTCCCGGTCCCGCTGAAAGCAAGGGCGGATAGGATCTTCCGCCTCCGGCACACGACGTCCGCGGCTCGTTTCACTCAGCGTGGCATACCGGCACAACGTACGGCGCTCAATCTCCTCTGTTTCTTCCCGAATCGTCACAGGATCCGCCTCCTTTCGTTCCCTCTATCTTATAAGTACGATAAAACTGTGCCAAATACTCTATTTTTCTAAAGAAATTCAGATTTTTTTAAAAAGGAGCGTAGGCGGGCGCCGCCACTTCCACCTGGGCCGTGCCCCGGGTCAGTTCAGACAGCGCCTGACACAGGGGGCTTTCCTCCCCTGCCGGCATGCGCCACTCCAGTGTTACCGCATCGTCGAAAACCGGTTCCTGCAACTTGGCACCGGACGCCTGGATGAGACGCTGGGCCTGCTCAAACAATGCGTAGGGCAGACGCACACGGCAATCCACCACCAGGCGCATACTAACCAGTTCTGCCCGTTGCAAGGCCCCGGACGCAGCCGCTGTATAGGCACGCACCAGGCCGCCCGTTCCCAGCAGGATACCGCCGAAGTATCGTGTCACCACGATGATCACATCGGAAACGCCTGCATGGGTGATGGTTTCCAGCACTGGGGTTCCGGCCGTCTTGGCAGGCTCCCCATCATCGGAATAGCGCATCCGACCGCTGTGCAGCACATAGGCATACACATTATGCCGCGCCGTCCGATTGGCAGCCCGCACCCGGCCAAGCACTTCCAGGGCCCGCTCTTCGGTATCTGCAAAGGCAGCCGTGGCGATAAACCGACTGCGTTTTTCCTCGTATTCAAAAGTGGTTGTCCCGCGCAGGGTTTTATAGTCCGACATGAGGTGCTCCTTATAGGCAGACAGCCAAAAATACCCCAGATGTTTCCATCTGGGGTATCCTTGCAAACAAACTTATTTGCCGGCGTTGGCGTAACGACGCTTGAAACGCTCGACACGGCCACCGGTATCGACCAGCTTCTGCTTGCCGGTGTAGAACGGATGGCACTTGCTGCAAACTTCGACGTGGATCTCCGGCTTGGTGTCACGGGTGTGAATCACGTTGCCGCAGGCACAGGTAATCGTGCAGTCCACATAGTTGGGATGGATGCCCTTCTTCATGGTAGTTTCACCTCTTTCTCGATCATGATTCCAGGAGCCATACTTGATATATGTGCTCATCACAATCTTCGAATTGCGGCTACCAGCATTCACCATCCTGTGCGAATGGAGCAGCCATCTGAACGATTGCTAGAGTATTTTAGCAGAAACCGCCGCGCTTGTCAAGGAAAATCCCGTAAAAACGCAGAAAAGAACGTTTTGCAACGGAAGGGCAATTGCAGGAGGCAAAAAAGAAAAGCGCCCTGAATTAACGAATCATCGTACAATTCAAGGCGCTTTTGGAGCGGGATACGAGTCTCGAACTCGCCACCTACTGCTTGGGAAGCAGTCACTCTACCGGATGAGCTAATCCCGCATGACTTAGTTATTGTACCGCAAAGCCCTGGTTTTGTCAATCCCGTTTTTGTTTTCTCTTGTCTGGAAGCCGGAAATGGTATATACTTGCTGCAAGAGGAAATCTGCCCTGCATTTTATTCCAAAGGAGTGGCTGCACATGTTGGATGCATTCCCTATTTATCACTGGTTTCACAATGGCAATCCCTATTCCGGCGCCGAAGGCGGCATGCGCTATGTCATTACCCCCGGAAAAAAGCCTGATCCCACCGACGAAAGCGGCAAAAAGAAGATGGAATTCCTGACGGCGCAGGTCTGGCCCGGCCCCTGGAGCATTGAGCATACTGCCGAAGAAAAAATTGAGAGCCGGGAATTCGCCGGCAACCAGCAGGGTCTGGATGAGGCTGTGGCCTGGCTGCACGAACGGTACGAGACCGAGGTTGCCCGCTGGACCGACATTCCCTCCATTCTGGACTGCGAACCGGACCGATAAAGATAACGTAAAAACGAGGCACAGCAAAAGCTGTACCTCGTTTTTCAATACCTGGCATAGAGGAAACCGCCGCCGCCCAGAAAGTAGCCCATGAGCAAAAACGACAAAAGCGCCCCTTCGTAGAGAATCCAGCGCAGCGGACGAGGTGCTTTTGCCAAAACCTCCGTAAGGGAAATTCCTGCCTCGTGCAGCAAATCCACCGCAATCAATATTGCCAGTCCCGCAAAGAGAAAAAGCTGTTCCTGACGGGTGGTCAACCCAAGTTCCCAATAGTTGCTGAGGGCATCGTGGCCGCTGTTATGCAGAATCCCAGCAAAATACTGTCCGGCATTCTGCAGGCTGCTGGCGCGGAAGATGGTAAAGGTGAACACAAAAATCGAGAAAGTTCCCGCGATGCCCACCATCCGGGCCCATCCCCTGGTAATGCTGTGTCGCCAGGGCAGATGGTTTTCCAGCGCCTGGAACAGGCCGTGCAGGAATCCCCACAGCAGGTAGGTCAGCCCGGCCCCATGCCACAGCCCACTGACCAGAAACGTCAGGATCAGGTTTGCATCCCGGCGCAGAGCACTGCATCGGCTGCCGCCCAATGGAATATAGACATAATCCTTGAGCCAGCGGGAAAGACTCTGATGCCAGCGGGACCAAAGTTCCTTGACGGTGGCCGACAGAAAGGGTTGGCGGAAATTTTCCGGCAGCGAAAGCCCCAACATCTGCCCTACCCCCAGCACAATATCGGTGTAACCGGAGAAATCGGCATAGAGTTGGAAGGAATACAACACCGTTCCCAGCAACAACTGGGTACGGTCCAGCGTGGTCGGATTACTGAACGCGGCGGCCACCACCACCGCAGCACGGTCAGCCACCACCACCTTTTTGAAGTAGCCCCAAAAGCAGCGCAGCGCCCCTCTCCAGGCGCGGGTTTTCTCCCACCGGGTCGGTCTTTCCAGTTGCGGCATCAGTTCCCCGTAGCGTTGGAAGGGACCCTGCGTGATGGAAAGGAAAAAGGCCGCAAAGCACAATACTTTGCCGAAATTGCGTTGAGCCGGCGACACACCGCGGCGCACATCCACCAGGTATCCCACCAGCTGCAGGGTGAAATACCCCACTCCCAGCGGCTGCAAAACAGCCGGCTGCCAAAGACGCAACCCAAACAGATTGTGCAGACCTCCGACTGCCGCCACATAATACTTGAGCAGCAACAACGGCGCCAACGCCGCCGCCAAGCCCACACCGAAACATACAGCCCGTTCCCGGGCGCGCAGCGCAGCCCGCCAGACCAGCAGCGCGCAGAGCACCAGAACCACAAAGCCCTGCCAATCCAAGGAAAGATAGAACACCACACTGGCCCCCAGCATCAGTTGCCAGCGGCGGGCCGGTGCACACAAATACCAAAGCCCCACCAGGACCGCCGCAAAAACGACAAAGCCCGGGGACGTTACAGCCAGCATGGCAGGACCTCCTTATGGTCAGGAATTGAGCATGGCATCCGCCATGAAAATGGTATTGTCCGGGTAGTCGGTGAGTTTTTCCTGCACCGAATCGCAGAACAGGGCGGAGGTGTCCTCCCCCGCCGCATCCCGCGCTATGACATCGCACAAGACCGCCGTGAATTTTTCCGCACCGGTCCCGTTCAGGTGGTGGGCATCGGAATAATCACCCATGCCCAAGTCCAGCGCCTTGCGTTCCCGATAGAGGGAAAAGTCCCAATATACCGTATGGCGCTGCACCGCAAAGTGCTGCAGTGCCTCCACATACGCCTGGTAGTTGTCCGTATTGGAAACATAGGCACTGGGCAGCGGTGCCGTAAACAGTACCAGCCGGATGCCCTGTTCCTCGCAGAAATCCGCAATGCGGGTGAGATATTCCCACCCGAAGTCCGACAGAGGTTGGTCCGGGTTCACATCCAGCAAGGTGGCAAAACCGTCCTTGGGGATCCCCTCGGTGTAAACGAATCCATTGCCCCGGTAGGCTTCCCCGTCCTCCGGGTAGCTTACATAGGCATAATTGCCCAGCGCATAGCCGTCGGTGAGCTTGGCCTTCCAGAGGGAAAGCCAGTCCCCCGGAGCCGCTATCCCATGCCGTGCGGGCATCACCAGGTCCGCACAAGCCGCCAGACCGCCCATCTCCCACAGATACCGGTACCGGTAGGGGGAATTCCACCGCATATAATCGGTGATCAGATAGCAGGCCATCGGCACATCCCGGGAAGCATTCTGGTTGTAGCCGGTGTAGAACATTTCCAGGTAGACTGTCTTCAGATCGTTCTGGGATGCTGCCTCCTGCAGTAAAGCGAAGGAACCGTCCGGCAACTGCTGGGAGGAACCGGCGTTGAAACTGTGGGTGCCCAGCCGCGCGTCCACCGTGGCCGGATCCACACTGCGGTAGCAGTGGGAGGACCCCAGGAACAGCGTGTCGATCTGACCAGCCTGGGCATACAGCTCCTGCAACATGACCCGGGAATAGGCATGCACGTCATCCACCAGCAAAAAATCAACCGCCCCCAGCAGTGCCACAGTGAACAGCAAAAAAGCCAGCACAGCGGCAACTTTACGCAGGACGGTTGCTTTCATACGAGATTCCTTTCGGTCAACGTTCAATCTTCATGTGGGGGTGCCGGGGCTGATAGGCAGCCACATCCAGCTGCCACACCGTATTGCCCGCTGCATCTTCCTCGGTTCTGGCAAAGCCAAAGCTTTCATAGAAAGAGCGTACCATGGCATTTTTGGCCGTGGGATAATAATAGCCGTACACGGTTTTTACCCCCCGGGCGGCAGCCTCCGTCATCAGGGTGTCCATCATGGCGTCCTCCATGCCCCGCTTGAGGACACGACAGCTCATCAGCCACAGACGCAGATGCAGTGCATCCTGCTGTTGTTCGCCGCAGACCACCGTCACAATGCCGTTGTCGCCAAACTTGTCCACCAGTTTGCCGCACAGGCAAAGGCGGTTGGCATCGGCTGCCATGGCCCGGATATCGTCCTCCGAACAACGCAGGGTGGTCAGGTTGAACTGGTTGGACTTGTTGGTCAGCTGCGCGATGCGCTGGATGTACAGCGGTTCAAATCCGCGGATGGTGGCCACCATCTCCAGGCTGTCCAGATAAGCGCCGTAATCGCTGAAGGCTGCCTGTGCTGCTGCGCGCCGGGCATTCTGATGGTAGAGTTCGGTCTTTTGCAGATCCTCCTTGGACAGGGTGGTCACCTCAAAGTAGCCGCCATGGTCCAGTGTCTTGATATAATTCTCGGCACCGTCCAGCGCGGGCACGGCCGCCCCGGGCACCTGTGCCTCCACAATAGCCCGTTCCGCCGGGTTGTCATCAGCAAAGACAAAGCTGTCCGCCCCCAGGTTGAGCTCCGACGCAATGGCCTGCAGGTTCTGGTCCTTGGGCTCCCAGTTGGCCTTGATGGCCACAAAGTCATCGGGGCGCAGTACCCCATCGGGATGGTTGAGCCCCGCCAGTGCATTGGCCTCATCATTTTTGGAGTCCACCGCCAGGATCACGCCAATGCTCTTGAGCGTCTTGCAGTAGCTCTGGAATTCGGCATAGAC
>ERZ1643246.4715-NODE-4715-length-10531-cov-3.784173_pt1 | contig 10531 bp, 12 predicted proteins | sample MGYA00579265_ERZ1643246 | MGnify/ENA primary metagenome ERZ1643246 (study PRJEB29033, sample SAMEA4952261) | chicken gut metagenome | biome: Broiler Chicken; feature: Gastrointestinal Tract; material: Caecum | place: Ireland | collected 2018 | study: Broiler...
CCGCCGCACTTTCAATCCGCAGATGGGAGTGGCGGGCGGCCTTTCGATTCTGGGAACCTCCGGCATTGTGGAACCCATGAGCGAACAGGCCATTGTGGACACCATTGCGCTGGAAATCCGCCAGCATGCCACCCATACCCAAAATCTCATTCTCACGCCGGGAAACTACGGCACGGATTTTCTGCACGCCCAGGGCTGGGATGCCTGCGGTGTGCCGGTGGTTAAATGTTCCAATTTTCTGGGGGAAGCCTTGGATTGTGCCGCCGTGGAAGGAATGACCCGCCTGTTGCTGGTGGGGCATATCGGCAAACTGGTCAAGGTGGCGGGTGGCATCATGAACACCCATTCCCGCTATGCCGACTGCCGGACCGAGCTGTTTTGTGCCCATGCCGCACAGTGCGGCGCGCAGACCGAGGTCTGCCGGGCACTGATGGAAGCCGCCACTGCAGACGCCTGCCTGGAAATTCTGTCGGCGGCGGGGCTGCGCGACGCCGTGATGGCCTCTTTGCTGGACGCCATGCAGAACCATCTGCAGCGCCGTCTGGGGGACGGCTGCCAGGGCGGTGTGGTCGTTTTTTCCAACCAATTCGGCCTGCTGGGCGCCACACAGCCCGCCAAGGAGATGTTGCAACTATGGCAGAACTGAAGAAGGGCACTTTGTATGGTGTCAGCGTGGGTCCGGGGGACCCCGCACTCATGACGCTGCAGGCGGTGCGGCGGCTGGAAGCCTGCCCGGTGATTGCTGCGCCCCAGACCAAAAGCGGGCAGATGCTGGCGTTGGAGATCGCCCGGGGGGCGGTGAATCTGGACGGGAAAATCATCGTGCCGCTGCATTTTCCCATGACGCGGGAGCAAAAGGCTCTGCAGACGGCCCATGAGGCCGCGGCCGAATCCCTGCGGTCCTATCTGGATGCCGGGCAGGATGTGGCCATGCTCAACCTGGGGGACGTGTCGGTTTATGCCACCTTCGGATACCTGCAGGAATTGTTGCAGGCCCGGGGATATACCACCGTTATGCTGGCCGGTGTGCCCAGCTTCTGTGCCTCGGCGGCACGGCTCAACCGGTCCCTGACCGCCGGCATGGAGGAACCGCTGACCATTGCGCCGGGCGGTGCGGCGGATGCGGTGCTGGATGCGCCCGGCGGCAAGGTGCTGATGAAAACCGGGCGTCAACTGCCCCGGACCCTGGCAGCGCTGGAAGCCCACGGAAAGCTGGCCAGCAGCGCCATGGTCTGCAACTGCGGGCTACCCAACGAGGAAGTCTGGCCGGACCTTTCGACGTATGACCGGGATCGTCCGGCCGGCTATTTTGCAACGATTCTGGTAAAGGAGTAACCCATGGTTCATTTTGTGGGAGCCGGTCCGGGAGCCCCGGATCTGATTACGCTGCGCGGCGCCGAATTGCTGCGCGCCGCAGACTGTATTATTTATGCGGGCAGTCTGGTAAACCCTGCCCTGCTGGCGCTGGCCCGGGACGGGTGTGCTGTTTATAACAGTGCCGAGATGACCCTGGAGCAGGTGCTGGCGGTGATGCAGGAGCAGGAGCGGCTGTCCCACGAAACAGTACGGCTCCACACGGGGGATGCCAGCCTGTATGGTGCCATCCGCGAGCAGATGGACCAACTGGACCGGCTGGGCATTGCCTATGACGATGTGCCGGGAGTTTCCAGCTTTTGCGGTGCAGCCGCGGCAACCTGCGCCGAATATACCCTGCCGGGCATCAGCCAGACCGTGATCATCACGCGGATGGCGGGCCGCACCCCGGTGCCGGAGCGGGAAGCGCTGTCCAAGCTGGCCGCCCATGGCGCCAGCATGGTGATTTTCCTGTCGGCCGGCATGCTGCCGGCTGTGCAGGAGGCGCTGCTGCAGGGGGCCTATACCAAGGCAACCCCGGCGGCGCTGGTATACAAAGCCACCTGGCCGGAAGAAAAGGTGGTGCGCTGTACCCTGGGCACCCTGGCCCAAGCCGGGGCAGACCATCAGATCACCAAAACGGCGTTGATTCTGGTGGGGGATTTCCTGGCCCCCGCCGGATATGATCGCAGCAAACTCTATGACCCGGGCTTTACCACCGAATTCCGAAAGGGGAGCGAAGGATGAGCGTTGCCTGCCTGGCCTTTACCGAAAAGGGCTATGCCCTGGCGCGGCGGTTGGCCTGTGCCCTGGGCGGCACCGCGGACCGCAGTGGGCAGCCTTTGAGCCTGCAGCAGTGGACGCAGACGCATTTCGCGTCGGAGCGTGCGCTGGTCTATGTGGGGGCGGCGGGCATTGCCGTACGGGCCATCGCACCGTATCTGCACAGCAAAACCACCGATCCGGCGGTGGTGGTGGTGGATGAGGGCGGACAGTTCGTCATCCCGCTGCTTTCGGGCCACCTGGGGGGCGCCAACGATCTGGCGCGGCATGTAGCCAGACTGCTGCATGCCCAGGCGGTGATCACCACGGCCACCGATGTGAACGAGGTTTTTGCGGTGGACGAATGGGCACGCTGCCAGCACTGTGCGGTGCTGCACCCCGAAAACGTCCGTAAGGTATCGGGTGCATTGCTGGCGGGGCGCCCGGTGCGTATCCACACCGAGGTGCCGGTATCCGGAACGGTACCGGCGGGTATCGAATTGGCGGAAAGTGCCCCCTGGGATGTCTATGTGGGGTTGGAACCACAGCCGGCATCGGTTCTGTGGCTGGTGCCGCAGAACGTCATACTGGGGGTGGGCTGCCGGAAGGGCATCACGGACAGGGCGTTGGAAAAGGCCTTGGCATCCCTGGATCTGCCCCCCCAGTGCATCGGCGCGGTGGCCAGCATCGATCTGAAGGCCCGGGAAGCGGGCTTACTGAGTTTTTGCCGGCAACACGGCTGGCCGCTGAAGATTTACAGCGCGGCACAACTGGCACAGGCGAAGGGCAACTTTACCGCTTCCGCCTTTGTGGAGAAGACCACCGGTGTGGACAATGTCTGCGAGCGTGCGGCGGTGCTGGCCAGTGGCGGAACGTTGCTGCGGCGCAAGCAGGCGGAAAACGGTGTGACGATGGCGGCGGCACTGAAACCCTATCAACTGGATTGGAGATTTCACAATGTGTGGTAATTTGTATGTGGTCGGTCTGGGCCCGGGGGATGCAACCATGCTCACCGGGCAGGCGAAGGCCGCACTGGAGGCGGCGGATGTCCTGTGCGGGTATACGGTGTATGTGGAACTGGTGCATCCTTTGTATCCCGATAAGGAAATTTACACCACCCCCATGCGTGGTGAGGTGGATCGCTGCCGCTGGGCCCTGGAAACGGCGGCAGGCGGCAAACATGTGGCACTGGTCTGCAGCGGCGATGCGGGGGTTTACGGTATGGCCTCTCCGGTACTGGAGCTGGCCAAAGACTATCCGGAGGTCCCCATTGAGGTAGTGCCCGGTGTGACGGCGGCGCTTTCGGGGGCGGCTGTGCTGGGGGCACCGCTGGGACACGATTTCTGCGTGACCTCGCTGTCCGATCTGCTGACGCCCTGGGACGTGATCGAAAAACGGTTGCAGTGCGCGGCCATGGGAGATTTCTCTCTCTGCCTGTATAACCCGGCGTCCCATCGCCGCAAGGATCATCTGCAGCGGGCGGTGGACATTCTGTTGGCGGCCGGCAAGGCGGGTGAAACACCCTGCGCCACCGTGCGCAACATTGCGCGTCCCGGCCAGGAGGCCAAACTGTACACCCTGGAAACCTTGCGGGATGCGCCGGTGGATATGTTTACCACGGTCTTTGTGGGCAGTAGTACCACCCGGCAGCAGGGCTCCTGGCTCATCACACCCCGGGGGTATCGACAGGTATGAGAGTGGTCGTTTTTTCCGGCACCACCGAAGGGCGCACCCTTTCCTATACTCTGGCGGACCGGGGGATTCCGGTGGAGGTTTGTGTGGCTACTGAATACGGAAAGATTGACCAGGGGGAGCATCCGGGGGTAACGATTCGTGCAGGGCGTCTGACCGAGGCGGAAATGGCCGCGCTGCTGGACCGTTCCACCCTCTGCGTGGATGCCACCCATCCCTATGCCACCCAGGTCACGGCCAACATCCGGCGGGCGACCCAAAGGGCCGGTGCGGTGTACAAACGGCTGCTGCGTCCGGCCAGCCCCTTGCCGGAGGGCTGTTGGACGGCCAGAGATGCCGCCGAGGCGGTCCGGCTTCTGAAAGATACCCGGGGCAATATCCTGCTCACCACCGGGGCCAAGGAACTGACGGCCTTTGCACCGTTGGGAACGCAGCGTCTGTTTGCCCGGGTGCTGCCGCTGGATTCCAGCCTGACAGCCTGCCGGGAGGCCGGCATTGCACCGGCCCGGATTATCGCCATGCAGGGCCCCTTTGGTACAGAACTGAACGTGGCACTGCTGCATCAGTTCGCAATCCGGTATTTGGTCACCAAGGACGGCGGCAGTCCCGGCGGGTTTGCTGAAAAATGTGCTGCCGCCCGGGCCTGCGGCGTGCAGCTTGTGGTGCTGCGTCGGCCCCCGGAAGACGGTGAACCCTACGAACAAATTCTGGAGTTTTGCAAGGAGTGGATGGCACCATGCAGGTGAGTTTACTGGCACTGGGGGGCGGCACGGGGGAAACCCTGACGGCGCAAAGCCGGACGGCCTTATTGCAGGCGGATTGCATCGTGGGCGCGGCGCGCTTGCTGGAGCAGCTGCCTGCAGGCTGCACGACACACCGTGCCGCAGCCACCAAACCCCGGCAGATTCTTGAGGCGTTGCAGCAGGGGGGCGCCAGCCACGGCGCGGTGGTTTACAGCGGAGACACGGGGTTCTACTCGGGGTGCCGCAGTCTGATTCCGCTGCTGGAAGAAAACCGGATTCCCTGCACCGTCTGTGCGGGGGTATCCAGCGTACAACTGTTGGCCGCGGCGCTGCACCGCCCCTGGCAGGACTGGGTGCTGGTTTCGGCGCACGGCGTTCACTGTGATGCGGTGGCGGCAGTCAGCCAGGGCAAACCGGCCTTTTTCCTCACCGGCGGCAGCCTGGGAGTGCCCCAGCTCTGCAGCCAGCTGTGTGCTGCCGGTCTGGGCGACTTGCCGGTCACCGTGGGGGAAAACCTCAGCTATCCGGACGAGAAGCTCACCGCGGGCACTGCGGCGGATATGGCGGGAAAAACCTTCGGGCCGCTGTGTGTGCTGCTGGCCGAAGCGGCGCCGCAGCCGCCCCGGAGGACCCCCGGCTGGCCGGATGACTGGTTCGTGCGGGGCAAGGTGCCCATGACCAAACGCTTTGTGCGTGCGGCTGTTCTGGCCGCGTTGGGACCACACCCCGGGGAGGCCCTTTGGGATGTGGGCGCCGGAACCGGCAGCATCAGTGTGGAACTGGCTGCCGCCGCGCCCGGTGCAGCGGTCTACGCCGTGGAGTGCGAAGCGCCGGCCCAGGAATTGCTGCAGCAGAACCGGGCCAAATTTCACACCTGGAATCTGCACTGCATTTCGGGCCGCGCGCCGGAGGCGCTGGCCAACCTGCCGGCCCCGGATGCCGTCTTTGTGGGCGGCAGCAAGGGCGCACTGGAGGCCATCCTGACGGCCGCGCTGGACAAGAATCCCCAGGCGAGGCTGTGCGTCAGCTGCATTGCCCTGGAAACCCTGGAACGGACGCTTGCCTTCTGCCGAGACCGCGGCCTGAACCCCCAGGTGGCGCAGCTGGCCGTCAGCGGTGCACAGCCGATGGGGCGACTGCACCTGATGATGGCCCAAAATCCGGTTTTTCTGGTGACGGTACACTGCGATGATTGAATGTATGATCGCTGCGCCCCGGTCGGGTGGCGGCAAAACGGTGATGACGTGTGCCTTGCTGGCGGCGCTGCGGCAGCGAGGAATGAACCCTTGCGCGTTCAAGTGCGGACCGGACTATATTGATCCCATGTTTCACCGGGCGGTACTGGGGCTGGAAAGCCATAATCTGGATCTGTTTCTCGCTTCCGCCGATACGGTCCGCACCCTGTATGCCCGCTATGGAGCGGGGCATGGTGCCGCGGTCTGCGAAGGGGTCATGGGTTTCTATGATGGTCTGGGTGGCACCACGGACCGGGCCAGTGCCTGGCATCTGGCGGACACCCTGGATCTGCCGGTCCTGCTGGTGCTGCGCCCGAAGGGAGCCAGCCTGACCCTGGCGGCCACGGTGCGGGGACTGCAGGCCTTTCGGCCCCAAAGCCATCTGGCCGGCATCTTGCTCAATGATTGCAAGCCTATGCTGTATCAGACCCTGGCCCCCATGCTGGAACGGGAAACCGGTCTGCCGGTGTTGGGGTATCTGCCGCCCATGGAGGAGGCTTCCTTTGCCAGCCGTCATCTGGGACTGTACACGGCCGGGGAAATCACCGACCTGCAAGCGCGCGTCAAAGCGTTGGGGATTCAGGCCCAAAAGACGCTGGACCTGGACAGAATCCGGGCGCTGTGCAGCCGGCCGGAACGCCCGCCGCAGCCGGACACGGTCCCAGTGCCGCACCGCACCCGGATTGCGGTGGCCCGGGACGAGGCTTTCTGCTTCTGCTATGCCGAAACATTGGACGCGCTGCGGGACGCCGGTGCCGAGCCGGTTTTCTTCAGCCCGCTGCGGGACCACGCACTGCCGGGAAACTGTGCGGGTCTCTACCTGCCGGGCGGATATCCGGAACTGCACGCCCGGGCGCTGAGCGAAAATGCAGTGCTGCGTCAAACAATCGGCCGTCTGGTGCGTGCGGGCCTGCCCACGGTGGCCGAGTGCGGAGGTTATCTGTATCTGGGACAAGCCCTGGAGGATACCGCGGGCACGTTCTGGCCCATGGCGGGGGTACTGCCCGGACAGGGAATCCGAACCGGACACCTGGTGCGGTTCGGGTATGCGGAACTGATGGCCCATGCGGACAGCCTTCTGCTTCGAACAGAGGAAAGTCTGCCCATCCATGCCTTCCACTACTGGGATTCCACCCAAAACGGAACCGCCTGCACGGCGCACAAACCGCAGAGCGGGCGCAGCTGGGACTGCGGTTTTGCCACCCCCACGCTGTTTGCCTCCTTTGCCCATCTCTACTGGGCCGGGACGCCCCGGCTGGCCCGTCGCTTTGTGGCGGCAGCCCAACACTATGAAAGGGAGCAAGGCGCATGTCTTCATCCGCAGAATTGAATTCTTTGCTGGCCGGGATTCGCCCCGGTGACGAAAATGCCCGGGTACAAGCCCAAAAGCAGTGGGCTGCCTGTGCCAAACCGCTGGGGAGTCTTGGATTGCTGGAAGATGCGTTGACCGATATGGCGGCGCTGACCGGCAGCGCCCGGCTGGCGCTTACACCGCGCACCGTGCTGGTGCTGTGCGCCGACAATGGCGTGGTGGCCCAGGGGGTATCCCAGACGGGCAGCGAGGTCACCGGGATTGTGGCCCGAGCGCTGGCTGCCGGCCAGAGCAACGTCTGCCGGATGGCTGCACTGGCTTCCTGCCGGGTGCTGCCGGTGGATATGGGCATCCGGGATTTTGCTCCCACGCCGGGGGTGTACGCCAGCCGGATTGGCAACGGCACCGCCGATATGACCGCGGGCCCCGTCATGACGCGCTCCCAGGCGGAACAGGCCATTCTGGCGGGAATGGAGCTGGTGCGCCGGGAAAATGAGGCAGGTACCCACCTGTTGGCAACGGGGGAGATGGGCATTGGCAACACCACCACCGCCACCGCGGTGACCTGTGCGCTGCTGGGCCGTACTCCGTTGGAATTGACCGGCCGGGGAGCAGGGCTTTCCGACGCGGGCCTTGTCCGCAAGCGCACGGCCATCGAGACCGCCCTGCGAGTCAACCAACCCGATCCCGCCGACCCGGTGGATGTGCTGGCCAAGGTGGGCGGGTTTGACATAGCCGGCATGTGCGGCGTTTTTCTGGGCGGCGCGCTGTATCGCATCCCCGTGCTGGTGGATGGTGCCATCAGTGCGGTGGCGGCCCTTTGCGCCGTGCGGATCTGCCCGGCTGCCGCGGCAGCGGTTTTTGCCACCCACCAGAGTGCCGAACCGGCGGGCGCCCTGCTGCTGCAGGCACTGGGGAAAAAGCCGCTGATCACGGCAGGCATGCGCCTGGGCGAAGGTACCGGCGCGGTGGCGGCCATGCCGCTGCTGGATATGGCGCTGGCCATCTACCAGGGCAGTACCTTTGACGATTACGGCATGGAGCCCTACCAACCCCAGGGAGGCCAGAAGTGATTGTTCTGGTCATCGGCGGTTCCGGCAGCGGCAAAAGCGAATATGCCGAGCGGCTGACATTGCGGCTGGCAGGGGATACGCCGCGCGTTTATCTGGCCACCATGCAGGTATGGGATGCGGAATGCCGCGCCCGGATAGCCAAGCATCGCCGTCAGCGCGCTGGACGGGGGTTTGTTACGGTGGAGTGTTCCCGGAACCTGGTGGGGCTGGACCCGTCGGCGCTTGACAGCAGTGGTACCATTTTGCTGGAAGATCTGGGCAATCTGGCGGCCAATGAACTGTATGCACCGGGGGCTACACCAGATAGGGCATACAAAAGCATTCTGGCAGGGCTGGAGCACCTGGTTGCCGTCAGCCGACATCTGGTCATTGTATCCAATGAAGTGGGGACCGGCGGGGAAGTGTACGCCGGCGAAACACAAATCTATCTGCAGTTGTTGGGTCACCTGCATCAGGCACTGGCCAGCAGGGCCGACGCAGTCTGCGAAGTGGTGGCCGGACTGCCGCAGTATTACAAGGGGAGGGAAGCGGAATGATTACAGCCGAAACGGTGGCGGTGGCGTTTGCCATGTTCAGTGCCATCCCCGTGCCGCAGCCCACCTGGAACGAAAAAAACATGCGGTACGTGCTTTGCGCCTTCCCGTTGGTGGGCGTGGTCTGTGCGGCAGCGTACGGACTGTGGGCGGCGGTGTGTGGCTACTGGCCGGTACCGGAATGGCTGCAGGCGGCGGGATATTGCCTGCTGCCGGTTTTCCTCACCGGAGGAATTCATCTGGATGGGTACGCCGACACCTGCGACGCACTGGCCAGTTATGCCGACGCGGCCAAAAAGCAGGAAATTCTCAAGGATCCCCACTGCGGGGCTTTCGCCCTGATCCGGGTCTGCAGCTATTTTGTGGCCTACTTTGCCCTGTGTGCCTCCCTGACCATGGACCGCCGCACCCTGGTCTGTCTCGGGGTGGGGTTTGTGCTGGAGCGTGCCCTGTCCGGCTGGGCGGTGGCGGCCTTGCCCATTGCCAAACACACCGGCCTGGTCCATACCTTTGCCACGGCGGCGGATCGCACCACGGTCCGCCGTATCCTCGCAGTGCTGGCCCTGCTGCTGTGTGCGGCGCTGGTGATGGTGGGCGGTGTGGCCGGTGGGGCCATGGTGGCGGCGGCGTTGGTGACCTTGTGGCGGTACCGTCATGTGGCACAGACTCAGTTCGGCGGGATTTCGGGCGATCTGGCCGGCTGGTTCCTGCAGAAGACGGAAATCTGGATGCTGGCGGCACTGGTGGTGTGCCGCATCGTGGAGGCAGGGGTATGACATTGATTCTGGGGCCGCTTTACAGCGGCAAACGGGCCTTTGCCTGCAAGTTGTTACATTGCACGGAAGAGGAACTGTCCAAGTTTGCCGTCTGGGATGTGCAGGACCGGGCTGCCCGGGCGGAGGATCTGGAAGCATTGGCCGCGCAGCTGGCGGCTTACCCGGTGGTCATCGCCACCGAGGTGGGCGGCGGGGTGGTTCCTGTGGAGGCTGCCCAGCGCACCGCCCGGGAAGCTGCCGGACGGCTCAACTGCCTGTTGAGCGCCCGGGCCGACACGGTGGTGCGGGTCTTTTACGGTTTGCCCATGGTTTTGAAAGGAAGTCTGTCAGAATGATCATTTATCTGTTGCGTCACGGCACCACGCAGTACAACGTGGAAAAGCGGTACCAGGGCCAGCGGGACATCCCGCTTTCGAAGGAAGGACGCGCCTGCATCCGCCGGGCGGACTTTACCACCGATGTGGTCTATGTCTCGCCGCTGACCCGTGCCCGGCAGACGGCGCAGATTCTTTTCCCGGAGGCCCGGCAGATTGTGGTGGAGGACCTCAAGGAGATGAACTTCGGCAGTTTTGAGGGCCGCAACTATATCGAGATGGAACATGACCCGGACTATCTGGCCTGGGTGGAAGCCAACTGCGAAACCAGCTGCCCCGACGGGGAACGCAAGGACCAGTTCTGTGCGCGTACCTGTGCTGCCTTTGCCAAACTGGTGGACCAGGCACTGCGGGAAAAGCGGGACAAGCTGGTGATTGTGGCCCATGGGGGCACCCAGATGGCGGTCATGGAGCGGTATTGTGTGCCGCACCATGAATATTACCATTGGTGCGCGCCCAATGCGGGCGGATACAAACTGGATGCGTCCCTGTGGCCTGAAAAACAGGAACTGACCCTGCTGGAAACGGTGCAATATACCCGGGAGCCGAGCCAATGCTGATCTGTGTTGCCATTGTTCTTGGCTTTTTGCTGGATTTCTGGCTGGCGGACCCGGCCTGGATGCCCCACCCGGTGGTATTCATGGGGCGCTGCATCACCCGCCTGGAAACCTTGCTGCG
>ERZ1643246.4717-NODE-4717-length-10528-cov-12.314619_pt1 | contig 10528 bp, 13 predicted proteins | sample MGYA00579265_ERZ1643246 | MGnify/ENA primary metagenome ERZ1643246 (study PRJEB29033, sample SAMEA4952261) | chicken gut metagenome | biome: Broiler Chicken; feature: Gastrointestinal Tract; material: Caecum | place: Ireland | collected 2018 | study: Broiler...
TATTGAATTCTCATTCTGAACATGGGATAATAAATATTGATGATCAGAAATGCCGATTAATAAGATACTCGATACTATTGCTCATGAAGAGCATTTATGATTTACTTTGAACTAACTGATTGTAATTATAATATGAATAAAAAATCCTCCATTAAGCCCTGAGAGCAGCCGCCATATGTACAGCCTATTTTGTGGTGTTCTCGGAACAGGTTCTCAAATTTTTAAAATAATCTGATTGTTAATAGTTTCCGTGGCGCACATTGGCGGCTGCTCTCAGGGCTTAATGGAGAGATATATACTTTATTTAATTTACCAGTTTCTATGGAAGAAGAATACCATCTGTAACAGATGCTGTTTCATCATATGGATAGGCATCATAGTCTCCCGCTATATGATTTGCACGCACTCTGTAATAGTATCCTCTGTCTACTTTAATGGACTTCGCTGTCGATAAAAAATAATCATCATGTGCTTCTTCTGACCAAGAATATACCTGTCCCCAGGCATCCTTTTCTTCATTATAACGTTCTACATACACTAAAGTTGCCATATAATCTACTTCTTTATTAGCCGTTGTAGAAGCATAAGCATAAACTCTTGTCAGTCCGGCCTTTGAAATAGAACATTCACCTGTCATCAGATACTCACCTCTCGTTACTGAAGTAGGTGTGTATCCTGTTGAGCTATCCTCGATAGTAAGAACAGAACCATCTATTACCCTTTGATCGGATTCTGCTGCGTTAACATCAGATACCGTTCCTACAAATACAACACTTAAAATTGCCATACTACATAAAACTGATAAAAATCTTTTTTTCATTTTATTTATTTCCTTTTGTACTCTGTTTATCTGTCTCTATTTAAATAAACAGCTAACTTTTGAAAAACTTACGCATTTTAATCATAAAAAAATAAATTTTCTATTATTTTATTAAATTCACCTTTCTCCATTGAACCAATAACCTGATATTGAGTATCTTTATATTCAAATTCAGCCACAAATCTACTCTTTTCAACATTATTAATCTTATATTCTTTTATATTAATATTAACGTTATTTTCTGTTCTGATCTGATATTCATCTATTAACATATCCAGATCAGTTTGACCATAGGAAGAATCCGTATCATTCATATACATGGAATATTGTATTATCTGTCCATTATAATCATAAAAAAGAACTGCTCGATTTTGTTCTGTGTCGATTTCATAATCTACAAAAATCATATTTTCTGGCATATATCTGAATCTTACTGGTAAAATTCCAATTTCTTTTCTGATTTCATTAAAAACCTGTACCTCATCCAAATCTTCTGCCTCCTGCGAGTCCATATCCTCCACATTTATAACTGACATCTCTTCATCCTTGGTGACTCTATCCCACAGTACCTTCCAATACGACTTGCTTCCCGTACCTGTTATCACGCTTCCGCACACGAGTACAAGCACTGCGGCCAGCGCAAAGAAAAGACGGCGCTTTTTTTTACTGCGGCGTACCGTCTTCTTTACTCTCTTATCATACTCGTATTCCTGTATTTTATTAAAAAGAGAAGTCTCCATATCTTCGGACACTTTAATATCATCGAGATCATCTCTGTCCTCGATTTCTTTTTCTATTTCCTTTGCTTCTCTGTCCACTTCTTCTTTCAGTGATAACTTTTTAAGTTCTTTCATTCTTTACACCTTTTTCTGTCCTATCTTTTCCTTGACTTTTCATCAAATAAGGTTAAGATGAAATTAGCTTTAATACGATTATTTCGGGAGGTTGCTTTTATGAAACGAATCATTTTAACCGGCGGTGGTACTGCCGGACACGTTACTCCGAACATCGCCCTGATACCCAGACTTAAAGATCTGGGTTATGATATACAATATATCGGCTCATACAACGGCATTGAAAAGGAACTTATCGAACCTTTCGGCGTTCCTTATCACGGAATCTCTTCAGGCAAGCTGCGCCGCTATTTCAGCGTGCAGAACTTTACGGATCCGTTTCGGGTTATCAAAGGCTTCGGTGAGGCCAAGAAACTGATCAAAGACCTGAAACCTGATGTGATATTTTCCAAAGGCGGATTCGTATCTGTTCCTGTCGTCCTTGCAGGAAAGCGGTGCAAGGTTCCGGTAATCATCCATGAATCGGACATGACGCCCGGTCTGGCAAATAAGATAGCAATCCCTTCAGCTGAAAAGGTATGCTGTAATTTTCCCGAGACACTTGATTCTCTTCCCAAAGGGAAAGCTGTCCTTACCGGATCACCTATCCGTCAGGAGCTGATGTCGGGAAACAAAATCGCTGCCATGGATTTCTGCGGTTTTACTGCGGACAAACCTGTTATCCTCGTAATTGGCGGCAGCCTCGGATCTGTTGTTGTGAACAATGCAGTCCGTGCAAGTCTGCCTGAGCTTCTGAAAGATTTTCAGATCATCCATCTCTGCGGTAAAGGCAAAGTGGACGACTCGCTGAAGGATACAAAAGGTTACTGTCAGTATGAATATATTAAAGACGAACTGAGGGACATTTTTGCTCTTGCCGATATTGTAATCTCAAGAGCCGGAGCAAATGCAATCTGCGAGCTCCTTGCTCTTCGCAAACCGAATCTTCTGATCCCGCTTTCTGCCAAAGCAAGCCGCGGTGACCAGATCCTGAATGCCCGCTCCTTTGAGCGCCAGGGATTCAGTATGGTTCTTGAAGAAGAAGAGCTGAATGAGACGTCTCTCGTATCGGCTGTGCATGAACTCTATGACAACCGTGGTACTTTCATTGATGCAATGAGAAACTCCGACCAGCAGGATTCCATCGATACAATTATTTCTCTGATCGAGGATGCTGTATCCGGAAAGTAACATCAAATATATTGTATAGGTGCCTGTGGCACCTGTTTTTTTGCGAGTGTGACGAGCCAAAGTCCGGGCTTGCCCGAGACCTTGGCGACCGCTTACAATCCCGGAATGTGCCTTTTGGCACTTCCCGTGATTCAGTCTTTTCTGTTCATCTCTTCATATTCCGCACCGTAAGTCTTTTTAATCCACTTCTTCGCCCTGTGGAGCAGACTATGTAATACACCGAGACGGATTCCCATCATTTCCGCTACTTTTTCCTGAGGTATCTCCATATAGTAGACAAAATAAACCGCCTCATACCATCTGCTGTTTTTCTCGAGCAGTCCTGCAAAGATCGTTTCATGCAGTTCGGCTCTTTCCCGTTCAAGCTGATTTTCCGAATATTCCTCTTCCGTACTTTTCCGGCGCGGTTCTTCGGGCGGGCTTTCCCCGTCAACGCTCAGTATCTCACGGCTGTGCTTTACCTTGTAGTTTATCGCCGCATGCTTTGCAGTTGTATAAAGCCATGCAGATACGTTTCCATTCTTGAGATTATCAAATCCTGTATACAATTTCAGAAATGTTTCCTGAGTAATATCTTCTGCCGCATCGTAATTGTTACCTGAATAAATGTATGCCGCTTTCAGGACGAGATTCTTATACTTCTCATAAATCTCGTTAAATTCACGATTACCTGTTAACATAATTACTCCGGTTTATTTCATTTTATCCAGTATCTCGTTTTTTACTTCCTCGGTCAGCTCTCCGACCTTCCATTCCAGTCCCACCTGATCTCCTTTATATCTCGGAATCAGATGCATATGAAAATGAAATACTGTCTGCCCTGCACACTCTTCATTATTCTGCACCACATTATATCCGTCACAGCCAAGCACATCCGTCATTTTCTTTACCATCTTTTTAGCAAGCACCATTGCTTTTGCCACTGTTTCATCATCAATATCATACAGATTTCTGAAGTGCTCTTTCGGGATAATAAGAGCGTGTCCCTTTGAAGCCGGCCCCAGATCAAGAATTACCCTGAAGTCATCATCCTCATAAAGTGTCGCAGACGGAATTTCTCCTGCTGCAATTTTACAAAAGATACAATCATTGTCTTTCATGTTCATTCCTCTTTTCCAAAGATTATTTCTGATAGTAGTATAGACCATTTTCTGGAAAAAGAGAAGTTTTTGTTTTGATTGTCCGGCAGGGCTTTCCACGTCGAGAAAAGTCGAACGATTTTTGTTGAATGCAATCCGGTCTCATGCTACACTGGAAGTTAGCGGATACTTTTCTGCATTTCATAATCATAATGAAGAAAAGAAGGGATTATTATGCTCAATAACATAGATATTAATCAGATGAACCGTCTGATGGAAGAAAATAAAGATGCAAAACAGATTATTACACAGCTTCTGGAAAACTATCATACCTCTGTATCTATGATCGCACATGAGATCCGTAATCCTTTAACCCTCGTGTCTTCTTCTCTCCAGATCATGGAAGCACAGCACCCGGAAGTTAAGAATTTCCACAACTGGGATCAGACTATGGAAGATATCCGTTTTATGTGCGATCTGCTCAACGAATTATCTACCTTTAACAACAGCAGTACACTCCATCACTCTGTATTTTCTATTGAGAAACTTCTCAAAAATATTGCCGTATCTTTTGCAATCTCTCTGGATGCAGCGGACAGCAGTATCCGTTTTTCCTCAAAGATCATGCCGGGTATGGGCGATTTCACCGGCGATAAAGTTAAACTGGAAGAGGTCATTCTCAATCTGCTGCAAAATGCAAGGGATGCCGTCGGCTCAGAGGGCGGCATCACGCTTTCTGCCGAACGTAAAAATGACACTATCATAATTCGCTGTCAGGACAACGGCTGCGGAATTCCCGCCGATCAGATCGACACAATATTTGATCCTTTCGTTACTTATAAGGAAAATGGTACCGGACTCGGTCTGTCATCGGCAAAACGAATCACAGAAGCACACGGCGGATCAATTGAAGTGAACTCCTCGCCTGAATCAGGAACTGTTTTTACTGTCACTCTCCCTGTCTGACCTCTGCTTTTTATTCAAATATATATTTCCTGCGATACAAAAGAACCGCCAGCAGAAATCCTGCTGCAAGTCCGCCGATATGCGCCAGATTATCTACCCCGCTGCTTGTCAGTCCGAAATACAGGCTTAACGCAACCATTATCAGCATTCCTCTGCCCGACAGTCTTCCAAGTCTTCCTCTGTTTGCAATCACCACATAGACCAGTGCTCCCATCAGCCCGAAAATTGCTCCTGAAGCGCCCGCGGAAACTACGGGCTGAGCCGTCGACATATCATAAAACAATGAGAATATATTCCCCGCAATACCGCTTCCGAAATAGACAATCAGGAAGCGTATCTTTCCGATCTCAAGTTCCAGATTCCAACCGAGAGCACCGAGCATGACCATATTGTTGAGCAGATGGCTGATTCCGAAATGAAGGAACAGGCAGGTAAATATTCTGTAATATTCATGTCCTTCTGTAATATAAGGTTCATACATGGCTCCGTGTCCGAGCATAAACGCGGCATCCTCTGTATCTCCGAACACTGTCAGGATTAAGAAAACTGCAATATTTATGACGATCAGCGCGACCGTACAGATCGCTTCCGGTTTCTGTCTCACAGATATTTCCTCTTTTCATTTTTTTACTATAACAGTTCAGCCGTCAGCACCGGGCGGGTTTAACTGTTACACCACATTATAAATGCCCTTTCGGCTTCTGTCCATCCATTTCCGTGATCAGATCTTCCCATTGTCCCCAACGTCCTGTCCTTATTCTGTTTACTGCCTTTCGAAACGGGCTGTATATCACCGGCTCTTCGCAGATTATTCCCACATCTGTTTTTCTGTCGTTTTGCGCTTCATCGAACTCCTCTTCTCTGTCACTTACTGAAAATACTGCCGTATCAGAAAAACTGTCGCCAGCGTCCTCAGACTTTAATTTCTTTTTCTTTTCTGCACACAGTCTCTCTTCTGCACACGAGTCCATGATCTTTCTCAGTTCATAGCTCTCTTTCATAGACTCTTTATGCATCTTACAGGCAAGAAATACTCCTTCCGTATCCTGATAATCCAGATTCTTTACAAAGTATTCCGTCATAGAATGAAATGCCCGGCAAAGAGAGCTTCTTCCCTCATAACCGGGGACAGGAAGATAGCAGAACCTGTACTGTCCGTTCTCTACAACTACAAGCTCCGGTGACAGAAGAAGACTGTCCGGATCAAGCAGATATTCCCGAAGTGCGTCTACCGTTTCTACAAGATTTTCTGTAAATCTCACTATATCGTCTTTCTTCAGATCTTTCCCTGTAAATTCTTTCATCATAGTATTTCCGCTTCCGATTCGGAAAGTATATCTCCCATGTCCGTCTCTTCCACTGCCTTTTACATCAAGAAGCCCCGGGATTTTATTGCTTCCAAGCATTTTGACCTGATAATTCTCCTCATATGGAACCGGAAGATCGACATGAATATTCATATCTTCCCATCCGTTTTCGTATGTCACCTTCACTTCTCTCACCTCGTCCGTCTGATGTTTTTTTCCGGTTCTGCACACCGTGCCTTCTGTGATACTTTTATTTCCATAAATGCCTTTTCTGCCGATGCCGATACTGTAATCTCATTCTCTGATCTGCTGACAGATACATCTACATCTGTCATATAGATAAGTTTTCCATCCGTACGCTCCCGGAAGAAAATTTCCAGATCATATTCCGCACCTTCTCTTCTTTCAGCCTGCGCCCCGAGAATTGCCGTCTCCCCTGCTGCTCCGTTTAATACTGCTTTATCATGGAAATAGAATACTGTATGAATAATAAGTACGAACAGCCCGAGAAAAACCGGCATAATATAAGACATCTCAATTACTGTACTTCCACTGAGTCTTTGTTTTTTAACGTTAATTATGAATCTCCTAATATATTCCAAAGAACATACCTCCGATGTAAGCTGCTGTCAGAAAAGGTACAAAAGGAAATGCTGATTTTCTGTGGAATCTTTTCCGGATCAACATAAATATGGAGAATAGTGCCGCCATGGAAAATGCTGCGGTAAGCAGGGAAAGTATATTCCAGAAACCTAGAAATCCTCCCATTATCATAATGAGTATACTGTCCCCATACCCGAAAGAATCCTCGGTAACCCTGCTGATAATCAGAAAAATGACTCCTACCGCTGCTCCGGCAGCCAGCAAAATTATATGTATCTCCCTGTCACATAAAAACCCTGCTGCAAGGGGGACAGTTCCCGACAGAAGAATCATAAGGCTGAGCTTTTTCCATCTGATATCCATAACTGCCAGTACTATCATATATCCTGCAAATACAGTCTGGCAGATCAGCCACTTGTAATCAGAAAACATCTCCGCCATATTTATCTCTGTAATATTTATTTCTGCATTATTTATTCCTGCCGCATATATTTTCAGCATACTTACTGCCCCGAACATCTGGAACATCCTCCCACACCTCCTGTCTCTGATCTTTTTACTGCATATATGGTACGTTTCAGACCGCTGCAGCCCAGCGTATTATGATACTTGTTTCCGTTTTCCGTTATATACACTCCCGTCATTGCAGAGCCGATCACACATTTCTCACACGCATGGTACCGTCCCCCGCTTTCATTTCGTATAGATCCCAGTTCCTCATAAGGAACATACCGAAGCGACAGGCGCAGATACGAACAGTTATAATCTTCGTGATACACAGAGCCATTCTCTGTCATATAGACAATCTCTCTGTTTTCACCTCCCATTTGTTCGTTATTGCGGCCATTCCAGGAACTGATCGTAAATTTCTCTTCCAGACTGGCCGACGGGCTTCCGATAACAGGAATGGGCACCATAATATCATATTCGACTTTTATGTTCATCTCTCCTGTAGCAGGGGATACATAAGATTTCCAGCATGATATTCCGGAACTTCCGCCTCTTATTATGCTTCTGTTAATACGGTCTTCCCCGATCAGTGAGACAATATCTGATTTCAGTTTTATTGTATTGAGTACCGGAATTACTGCTGTATCTTCTGCCGCACTCTTTGCAGCGCTCTGCGCCGCGGCTGTTATGCTGATCTTAATACTCTGAATTTCAATCAGCCAGATCAGGCACAGCGCCGCGAACAGAAAAAGTGGTATTCCGAACGCCGCCTCAATTGTGACACTGCCCTTCTTATTCAGAATGTCATTATTATATCTTATCCCCGGTACAGATGCCCTTTCCGGTTTCGTCAGGTTTTTATCTTTATTCGGTTGTATTTTCATCGCGCCGATTCTATCCTTTCGTAAGATTTTAAATAATAATAATTAAGAGGATTCCGCATGAGGGAATGCGGGAGGATGAAAGGGCATCTGTACCGGGGATAATTCTTCCTGAGATAATTATTCCGGCTATTCATATCCGAAATATGCCGGAAATTTATAAGTTACGCCTCCTAAAATTTCTGCTGTATTTTCTGTTTCCAGTTTCGTAATACACTGATCCGCCCTGAAATAATCCATACCATATTCGGTTTTCATATTCTCTTCAATGCGATCCAGTGATCTCATATTCAGATCATCGGGATTTGCCAGAAAAAGAAAGATTCGCAGATAATCTTTGTATCTGATCCCGTCAGGGACATCGTCTCCTTCGATCTGTTCTGTTCCGCTCCCCAGGGTCAGAAGAGAGGAGAGGGAAACCTGCCATGTATCAGAACTTTTCACCAGTGCCGCCTTTTTACCGGAGAGAAGTGCACGGATATCCACAACACTCTCGCCGGCAGCCCACGCCAGAAGTATAAGCTGCTTCAGCACTTCCGCTGCCTCGGGTATCAGGAGAACCGTTGTCACCGCGAGGGCAAGGGCGGATACCTCCGCCTGTTTTGTCTGATCTCCCATAAGATACACGTAATTTAAAACCATACGAACCAGAAACAGCTTCATAAGAAAAGATTCCAGATTTTCTTTATCAGATGATTTTCCCTCAAGTATGTATTCCGTTTCATATTCAAGAGACCTGGATTTCTCAGTGCTGTCCGATTCTCCGTTCTCTTCAGTTTGCATTCTGCCGGACGCAGCGTCAGAAAATGTATTGAGAATATATTCGTTGAACAGCAGCCGCTCCTCTGGACCGTCCGTTCCCTGTCTGGCCGGAAATACTCCTTTTCCTGTATTCAGACTCCTGTTTGACACCTGTATGTCCGGATCAATTTCCCGTCCGGAAAGTTCCATGTCCGCAGGCATTACAACAGAAAGAATACCTGATTTTTCAATCTTTTCAATACAGGTAAACGGACCTCCGTCCGTAAGTTTCTCCGTCTCTGCCGGCTCATCCGGTATTTCTGTTCCTTCCTCGTCCGGCATCTGTGCTTCTTCCATCAGATCGTCCACTCCGTCCAGGATTTCTTTTTCCTTCTTCTCCATCTCTTCTGCCTGCACAGCCTGTTCCTCCCACCGGGTTGTCAGACCTGTAAATTCCCTGATAAGCGAAATACCGTATTTTTCTTCCATATATCGGATTACCTGCTCGCGGAATGCCTGTCCGTCCCGGTCTGTCAGATACTGTATTCCTGTTATTTTCTGCTCTATACCGCCGGCCCCGTAATACTGCATTCTGCTGATGAGATGATCTTCTCCCTGTTCTCCAGTCCCGTAACTCCCTTCAATGGCAAATATATGATAATCTTCCATCATAGTACCATCATATTCTCCGAATACGGAAAACATTGCCCTGTCCACTCTGAGCCGGCTCATATTCTTTGACGTATGTATAATCGAAATTTCCAGAATTCCCAGAACAAAAGATACGAGAAGGACAAACGTCAGGCTAAGAAACGCCGTAATCTCAGCTTTTTTCATATCAGATTCCGGAACTTTCCGACACGATCTTGTCAAAGATTGTATTGATCAGATCTATAAGCTGATTTTTAAATATCAGCAGAAGCGCAATTACAATTACGAGGATCAGTACAAGCTCAATCACTGTAATTCCCGATACATACCGGTGGTGCATATAAATCTCTTTCCATTTATTTTTAGTAGATTCCGCTTTTCGTTTTACTTTTCTTACTGCTGCTTTCATGCCTTTCCTCCCTTAAACTGAATTTCCAATCAATACCGGTTCATCTGTTTATATTCTGTTTTATAGCTTTATTGATAAGAATGCTGGTATGATTACAATAGCAAATACGACAATCAGCATGAGAAACAGAGGTATCATTAATTTAGTTCCCGCCTCTTCTCCGAGTTTCTTTGCAAGATTCTTTCTGTCCTCAAATGCGTCTTCCGCTTCACGGGTCAGAAGTTCTGTAAGGCCGCCGGAACCTTTTCTCAGATTCTGTGCAAGCATAGTTCCGAATTTTCTGTATGCGGAAATCTCACAGCGGATACCGTATTTTTCGTAGCATTCCCCCTCCGGGATACCACCCTGAATCTGATGCATGGTACGGACCATCTCTTCATATGCCTTTCTCCTGTTTTTCTCTCCGCATTTCTTCTCATAATCCTGCGCAATCAGAAACCATGCTCTGCGTATAGTCATTCCTGCCCTTATATACAGATTGAACTTATTAATAATCTTCGGATAGTCAAGTTTCATCTGTCTGGCTGATTTCTTCTCCTCCTCTTTCTTCCTCTGGCTGTCGGATATAACAAGCATAAATGCTGCCCCTGTTCCGAG
>ERZ1643246.4718-NODE-4718-length-10528-cov-9.399408_pt1 | contig 10528 bp, 9 predicted proteins | sample MGYA00579265_ERZ1643246 | MGnify/ENA primary metagenome ERZ1643246 (study PRJEB29033, sample SAMEA4952261) | chicken gut metagenome | biome: Broiler Chicken; feature: Gastrointestinal Tract; material: Caecum | place: Ireland | collected 2018 | study: Broiler...
TTAAATTACCAATTTCTAAAAAAATATAGAAAAAATCTCTAAGTATACACATTGTATATTTAGAGATTTTTGCGTATCTATATAATTTTAGTATCCGTATAAGATATCGTGCTTAATGTTTTCAGCATCAATTCCTTTATCTTGTAACGATTGACTTACAGCTTCTACAATCTTTTCTGAAGAAGATACATAATATAACGCATCATTAGCTAGTTCGCTTGTCAACTTTGTTAATTCTCTATCTACATCATTTTCATCGCGAACAAAAATAAATTCTGCATTTGGTAATGATTTCTTAAATTCAGCAAAGTCTTCCTTGTAGAAATAATAATCCAAAGATGAATATACAAATTTAATCGTACGTTCACTCTTATCTTTAGCTAGTTCTTCAAGTAATGCTCTAATAGGTGTAACACCTACCCCACCAGCAAAAAATACTAAAGCTTGATTTCCGTCTTCAGGAAGTGTAAATTGGCCCAATGGACCCTTAACTTCTACTTCTTCACCTGGTTGTACAGTTAAAAGATTTTGTTTAAAGTTACTGATTTCTTTACCTGTTCTTGTACCTAGCAAGATTACATCATCTTCAGGTAAGGAAGCAAATGATAATGCACGTAACTTTTTCTTTTCTGTAATTTCTTTAGTAGGTAAGCCTAGTCTCATGTATTGACCTGCCACCCAATTCATATCATTAGGTTTTTTAATCTTTATTTCATAGTAGTCTTTTTCCAAATTTTCGATTGAAATTAATTCTGTCTTGTAGCTTGGTAATTCCTCTGCCATGATATCATCTTCTTTCCATAGAGTTATGTACAACATTATTTTATTTAACTTTTAACATTTTATCAAATATATTGCCTTAAGATTAATAATTTTCTAGTCTTTTTAAAATCAACTATACTATTGATCTCATCGTTTTTCTCGTTCATAAAAAGAGCATACTATCGACTTGCTCAGGTTGATATATTATAATCCAGGAATATCACTAATAATAACAGCAATTCCCTTAACTGACTTCTTGACTTTATCAATAGTGCTATTTTCATGTAAAAATGAAATTCCTTTAGGACTGATCATAATATCAGATTCTAAATGTTTTCCAAGCATATCTTCGTAATATGCTTTATTAAGAATTAATCCTTCATCATTTAAAGTATCAAAAATATACTCAAAGTATCTTTGATTAATATGAAGGTATTCAGGTGTTAGTTTTTGCATATCGACTACCTCATCTTGTCTTAAACAATTATACAAATACATTAAAACCCGATATACAATCACATAATAATCATTTTTCGCCATACTCTTTACCTTCCTTATATAATCCAATCTCATCTATACCATGGTGAATTATACTATTTTTTCATTTCTAACATTTTTTCAATCACAGGAATATTACCTAAATCAGAAATTTCTTCTTTTGACATAACTACTAAATTAGTATCTGATTGAGCTAGCTTAGTAAATGCTACAATACTCTGATCTTTAAAGTAATTATCTGATACTGACTCCAGTGCCTCCTGAATTTTTTTAATTCGGTAACTTTCAGCATCTGCACGTTTTTTTGTAGCTTCTGCTTCAGCTTGAGCAGTCTCAACTAATGCTTGATTCTTTGCATCTGTTGTTAATTTAATGTTTCTAGCCTCACCCTCAGCTTTCGCAATTACTGCTACTCTTTCCCTATCAGCTGTCAATTGTTTATCCATTGCTTTTTGTATTTCAACAGAAGGAGTCAATTCATCAATATTAACACGATCCACATTAATACCATAGATATTGGTCAAATCACCAATTGCACTAGCTAATTCAGCATTAATCTTTGAAGTAGATCCTAACGCTGCATTCAAATCCATTCGACCAATGATATCACGTAAATGCCCTCTAACTAATTGTGCCATTGACTCAACTGAATCAGTATTTTCATAAGTATACTTTTTTGCATCTGTCACATGATAATTTAAAGTTACACTAGCTTCAATCTCCGCATTATCTTGAGTTATTACTGAATATTTTTCTAGTCTTAATGGATGCATTGCTAATTCTACTGATTGAATTCGTTGAATAAAAGGAATATAAAAGTGTAACCCAGCTTCAACACTTCGGCTATATTTTCCTAACGTTTCTACTAATCCTTGACAATTTTGTCGAACAATTTTTATTCCTAACATGATATTACCTCTTTCCTATGTTGTAAGCGGTCTTAAAGTTATTATATTGCCTACTGCTTCAATTACGATGTAGTCAATATTTTCATTTACTGATTGATTTCCTTCAATCAAATACCGATAATAAATACCTTTAATACTAACTAATCCATTGATTTGATCAATTTCTTTACCAGCTACTTTGTGACCTAAAAAATTTCTTTGCTCAAGTGAACCCTGTTCTACTTGCTTAGGTGGATCTTTTAAAGTTACCGATACAATTTCTTGCAAAGTTGCATTGACACTTTTATTTTCAAGCTGTGCTCTTTTTTCTAATTTTTGTTTCAAATCTTTTGATAACCTAAACAAAAATGAAGTCATTTTCTCATCTTGTGTCATTCTGCCACCTTCTTTCTTGATATCATTATGATATCACTTTTTTATATCAATTAACTATTATTTCAACTCAAACCAAAAAAGTGCCATTGAGATTCACTCATATCTCAAATGACACTTTGTTATTACTTATTAATCTTTTTTAACACGTCTTAAGCCTAATGCACCTAAGAATCCTGCGATTGAGGCTAAGACTGCACCTAGAACAGAAGTAGATTTACTGTTATTTTCACCAGTTTGTGGTAATACTTTTACTGGTTCTGCAGCTTTTTTGCCCACTTTAGCTACAGATTTATTTGAAACAGTCTTAGTTACTACTGTTTGTTCTACTTTATTATTTGTAACTTCATTAACTTGTACTTTATTATTGTCTTGTTCTTTATCTGCAAGAACATTTAGTAACAATACCACATTACCATATTCATTAACTACTCGATAATTCTTAGCAGCTTCAACTCCAGCAGTAGCATTTACCCAGTTACCAGTATTATCTTTTACTTGTAGTGTATTGTTATTGTAATCTACTAGAACTTTGGTTGCACCATCTTTATCAGTTGTTACAGTCTTAACTGTATCACTAGCTGGTTGATAGTGAACATAGAACTTCCTAGTTACAGTATTACCTGTCAAGTCAACTACACTCAATGTATATACATGTGTTGTTTCGCCAGTTGCATCAGCTAAGTTAAATGTCTTACTAAACTTGTATGCTGGATATGGATTAGTCACTGTACTTCCATCTTGATGAGCTTCAGCAACAAAGTTCACACCAGAATTGTGGAATTCACGATAATCATTATCTCCATTGAAGAAGAAACGATATCCGTCCAAATTATCAGTAGCTTCTCCAGATACACTAAAGTCTTTATTATTAGTGTAGACTTGGTAATCACCATTACTATCCAGTTGTAAATTAGCCACATTATTTAAGCTAAGTGTTGGAAGAACTGTATCTAAGATTAACTCCATTGTACCTCTAGTTGTTGAACCATCATCTTTTGTATAGATGTAAGCAACAGGTCTTTGTGAAGTTGGTGCTGTATGGAATTGGAAACTAAATGTTCCATCACTATTTAAGTTAACCTTATTTACAGGATCATCTTCATTGTAACTATCTCCCAATACCACCAATGATTTAACATTTGGATCAACCTTACCTGTTAAAGTAAATACTTGTGTTGATGGATTATATACACCATCTTTAACAGCTTGCGCTCCTACCCAGTTGTAATCATTATCTTTCAAGTAGTCAAAGTGGATATCTGGGTTAGCATCTGCACGTGTTGTTAGGTCCTTTAGACTGTGTCCTGGCAAATCTCCTGGATTACCAATTGTAGCAGAATCAGCTTTTTCTTGAACAACATTTGTTCCTAATTGGTCAGCACTTGTAAAGGCTGGTGCTGGCGTAGGATTCTCTGTATCTGTATCAACACCCAAATAAACACCATTTGCAGAAGTTCTTTGAACATCATTAAATGTTGGTCCTACAACTTCTGTCCATCCTAATAATACAGTTCTACCACTATTATTAGTTACTTTTACGTGGAAAGTTGCTAATCCATCTTTTACATCTGCTTTATATACTGCACCTGTGAAGTAGTCGCGTGCATAAGCTTCAACATTATCCCCCTTAGTAACCGCTGCTTGTACGACTACATCATCCTTGTTGTTGCTTACGACTGTATCTAAAACAATACCAAAGTTTTCCTTAACAGTATTATTTACTTGCCATGCAAAAACAGCCTTTGGAGTTGCTGTATTCAATTTATATACTACATTCTTACCAGCTGCATCTGATGTGAAGACAACCGCAGTATCACTTGTACTTACAGGAACCACAAAATTACCACTGTTATCAACTTGAACTAATGCACCATTGTAATAGAAATCAGATGTTGCATTCCCACGTAAGTTATAAGTTGAAGTTGCTGCTTGATAATCTGGGGAACTTTGATCGAGTTCTAATCCATTAGTTGCATTCCAAACAGATACTTTAGTTGTTGCATCATTATTTCCATTTACCAGTAAGGTTACTGTTGAAGTATTATCAGCTACATCGCTAACTGCAACTGATAAAGCATTCTTAGCTGCAGTAAGTGCTGCTAAAGTATCACTACCTAATACGGCTTTAAATGTTCCTGATGTTTTAGCTGCATCTAAGAACTTCGAATTCTTGCCATCATTTAACTTATAGCCAAATGTCTTATCATTAACTTTAACTACTGCATAAGAATAATCTGTAAAGCCAGATCCTGTATCTTTATAATCAAAGCTTAAAGTATGTGTTGCAGCATCATACTTAACATTTGATAATACTGGAGCTGTTGTGTCGATAACTACTGGATAATCAGCTGTTTGAACCTTATTTACACCATCATTATACAAAGTAGCAACATAACGATATGTATATTCACCATCTGCTGCATTTACCATTTCACCGGCCTTATCATCGTATACTTTTCCATCCCAAGCCAAAGTATTTGGATTATTACGCATTGAAACTGATAAAGTTACGTCTTTATTAACTCCACTTTCATAGTAAGACTTATCCAGACCTTGTTCATCTGCAACTACACGAACAACTTTTCCACTCTTATCTAATACTTCAACTTTAAGATCCTTTAGATTTTGTTTAACAAAGGCATATGGTTTTAATAAGTCACTCTTACCGTCAGCATTTGGTGAGAATGCAACTTTTCCATCTTGGTATAATTTAGCAACTTGTTGCCAATTATAATTACCTTCAAGATTTACTAAAGCCTTTAAGGAATCTTCATCAGCTACCCCTCTTGGATAGTTATCTTCATTAACAAAGTAGTTACCACCATAGACTGTGCCTTCTTGATTAGCAGCTTTGTCAAATACATCTTCACTTGTCATATCACCATAATATGCGAGATATGGAACTACTAATTGATTTTGACCATCATTTCCTACAAATCTCAACCAACCTTCAACTAATTGATTTTCTTTCAAACCTGTTAAAGATAATGTGAAATTATAAGTTGCGCTTTGTCCAGCTTTAACGGTTACTGTCTTATCTCCATAGACATGTGCTCCTGCTAGATAAACATCGTGGAAAGTTCCTGTATCAGCATCGCGCACTTCAGTTAATCCACCACCAAAATCATCAAAAGTATATGTTTGATCTTTATCGGATAAGTTCTTAAATGTTAGTGCAAATTGAGTTGAATCTCCAACTTTTCTCAAAGATACAGAGCTTGTGCCATCTGCTGCCACAACATATACTGGAGATTCCGTTGCAGCACCTGCATCAATTTCACCAGCACCTTGACGTCTAGGAGAAACTGGAGTGTCATATCCTTGTTGCGTCATTGGATTAGCTGTATTCATGATTAAAGCTTTAGTAGCTTGAACTAAATCTGCTCCATTTAAGTTAGTAGTAGCTTTTAATCTTTGCATTACTAAAGCTGCAACCCCAGCATTAAATGGACCAGCCATAGAAGTTCCACTCATAGTATTGTAACGATTATCGTTCCCTGTTGAAGTTACACTAACCCCAGGAGCTGATACATCTGGTTTCAAAGTGAAATCTTGTAAAGGACCCCAAGAAGAGAAGTCTGCCATATCATCGCCAGCACCCACAACTGAGTTTTCAGCTGCAACTGTCATTGCATTGCGCGATGCACCTGGATTAGCTACCGTACTACTAGAGAATGGTTCAAAGTTTCCGTCTGCTCCACCTGGTTTATAAGGAACTTCTTCACCAGTAACACTTGCCGAATTACCATTGTTAGAAGCTGAAATGGAGACGAATACACCATGTTGAGTTGCATATTCAACCGCTTTCTGCTCTACATCATTCAAATTAGCAGCTGCGACGCCTTGACCTAAGGACATTTGAATTACATTAGCACCTAATTTAACTGCGTCATAAATTGCTTGAGCAATATCATCAGTATTTTCATCAGCAAATTGATCATTAAATACTCGCATCATCATTAACTGTGTTTCAGGTGCTACCCCTACTGCATAGCGTTCATTGCCATTTGGTTGGCCGTCAGCACCAATGATACCAGCAACGTGTTGACCGTGTTCTGATGCATCTGGGCCATCATCTTTAATCCAGTTGTTGTCACGACTCGCATAATTATATACGAATGGGAATTTCTCTGAAGCATATTTCCCGTAGCCTAGCTCGCTAATCTTCTTGTCAGCATCTTCCTTAGAAATTGCTGGAGATTCAGGAGCTTTAGAGAAATCTTTATGGTTTGTATCAGCACCAGAATCAATAACAGCAACCACCATACCTTGTCCTTTATAGCCATTATCCCATGCAGTTTGAACATTTCCTTTGACATGGTCTTTATAGGTTGTTGGTGGTACTGTCTGATCAGCAGTATCAGCAGTAGTTTTAGCCTGTTGAGCTGTTGTAGCTTGATTTTGACTAGCTACTGAATCAACATTGCTCGTTGCTGCTTCTTTTACGGTATCAGTTTGAACATTAGAAACATTGTTAGAACTATTACTATTGGTTGTAACAGTTGTTTGAGCTGTCGCATTATTCTGCACACTCGAACTTGATGCCTGAGTAGCTTCTGTTTTTACACTTTCACTACCAGTAACGGTATCGGCTTGAGCGTTAGAAACTGGACTTGTCACTAAAAATGTAACTCCAGAAATAGTAATAATCGCTGACACCACCCACTTAGATTTAGCTTTATAAAGCTTGTAGCGGCGTTTTTCACCTAGCAACTTTTCCATGCACTTCATCTCCTTCTTCTAAAAGTTATTTTTTATATTAACATATTTTTAATTAATAAACAATTATTCTTTAATCATTTGTTCATATTAATATGATAGAAAGACCTATATAAAAGTTAATTGATAAAATTTACTTAATTTTTACTTTTTAATTTCTAGATTCTTATAATTTTTTTATAAAGCCCTTGCAAAAACACATTTGAATATAGTACAATTGCAGAAGATTAAGGTTTTATAGCCCTAATACCTATATTTATTGGGAGTGATTATTAATGAACAAGAACGAATTAGTAGAAGCTATCGCAGAAAAGATGGGTACAACTAAGAAAGAAGCAGAAGCAGCTGTTTCAGCATTCACAGAAACAGTTAAAGAAGCTTTAGTAGATGGTAAGAAAGTACAAATCATCGGCTTTGGTAACTTCGAAGTACGTGAACGTGCAGCTCGCAAGGGTCGTAACCCACAAACAGGTAAGGAAATCGAAATTCCAGCATCTAAAGTTCCTGCATTCAAACCAGGTAAAGGCTTGAAAGATGCTGTTAATAAATAATTATTAACAGATTTAAAAAGCCTCTAGCTCGTAATATTGAGCTAGGGGCTTTTAGTATGCTACTCTAAACTTTTATTCCAGACCTTGATTAAATCTTGAGCCTGAAAATTTAACTCTACATCATTATAGCCAGATTCTGATAATAATATTTTAAAAAATTAGTATCTTTTAAATTTTAAGCACGGATTTTTAACGCATCTTTTTCGTCTGACACCATTATCTTCTAGGAATTTCCTCAGATAAACTATAAAACTGGGATTTAGCTGAATAATCTGCTCTGTATCTACTATTTAGACCTGCCTTCTTAGATTCATCAGCTAATTTCCTTAATAGCTCTCCATCTCTACCCATAAAACGAATTTTTTGATCAAATCCAACTGAATATATATAATTTACTAACTTATTAATCAAATATTCTGGATATCTAACAGTATCTAATTTCTTATATACTTGTAGCAAAACATCTGTAATATCTAACAATCCACTTGGTTTTTGAGGTCTATCCATAAGACTGTTGTACAACTCATGAATGACTTCTTTGGTTTCCTTGATGTTTACTTTCTTCATTTAAAACACCTTCCTTTTATTAACCATCCAAATTTGTAACTCTCTCTTTTACTGCTGATGATAACGTAACCTCGTTATTTTTACCTATATTCATTATAGCGTATTCAAATTCAGAGAATAACAAAAATCACTTCCACTAAACCTACTTTTCACCATTCACAGTACAGCCAACCATTAAACCACCTTTTTCTGCATAAAAGCTACATAGTGCTGTACAAATTCCAATTTCTATCTGACAATCAGGATACTTTGCTTGAATTAAGCCCTTCAAAGCTAATGCACCTTTTTCATTGTTTGCGTGATCAATTACCACTTTTTTACTATTAAAATTATGCTTAACTAATGTATCTACCAAAGATTGATATGCACGTTTAGCTCCACGTGCTTTTCCTAATTGTTCAATCTTTCCTTCTTCGTTCGCCCAACCTAGCACATTAATTTTTAAGACTCCTGCAAGTTTCGCAACAGTTTTATTTATTCGACCATTATTTGCTAAATTCGTTAATGACTGTAAGCTAAAGAAGATTTTCAAATGGTCAATATAAGCTTGAACTTGTGTTACTACTTCAGAAAAGTCTCCCCCTTCATTTAGTAATTCACTAGCTTTAACAGCTGCCATACGTTCTGCTGGACCTGCTGCTTTTGTGTCAAAGACGTGTATTTTTCTATTTGGATCTTCCTCTAGAATCATTTTTTTAGCTGTTTGTGCAGTATTATACGAACCCGAAAGCGCACTTGAAATTGTAAAAATATATACTTCATCAGCATCCCCTATTGCTGCCAAGTAACTTTCAACACTAGGACAAGAAGATTTTATTTCTGTTGAACTATTTTCGATAAACTTATCGAATTCAGCTTGATCAAAATCAGCACCATCTAAAAATACTTTCTCCCCACAAATTAAAGTTAAACCTACACTCTGATGTTCAATACCATTTAATGCAGTTACATTTAAATTTGCTGCTGAATCTGTAATTATTTTCTTCATAATTCCAACCATTCCTTATTTATAGAATTTTCATTAAGCTTATAAAATATAAAAAACATTGTCAACGGTTTTTAAAAAACTTATAATAAGTTTTACATTGATAAAATGTTACTTTACCTATATACTTAGGCTAGCGAGGTATCAATTTATGAATAGAGAATTTAAAATAAGCCAAAGTATCCAAAATTTTAAACTACCACGATATGACGATTTACCTGAAGTTGAATTGTATTTAGACCAAACTACTGCATACATCAGCGAAAGGCTTGAAATTTTGGGCGATGTAAAGCTAACTAGTTCGATGATTAGTAATTATGTTAAACATAAGATAATTCGCCGACCTGTTAAAAAGCGTTATGCAGCTGATCAAATTGCTGAATTATTTTTTATTGCTGTTACTAAAAATGTAATGCAACTTAGCGATTTAAAAGCAGCAATCGAACTACAAAGACGAACATATTCAACTAAAGTTGCCTATAATTATTTTGTAGAAGAATTAGAAAATATTCTTCCGTATGTCTTTGGTTTGAAAACTGACTTAGATGAAATAGGCAATGAGCATACCGAATATCAGCGTATGCTACACAATATTATTATGGCTGTTAGTTATAAAGCTTACATTGATAAATATTATGCTAATTTACATCAAGAAAATTAGTTCAATCTGCGATTTTAATGGTATTATAGTATTTGAGTTCGTTATAGAATCGAGATGAGTCAAATGATAGATGTAGAAGAAATTCTTGCTAAAATGAATAAAAATCAAAAGATCAATTACGATAAGGTCATGCAAAAAATGGTTAAGAAATGGGAAGAAGCTGACACTCGCCCACGTATTCTTTTACACAGTTGTTGTGCACCATGTAGTACATACACGCTTGAGTACTTAACAAAATTTGCTGATGTTACTGTTTACTATGCTAATTCTAATATTCATCCACGTGCTGAATATCAACGTAGAAAATATGTTCAACAAAAATTTATTCATGATTTCAATGAAAACACTGGAAATAATGTTAAGTTCATATCTGCCCCTTATGAACCACAGGAATATTTTGAAAAAGTTCGTGGACTTGAAAAAGAAGTCGAAGGTGGTGCACGTTGTCGTGTTTGTTACGATTATCGACTAGATAAAGTGGCACAAAAAGCTGTAGAATTAG
>ERZ1643246.4719-NODE-4719-length-10525-cov-3.490162_pt1 | contig 10525 bp, 11 predicted proteins | sample MGYA00579265_ERZ1643246 | MGnify/ENA primary metagenome ERZ1643246 (study PRJEB29033, sample SAMEA4952261) | chicken gut metagenome | biome: Broiler Chicken; feature: Gastrointestinal Tract; material: Caecum | place: Ireland | collected 2018 | study: Broiler...
CAAATTGTTTGGACAGGAGCAGCGGGGAGATATGCTGGATGCCAAACAGGATATCGGCGTAGTATTTGACGGCAGCAACTTCCACGATCCCATGCGTGCAACCGATATTGCTGCGATGATGGAAAAAATTTATCGCAACTGGGACAATACTCTTTTTGAAAAATATCTTTACCAGTTCCAAATCCCTTCTCACAAGTTATTTAAAGAGTTTTCCCGTGGGATGAAAATGAAACTGTCCATTGCCACGGCAATTTCCCATCATCCGAAACTGCTAATTTTGGATGAAGCGACAAGTGGATTGGATCCGATTGTCCGGGATGAAATCCTGGATGTCTTTTTTGAATTGATCCAGGATGAAGAACACTCTATTTTGATGTCGTCCCACATCACCAGTGATCTGCAAAAGATTGCGGATTATATTACCTTTATCCATAATGGACGGATTTTACTGTCCGAAGAAAAGGATTTGATGTTGGAAAATTACCGAATCCTCAAGTGCTCCAGGAGCCAGGCGACAAAAATTGCGAAAAAAGATATCATCCGTCGCCGGGAAAATGAATTTGGGTGTGAATTTTTGATGAAGACGGAATGCGCTGCACGCTATCGGGAATATCTGTCTGAGCAGCCGAGTTTAGAAGATATTATGCTCTTTTATGTAAAGGGGGAGTTGGTATGACCGGCTTGTTGAAAAAAGATTTTCGCCTGCTTGCTATGTATGGTAAAATCCTGCTGTTGATGATGGCTATTTTCCTGTTGACCGCTGTATTTATGGAGACGGTCACATTGGCTGCCGGAGTGATCCTGATTATGGGGTTGAAGATGACAGTCAACACAATTAGTTATGACGATATGTCGCATTTTTCAGAATATTCGGTTACGCTTCCGGTATCCCGTACTGCCCAGGTAGTGGAGAAATATCTTTTTTCCTGCTGTATCTTGGGAATAGGAGCAGGAATTGTCGCTGTTTTAAATTTGGTTTTCCGCATGATGTTTCCTGAAAGTACGGATATGGTGGAAAATGTGGCGTCCACACTGCTGTGTATGGCACTTGGGATGGTACTTATTTCCCTGATGATTCCACTGGTGTACAAATTTGGGGCGGAAAAAGCAAGGGTGCTGCTTATCCTGATCGGAATGTCCCCCGCACTGTTGATCTTCCTATTGGCAGGGGATACAAGCTGGGAAGTCTCCATCAGTGAACGGATCATGTTCCTGCTGTTCAGCTGTTCTCCCTTGATAGGGCTTGTGTTTATGATTGTCTCCTGTCTGATTTCCATTCGGATTTATCAAAACAAGGAGTTCTAATAGCAGATTGGAATGGGAGATACCCCGTATGCTATTTATCAGTAGGACTTAAGAAGTCATAAAATAGTCAGTCCCCCTGCCTTCCCAGAATAGGAAGGCAGGGGGGACTGTATGTATTAAAGAATATGCCCACTTTCATAAAACTGTGCAGGAGAAAGATGGGGGTTTTCCGACTGCATTTCATAAGCAAGCCATTGTGTCAGAATGGGAAAGGAACCAAATTCAGCAATCCGGTACTTAAGGTTTTCTACCATACGGGTATGAACATCAAAACCGTCCGGCGCAATTTCAATCATCTCGCCATATTGACGATGTTCCCCAAATATCTGATGAGAACGGCAGCGGAGAAAAAATAAATTCTTAATGTAATAATTTTGAATGTCTACCAAATCAAGCTTGTTCTCTCCGTTGTACTGGATAGTGTCGGAAAAGAAAATTTCATGGCCGCAACAGAATTTGCTGCGGATCTCCATCAGAGAAAGAGTAGTTCCCTTTCCATCATGGATATAACAGCAATAAGTTGGATCCAGCATTACCCATCGTTTGAAGGTATCCCAATAGATTTCCACGACCACATGGTTATCAATATCTTTCGTGTCATAGGGCATCATATAGACAACGCGGGCCGGGATAGACAGCGCCAAACAACATTCTGTCAAGACAATAGAGAGTGCCAGGCAATTGATGCCAGACTGCTTTTTATGGTAATAACGGGATAACAGGGTCAGAGCATCCTGAGAATCCCCATTCCCATATGCTCCATTATGTCTGATAGAATGGGAAATCCACTGCATCAGGCGTAGGCTTTTGGAAAAGGCGTCTCCATTCCCGGCGATTTGTTCCAGGGAATAGCGTGACTCAAGTTCCTGAGAAGAGACGGGATCCCTGTGATAGGCAATGGGATTTGCAGTTGTAGCACGGAATATGGAGTATTTCTGTAAATAGTGAATCCATTGTTGATTCATGATTTCTGATTCTCCTTTGCTGTAAAAAATGTACAATGCAAAGGAAACTGGTTTCCTTTGCACGCTTAGCGTACAAAGGGTTTGTAACCTGCATAAAAGAACATGGCCTTCCCTCGCTCTCCTTATGTTTGAGGATAGGGTAATCATAACACGGATTTTTGATTGCAGCAAGCGACAGATCGGAAGATATCCGCCTATTCTCCGATGTCCTAAAGACTTTTTGATTAATTAGCCGTAAAATTTCCATTTATTTTTTTACTTCTATTTTGTTTTGTAAAAAACATACAAAAATTAAAGAAATCTTTTAAACAGTTCATGGATTGTGCTTTTCGTACCGCCTTGCTATGATGAAAAAAAGCTGGCGAAAGGGGCGATTAGATGTCAAAAGTAAAAGTTGCTGTGATTGGATGCGGAACGATAGCCAATTCTGCACACATCCCTGCCTATATGGCAAACAAGGAAGCAGAAATCAAATATTTTTGCGATATTATCCCGGAGCGGGCAAGACATGCCGTGGAGCAATATGGATGTGGGACTGCAATTGTCGACTACCATGATATTTTGCATGACCCGGAAATTGAAGCGGTATCGGTGTGCACCCCGAACAATGTACATATGCAGATTGCTACAGATTTTCTGCGCGCAGGAAAACATGTGTTAAGTGAAAAACCGGCAGCTCGAACCTATGAAGAAGCTCTTCAGATGCAGCGCGTCCAGCATGAGACGGGAAAGGTGCTCAATATCGGCGTGGTGAACCGGTTTCATACAAGCGTCAATCTGATTAAGGAAATGATTGACCGGGGCGATTTAGGAGAAGTTTATCATGTTGTGATCAGTTTCCGGGAACACCGTTCAATTCCCGGAATCGGGGGCGATTTTACCACAAAAGCCATTGCCGGCGGAGGGGTACTCATAGATTGGGGCGTCCACTACCTTGATTTGGTGATGTATTGTCTGGGAGATCCGCAGCCCAAAACTGTTTCTACCGGATTATACGTATACGAAGATGTGGGCAGGCCCGCCCGTGTTGGATGGCACCTATGATGTCGAGGATTTTGTCTCTGCTTTTATCCGTACGGAGGGGCCGACGTTTTCTCTCAATGGGGCTTGGGCGCAGAATATTGATGAAAAAGAAACTTATATTGACTTTTTGGGCGATAAAGCGGGAGTACGCCTGATTTATGGTAAGGAATTCAAAGTCTATCGAGTTGAACACGGCATCCTTTGCACCCTGATCCCAAAATATAATATGGAACCGATGTTTCAGCGAGAAATTGATGCATTTTTGCGCTGTATCCGCACTGGAGAGCGCTTGCCCTCCCATATTGACAATGCGGTGCTTACCTCAAAAATTATGCAGGCAATCTATGACTCCTCACAACAGGGGAGAGAAATCGTGTTTGAATAAAACTGAAAAAGGCCTCCTGTTTTTCAGGAAGCCTTTTCTTATCTTCATACGACCGTTGATCGAAAACTTATTCAAAAGAAAATAACTGGGAATCCCCAATTTTCTATTTTAAGAAATGCTGAAGGGCATGGGCAATTCCGTCCTGGTCATTGGAATCGGTAATATAGTCCGCACATGCCTTGACTGTTTGCGTGGCGTTTCCCATGGCAACGCTTATTCCTGCAAACCGTAGCATATCCAGGTCGTTTTCGCTGTCTCCAATGGCCAGTGTGTCCTTTTTGTCAACCCCCAGATAGGAGCACAGTTGTTGGAGTCCAACCGCTTTGGTAATACCCTGATTTGTTACCTCAAAGTTTTTAATATTGGAACTGGTCAAATGGACTGTTTTTCTTTGGGAAATTTGAGCGCGCACTTGCGCAAGCCGCTGTGTATCGGGGCAGTAGGCAAAAATTTTATCTACCGCGGTGTCGGTTCCCGGAGGGGAATTCCAGAGAAATTCCCGAATATCCGGCACGATATGGGCAATCCGATCAGAGTCTGAACGTTTTGGAAAGTACTGGTGATATAGTTTATCCAGGCGCCTATCCCGGTAATTTTCACTGCCGATATAAAGCTGGAAAAAGAGTTCTGGGGTTTCCAAAAACGGCAGGATTGCCTGCATGTCCTGTTTACGAATAGAGTTGCGGTAGATAATCCGCTTTGTGTTTAAATCAAGGACAAGGGCACCGTTGCATACGCTAACAACTTCACAGACACCCAGCTTGTCAATAATTTCTTTGGCGTTGGAGTAATTGCGTCCAGTAGAAACTACGACATGGATTCCCTCGGCTGCTGCTTTCTGGACTGCTAAAATGGTGCTGCTTAATACTGTACGGTCACTGGTGAGAACCGTATCGTCTAAATCCAGTGCGATCAGTTTAACCATTGTGAAGTACCCTCATTTCTGTAAATCCAATTCATCTCCGTGGTTCTGCTTGCTAGCAAATCCGATGTCCTGTTTCAATAGAATTGCATAAATTGCCCGCCAATCCTATCTATCTTTTTTAAAGAGAACAATGGGCGGAGGCATTTTCTTCTTGCTATTTTTGAACGTTCTTGCGCTCCTGTTCGATCCAGTCCAAGGCGCACAACAGGCCATCCGTATCAAGGGAAAACGAAGATTCCTTTGCTTGCTGCCTGAGTTCATAACACAGATCGTTGAGCCATACCGTTGCCAACAGCTTGTCCTCTGATTTTTCAATCCGGTAACGGAAGGTACCAATGTTTCCACTGTAAACATTGCCGCTTTCAAAATAAGCAATGGTGGGGATATCGTATCCATGATGCAGCATGCTGCACTTTCTCCCTTCAAAATATTTCTGTCTAATAGTATACGGGATTTCAGTGGCAATTGCAAGAAATCCACAATTTCGGATTTGCCGAAATTTTATCATAAAATGAAAGGAGTAATTTCAGTTTTTGTATCTGCCTTTTCCTCCTGAATTTTCGTAAATTGTCGCGAAAAATCGTATTTTTTCGCGTGAAATTTCCCTTATAGGGAACGGTAAGTATCCATTTTAGGAATTTTTATTGCTATTTATTTTTTGCTTTTCTATAATAAAAAAAATTGTTGAATTTTGGGGGAGAACGGGAATAAATGGTAGATAAAATTCGGCTTTTACTGGTAGAAGATGATAAAGAGGATTGTAAACGGTTAGAGGAATACACCCAAGAAATTGAGGAACTGGAAATCGTCGGAGTAACTGGAAGTGCAGAACAGGGAATCCAAATGGTAAAAGAGATGCTGCCAGATGTTGTTATCATGGATTTGGAACTCAGTGAGGGCGATGGAATTGACGCGATTTTCCGTATTAGGCAGTTGGGACTTCCGTTTGATCCCTATATTTTAGTAACCACCAATACAACTTCTCAACCCACACTGCAAATGGTCCGGGACAATGGGGCGGATTTTGTTGTCACAAAGCAGACAAAAGGATATGGCCCAAAACAAGTGGTAAATGTAATTCTGAGAACAAGAAAATATTTGCGCAAAAAGGCGGACAGCCCGGACATTTCAAGTAGGCCGGTTGTAGAAGTGGTTTCCCAGGATGCACGAAGAGAAAGGATTACCCGCCGTATCAAAACGGAGATGTCCTACATTTCCCTGATGCCCGGGAAACAGGGATATCGTTTGATTGTAGATGCCATTTTAATTGCAATTGAACGCCCCAATGATATCCTGATGGTTACAAAAGATATTTATCCGGCTCTCGCTAAAAAATATGGAATCACTTCCAAAAATGTGGAAAGGGCCATACGCAGTGCAATTGAATCCGCATGGAATCATGCGGGGGAAGAAGCACTGAAGCAGCACTGTCCGGAATTGATTAATTCTAATAGAGACAAACCGACCAATAAAGAGTTTATCTACTATCTGGCTGACAAAATTCGTTCCAGCAATCTTTTTTAAATAAAAATCCCAAAGGATATTTGCCCTTTGGGATTTTTATGTTTTTACACCAATTTTAATAGGGCAAGCGCTATTAACATGACACCGCTTAACCAGGATAAATCTAAAGAAGCCTTTTGCGCAATCCGGTTGCCAATGGAACTTCCCAAAAGTACGGCCAAGGCATTCACGAAAATGGAGCAAAACAGCGCCTGCAACAAATGGACATTTCCAAGCGCCGCACCGAATCCAGCGGCCAGTCCATCCAGGGAAAGTGCGGTCGCAAGGGATCCGGCTTCTTTTGGGGAAAGAGTATGGGATTGATCGGAATCTGCTTCCACTGGATCCGCGTAGATGTTGAGGATAAATTTCAGATGTAGAGCGGAAAAAGAAATCTCTTTATGGTTTGAGCAGTGTTTACGAATATAGTGCTTCATGGAACTATCACACAGTTTCACAAAACCTAAAATCATCAGGACAGCGCAGCAGATAATCTTGGTCAGCTGTGCCGGGACAAAAGGGCGGATCAGGGAACCAAACAAAAGGGAAATGCCCAGGATAAGGCTACATACCAGGGTGATTACCACAACTGAAATAGGGGGAATTCGGATGTTGGAAGCGCCATAGGCCAGGCTCGCGACAAAAGCATCTACAGAAAGTGCCGTAACCAGTAGAATAATTTGAAAAAAAGAAGCATACCAAGATTCCATCTTTCGCCACACCGCCTTTTTCGGGTTTCATATCATTTTATTCTGAGTCCCGAAAATAGTGACAAAAAATATCCGATTCCAGGATGATAAAGGAATCGGATAGTGTTTAATTGTCTGCTGGAAAAACAATCCCGGCTGTTTTTCGAACTTCATCCATACAGGCGAGAGTCATACGGGTGATTTCCAGTTCCTGTTCTGGAAAAATCCCTGCGCAAGCATACCGGAGGAAAGCTTCCAATTCATAGCGCATCTCTTCGTCCGGAGTTTGATGGTAAAGGATTTCGTTGCTGCCATCCCGATACTGGATTTCTACTTTGGACATATTTGTGATACGATCAAATAACAAATTTCCATTTTCTCCCTGGATTTCACAGGGAAGGGAGGAATTCGTGATTTTGGAGTAGGTAACTTCCCCTATCATTTCCCCATAGTCAAACAGGATACTTCCTTCCCCATCCACTCCTGTATGCAGGGGAACTAATAGAGAATTGACAGAACGAGGGGCGCCGAATAGGGAAATCATTGTGTGAATGGGATAGACACCAATATCCATAATCGCCCCTCCTGCAATGTCTGGGCGAAAAGCATTTTCTACGATGCCGCATTTAAAGTTGTCATAGCGGGAAGAGTATTGGCAAAAGCGCAGACTGGCCCGGCGCAGGGTTCCAAGTTTGGAAAGCCCCTTGCGAACTGACTGGAAAGCAGGAGAATAATCACTGCGCATTGCCTCCAATAAGACCACGTGGTTTGCCCGCGCTGCATTTATCATTTTGGAAAATTCCCCTTCATTAAAGGCAATCGGTTTTTCACACAGAATATGCTTTCCGGCATTCATTAAGCGAGTCGCCTGGTTGGCATGACAATAGGTCGGGCTTGCCAGATATACTGCTTCAATAGCGGGATCCTGTTCCAACTGTTCTAATTTTGTATAGTAAACCGGCGCCCCGTGGATGGACGCATATTCCCGGGCGCGTTTTTCTGTTCTAGAAAAGATCGCATAGAGTTCGAAATTCTCACACCGCTTGCCGGCGTTAAGAAACCAATCTGCGACAAAATTGCTCCCAATAACAGCGAATTTCATAAAATACCTCCTAATTTCAGGGATAACAGGGTGAAACTTAAAGGCAGAGCTTGAAAGAGGTAAAATTGCAAGTGCTCCGCTAAATTATACTTTTTATTTAATTATAACATAAAAGCAAAATTATGGGAAACAAAAATCTCCGGCTATTCAGCCGGAGATTTTTGTTTCCCAAATGATTAATAAGCGGTCGTTGTGGATGTGGTATCGATTTCATGGACAATGACATTTCCTGTAAACGTAGCGGTACCAGCTCCTGTATATCTCAAATTAAGCGTTACAGGTGCATTGGTGGTATCGACCAGGAAGGATCCATGGAGCGTAAACTGATTGTTTGGAGAAGCCTGGGTTACCTCATTTGCCTGGCCGTATGTGGCGGCCACTCCGTTGAGATACGGAGTAATCTGTACAAGTCCGGCAGAAGAGGAAGTTCCATTAACCGTATAGTCTACCTGGTAAATATGTCTGGCAGCTAAGGTCAATGCTGTAGTGCCTCCCCCTGTGATCAAGGTACCCCCTTTGTTAATTTGTGGGGTAAATGTCAGGGAAGTCCCGCTGGTGACAGCAGTCCCATTGGTCAAAAAAGAAGCATATGGGCGAGCAGTCGGCGTTGTTGGATTAACTGGGCAGGGTACATAGCAAATGCGTGGACAACAATCGCCGCAGGAGCTGCGATAGAAATTCATAGAAATTACCTCCATTCCCAGTGTATTCAGGAAAAAGAGAATCGGTTCCTTGCTATTTTTCTTTTGCAAAATTGGATGAAATGTGTATAAAATACACAGAATAAACAAAATATTGATGAAAAGATTTTCTTTTTTGCCATTTACTTTTGTAATGTAGAGTGTTAAACTATAGTCCGACACATTTGGAAATCTGTTTAGACAGGAAAGACATGATTCCGGATTCTTCCGGACAGGGGATAGGAGAGAAAAAATGAACAGCAGATTAAAGGATGTTAATGCAGAGTATTTGTTTGAAGCTGTCTTATCGCTTGAGACAATGGAGGAATGCTATAAATTTTTTGAGGACTTGTGTACGGTTCCGGAACTGAAAGCATTGTCTCAACGGCTTCAGGTTGCAAAAATGCTGGATGAGCAGTATGTTTACAGCGATATCGTACGGGAAACGGGAGCTTCTACAGCGACTATCAGCCGGGTAAATCGATCTTTGGAATATGGATGCGACGGTTACCGGATTGTCTTTGATCGTCTGGATGAAAAACATAAAAATAAGGAAGAAAAATAACATGGCGCAATATGGTGAGTTTGCACAGTACTATGATGAGCTCATCTGCAATGTTGACTATGCCGCACGGGCAGCATATTTTGACCAGTTGATTAAAAAATTTGGGGGCTCGCACGGCATTCTGCTTGATGTGGCATGCGGTACAGGCTCCCTTTCGTTTGAAATGGAAAAACTGGGCTATGATGTTATTGGGGCGGATATCTCAGAAGAGATGCTTGGCATTGCAAATGAAAAACGCTATGAGTTTGGGAGCAGAGTATTGTTTTTAAATCAATCCATGCAGGAACTTGACCTGTATGGAACTGTTAATGCGGCGATTTGCGCATTGGATAGTGTCAATCACATTATAGAACCGGAAGAACTGACGCAGGGCTTTCGCCGGATTGCCCTTTTTCTGGATCCAGATGGGATTTTTATATTTGATGCAAATACGATTTATAAACATCAGCATATCCTTGGCAACGAGACTTTTGTCTATGATTGTGAAGATGTCTATTGTGTTTGGCAAAATGAATACCATGAACAAAACCATGTGGTGGATATCCAACTGGATTTTTTCGGTGAGTGCGAAGATGGCCGGTATGACCGCGCACAGGAACTATTTTGCGAACGTGCATATTCGGATGAAGAAATGCGCACGATGCTCTTGGCAGCTGGTTTGCAGGTGATTGCATGTTATGACAGTGACAGTTTTTCACCTCCCCGTCCAGATAGTCAGCGTGTTATCTATGTCGTAAAACACACAAGTAAGTAAAAAACGGAGGGCTTATGGGAAAATTAATCAGAGCAATTTCTTCAGATGGTGGAATTATGATGTGCGCTGTTGATTCCACGGATATTGTCGGAAAAATGGAACAGATTCATAAGACGTCGGCGGTCGTAAGTGCGGCCCTGGGCAGATTGCTCAGCGCCGCTTCTATGATGGGATCCCTGCTCAAAGGGGAAGATAACAGTATCACCTTGCGTTTGACAGGAAACGGCCCTGCCGGATCTGTCATTGCGGTTTCCGACAGTCGGGGAAATGTCAGAGGATATGTGGCAAACCCGGTGGTTGAACTACCTCTAAATCAGTATGGAAAGTTGGATGTCGGTGGGGCTGTCGGTAGAGAAGGCGCCCTTTATGTTATCAAAGATTTGGGACTCAAAGAACCTTATATTGGCCAAACACCGATCGTATCTGGAGAAGTGGCGGAAGATATCACTTCCTACTATGCAACAAGCGAACAAATTCCGACTGTCTGCGGCCTTGGTGTTTTGGTAAACCCAAACTTGACTATCCGCTCAGCAGGCGGTTATCTAATACAGCTTTTGCCTGGCGTGGAAGAGGAAGCCATTGATCAGCTGGAGGCAAACATCAACTCTCTGGATCCAGTTTCCAAAATG
>ERZ1643246.4722-NODE-4722-length-10518-cov-6.423970_pt1 | contig 10518 bp, 9 predicted proteins | sample MGYA00579265_ERZ1643246 | MGnify/ENA primary metagenome ERZ1643246 (study PRJEB29033, sample SAMEA4952261) | chicken gut metagenome | biome: Broiler Chicken; feature: Gastrointestinal Tract; material: Caecum | place: Ireland | collected 2018 | study: Broiler...
TTTGTTGCTAAAAATATCTCTTTTGATAAAAATGGTTATCCATCTTTTGATGTATATTACAATAATGCATTTTACAAAACTATGAAATTATCTATACCAGGCAAGCACAACGTACTTAATGCACTTTCTTGCATAGCTTTATGTAATGAATTTGGTTTAGATAGAAATGATATAAAAAATGCTCTTCAAAAGTATAAAGGTGCTCATAGAAGATTTGAATATATTGGTGAATTTAATAGTGTAAAGGTATATGATGACTATGGCCACCACCCAACTGAAATACAAGCTACTGCTGAAGCTTTAAAGAAAAAACAATATAATCATTCATGGATAATTTTTCAGCCACACACATATAGTAGAACCAAAAATTTATTAGATGATTTTGCTAGAGTTTTACTAAACTTTGACAATATTATTGTTACAGACATTTATGCTGCTAGAGAAAGCGATACATATGGTGTTTCTGCAAAAGATATTGTAGAAAAAATAGATTCTATGGGCAGAACAGCTTACTATATACCTAACTTTGATGATATTGTTGATTTTGTTAAAAGAAATGCAAAACCTGATGATATTGTTCTTACTCAAGGTGCTGGAACAGTAACTCAAATAGGACCAAAATTGGTCGAAAAAGATTAATAATAAGTTTGAAAAAACTAGGAATATTCTTCCTAGTTTTTTTTCTTGTATTTTAAGTTTCTTTATTCAAAATTGATTTTGCACTTTGCCTTGTGGTTAAACCCTTATTAAAAAGCTACCTATAGTCATTTTCTGCAAGTTCTGGATATTTAAAATCTTGGCCCGATCCAGACACATCTCCATCACTTACGTGATTTACATTGAAAGTTTTTGAACCTTTTAATAAATATTGATGTTTATAATCATTTGCAAAAATACTACTGTTACTTCCCACATAAACAGGGTCATCCCATGTAGGGTCTACTGCATACCAATTGCCATCTTCCATTTGTACATGATTCCATGCATGAGATTCTGCATTTCCGTATTCATCATAGCCTTCTCCATAAACAAGTACACATGGAATATTTAATTTATCTAATAAATATTTTAGACCTTCAGCATATCCTTCACAAACTACTTTTTTGTCAACCAAAGCTCCATAAACGTTATCCTTATTGCTAGCATTGGTATCATATGTTAAATTATCTACAAGCCAATCATGTACATATAAAACTTTATTGTATCTAGAACCTGTTGCATTTTGAACTATTTCATTTGCTATACTTTCAACTTCATTTAATGCAGCATTTACTTGATCTGCATTTGCAAAATAAGAACTGTAATAAGTTTTACCTGTTTGAGGTGAAAGCGTAAATCCATATGACCTATAGCTTAAAAATGATGAAGTTCTAGTTGCTACAGACAAATTATTTGTATCAACATAAAATAAATCTAGATTATCTAATGTTAGAGCATCCCAAGCTGACTGAAAATAATTTTCGTCTCCACTGCCTCCAATGTCTATAATGCTATCACTAACACTTGATGGAAATTTAATTGATTCTGTTCCATTTTTTAATTTATCTACATTTTCTAAAATTGTTGTGTACATTATTTTTTCCGGCTCTTCTAGCTGATTATAGTAATATCTTAAAGCAACATTGTCAGTACTAGCTAATTCTTCCTCAAAATAGTTTTGATAATCAATATTAGAAGTTGTATCTTCCCCTGTAAAAGAAGCATAAATTATAAAGCATGCAAAAATAATTAAAATTACTAAAATAAGCGCAATGGCGCTAAACCCACGTTCTTTTCTCTTATAATTTTTCATAATGTTCATTTCCTTTTCATCTAAAGTTTTGCTATTATTATATACAAAGTTTTGCTAATGTGTCAACATTATTTCATCATCATATCAGCAAAAATCGCATACCCCTCTGTTGGTGAGTTTAATAAAACATTTGTTATAGCACCTATGAATTTGTTATTTTGTACAATTGGAGTACCACTCATTCCGTGGTATTATTCCACCAGTTTTAGAAAGCAATTTTTCATCAGTTATTTCTATAAGCATACTTTTATTGTCTTTTGAATTTTTATATATTTTCTTTATGTTAATTTGGTATCTTTCTACTTTATCATTTTCCAGCTCACAAATAATTGTTGCCTCTCCTGTTTTTATTTCGTTCCTTTTTGCTACTTCTAACTCTTCTTGCTTTATTGAATTTATAAAATCTAAATTTGTTACAATTCCATATACTCCAATACTTGTATTACTTTCTATCTCTCCTATTTTTTGTCCATTATCTATTATTCCTCTTATTTCACCTGCTCTTCCCTTTACACCTTTTACAATTGATACAATTTGACTTGTTACCAATTCTCCATTAGAAATATTTAATAAATTCCCAGTATCTACATCTGTTATACCATGACCAAGAGCCGCAAAAGTTTTAGTAGCTTCCTCATAATACGTAAGTGTTCCTATTCCTGCAGCTGCATCTCTTACCCATAAGCCAAGCATATAATTTTCATCTTTACCTTTTACTGGAGTTATACTGGTATATATTAGTTCCCCATTTCTTTCATATTTAATTGATATTTCATTTCCATTTGAGCTATTTACTATATTTATTAACTCTTGTGTATTACTTATTTCTTTTCCATTTATTTCTTTTATCATATCCCCTTCTTTTATTCCAGAGCCATTATAAGGCATATATTTATTTCCATCTTGTCCGTCAATTTCAGACATACCTACAACAAGTACACCATTTGTATAAAGCTTCAGTCCAACAGTTCTTCCTATTGGATTTACATACCTTTTTGTGCTAGCATTTACTGTTTGTGAATACAGTTTATTTTCTATGCCTAGTACATTTACATACATAAATAAACAAATTACTAATAAAAAAATTGGAATAAATTTCTTTTTCATAAAAACTCCTAAAAAAATAGTTACTCTTATTAGAGTAACCATTTTTTTTTAATTTATTTAGATATTTAAAAATAAAAGCCCAAGCAATATGTCTATTTTCCATTCTCAAGCTGGAGCAAGCAGCGACCCGCGCCAAGAATGAGAAAATAGACATATTGTTGGGCAAATTATATATATTAATTTTATGGATTGTAATCATCAAAATAATCATTAACTTTATACAAATTGTACTTTTCTCTTGCAAGCGCCGTAATGTACGCTTTTCTAACATTTGCATCAGCTACTTTGTTTTCAAATTCACTTAAGTTCACACTATCATAAGCATCATTTGTGCTATGAAATCCAGTTCCCGAAATTAAATTATCTACAGTAAATAATATATCTTCTTTTCCTATTACACATTCATAAGCGCCAGAGCCTGAATGTGGATAATAATAATATGTTAAAGTTTGAGTTGTTTGATGTGAAGATGGGTCAACAACATCATATGATGTTAATTGTTGCTGATAATCTATTATATTATATCCTACTAAATCACTTGTATTTACTGTTACGGAAGTGTCTAATCCGTTTAAAGCCATACACCTTGGATCATGATATGTTCCAGTAGGGTCTCCATCTGAGCCAGTACGATTACCGGACTCTCTATTTCGTAAAAGAATTGAGTATCTTGATACAAATTCTTTATTTTTTGTATTTGCAACAATAGAATAATTGCTATAATATTTGTAGTTTCCTATTGGCATTCCTTGCATAAAAGAAACTATAGTAACATTATTTGCAATTATATTCCAGTCATCTTCTGAAAGTACTGGAAGTGCAAACTCAAATCCAGAATTGTGGTGTATGTTAAAATTAGAAATTATACTCATTAAGTTTGATTCTATTGAACTTATAATTACATCCATTCTATGTTCATTAAATAATGAACTTTCTGTTTCTGGATCATTATTGTTTCCTATATCAAATACTCCTGAAATGCTATGAGTATTAGGATCATAATACTCTAAAGAAATAGCATGTACAGGTACTTCTTCTCCACTATCTTCCGATAATGTTGTATAATTTAGTTGATTATTAAAACTATCTGTTACTATTTCTAAGTTTTGTCCTCTAACTATATTCAAAAAAGTATTTGTAAATTGAGATGCTTCATAATAATATTTGTATGCACTACTGTCTTTAAAATTGGTAGCATTTAAATCTAAATAACTTGAATACCCCAAATAATTGGCTAATCCATTTGCTTCTGTATCTGTTAAGTAAACTCTTAAATTATTATTTAATCTAAAGAAGTTTACTCCTGGTACATATGTACTGCTACCATTTCCATTATCATTATTTGCATCTGGATCTATATAGTATTTTTGATTATTATAGTATACATATTGAAAATATTCTGGTTCATTTTCTCTATATTCTGTTCCTGTTTGTCCTTCACCAGTTCTTTGAACTGTATCTATTGCTACAATATATTCTCCAAGAGTTTCTGGTTCTATTTGTACTCCATGTGCAGTTAAAGTTTGACTGCTTTCGTTTATATTACTAACAATAGTTGGATCAATTAAATAACCAGATATATTTACAATATTACCATTATTATCTGTTCCCATAACAGTAATGTAATTGTCTAATGTATAATTTATTACTATGTCTAAATTACCTGAATTTTTGTATTCACAAGTATAATAGATAAAAGGTTTAACACCTGTTCGAGATGAAAGTTGATTAGAATTGTCTGTTAAATAAACTTGTTCTCCATTTACTATATTTACTGTATTTTGATAATCACCATATAAATAGTATCCATCATAAAGTGTAAAAAGCAATGCTGGTATGTAACCTTCTAAATCTTCTCTACTATATCCAGATGAACCTAATCCTAAAGCTAAACTATTAAAAAATGAATTTACCGATGCTGATATATCTCTTATTTTTGAGTCATTAATAGTGGAATATCCATTTCTTAAAGTATTCATTTGGTATGCAGAAATGGCGTCGTTTGTAGCCCCAAGCAGAATATTGTCATAATCTGCTTGGGTTTGTATTACATCTATATTATTACTTGTATATGTAGACAATACCAAGGAAATTGGTATTACTATCAATAAAAATATTAATGCAAGATGTTGTAACTTCATTATTTATCCTTTCATTTGTTTACCTTCCGTTTGCAGCAACAATTCCACTATCTGAAGCAGTTACACTTGCTGAGTTGTTACCTGTTATACTATAGAAAAAGTCTCTTAATATGGTTCCTATTGTTCTATTTGTGTTTTTAACACTAACAGTTACCATATCTCCTTGTTTTAAATACATTGCACCAGTATCTGAGTTAATTTTTTCAAGTACTTGAGTAGTGTATATGCTATAGTAGTAGTTTTCACCTACCTTTGTATATTCTGCTTCTGTAACCTTTTTTCCTGGGTTATCATCAAGAACTAACAATTCTATCTCAACCTCAAAAGTATTTCCAGTTGAATTAATAGTTTGAATAAAATTGTCATAGCTGTCTTGAGATATTTTTCCAGTGGTCCTAATTTCATTAACAAAGCTTGTGGTCGCTGATTGAATTGCTTGTGTTGCAATATCATCTGTCCTATCTGCTGTTGTCATTAGTGGAAATATAAACATTACAACTGCTGTTGCAAGTATTACTATTACTACTACAACTGTATCATTCATAATTTACCTCCTGTAATAAAAATATTTTATTTACAATATATTTTTTGTTCATATCACCTTATATTATAGCACAAAATTGCTTTTTAGGCAAGCATATATGCATACCTAAAAAAGCAATTTTTCACACTTCACTTGCTATATATATGTATTGTATTACTCTTTTGGTTGTTCCTTTGTTATTTGTTACAACTTCACCATTTTCAAGTATATCAACAGAATCTGTAATATTTGATAAAATATTATATTGCTGAGTTGAATTTCCATCATTTCCACTTGCAGTATTTAATACATTTTCATAATTGTATTCACCATATCTTTCTACAAATTCATAGTCTTTTCCCATAAATCCATTTGTATTGTAGTTTGAATTATAAAAGTTAAAATGAATTTGATAATATGGTCCATAATTTGTATCACGTCCAAAAAAGTTTTGATTTCTACTATTATTATCGTAAGTTGAAGTTCTACTTGTATAGTAGTTTTCAGAATTCAAGCCATTTACAAATGCTTTTATAAAATTATATGATGAATCTTGATTAGCACTCCATGGCTCTCTACGTACTTGTTCATCTTGTATGTCAAAGCCATATATTTCCCTAGAATTTGCTCCATTAACACCTTGAATTGCTAATGTAGAATGTACTAAATATGTTGGATTTGTCTCTGTAAAATATATTGACATTGGCTCAATACTACCAAATGTACCATTTTCTCTATTATAATTCTGGCCAGTGTAAAATAGTATTGTATAGTTTTCTTTATAATATCTATACAAAGTTGGTATTATAGTTTCAACGCCTACTATTCTACTTGAAAGTGCATTTGTACTCCCTTCTCCTGTGGCTGATAAAGTTAATTGCCTATAATATTGTTTTACATCGGCTTCGTCAGTTATTTGTGCCGATGTCTGCCTTACCATGGTAAATGAATAAATTGCAAGTGATAAGGCAGCTATTAGCACAAGAACTGCGAAACTCATTTTTAATGCTTCGGTTGCATTTTCCATTTTTTATCCTTTTCTAATTTTTGAAATTCATTTGCAACTGTTAAAATCATGAATTATTTTCAGTTACAACAATTGTTCTTATAAATCCATTGCTCCAATAAGCTGGAGTATCAGTTACTGAAGTAAGTGGAGATCCGCTTGAATCAGCTCCGTTGTCATCAGTATATTTCGATGTATCGCCATAATCTACTTTATACATTTTTCCTGTTCTAATATCTGAAGATGTTAGAATTTTATTGCTACCATCTACTACATAAATATAATTTCCAACTACTTCATCATTTCTTTGAGCTGCACTATTGTTAGCTTGTACTTGTGTAAGAAGTGCTCTTACATTACTTCCTGATACATAATCTCCAAAATAGCCTTCAAATGGTGAATTGTGTGATGTTATTTGTTGTGCGTCAAGTGTTCCACCGCTAGCTATTCCTGAAACATTGTTGTAAATAATAACTCCTAAACCAACTATTAAAATTGAAATTAAAATTGCACCTGCGATAATTAATGCTTTTGATGCGTTCTCCATAAAAATTTCCTCCTTTGATTTTTATTAATTTTTATATTTAACATTTAGTTAAAATGTAACTAAATCTAATAACTAATTTGATTTTTAAAGTTTTAATTTATACTTTATTTGTATAAACTAAACTTCTTCAAAATACATATAACTTACTAAGTTTGTTTTGCTGTGATATTTAATATTAGTACATTTAAAATTTAAATTGGAATATAAATTTATAAATTTGCTTATGTCATTATTGTATATTTGCTCGATTTTAAATGTGTTTTCACTATCTTTAAATTTTATTTCTCCTATAATAGAGTTTGTCCCGTTATCTAAAAAATATCCATTTTTGTCTTTTTCTACATTATTTTTAGTATTTTTGTCTATAATTTTATTTATATTAGATGCAAGTGTTGAACCTGTAATAGTAGTATTATATAAATTTGTATATTCTTTATTTGATGCTTTAACATTATTTGCTCCACTTACATAGTTTAAATATAAATAAGCAATACTAGTTACTACTATGATTACTATTATAAATAAAATAACATATTTTTTCATTATTTTCCTTTCGAATTATATCATTGCATAAAAAATAATGCAATATTTTTTATTTATTTTATTCATTCCACAAAATTGTATAATGCTGTAAAATTGCGTTTATATATGTTGTATTTGTTATTGAGTGAAATGTTATAGAACAAACTCTTCTGGTACTTTCGTTGTATACAATGTCTCCATCTGTCATTCTTCTGTTTACTCTAATTTCATTTTCATTATTTGTCGTATTTATGTTACTTATTTGTACATTACAACTATAATATGTATTATTTTTAGTTGTGTCTAAAAATTCATTTATATTTATGTCTTCTACTACAGATGTATCATCAATTATTACATCAACAAAGTACGGATCATTTCTTCCAACCTCATACTCTGCATTATTTTTTTTGGCATAGTTAATTATTGTAGCCACTTCTTGCATACTTATATTTGCTCTACCAGAAAAATTTGTAAAATTTACATTAAAGCTTCTTATTTCTGTTTCACTCATTTGATTATTTAAATTTCTAGAAAAGCTACCAAATTGTGTTATTACAAAGCTTGCCAATGTAAGAATTAGAACACCAATTAATATTTCACCAGCAATTATTAATGCTTTTGATGCATTCTCCATTAGCTCACTCTCCTTTGCTTTTAAATTTAGCTACTGATTATTGTTAATTTATGCATTTACCTGTAAATTAGCTAAATTTATCAAATTTTATTTATAGAATATATTAATTTACAACATTTACTTTACTAAAAATCATGTGTGTAACTCTACCAGAAGCTCCATATTCAACATCATCACATTGAAAATATGCTTGCTTTACAGCGTTTTTTTGGTTACTATTTAAGCCATCATATGTTCCTTGAACAAAATCAACTAAGTTTACTTGTTCATTTGGACTACTACTACTGTCATATATATTTGTAAGGCCCGCAACCTCAACAACAACGTCTTCATAACCTTGGTAGTCCCCATATCTTATATTTGTATCATATACTAAATTACCTAAAGACACCAATTGGTATCCTCTTACTGTTGTTCTATTATATGCTTCAAATCTTTGGTTAAAGTCTGCTAATTGCTGAACTTCTTCTTCATCTGCCTGAGCTTGCTGTGATGTTCTTATTTGTGTATACCCAAAAACTAATAGTCCAACAATTAGCATTGCTATAAGCATTCCACCAGCAATAATTAGCGCTCTACTTGCATTTTCCATAAGATTACCTCACTATGTAAATCTTTATTATAAAATTATGTATTTATTACATTGCCTGCATTGTTTCAAATGATGATGTCATACTTGTTAATCCTATTAATACCAATGGCACAACTAAGTATCCTACGAAAATTCCTATAAGTGGCGTAAATCCTATAGCTCTGCCTATCATACCCTTTTTAGAAATTAATCTATCATTTGCTTCTTTACGTTTATCTTGATAGTATTCTCTATCTGAGTCTAGCTCGTCAAAAGCCTCTTTGATAGGAACTTTTTCAACTGCAGTTTGCAAACTTTCTATTATTCTTATTAATGGTTGGAATGAAACTTCTTCTTTCATAGCCTCTAATGCTTCCCAAGAACCACTTTCATAGTCATTTAAACATCTACTAATTGGCTCTTTAAATATGTCTGCATATCTTTCCATCCATTCAAGTATCATTTCAACGTCAACTCTTTCTAGTCTCATAAGCATAAGTATAATTGTTTGGAATTGCATTACTTCGTCTTCCATAGACATCTTTCTTATTATTACTTGGAATTTTAGCATAAGTAATGGTGCAGCATATCCAATTATTGCAAATACCATTGCTAGCAATATTTCAAACCATTTTAAGTACTCAGAGTTAACAGTTTGTAATTTATCTAATATTTGTTCAGCATTTGATGTAATTGTATCATCATCTGCATCTCTATAATATGTTGACCTACGCATTGCTTTTTCTATATCGTCCTGAGTTGTATCAAGTTTTCCTCTAAACATATCAAGGAAATAGTTATGCGTCTGAGTTACTTCCATAGCATTTTGATAATCTCTATCATTCATCTCTCCTATCAGGTCATATTCTGTTGTCGGCTCTGTATATATATAATTAATTTGAACACTGTGCAGTGCCATAAACATAATTATTGATGCAATAAATACTACAATAGTAAGTGATAATCTATTTATATACAGCCATTCAATTTTTTGCTTAGAAGCTGCATCTTTTAATGCCTGTTTTATTTTTCTACGTTCTTTTGTACCATCTTTAGGTATAAATAAATCTACAAATTTTTTAACTGGTTTTATATTATATAATTTTGCTTGCCATGGATTTTGATTGTTTTCTAGTTTTATGTTTACAGCTCCATTATCTTTAAGCTTTCTTATTAATATGTAGCATATAAAAGTAACTAGTAAAATTATAATTTGTACAATCATACCCATTTTACCATTGTAAAATGATTTAGTAAATGAGAAGTTGCTCAAAGCCCAACTTTTAAGGGGTTCTAGCATCAACATAGGAACAATTGATATGATTGATAAACTTTGAAATGTATAATTAAGCTTGTCCCTTTTTAATATTTCAAGTTGCATTTCTTGTGTTATATTATCTAAGTTTTTTAAATAAAGTGATGTTCCATCTACTTTTCTATCACCAAATTCTTGTGTTAAATATGATATACCTGCAAATTCTTTTAAATAATTATTTGGTGCTATATCATAATATTTTTCAAGTTCTGTTTCTGGATCTTCTGAATTTAGAATATTATATATTTTTTCTGCTTGTCTAGATATTTCTATATGTTCATCATCTTGTGCTGTTTGGTATATTGCTTCTCCAACCATGTTTGTTTCATGATATGAGTGACGCATTGCAGCAAAGAA
>ERZ1643246.4723-NODE-4723-length-10517-cov-74.533168_pt1 | contig 10517 bp, 9 predicted proteins | sample MGYA00579265_ERZ1643246 | MGnify/ENA primary metagenome ERZ1643246 (study PRJEB29033, sample SAMEA4952261) | chicken gut metagenome | biome: Broiler Chicken; feature: Gastrointestinal Tract; material: Caecum | place: Ireland | collected 2018 | study: Broiler...
TTTATCGGCAAAATTGATTGAATGACACCAATATCTTTAACTATGTGATACCGGCCAGACCCATCCCGGCGTATTCTAAAGCCCTTTCCTTTAATGTCATGCGTCCGCCGTCCCTCCGTTCAGATAATCTACCAGCTTCTCTAGGTTAATCAGGTACTTTTTCCCCGCCCTGATATGAGTGATCTGGCCCGCAAGGCAAAGCTTTCGCAAATAATCGTAGGAAAGACCGGTCTGCTTGCTGGCCTCGGACAGCGTTACCATTGTAGGAATTTTCAATTCCATTCACTCACCTTCTTTCATTTTCAATAATGTCTGTTACCTTGCAGTTAAGCGCCTGGGCCAGCTTTCCCAGCGTGGCAATTTTACAGCCACCTTGTTTCATAATACGCCGATATGACGCATAGCTGATTCCGGCAGCGCTGCACAGATCATAGGGATTCATGCACTTCTCAGCCATTTTGAGCTGTACTTTATCCTGACTGATCTGCAAGTTTGTCATTACTGTTGCCATCTTCCTTCGCTCCTTTCCAAAATCGTTTGACAGGTATTTTTATATCTGTTATAGTGTAGTTTATCAGATATTTATTTACCTGTCAATTGTAAAAAAAGATATTAAAATACCTGTTATTTCTCTTACTGCTATGGTATAGTGCTGTTGGAGGTATAAAAATGGCAGGCGAAAAAATCAAACAAAAAAGATTGGAAAAAGGGTTAACCCAAAAACAATTAGGTGAATCGTGTAATCCGCCTATTAATGAAGCTAATATTAGAAAATATGAAAATGGCTATTTGAGTCCATCTCTTAAAACTCTAAGAAAAATTGCTATTGCATTAAATGTTCCCATTTATGAAATTATGGAGAAAGAATATTGGGATACTTTTTCACCTGATGATATTAGCGAAGATTTGCGCGAAACGGCAGAAGGCGCCAAGAAAGCTATAAGTGATACTGCCAATACAATAGCTGGTCTTACCCATAGCGCTGCAGCGCTAACAGCACAACAACGTAAACTTTTATCACATTATGAAAACCTGAATTCTATAGGCCAAAATAAGGCAGTAGAACAAGTAGAAATGCTTACCAAGATACCGGAATACCAAAAGAAGCCTGCCGCTCAGATACTCAACGCCGCCCATGATAACGGCGCTACTGAAGAGCAGAAGGCCCATGCAGACAAAATTATGGATGATGATTCTGAATGGAAATAGAAGCCGCTGTTTTGACAGTTTAGACCAGTCCAAAAACTGGACACGTTGCACCATGACAATAATATACTTACCAGGGCAGCCAGTAGGCGGCTATGGTTCCCCGCCTTGAGTCTTGTCAGGGAGGGGGATGCTTATGAGCACGTATGAGGAATTTATGATTATACTTGCAGTTGCTGGGCTTATCGTGTCAATTCTGAATTATGTACATAAGAAATAGCCGTCCTACCCTGAGAAAGTAAACGGCTATTTCTTGATGCTTTATTTTCGCCAGGGCGGGGAGCCTTAACCTCCCTTACTGGCTGTCTTGTTAAGTATATTATATGTCAGGTTATAATGAAAATCAACCAAAATCACCCAAAGCCAGAGAAAGAAGGTGTTCGTATGGCTTCTATCCGAAAACGAAAAGATTCTTACCAGATCACCGTCAGCAATGGCCGGGATTCCCAGGGGAAGCAGATCCTTGAGACGGCCACCTTCCGACCCGATCCGGCCAGGACAGAAAAACAGAATCAGAAGGCCCTGGAAAAGTTCGTCTTTGAATTTGAGGAAAAAGTGAAGAGCGGAAAATACCTTGACGGAGAAAAGCTTACCTTCCAGGCATTTGCGGAGCGCTGGCTCTCTGAATACGCTGTGCATCACCTGGAGCCCTCCACGTTGCAGATCTATACCTATCTCCTGCAGGCACACATCTTCCCGGCAATCGGCCATCTGAAGCTGTCAAAGCTGCAGCCGGCACAGCTTAATAAATTCTATAATGATCTGGCCGATCACCGGAAGGACGGCCGGGCCGGCGGATATGCAGCCAAAACAATCAAACAGATCCACAATATTATCAGCAGTATATACACCACAGCCTTGAAGTGGAACGTCTGCACAGAAAACCCCTGCCAGCGCACGGAAGCGCCCCGTACAGCCTCCGCGGGGGATAAGGTGAAGTATTTTACCCTGGAACAGGTACAGACGTTTCTGGGCCTTCTGGACAGGGAATACAGCACTACGTACAAAGCTCACGACCGTACAGATGATACCGGCAAGGCTTACCATGTGGCTGAATACAGCGAGACACGGAAGCTACCAACACAATTCAAGCTTTTCTTCCTCCTGGCCCTGTTCTGCGGCTGCCGGCGTGGAGAACTTCTGGCTCTGACCTGGGCGGATCTGGACTTTCATTCCGGATCTGTCAGCATCACCAAGAGCACCGGCATAGTAAACGGGAAGCCGCTTACAAGAGCACCTAAAACCCGCTCATCAATCCGGATTCTGTCTGTTCCGGAGTCTGTCCTGGAAGTAGCCAGGGCATACAGGAAAGAACAGCTTCAGTACAGAATGGCCCTAGGCTCCAAGTGGGAGGGTGACAACTATATCTTTATCCAATGGAACGGCCGGCAGATGCACCCAGACACGCCATATAATACTTTTAAAAGGGTGATTCGCCGGTATAATGAAAGTTGCAGCAGGGAAGAGGATAAGCTTCCGGAAATTCCCCTGCATGGGCTCAGACACACATCAGCCACGCTTTTAATCAGCCAGAACGTGGATGTTCGCACGGTGTCCGGCCGCCTGGGGCACGCCCAGACCAGCACCACAATGGATATTTACGCCCACAGCTTAAAGAAAATGGATGAAGTGGCCGCTGAAAAACTGGAAAATCTGCTGGCTCACGGTCGATAAAATGACTAACATTTGACTAACAAAGTTATAAAAAGAGGGCAAAAAGAAGGAAACCACAGAAAAGATAATCTCCGAAAAATCCAGTATTTAAGCGGGTTTCCGGCTTTTATGCAATCCCAGAAAATCCCCTTTTCAAAACTACGGATCAAAAGGCCGGGGGTTCGAATCCTCTAACGCACGGACAAAAAAGCACCTGTCGCAGAACAGGTGCTTTTTTCGTTCGGAGTTTTCGGCCGGCATCCCGCGCTTTCCTGAAGATTTGCATTGCAAATTCCGGAAGAAATGCTATAATGGTGGGCTGGAAGGAGAATATCCCATGGAAAAATTTCAAAAATCCACTGTTATGATACAATTTGTCATGGCCGTCTGCGGCGGCTTCCTGGGCGCCTACGCCCTGTTCAGCCGCCAGCTGGTCTTCGGCTCCTCTCAGACTGCCAATGTGATCGAACTGGTCAGCGCCGTCTGCGGACGGAATCTGCCGGAATTTCTGATCCATCTCGGCGCTCTCCTGATCTATATTGCCGCCATTGTTCTGGCCACGGCCATGGGGGAGCGGACCTCTTTTGATATCCGCTACCTGTCCCTGGGAATCAACGCGGCCGTGATCTTCGCCTGCGCGTTTATCCCCCTGGATATGGATCCGGTCATGGCTCTTTATCCTATATTTTTTGCCACGGCTTTCCAGTGGTGCTCCTTTAAGGGCGTCGGCCCCTATGCCAGTTCCACGATCTTTTCCACCAACAATATCAAACAGACCTTTTCTTCTCTGACAAAATACTTTCTGGAAAAAGATCCGGAAGCCCGGAAGCCCCATGCGGAAAAAGCCCGGATTTTCGGAGGCACTCTCCTCTGCTTCAACGCCGCCGCCGCGGCGGAGTATCTGCTGCTCCAGGTTTTTTCCCTGTACAGCATCTGGTTTGCCCTGATCCCTCTGTGCCTGTGTCTGTTTTTCCTCAGCGCTGAAAGACGGGGCGCCGGTGCCTTCCAGCCCTCCGCCCGGGAAACCCTTTCTCCCCGTCAGAAAGCCGGCATCCGGCTGGAACTTCCAAAATCCAGATTATCGTAAACTTCATTTTCCGCCCGGAAGGCTCCTTCCGGGTTTTCTTTATATCCGGGCAGATATGCTCCCCGGCTGCGAGAGAACCTGCCGGATTCCCGGAAGTTCCACTCCGATGGTCTCCCGGAGCACATCCTCCGCGGTGCGGACGGGAATGATCCGGACCGCCTTCTTTACCTCTTCCGGAACTTCTTTCAGATCCGCCGTATTTTCCTCCGGGATCAGGACCCGGGTGATGCCGGCTCTCTGGGCTCCCAAAAGCTTTTCTTTCAGTCCGCCGATGGGCAGCACTGTTCCCCGCAGAGTGATCTCTCCCGTCATCGCCAGGGACGGATCCACCTTTCTTCCTGTAAACAGGGAGGCCAGGGCCGTAAACAGGGCGATGCCCGCGGAAGGCCCGTCCTTGGGCACAGAACCGGAGGGAACATGGATATGGATGTCCCGCTCCTTTAAATTCACGGTATCCAGAGGCAGCCGTGATTTCAGAAGGCTCAGAGAAATCCTGGCGGATTCCTGCATGACCTCTCCCAGCTGCCCGGTCAGGATCACCTGGCCGCTGCCGGGCATATCCGCGGCCTCGATAAACAGGATCTCTCCTCCCACCTGGGTCCAGGCCAGCCCCGTGACAACTCCCGGAGGATTGTCCTGCCCCGCCCGGTCATGGCGGGAAATCTTCTGTCCCAGCAGTTCTTCCAGATCCTCCCCGCGGACAGCAGCCGGACGCGTCACTCCCTCCAGGACGATCTTTTCAGACAGAGCCCTGGCAATGGCGGACAGCTGTTTCTTCAGCCCCCGGACTCCGGCCTCCATGGTATAGTCCGTGATAATCTTTTTCAGAGCCTCGTCCCCGATCTGGAACTGTTCCTCCGAAAGGCCGTGCTCCTCCCGCACCTCCGGGATCAGGTGTTCCCGGGCAATATGGTACTTTTCACTTTCTGTGTACCCGGAGATCCGGATCACCTCCATCCGGTCCAAAAGCGGCCCCGGAATGGTATCCAGGCTGTTGGCGGTGGCGATAAAAAACACATCCGACAGGTCGTAGGGCAGATCCAGATAATGGTCGGTAAAGGTGCTGTTCTGCTCCGGATCCAGCACCTCCAAAAGGGCGCTGGCCGGATCTCCGCTGTATCCGCCGGCATTCAGCTTGTCTACCTCGTCCAGCACCATCACCGGATTAGATACCCCGGCGTTTTTGATGCTCTGGAGGATCCTGCCCGGCAGAGCCCCCACATAGGTGCGCCGGTGCCCCCGGATCTCGGCCTCATCCCGGATGCCGCCCAGGCTGAGGCGGACATATTTTCTGCCCAGAGCCCGGGCGATACTTTTCCCCAGACTGGTCTTGCCGGTTCCGGGGGGCCCTTCCAGCAGAAGGATGGATCCTCTGCTTCCCTTCTTCAGCTGCAGAACCGCCAGATACTGAAGGATCCGCTCCTTTACTTTTTCCAGGCCGTAATGGTCTGCCTCCAGGATCTCCTTTGCCTTCTTAAGATCCGTAAAGGCTGTCTCCTCCTTTTTCCAGGGCAGCTGCAGAGCGAAATCCAGGTAATTGCGGATCACACTCTCCTCGGCGCTGCCCGGGCCCAGAGACTCCAGCCTCTCCTCTTCCTCCAGAAGCGCTTCCCGGATCTCCTCCGGCATCCCGGCTTCCAGGATCCGCTGCCGATAGTCTTTTTTCTGCTTTCTTCCGCTTTCGCCTTCCTCTCCGTTTTCCCGCAGTTCTTCCTGGATCGATTTCAGCTGTTCCCGGAGAACCTGATTCCGGTAAAAGCGGTTGGCTTTGTCCGACATCTTCTCGTTCAGCTCCATGCTCAGCTGGACAGATTCCTTCTGCTTCAGCAGATCATCCATAAACAGGAGACTTCTCTCCTTCAGAGAATCCGCCTTCAGATATTCATACTTTCTCTCGCCGGACAGGTGGAGATAACGGCTCATATAAGCAATCAGCGTATTAATATCCTGAAAACCTTCCAGTACTTTCACATACTGCTCGCCGTTGCGGAAATGCCCGCTGATCTCCCGGATCACCTCCCTGTAGTATTCTAAAATTTCCTCCCGGCTCCTGCTGTCCAGATCATCCAGTTCCGGGCAGGGCCTGCACTGCGCGCAGAAGACCCCATCCTGAAATTTCAGCCCGGTCACGGCCTGCCGTTCCGTAAACTGCGCGTGGAGGAAGGTTCCCTTTTCATCTTTCTTCAGTTCCCGGGGCGTGAACAAAACTCCCAGCCGGTGAAAATCTTCAGCCGCCAGATCCTCCTGGCGGTAATTTTGTTTCAAAGGCAGCGCCAGGATCTGATTTTCCGGCTGCCCCAGCATTTTTTCCATCTGTCCCCCCGCGTCCGCCAGAGGCATCACCGCTTCAATTCCGGGCAGCAGCACAGAATCCGCCACCGGAAGCACCGGTATTTCCTGCTGTATCATTGGATTTCCCATGAATCCTACCTCCTTTTTTCTATAAACGAATATTCATTTAATACAAGTTCCAATAGCGGCGGGAGCCGAACTCTTCCGTCCAAAACTCCCGCCTTTCTCTCAGTACAGGACTGCCCGCCGGACCAGATCGATGATCTCATCCAGCAGTCTGGATTTATCAGAACTTTTCAGTTTCTGATCAAAAACGATGGCTTTTACCGGATAGAAAATCAGTGCTTCCAGACTCTGCTCGCTGTAATCCCGGATCACATGCTTCTGCTTCATCTCCTCCAGCAGACCGCCTACGCTGCCGATGCTCTTTTTGCAGGTACATTTGCTGGAAAGGGCCCTGCAGTTTCCGAACTGCTCCATAAAGCTGCTGACCGTCTCATTTTCTGTCATATAGCGGTAAAAGCTGCGCATCAGCGTCTCGATGACCTGGGATGCGCACATGCCTGTTTCCACCTGATCCATCATGTAATCAAACACATGCTCCGAGTATTCCATATAAATGCACTGCAGCATGTCTTCTTTGCTGTCAAAATATGTATAGACGGTTGCCGGGGAAACCTCTGCTTTTCTGGCGATCTTGGAAATCGACGTGCCGCTCCACCCCTCCTCCAGCATCAGACTGGCCACTGCCTCCTTGATCCTCTGCTCTTTTTCATCGTCTTTTCTTCTCATCATGCACCTCGTGTCTATATAATAAACGATCATTCGTTTATTGTCAATCATTTTTTCCTGACCCGCAAAGCCCGTTTCCGAAACACCGGCACCCTGCCGGCCTGGCGGCTACTCCCCTCTGCAGTCCAGATTTTTTAAAAACATCTCCACCTCTTCCAGCTCCTCCCTGGCAAATCCCCGGCCGCTGTACAGAGATGCCACAAAATTTTTCAGGGAATTTCCGTACAGCTTTTCCAGCACGCTGCAGCTTTCCTGCTGCTGATACTCTTCCCTGGAAATCAGAGGATTGTACAGATTATTCCTGCCGTTCCGGACAACCGATACAAATTTTTTCTTTTCCAGACGGGTCAGCATCGAAAGCACGGTGGTCAGAGCCAGCTTTTTATCCCGGTTGATATACTGCTCCACCTCCAGCCTGGTCATATCCGGATGGCCCTCCCACAGAGCCAGCATTACCTCCAGTTCTGAATCCGGAAGCCTGGGGAATCTTTTCTTCATTCTCCCATCCTCACTTTCCTACTTTTGTAGCAATTACGTTTATTGTACTCATCCGGAAATCTAATGTCAAGCTTCAAAAAAAGAAGACGGCCGGCTGTCTCTGCCAGACCATCTTCTTTCTCTTTCCTCCGTATTCACGGGAAATTCAGGAAAAATTCCTCCTGCTCCCGCCCCGGCTGTTTTCTCAAATTAAGGTGCGCGGCTGCCTGTCAGCAGGTAGCGCCTCCCACTAAATGTTTCTGCGCTTTAATATTTTCTTCTTTCCGCTCCAGCAGGTCGTTTGACAGGAGCTGTTCCTGGACATTTTCAAATCCAAGCCGCGCAATGGTATCGGAGAATCTCTCTCCGGTAATTCCCTGCTCTCTAAACAGCAGGATCGCTTTCTCCACGACTGCCAGCACTTCCTGCTTGTCCGTAAAGATCTTATCCAGATACCGGCCCTGGGCTACACGCTTGCCCCAGCGCCCTCCGATATAGATCCGGTAGCCGCTGGTATAGGAATCCACCGCGTGGAAGGGGCATTTGCCTACGCAGCGTCCGCAGTGATTGCATTTTTCCGGATCGATGAGTACTTTTCCGTCCACGACCTGCGGCACATGGATGGGGCAGTTTTCCACGATCTGACACTTCTTGCAGCCACGGCATTTATCCAGATTGATCTCCGGCACCTTCTGGCCGATGATACCCAGATCATTCAGATCCGGCTTCACACAGTTGTTGGGGCAGCCGCCTACAGCGATCTTAAACTTGTGGGGCAGCTTCACCTCCCGGTATCCTTTATAGAAGAGACGATGGATCTCCTCTGACAGTTCAAACGTATCGATCAGTCCGTACTGGCAGGTCGTTCCCTTGCAGGATACCACCGGACGCACCTTTGATCCGGTTCCTCCGGTCTCCAGGCCGGCGTCCTTCAGGAAGTCTCTCAAAGGCTCGATATTCTCATAGGGAACATGCTGGATTTCCATGGTCAGACGGGTTGTCATCGCGACCTCTCCGTTTCCGAACCTTCTGGCCGCCTCGGTGATGGCCGCCATCTCCTCCGCCGTAACTTTTCCGTTGCGGGTGATGACTCTTCCATTAAAGCAGTCCGGTGTATTCTTATCCCGCAGGAAGCCCAGTCCCTTTACCCGGGTGATCTCCTCCGGAGATACTGTGGCTTTTACGCCTTTTACCTTTACATCGTTAAAGAAGGTCGCTCCCTCCAGCACTTTTGTATTTGTATAGCCCCAGGCTTTCAGGCGGTTCTGGAGGAAATATCCTCTCTTGCCCTTCATGCATACCAGCAGCAGCTTTTCATCCTTGCCCAGGCCTTCTACCGGTCCGTCCACCGTTTCCAGCTTCACGTATGCCGCTCCCGGGATAGTCGGAGCCGGAGCCACATCCACGATCCGGTAATCCTCCGCCGCGCCGGCCGCGTATTCAGCCGGAGTCATACTGTCCATGGTTCCGTTCAGTTTGTTCTCCAGAATATAAACTGCCTGTACAAAGGGATGGATCGCTGTGGAGAACGGCGGCGCGTAGGCGAAATCCATGGCGTCGAAATCTTCCAGGACAGCTCCCATGGAAATGCCGGCTACGGCAATATCCACCATCTTATCCACCGCTCCCGGTCCAAAGACCTGTATGCCCAGAAGCTTATGGTTCTTCCGGTCGGCGATCAGTTTGGTGGCAAAGAAGCCTGCCCCCGGATAGTAGTGGGCTTTGTCATCGGTTACGGCCAGGACAGTTTCCACATCATAGCCTGCTTCCCTGGCTGCCGCTTCTGTAAGGCCTGTGCGCCCGCAGTTCAGCCCCGGAAGTTTCACCACGCCGGTACCCAGGACGCCGGGGTAGTTTTTCTGTTCCCCTGCCAGTACCTGGGCCAGCATCCGTCCCTCCAGGTTGGCGCTGGAGCCCATAGGCGACCACTGGGGCCTGCCGGTCAGACGGTTTGTGACCATCACGCAGTCTCCCACCGCGTAAACATCTTCCAGATTTGTCTTCATCTGCCCGTCCACGGTCAGAGTCCCTTTTACCATCTCCAGGCCGCTGTCCGCCAGCCAGGCTGTATTGGGCCGCACACCCACAGACATAACTGCCAGATCCGCCGGGAAGGTGCCCGCGCTGGAGCGGACAGCCGTTACCCTGGAATCTCCCAGAAACGCCTCTACCTTCACTCCGGTAATGACCCGGATCCCCTGTTTCTGCAGGTGCCGTTTGGCGTAGGCCGCCATCTCCGGATCCAGCACGCCGGGAACAATCTGGGGCGCGGCATCCAGCACCGTCACGTCCAGCCCCTGCTCTTTCAGATTCTCAGCGGTCTCCAGGCCGATAAAGCCGCCGCCTACCACTACAGCCTTCTTTGCCTCTGTATCCTTCAGATAGTTTCTCATAAAAATGGCGTCATCCGGAGTCCGGAGTTTAAAGACTCCCTGGAGATGCACGCCCTCCATATCCGGGACAATGGAAGATGCTCCCACGGCGATGACCAGTTTATCGTAGCTTTCCTCCGTCACTTCGCCGTTGTCCAGATTTCTTACCTGAACCTTCTTCTCTGCCGCCTTCAGGCCTACTGCCTCCCGGCCTGTCTGTACCTGAACGCCGGTAAGCGCCGCGTACTTCTCCGGCGTATTTACGATCAGCTGGTCCCGGGATTCGATCAGGCCGCCCACATAGTAGGGAAGTCCGCAGCCCGCATAGGAAATATCCCTGTCCTTGGTGAGAATCGTGATATCCAGACTTCTGTCCTCTCTCTTCAGTTTGGCCGCAGCCTTAGTTCCGGCCGCTACACCGCCAATGATCAGCACCTTCATCTTCATTTCCTCCATTTTCCTGAATACACACCCTTGTGATTCTGTTTTTTCCGGAACCTTTCCGCCCCGGAATCTGGTTTTATTTTACACCAGAATATCAATAATGTAAAATTATGATTCATTATGTTATAATAAGATATTATTAGGTAATTGCGAAACAAGTACGCAATCTTGATTTCAACAGGGAAAAATCTGGC
>ERZ1643246.4724-NODE-4724-length-10516-cov-10.478157_pt1 | contig 10516 bp, 10 predicted proteins | sample MGYA00579265_ERZ1643246 | MGnify/ENA primary metagenome ERZ1643246 (study PRJEB29033, sample SAMEA4952261) | chicken gut metagenome | biome: Broiler Chicken; feature: Gastrointestinal Tract; material: Caecum | place: Ireland | collected 2018 | study: Broiler...
CCTGCTGGAAGGCATAAAGGAGGTTTTTCGCATGGTGATTGACAAGATCGCACTGGTACTGGCCATCATCGGCGCGCTGAACTGGGGCGCCATCGGCCTGTTTGGTTTTGATGCGGTGGCGTTTTTCTGCGGCGGCCAAATGGCCATCCTCTCCCGCATCATCTACGCCCTGGTGGGTTTGGCGGGACTGTGGTGCATCACGCTGCTGTTCCGCTCCTCCGACGAGGAGACAGGCCACGCGCGCCACACTGCCTGACGGCGCAGCGCCATTTGCAAGGACAGGGAGCCGGCCTTTTGGCCGGCTCCCTGTTTCGATCCCGCGGCGCAGTCAGGAAGGATCGTCCTCCGCCTTCCGCTCGCCCTCTTTCAGATATTTCTCATCCTTGGACAGCAGGCTCTCCGAGACGATATCCAGCTGCTCCATCTTGTCGTAGTGGTCCACCAGATTGCTCTCCGGCGTGCTGACCACCTGGTCGTCGTGCCGGAACACCAGCTTCAGCATGATGGGGGTCAGGATCGTTCCGCCCACCACCGTGATAATGACGGGAGCCATCATGGCGCTGGACAGCACCCCCAGCTCCAGGCCCCGGTTGGCCACGATCAGCGCCACCTCGCCCCGGCACACCATGCCCACGCCTACCTGCAGGCTCTCTTTTCCGGTGAAATGGCAGAGCTTTGCACCCAGACCGCAGCCGATGATCTTGGTGATGATGGAGATCAGCAGCAGAAGGATGGAAAAGATCACCAGACTGCTCGTCATGCCGCTGACATTGGCCTTGATGCCCACGCTGGCGAAGAACACCGGCGTCAGCAGCAAAAAGCTCAGGGGTTCAAATTTGGACTGGATATAGGTAGACTTGGGGGTGCAGGAGATCACCAGGCCCGCCACATAGGCGCCGGTGATGTCCGCCACGCCGAAGAACTCCTCGGCGCAGTAAGCCATGGCCAGGCACAGCACAAAGGCCAGCACCGGATAGCGCCGCCGCTCCCGGCCCCGGTCCAGGGCCATCAGCCAGCGGAAGAACTTCAGTGCGAAGAAGGATGCCACGCCGGAGAAGAGGAAGAACAGAACGATCTTCACCAGCACCAGGACGATGCTGTCCTGTCCGCCGGCCACGCTGCTGACGATGGTCAGGGCGATCAGGCCCAGCACGTCGTCGATCAGGGCAGCCGCCAGAATGGTGTTGCCCACCTTGGTATCCAGCTTTCCGATCTCCTTCAGCGTCTCCACCGTGATGCTGACAGAGGTCGCCGTAAGGATGGTGCCGATGAACACATCCTCCAGAAAGCCGGTGGTCGCGATCATGCCGGCCCGGCCGGCGGCCATGGCCAGCCCCGTGCCCAGGATCAGGGGCACGATCACGCCCAGCAGAGCCACCAGGAAGCCCGCCTTGCCGCTGTGCTTCAGCTCCTGGATGTCGGTGCCCATGCCGGCGGAGAACATCAGGACGATGACGCCCAGCTCACTGAGCTGGGTGAGGAACTCCGTCTCCGTCAGCACATCCAGCACGGCCGGGCCCAGGATCAGTCCTGCCACCAGTGCCCCCACCACCTGGGGCATCTGGATCCGCTTGGTCAAAATGCCCAGCACCTTGGTGCTGAACAGGATCAGCGCCAGATCCAAAAGAAAATGATAAGACATCTTCTGCCTTCCTTTCTGTCATCCATTTCTGCAAACGCTTGCCTTCAGGAGCTCTCATTGTAGACCTTTCTGCCGGATTTGCAAGTGCCGTTCTGTACAAAAATGTTTCCATTTTTTAGGGATTTTATCAAAAAAGCAGGCTGTCTTCACCAAAGACAGCCTGCTTTTTCACGAATTCTTTACGACATCCGCAGCTTTTTTACCAGGGATTCCTCCGGCGTTACGTTCACGGTGCGGCAGGTGGAGTAGATCACCATACCGGGTCGGGCGCCGGCAGGCTTTTTTACATTCTTCACCGGCGTGTAGTCCACCGGGACGTTGGCCCCCTCCCGGGCCTGGGAGAACCAGGCCGCCAGCTTGGCCGCCTCCACAATGGTGTCGTCGTCCGTCTCCCGCCCCTCGGTGCAGAGGATCACATGGGAGCCGTGGATCTTCTGGGTGTGGAGCCAGATGTCCCGGGGACCGGCGGACTTTGTCAGCTTGTCGTTCTGGCGGTTGTTCCGGCCCACCAGCACCCGGAAGCCGGAGGTGGTGCGGAACTCCAGGGGCTTGGCGGGGCGGCTGACCTCCTTCTTCCCCTGCCTGCGGAGGAAGCCCGCGTCCCGCAGCTCTCCCCGGATGTCCAGGAAGTCCTGCTCCGTCTCCGCCCGGTCCAGCTCCTCCAGCACGCTCTCGATATAGTCCAGGTCCCGGCGGGCGATGGCCATCTGCTCCGTCAGGTACTTCTCCGCCGTCTTGGCCTTGGTGTAGCACTTGTAGTATTTGGCGGCGTTCTGCTGGGGCGTCAGCAGCGGGTCCAGGGGGATGGCGATGGTGCCGCCCTCCGGGTCGTAGAAGTTCTCCGTCTCCAGCCTGCCCTGTCCCCGCTCCATCCGGTAGAGATTGGCGGTGATCAGGTCGCCATAGATCCGCAGCTGGTCCCGGTCCTGGGTGGCGGCATAATCCTTCTCCTGCTGAGCCAGCTTCCGCCGCAGGCGGTCTCTCGCCGTGGTGGCGGTCCGCAGCAGGTCCGCCCCCCGCTGGCGCACCCGCTCCTGCTGCTCCCGGAGAGCGTAGAAGTCGTCCATCAGGGCGGAGAAGGTGTCATACCGGACAGGCTCCATGGCATCGCCGTACTGGGCGATGGGACAATAGGTGAAGTCCGCCATCTTGCCGTCCTTTTTCAGGCAGATGGGCGTGAAGCGGTTTTCCTTGACAATCTTGATCAAATCAGAGAGTTCCCGCCACAGGCGGTCCTCCCCCTCCCGGCCCAGGCCGAAGAGGCGGGCGTCCGTCTCCCCGGCGGCGCGGAAGGCCAGCTCCCTGGCGATTAGGGGCGAGATGCCGAAGTAGCTGTCCAGCAGGAAGGCGTCCACGCCCCGCTCCGGATTGGCGGTTGAGAGCTTCTCCCGGAAGCCGTCCTCCGTCTCCTCCGTCACCGGCAGACGGCCCACAGAGGCCGGGGGCTCGTAGTACAGCCCCGGCAGCACCTGCCGGCTGGCGGACATGTCCGCATCCACCCGGCGGAGGCAGTCGATGATCCGGCCCTCCCCGTCCAGCAGGATCAGGTTGGACCGGCGGCCCATGGCCTCCAGCACCAGCGTCCGGCGGCCCGGCTGGCCGAAGTCGTCGGTGACGTCCAGCTCCAGACGCACCAGCCGCTCCAGGGGCGGCTGGGTGAGGGCAGCCACACGGCCCCCTACCAGGTGCTTGCGCAGCAGCATGCAGAACATGGGCGGCTCCGCCGGGTTGTCCCGGGTGAGGCCCGTCAGCTGGATGCGGGGGGCGTTGGCCCCGGCGTTCAGCAGCAGCCGCTTGTTTCCCCGCAGCAGCAGGATCACCTGGTCTTTCGCGGGCTGCTGGACCTTGTCGATCCGCAGCCCCAGCAGGGCAGGCCGCAGCTCCTCCGCCACCGCCTGCATACAGACTCCATCCAATGGCATGGTCTTATTCCTCCATCATGATACAGAAGAGCTGGTTGATCCGCTCCCGCCGGCCCTGCAGGTACAGCCAGCCAAGCAACGCCTCCAGGGCCGTGGCCTCGCCATACTGGGCCCGGGTGGCGTGGCCGGGCACCGACTTCACGTGGGCGTTCCGCCCCCGACGGAACACGGCGGCCTCCTCCTCTGTCAGAAGCGGTAAGATCCGCTCCGCCTTCTCCGCCTGGGACTCCGCCCGCACCAGGGCGATGGTGGCCTGGTGCAGCCCCTTCCCCGTGGCCTTTCCGTGGGCGCAGAGCCAGGTGCGCACCAGCACCTCGAACACGGCGTCCCCCATGTGGGCCAGGCCGATGGAGCTGATGGCGCGCAGCTGGTCGGCGGTGAGATTCGGTTCAAAATAGTTTTCCATAGACGGCTCCCCGCATCACAGAAATTTTCATACCGGATTATTTTACCACAGGTTTCCCGGTTTGTCACCTGGGGAGCGGCGGACCTTGCAAAGGGTGGAAAGATATGGTAGGATGAGACCATCATGATACAGCGCCGTTTTGGCGCGTGAGGGGGCTTGTGTTGTGGGGCGAACTGCAAATATTACAAAGGCTTTGGAAGAATTGAGCAATCAATTCAAGCCGCAGGAACTCAACGAGGCCAATGTCCAGGCCATCTTCAATCGGTGCTTGGCAAAAAAGGATACAATATCGATTGCCAGAGCACAGTTGTTTCTAATCAATATGGGATATGGTGGAAATGAAGATATTCCCATTCATTTTGATAAAGATTTGTTGCTCAAAAACAAACGGAATATAGAATATCTCTATGGCCAACTTTATTCCGTTCATGCAGGGACACATTCTACGGTAGATCAATCAATAGAAAGTTTTTCCAAAACATATTTGGGGAATAACTGGACACGAGAGTACGCGCATATCCTAAAATTATTATATTTGGGAGCAACATCTGAATGGCCCATCAACATCCCATTCAGCAAAGAGCGGAATGACACAACCAGGATTAGCAGACACATCACCCCCACCCTCTCCCCAAAAGACCCGGCCTTCCCGGCGTGGTGGGAGGAACACAAGGCGGAGTGGGAAGCGGACTAAGATAAAAGTGAACAGATAAAAGATAAGAGATATTTCCCGGCGGAGGGGGTATCTCTTATCTTTTATCCTTTATCTTTTATCTCAACTCTCCACTCTCCGCGCGCATCCCCCGGGCGGCAGATTGCCGCCCCTACGGCGGGGGACGGGGCTGTTCCATCGTCGATGAACGGGCCGACACACAGGTCGGCCCCTACGCCGCATTCCTCCAAAATTCCTAATTCCTCATTCCTAATTCCTAACTCCACACGGTTTACGTCCGCCTCCGCGTCAGGAACGCCCCGACAGCCGCCCCGATCAGGAGGACCGGCGCCGTTCTGACAAACAGCCACTCCAGCGCGTGGAGCGCCGTTCCCATCACGGCGGTCTCCGGGTCCTGGTAGTTCCAGTCCAGATAGGGGCTTCCCACTGTGAACAGGACACCGAAGGCGAGGACGACGCCTGCGCACAGCGCGATGCACAGTCCATGGAGGAGCTTCCGCCGCCGTTCCCTCTGCCGTGCAAACTGCAGGTTGAGGACCTCCAGCTTTTCAGAGAGGGCTTTGATGGCATCGGGCTCCGGCTCCGCCACCGTCTCCCCCAGCAGTGTGCTCACGGGCGTTTCCAACACCTCTGACAGAGAGAGCAGCAGCTCCGCGTCCGGCACGGACCGCCCCTGTTCCCATTTTGAGACAGTCTGCCGCACCACGTTCAGCTTGATGGCAAGCTCCTCCTGGGAGAGGCCCTTTGCTTTTCGGATGTTCTTCAGGTTTTCGTTCAGCATATGGATCGCACTCCTTTCCTGCTGGCACGATCATACAGGAAACGTGCCGTTGCCGCAAGCAACATCTGTTAACATGGAGGGAGAGGGCTGCGCTATGCGCGGCCCTCTCCCTCCATTCATGCCCTCACCGCAGCAGCGGCAGACTGCCGGTCAGCCGGTCCGCCCGGTGCCGGGGGCCGCGGGGCATGGCCCCCTCAATCATCAGGACGCATTTGTCCTGCTCCTGTCCCACGGTCCGCTCCTGCTCTCCGTTGGAATTTGCCTTCAGAGAGGAATAGCCCCATCAGCGTCAGCGCCATCCCGACGCCGGTCATCCAGGTGAAGGGCTCATCCAGGATCGCCACCGAGGCGGCCACCGTGATCACCGGCACCAGATAGATGTACACGCTGGTCTTCACCGCCCCCAGCTCCTTCACCGCGAAGTTCCAGGTGACGAAGCACAGCGCAGAGGCCCCCAGCCCCAGGAACAGCAGGTTCCCCAGGTCCACCGGGTCCAGAAGGCAGGCCAGGTCCGGCCGGGCACCGGAGAGCGCCAGCACCGGCAGCATGAATACCAGTCCGTAGAAGAAGGTCCGCCGTGTGGTGAGGACCGTGGGGTGGCCCAGAGTGCTGATCTTCCGGGTCAGCAGGGCATAGCAGGCCCACACGAAGGCGGCCAGCAGCGCCAGCAGGTCTCCCCGCAGGTCCAGCGCCAGAGCGGAGCCGTTGAAGCTGATGAGGCAGATGCCCGCCATGGCCACGGCAAAGCCCGCGAAGAAGGTGGGCCGCAGCCGGTCCTCTCCCCGCATGAGGAAATGGGTCAGCAGGGCGGTGAAGCAGGGGGACACGGAGATGATGACCCCCACGTTGGAGGCCATGGTGTACGTCAGGGCGATGTTCTCCAGCAGGTAGTACAGGCACACGCCGCACAGCCCCGCCAGGGCGAACGATCCCTCCTGCCGCCGTGTCACGCCCCGCAGGCGGCGGGGGCAGGCGATCCACAGTGCCAGATAGCCCATCACAAACCGGATGAACAGGATCTCCACCGGCCGGAAGTCCTCCAGCAGCACCTTGGTGGAGATGAACGTGGTCCCCCAGATGGCAATGGTCAGCAGGGCCGCCAAATGGCCCCGGGCAGTATTTGTCTCCACAGCTGCGTCATCCTCTCTCCCGTTCCTCCCGGAACAGCGCCCGGTAGGCCCCCGGCGTCAGGCCGGTATAGGCGGTAAAATAGTTGGTGAAGTGGCTCTGGTCGGAAAAGCCCGCGGCCAGGGCGGTCTCCGCCGGGGACAGGCCCCGTTCCAGCAGATGCCGGGCCCGATCCACCCGCAGCGCCAGCAGATAGCGGTAGGGCGTGATGCCCTTTTCCCGGGCAAAGGCCCGGACCAGGGCGGACTTGCTCAATCCCGCCTGGCGGCTGATGTCCGCCAGGGTGAGAGGCTGTGCAAAGCGGTCCCGCATGAAGACGCAGGCCCGTGCCACCTCTGCCCGGCAGGCGGCCGTCTCTGCCTGTCCGGCGTAATCCGGCAGCAGGCGGCCAAAGGCCAGCACCAGCGCCTCCTCCAGCCGGAGAGGTGAGCCGCCTTCCAGCACCGCCCGGTGCAGATCCCTCAGGCGGCGGGCCAGCTCCCGGTCCCGGACCACCGGCCGTTTAAAGTCCGGCAGGGTCCGGCGGCCCAGGGTCTCCTCCGCCAGGGACATCATGGTGTCCCGGGGAATGTTCAGCCCCCGGTAGTCCAGCGCCCCGTCCTCCCGGACACAGCCATGGCTGTCCCCGGGGTTGAGCAGCAGCACGTCTCCGGGACCGATGGCCTCCCGCCATCTGCCGCAGGTGAGGGTCCGAGTCCCCCGCTCCACCACGCCGATCACATAGTGGCCGTGAAAGTGGCTGGGAAAGGGCCGCTCCAGCCCTCGGAGGCAGTAGGCATCCAGTCCCAGGACCGGGTCATGCCGGGCGGTCCGCATCGTTTGTCTCATGGGTCTTCCCTCCTGTCAGCATCGATCAGCGTACCACACCGCAGAGGGCCCTGTCTTGCAGAATATCCGCTTTTTCTCAGGCGTAGTGGTAGCGGCGGCGCATGAGGATCAGCAGCGCCGCGGACAGCACGGCCCCCAGCAGCTCTGCCGCCGCCACAGACCACCAGACGCCGTCCACGCCGAAGAGCAGCGGCATCACCAGCACCAGCCCGCCCCGCAGCAGCAGCGTGCGGGTGAAGGCGATCAGGGCCGACAGCGCCCCGTTGCAAAGGGCCGTGAAGAAGGCGGAAGCGTAGATGTTCAGCCCGCAGAAGAGATAGCACAGGGCGAAGATCCGGAAGCCGTGGGTAGTCAGCTCCAGCAGCTCCGGAGAGTAGCCCACGAAGGCGGCGGACAGGGGCCGGCTCAGCACCTCAGACGCCGCCACCATCACCACGGAGGTGACGGCGATGATGACGCCGCTGCGGCGGAAGATGTTCTTCAGCTCATCGTGATTCTCCGCCCCGTAGTGGTAGCTGACGATGGGGGCGCTGCCCATGGAGAATCCCAGGAACGCCGCCACGAACACGAAGTCCACGTACATCATCACCGAGTGGGCCGCCACGCCGGGCTCCCCCAGCAGGTCCATCAGCCGGATGTTGTAGAGGATTCCTACCACGGACGCGGAGATATTGCTCATCAGCTCCGAGGAGCCGTTGGTGCAGGCGTGGAGCAGCTGCCGGCCGTAAAACCGGGTCCGCACCAGCCGCAGGCCCTCCCGCCGGGGCATGAGGAAGTACACCACCGGGATGACGCCGCCCACGCAGTAGCCCAGCACCGTGGCCAAGGCGGCGCCCACCACACCCATGTCCAGCAGGGCAATGAACACGTAGTCGAAGACGATGTTGGTGGCTCCGGCGGCCAGAGAGAGCAGCAGCCCCAGCTTGGGTTTCTCCGCCGCGGAGAAAAAGCTCTGGAAGGCGCTCTGCAGCATGAACACGGCGCTGCCCGCCAGCAGGATCCGGCCATAGGCGATGCAGTCCGGCAGCAGCAGGTCGCTGGCCCCGGCAAAGCGCATGATGGGCTCGATGAAGGCGATGGTGACGATGGAGAGCACCACGCCCAGCCCCGCCACACACCAGATGAACAGGGAGAAGTACCGGGAGGCCAGCTCCGGCTTTCCCTCCCCCAGGGTCCGGGCCACGATGGCGCTGCCGCCGGTGCCCAGCATGAAGCCGAAGGCGCCGATGATCATGGTGATGGGAAAGGCGATGTTCACTGCCGACAGGGCCAGATCTCCCACCAGGTTGGACACGAACAGCCCGTCTACCACGCTGTACAGCGAGGTGAAGATCATCATGATGATGGACGGCAGCGTGTACCGCAGCAGCCGCCCGTAGGTGAAGTGGTCAGAGAGTTTGATCTGCATACTTGGATTCTCCTGTTTCAGTCTCCTGTGTCCTGGGCCTTGAGAAATCGCTCCGTCTCCGTCCGGAAGGCGTCCAGCAGCTTCTGGCTCAGGTCCAGAAGCGCCGCGCGCTCTTCCCCGGACAGGTGGGAGACCGCGGCGTTCTCCATGTCGAACACCCGGTCCACGGTCCGGCGCAGGAAGGCGTCCCCCGCCTCCGTCACCAGGACCTGCTTGTTTTTCAGATTTCCATCCGCCGCCTCCAGCCGGAGATAGCCCGCCTCCACCAGCTTTTTCAGGGCGGAATTCACCGTCTGCCTGGACAGGGACAGTGTCTCACTCAGCTGCGTCTGGGTCAGGGGCGTATCCTCCGCCCGCAGGGTGTACAGCAGCCAGAGGGCGCAGTCCGACAGGCCGCAGGACCGGGCCACCCGGTGATACAGCTGGCCATTCTCATTGTACAGGCGGTTAAAGTCCTTCCAAAACGCCGCCAGCTCTGAAGCGTTCATTTCCCTCACCTCTCAATCCGTTTTCGGACAAATTCCCGGACCATTATACGAATACAGCCTCTCTCTGTCAATAGGGGCCGTCAAACAGCGGCGGTGCTTCGTCAAAATATCCCTTGCGTTTTTCCCGGAAAACGCATATCTTAAAGGAGCGGAAGGAGGCGTCTCATGGACTCGGACAAGCTGTTGAATCTGGCCACGGAGCTGGGCTGCCTGCTGGCGGAGAGCGGGGCGGAGATCTCCCGGGTGGAGGAGTCCGTGTACCGGCTGCTGCGTGCCTATCAGGGGGAGGATGCCCAGGTGTTCGCCATCCCCAGCTGTTTGATCGTCAGCCTGAAGGCGGAGGATTGCCGTCCCACGACCCGGATGCGGCGGATCCATTCCCACGGCACCGATATCGAACTGCTGGAGGCCTGCAACGCCCTGTGCCGGGAGCTCTGCCGCACCACGCCCCCCCTGGATGAGGCCCGGGCCCGGGTGGGCCGTCTGCCCGCCTCCTGCCGCCGCCACCGTCCTGCCACGGTGCTGCTGGGGTACGCCGCGGCCCCCGCCTTCTTCTGTCCTCTGTTCGGCGGCGGGATCTGGGACGCGCTCAGCGCCTTTTTCTGCGGCCTGGTGGTGGGTGCCTGCCTGCTCTTCGGCGGAAAATGGCTGGGCAGCAACAGCTTTCTGCGGACGCTGGTGTGCAGCGGCATCGCCTCTCTGCTGTCCCTGCTGCTGGTGCGGGCGGGGCTGGGCAGCAATGTGGACCTGGTGACCATCGGTGTTTTGATGCTGCTGGTGCCCGGCGTGGCCCTGACCAACGCCATGCGGGAACTGGTGGCGGGAGACACCTACTCCGGTCTCAGCCGGACGGCGGAGGCCATCCTGATCGCCATGGGCATCGCCCTGGGCTCCGCAGTGGGGCTGGGCATCGGACAGATCCTGTAAAGGGGGATGGTATTCATGGAGCTCTGGTCTCAGTATATCCTGCCCTGCCTGTGCGCCTTTGCCGGGTGCATCGGCTTCACGCTGGTCTTCAATATCCACGGCCCCGGCAAGCTGATTGCCGGCTGCGGCGGTGCGCTGGGATGGCTGGTGTATCTGCTGGGAGGCAAGACCATTCTGGCGGGCTTTTTTGCCGCCATGGCCATCAGCCTGTTCTCAGAGATCATGGCCCGCATCCGCCGCTGTCCTGTCACCGGCTACCAGCTGGTGGCCCTGCTGCCCCTGGTGCCCGGCGGCGGCATCTACTACGCCATGA
>ERZ1643246.4725-NODE-4725-length-10516-cov-3.255712_pt1 | contig 10516 bp, 8 predicted proteins | sample MGYA00579265_ERZ1643246 | MGnify/ENA primary metagenome ERZ1643246 (study PRJEB29033, sample SAMEA4952261) | chicken gut metagenome | biome: Broiler Chicken; feature: Gastrointestinal Tract; material: Caecum | place: Ireland | collected 2018 | study: Broiler...
AAATTAGTCGGCGGCTATGTAATTGAACCGGGAAGCGGGTGGATCGAGCTTGTGTTCCGTTCGCAGTTTACTCTGTCCGAACTGAATATTACCGCGGTCGATGCTGACAATAATGCGGCTATTACATCGGGCTCGTTGTATGTCGGTAATGTCATTCGTGTTTCGAATGCTCCGGATGTCGTAGCGCAGATTGAAGCGTTGCCTGAATATACGGAAGGCTATTCGGAAGCGAACAAAGAAGCCGTGGCGGCGGCGCGCGCTGCATATAATGCTTTGAGCCTGGATACACAGGAGAACGTCACCAATATCGACAAATTGATCGGTATCGAGGCGGAGATCTGGCGCGAAGGGTTCGGCGCATTGCCTGCCTCGCCGGACGATATTACATCGTATAGCGATGAAGTAAAGACTGCAATCGATGCGCTCCGTGCTTCTTATAACAATCTGGATAATGCGGTCAAACGTGTCGTTTCCGAAGCCGAAGCACTGTTGCAGGAGTTTGAAGAGAAAATTGCAAGCTTTGCGGTTGAATATGTGGAAAGCTTAATCAATGCGTTGACGGAAAAAGAGTCGTACACCGCGCAGGATATTGCGGCAATCAAGCTTGCAAAAACCGAATATGAAGCGCTTGACGAAGAAAATCAGGCTGAACTCGATACTGCATTGGTGGAAAAGCTGAACCGCTGCCTGGAGGATATTGAAAGCTATTATACTCTTTCCGATTTGAGTGCGAACAGCGCATATTCCGGATTTAGCTCGGGCGATACGTCTATCGGAAGCTGGGCATACGCAGGCGGCAACCTTGTCGATCCGATGAAAGGAACGATCGTTTTCAACGCGACGGGTATTGCGGAAGCGACAGACGGCGCTATGTACCTCGTATTGTTCCACGACGGCAGCATAAACGCCGCTCAGGCGGGCGACGGTATCTCGATTTGGCTGCGAACCGTCAACAATACATTGCTCCCGCAGAATACAACCAATACTGCGATCGGGTTCAACGAGAATAAACAAATCTCTTCAAGCGGAGTGTATACTTTCTATATCCGGTATGAAGTTGCTTCCGATTATTCGAAATTGACGCTTTCGATCCGGATAGAGGATTCAAACGGGGATGTCATAGCTGAAGGCAGTCAGGATATCGCATCGATCTCGCTCAGCGATTTTGATACGCAAACGGTTGCCGGCTGGCTGCGCGATCATGAGAATGTCGAAAATCATCAGACCTTCTATATCAACGGAGGAAATTCAACAGAACTGGTGGTTTCAAGCGCCTGGTAAAAGAGTATAGTGAGAGCAAAGGGCTATTGACGGGTAAACGCCGCGCCTCAGGCGCGGCGTTTACTTCCGAAGCAGGCAGGGCAAGCAGATTCCGGCAACAAGGAGTTAAAGAGAATGAAAAGGTTTGAACATTTGTCGGCGCTGATCGAATGTTCCAGCGGCGTCGTTCCTACCGTCGAAACGGTCAAGCGCTACTTGGATATACTTTCTGCAATGGGGTACGACCGACTGTATCTCGGGTTGGCAGATGCATATAAAATCAAAGAGGAACCTTATTTCAATTATAAGCGCGGCGGCTATACAACGGCAGATCTGCAGGAAATGGACGCTCATGCAAAAAAATGCGGCGTCGAGCTGATCGCGCAGATCCATACTTTGTCGCATCTGCATTTTTTACGCAAATATCCGGAGTATGCCGACATGTTTGATACGGATAATATCCTGATGGTCGGGGATGACCGTGTTTATCGGCTGATCGAGCATATGGTCAAGGCAATTTCGGAGGGGCTTTCATCCCGCAGGATCCACATCGGGTTAGACGAGGCATTCGGCATCGGTACGGGAGATTATTTAAAAAGATATGGCCCCGCAGATAAAAAAGAGCTTATCCTGCGCCATTTGCAACGGGTCTTCCCCATCCTGAAAAAATGCGGCTACACCTGCGAGTTGTGGGGAGATATGCTCATCGAGACGGATAACACGAGTGTGACGGCGCAGGAAGTTAAAAAATGTATTCCGGACGATGCTCTCGTGTTTCTGTGGGATTACATGGAAAACGACGAAGAGAAACTGCTCGGTATGATCGAAAATATGCAGAAGTATTGCAAGCATGTTGCTTTTGCGGGCGGCGTCTGGAAGTACATCGGATTCGGGCCGTGTAACCGCTATTCGATTTCCCGCATTATACCGCAGATGAAGGCGTGCTACGAAAAAGAAATCGGGCATTACATGGTCACGCTGTGGTCGGATAATGTCGCGCGATGCTCGGTCGATGCGGCGCTTCCTTCGCTGTATGTCGCTGCGGAATACGCAAACGGGAATTACGACGGCACGGGAGTGTTGGACAAAGAAAAGTTTTACAATATCACGGGCGTGCGCTACGACGATATGCTTTCGCTCGATCATATTGACGACCCGCTGAAAACAAACCACGGCAACCGCAGCTCCAGCTCGTTCTGGGTATTTTATACCGATTTGCTGCTCGGTAATTTCGATTTATTTTTAACAGCGGGCATTGAAAAGGCGTATGCGGCAAGGGCGGAAGAGTTTGCGGCGCTCAAAGGCGGCAATTACGGGCATGTATTCGCCATGAGCGAAAGTGTTATGCGCGTTTTGGCGATCAAAGCACCGCTTCCCGCCATGATTCGCAGCGCGTATGCGGAGAAGGATAAGGCAAAGGCGGAAAAGGCTGTAGAAGAAATCAGAAAGCTGAAAGAGGAACTTTCTCGCTTTATCGGCATTTTTGACTGCTATTTTACGCATGATAATCGTCCATTCGGGTTGGAAGTGCATCACCTGTATAACGGCGGTCAGCTCGTGCGTTGCGATTATGCGATTGCAAGGCTGCGCGCGTTTATCGACCGCGGAGAGAAGATTGATGAACTGGAGGGCGGGGTTCTTCCAATCAATTACGAACCGAAACCCACGCCCGACAGCAGCTGTATGGTGGACTACCGGATGCTGATTTCCTATTGCATTCAATAAAGAGGTCGGAAAAGGAAAGGAATATGAAATTTCAAAAATATGCGGGCAATCCCATTTTGCGGCCCAATCCAGAAAACCAATGGGAGGAGCGGTGCGTACTCAACCCCGCCGTCGTGTACGACGATTCCGCACGAGAATTTGTCATGCTGTACCGCGCGGCAGGCAACGACAAGCGGCACCAGATCAAACTTGGATTGGCGACAAGCAAAGACGGCGTTCATTTTGAGAGAAAGGAAAAGCTCCCCGTTTTCGAGGGGAACCGCGACGAGCCGGACGGCGGATGCGCTGAAGACCCGCGCCTCGTCAAAATCGGCGATGTTTACTTTTTGACCTATGCGGCGCGCGCATACGCCCCCGGGCAGTATTGGCTGGAAGAATGGGTGGAGGGCGTATCCAAACCGCCGATGTATTTGGAGGATACCGACGTGTATTCCCCCGAACTCCCTTCGCTCGCGCGAGAAAATACGACGGTCAGCTATCTCGCCGCGACGAAGGATTTTCTGCATTATAAGAAATTGGGGCGGCTCACCGAGGCGACGGTTGACGACCGCGATGTTTATCTTTTCCCCGAAAAGATCGGCGGGAACTATGTCCTCATTTCCCGCCCGAAATTCAAAGACGCAGGACTAAAGATGCCGTCGATTTGGATATCATTCGGGCGCGATTTGCTGGAATACGGAAAGCCGCAGCTCTTGATGACGGGCGAACAATGGTGGGAAGTTCAGCGCATCGGCGGCGGAACTCCTCCCTTAAAAACAGAGAAAGGATGGTTTATGCTGTACCACGGGGTAGACGCCAAGGGGATTTACCGCGTTGGGGCGGTTTTGCTGGATTTAGAAGATCCTCGCAAGGTCATAGCCCGAACAAAAGATTTTCTCATGGAGCCGGATCAGGATTTTGAGCTTTGCGGCATTTACGAGGGGTGTGTGTTTCCCACGGGTACCGTCGTAAAGGACGGAACTTTGTACGTCTATTATGGCTGTGCCGATACCTGTATGGGGCTTGCGACCTGCAACTTTGCGGGGCTACTAAACTACCTGGAAAGGGAATGCAAAGGGCGATAATTGCAGTCAATCGGCGGCGTACATCGGAAAGCGGCAGGGAAATTATGAATAAGGAAATATTGAACGACTGGATCAGGAACATTCGGAACGAAGATGACCGCGCCGAATTGGAAACCGTTATGTCGGACGACAGCGTTTTGAACGAACGCTTTTCCTCCGAATTGGAATTCGGCACGGGCGGTCTTCGCGGCATTGTCGGGATTGGCACGAACTGTATGAATATTTATACGGTCGGGCGCGCAAGCAAGGGGCTTGCCGCCTATATGCGCGCGCACGGTATGGGAAAGGTAGCAATCAGCTACGACAGCCGCAGAAAATCACGGCTGTTTGCGGAAACCGCCGCGCGCATTTTTGCCGGCAGGGGAATCCGCGTGGTTATTGTGCGCGAATTGATGCCGACCCCGTTTTTGTCCTTTCTGACGCGTCAAGAGCAATGCGGTATGGGCGTGATGATTACGGCGAGCCACAACCCTGCGGCATACAACGGTTACAAGGTTTACAACGGCGACGGCTGCCAGATTACGGATGCCGCGGCTACGGAAGTGGCGCAGTTTATCGGGAAAGAAAGCTATTTCGGGGAGGAAAATCTTTCCTTCGACGAATATGTGCGGCAAGAGATGATTTGTTTTGCCGCAGAGGAGACGGAAGAGAAATATCTGCAGGGGATACGGAATATCGTCGGCCAAACGGATTTGAGCGGCTTAAAAATTGCCTATTCCGCGCTGAACGGCACGGGGTACAGGCTCGTGCCGAAACTTTTGGAAGGGGCGGGGGCAGAAGTGATATTGACAGAACCGCAATGCGTGCCGGACGAGAATTTTACGACCTGCCCGTATCCGAACCCCGAAAAGCGGGAAGCGCTGGCGCTTGGCATAAAAACGGCGGAGGAGAACGACTGCGATTTGCTGATAGCGACGGATCCGGATGCGGACAGAGTGGGTATCGCAGTGTGCTGCGGTGATTCGTATGTCCCTTTTACGGGCAATGAAGTCGGACTTTTGCTCCTGCAATATCTTTTGGACGAACGGGAAGGAAGAGGAGAGAACACTTCTCGCCTTCTCGTCATTAAGACCATCGTAACGACAAATCTTGCCGAAAAAATCGCCGCAGAATACGGCGCCGGAGTCATCAATGTGCTTACCGGGTTCAAATATATCGGCGAGCAGATCGGTTTGTTGGAAGCAAGGGGGGAGACCGACAGGTTCCTCCTGGGGTTTGAGGAGAGCTACGGTTACCTTCTCGGTACGCAGGTGCGGGATAAAGACGCGCTTGTCGCCTCGCTGGCAATTTGTAAAATGGAGGCAGAGTATCGAACACAGGGGAAGAACCTGAAGGATGTATTGGAATCGATTTATATTAAATACGGCAGGCTGACAAATACGCTTCTGTCGTATACATTTGCGGGTGCGGAGGGACATAAAAAGATAGAAGAGATTATGGCGCAGTTCCGCGGGCAGCCACCCAAAGAAATTTGCGGGAAAGAGGTTGTAAGATGCGTCGATTATATGGTGAGCGAGAATACCGGTTTGCCGAAATCGAACGTACTGCAATTTGATCTCGGGAACGGCGAAAGCATCGTCATACGCCCTTCCGGAACCGAACCGAATTTAAAGATCTATTTGGCTTTGACCGGCGGGACAAAGGAAATGAAGGAGTATTTTGACGGTCGGATCGGCAGCAATTGCTGAAGGAGCGCATATATCCGTGCGCCGCAGGTTTTCTGACGGCGCCGTTTTTTATATGCCGGCGGAATTTGCAGCCATCGCTTTGTTTAAAGGTAGTTTTTTATCTGCAAACCGAAGCATTGTTTGACAACTTGTTCGTGTTTATGATATAGTATATCAAACGCAAAACGAAAGTTTTTACCGAAAAATATGGCAGAAATTCAGACAGAGGAATGCAGCATGAATCAACGGGATACATTAAAAATCAATGCGGCGGGGCATCTGGAGATCGGCGGAGCCGACGCAACGGAACTCGCGGAGAAATTCGGTACGCCGCTCTATGTGATGGACGAAAAATATATCCGCGATATGTGTTCCGCATACCGCAGGGCGATCGAGGAAGATTATGCGGGCAACGGACTTGTTCTGTACGCTTCCAAAGCGTTTGCTTGCATGGCGATCTATAAAATTGTCGCTGCGGAAGGGATCGGCGTCGACGTTGTATCCGGCGGGGAACTGTATACGGCGTTGAAAGCGGGATTCCCGGCTGAAAAGATCTATATGCACGGGAATAATAAATTGCCGTCGGAGCTGGAAATGGCTGTCGACAGCCGCGTTGGCTGTATTGTTGTCGACTCTTTGGCGGAAATCGATAAGCTCGACTCGCTGTGCGAAAGGCACGGGGTTATACAGCGTGTTCTTATCCGCGTCAATCCGGGCGTGGAGGCGCACACCCATCATTTCATACAGACGGCAAAGACGGACAGCAAGTTCGGTTTTTCGCTCGCGGACGGTACGGCGGAAGCGGTTACGGTGCATGCTTTATCCAAAAAACATCTCCGGCTGGACGGGTATCACTGCCATATCGGTTCTCAAATATTCGAAAAAGAATCGTTCGGGCTGGCTGCAGACAAAATGCTCGCTTTTATGTCGGAAATGAAAACTGCGCACGGGTTTGAGGCAAGAACGCTGAATCTTGGAGGCGGATACGGAATCTGGTACTCCGACGGGGATGCCTGTTACAGCGTATCCGATTACACGGGATACCTGAAAACGGTTATAGCTGAGGTCAAATGCAAAGCACGGGAATACGGGATTCGTGAACCGTTTCTTCTCGTGGAGCCGGGTCGTTCTATCGTCGGGGAGGCGGGCGTAACGCTGTATACCGTCGGAACGATTAAAGAAATTCCCGGCGTCAAAAAGTATGTTGCGGTGGACGGCGGTATGTTTGACAATCCCCGTTATGCGCTGTATCAGGCAAAATATACCGCATTGCTTGCCAATAGAGCGGCAGAAAAACCTTGTGAGGTCGTAACGGTTGCGGGGAAATGCTGCGAGAGCGGGGATATTGTTTGCGCAAATGTATCCTTGCCGAAGGCGGAAACCGGAGATATTCTGGCTGTTCTTTCGACGGGGGCTTACAACTATTCCATGGCAAGCAATTATAACCGCAATCCCGTTCCGCCGGTTGTTCTGGTTCGCGACGGGAAAGCGGAATATATTGTAAAGCCGCAATCGTATGAAGATATTATCCGCAACGACGTGATTCCCGCGTACCTGCAAAAATGAAAATGAGGGCGGACAACCGTATTTCGCCGCAAAGCCGGAACTTTGCGACGGGTGCGCATCCGCTCTTTTTTGCATAGGGTCATGCGCGTATGTCTTGCTTTTTTTATTAAAATATAGTATAATTTTTTTATGTATGATTTTTTGCGTATTATAGCGAGTTTTATCGCTGTTGCCGTCGTCCTTTCGCTGCACGAATTTGCGCACGCGTTTGTGGCATATAAATGCGGCGACGTGACGCCGAAACTGAACGGTCGGCTGACGATCAATCCGATCGCGCATTTTGATTTGCTCGGCTTGCTTATGTTCACATTTGCCGGATTCGGCTGGGCGAAGCCGGTGCCGATTAACCCGTATAACTTCCGTCATTATAAGCGAGGGTTGGGTTTTACGGCGGTTGCCGGCGTCGTAATGAATTATATTACGGCATTTTTGTTTTACCCGGTTTACTTGCTCATACTGCGCTTTGTCAATCTGCCGTGGGAATCGGTCAATTTCTTTCTCTCAACGCTGCCCTTGCTGATGTACAGTTATTCGCTCGCCTTTTGCGTGTTCAACCTCATTCCGCTGCCTCCGCTTGACGGTTGGCGGGTGGTAGAGGCGGTCAATCATAAGCGCGGCAGGGTGTTCCGTTTTTTTCAGCGGTACGGCAATATTATTTTGTTAGTCCTGATCGGCATACATTTCCTGGTCAACATTCTCAGTCGTTTTGAATATTTCGTTATTGCATCACAGATTTTCAGCTACATCGATATTTTAGGTTACATCATGACTTTCGTGACGCATTATCTCGGCTGGCCGATAACGGCGTTGTGGGGATTGATATTCGCGCTTTAAGGGGAAATCGCATATGGCAAAAGATCCTGCCGAAAATTTTGAATCGGTCGTCGATTATACGACGGTTCTGGACAATTTTGAAGGGCCGCTCGACTTGCTTTTGTATTTGATCAAGCAGGAGCGCATCGAAATCAAAGACATATTTGTTTCCAAGGTGACCGAGCAGTTCCTCGATTATATGAAAGGTTTGCCTTATATCGATATCGATAAGGCGAGCGAGTATTTGAGTATTGCTTCCGCAATTTTGGAAATCAAAGCGAAGAGCCTTGTTCCTGCGCTGGTCGAACCGGAGTCGGATGAAGAGGATGCTGAATCCGTGCTGATCCGTGCGATTGAGGAATATAGGCTTTTAAAAGAAGAAAGCGCAAAGTTAAAGGAGCTGGAAACGGTCGGCTACTATTATAAGGAACCGGATAAGAACGTCGGAGAGGCAAAAATCGTATACCGAGACTTCAATCTGGAAGGCTTACTGAAAGCGTTCACCGATCTCATGCTTCGTCAGGAGGCGCGTTTGCGTGACGAAGGCGTTCAGCGCGAAATTCCGAAAGATGTATATACGATCCCTGACCGTGCGGCATATATTTGCGAAACGGTCGGCGAACGCGGTCAGGTCGATTTTGAAGAATTGTTCTCGCCTCATTCCGGGAGAAGCGAAATTATCACGACTTTCCAGGCTCTTTTGGAATTGTTAAAGCATCAGTTTGTGCGCGTGGAACAGGGAGCAACGTTTGACAAAATCATTATTAAATACAATCCCGACAGAAGTGAGGAGGAAGATTTTGGAAATTTTGGAGAATTTGAGTAATATACTCGAGAGCATACTCTTTGTTTCCGGCAACCCCGTGCCGATCGATATAATTGCGGAAAAACTCGGCGTCGGGGAAAAGGATGTGCGCGATGCCGCGAAAAAACTGCAGGAACGGTATGCGGAAAAGGGAGGGTTGCGCCTGTTGACCTTCAATAAAAAATTGCAGCTTTCCAGCAATCCTGAATATAAAGATTATGTATCATCGGTATTGAACCCGATCAAGGAGCGGGAATTTACTCGTACGATACTGGAATGTTCGGCGATCATTGCCTACAAACAACCGATCACGAAGGGGGAATTGGAGGCTCTGCGCGGTCTGAATTGCGATTATGCGATACATACGTTGCTTGATTTGAAGATGATCGAACCGGTTGGACGCAAAGATGCTGTCGGGCGACCCATCCTGTATGCAACGACCGATAATTTTCTGAAGAGATTCAAGCTGAACAGCATTGAAGATTTGCCCGATTACGACGAGTTGATGGAAAGCATCGCAAAACTTCATGCAGACGAGCCGGATTCTTACTTGTATGCGAACAATGTCTATGTCGACAGCGAAGCGGGTCAGGAGGGGGGCGGATCGCCTTCGGAACCAGTCGTTGCGGCGGAGCGCGTTTCCGGAGAAAAGAGTTCCGGCAAGGATGAAGCAAGGGAAGATCTTCCGGACTTTTTGCAGGATCTGGAAGAGGATGAAATCATAAAAATCGAATAAAAAGCATAGCAGGACTTATAAAGCAGCCGCTCGCGGGCGGCTGCTTTATGGTGTATAGCGTCCGCCTTCCTGCAGGGACAGCGGATTTGAAGCAGCTCGGGAACTGCTTGCGCTGGTATAAATTGATGTTATTATTTTCGGAGTGATATGACAGAACTTATCTTTGTAAGGCATGGTGAAAGTGAATCGAACGAAAGAGGGCTTTTTACCGGACAGGCGGATGTTTCCCTTTCCGGGGTGGGGGAAAATCAGGCGACTGCATTGAAAAATTTTATCCTCAAAAAATATACGGTCGATGCTGTTTATTCAAGCGACCTGAAGCGTGCGCGTGATACGGTTTTACCGATCGCAAAAGCGCTGCATCTGCCTGTTCAGACAAATGCTCGGTTGCGGGAAATCTACGGCGGGTTGTGGGAGGAATGTCCTATCCGGTACATTGCCGAAAATTATAAAAATGACTATATGGTTTGGTGTGAAAATATCGGATTGGCTCGCTGCACGGGCGGAGAATCGATGGAGGAAGTCCAAAAAAGGGGGATCGCGGCAGTCGGAGAGATTGCAGAGGCAAATGTCGGGAAAACAGTTTTGATCGGCACGCATGCAGGTTTCCTGCGCGCGATGCAATGTTATTGGCAGGGTTTGCCGTTGGAGCGAATGAAAGATATTCCGTGGGTGCCGAATGCGTCGGTTACCGTAGTCCGTTACAACAGCGGAGTCCCTGCATTGATAAGTCTTGCGGATGTGTCTTTTTTGCAGGGCGTAATTACGGAACTGACAAAGGGGATCTGATGTCTGGGCGCATAGACAGCCAGCCGCAAACGAGAACCGGATGAATTTTTGTAAGCAGATGACAGAATATTTCAGAACACAAAAAAAAAGG